>Ga0209702_10000015_pt1 | contig 322609 bp, 302 predicted proteins | sample FRY01_FD_187210 | JGI IMG/M metagenome (GOLD analysis project Ga0209702, IMG submission 187210) | Freshwater microbial communities from Lake Fryxell liftoff mats and glacier meltwater in Antarctica - FRY-01 (SPAdes) (version 2) | ecosystem: Environmental > Aquatic > Freshwater > Ice > Glacier...
CACGACCGCGACCACCAAGCCTCGCCCGACCGAGACCACCAAGCCTCGCCCGACCGAGACCACCAAGCCTCGCCCGACCGAGACCACCCAGCCTCGCCCGACCGTTCCGTCAACGGCGCCGCGGATCAGTGATGATCAGCGTAGAGCCGCCGAAAACGCGCGTAGAGCCGCCGAAGACGCGCGCCGGGCCGCCGAAAGAGCCGCCGAAGACGCGCGTCGAGCCGCCGAAAACGCGCGCCGGGACGCCGAAAGGGCGGCCAAAAACTCCGAAACGAAAACTCCGGCTGAACCGTCTGCTTGAACCGAAGACGCGACTAATTAAGCGTTGAGGCCGAGGTCTTCGCGCGCGGTGGCCTTAGCCCATCGATAATCGGCTTTCCCGTTGGGGCCTCGGGGTATTTCTTTCACTATCACTACATGGCGGGGAGTTTTAAATCGAGCCAAGTGAGAAGTAGCCGCGGCAATAGTTTCTAGACTCATATCAGTTCCGACATCGGCAGCAATTACTGCGGCCACACTTTCACCGAACCGTTCATCAGGAACGCCCACCACAATGCAGTCGTTAACTCCCGTAATAGTTTTTACTGCCTCTTCAACTTCTTCGGGGTAAATCTTCTCGCCGCCCGAGTTGATGCATACCGAGCCGCGTCCAAGCAAAGTGATAGTTCCGTCGGCCTCGACGATGGCCCAGTCGCCCGGAACCGAGTAACGCTGGCCGTTAAATTCGCGAAAAGTGTCGGCTGATTTTTCGGGGTCTTTGTAATATCCGAGCGGTAGGTGTCCACCAAGAGCGAGCATGCCGCGATCGCCCGAGCCGGCGGCCACTTCAACTCCATCTTCAGTTATAACTTTGGTTAGCGCGCCGATAGAAAACTTGGCGGTAGTCGATTTGGTTCCGGGCGCAGTGACATTGCTGGCGAACCCAACTCCTTCACTTGAGCCCAACGAGTCGAGACAGATCACCGGCTGGTGGGCCATTAAGCCGGCCTTTACTGGCGCGCTCCAAATAACGCCCGAACTAATCACTAACGCCAACGACGCAGTGTCGTAAGGCTCATTGCGTTCAGCCGCGGCATCGAGCGCTCGCACCATGGGCGCGCAGAACGCGTCGCCCACGATGGCCATTTGGGTAACTTTTTCACGCGCGACCACGGCCCAGAGTTCTTCGGGATCAAAGTGACGATTTTCTAGCGTGACGATGGTGCCGCCGATGAATAGCGTTTGCATTGACGTCATCGCTCCGGTCCCGTGCATGAGCGGTGATGCCGGCAGGTGTACCGGCGCCCGTCCCGACGCAACAATGTTGGCCGCTACCGCGCCGGCCGCGGCAGAATTTTCGGGCAAAGTTTCTCCGTAGATTGGATAAACCGCGAGTGCCAGCGAACCAAAAAGATCTTCTTGACGCCACATCACCCCTTTGGGCATTCCGGTGGTACCGCCGGTATACAAAAACCACTGGTCATCTCCCGAGCGCACTTGGCGCACTTGGGGTTCGTTGTCGGCAATTATCGTTTCGTACGCTTGCGCGCCATCAAGCAACTCGGAACCATCATCAACTTGGATAAGAGTGCGCAGGCCCGTCGCTTGCTCCTTAACTTTGGCAACTTGTTTAGCTAATACTCCGTGAAAAATTAAAACTTCGGCATCAGAGTTTTCTAAAATGTAGGCAAGTTCATCTTCGGTATAGCGATAGTTGACATTTACGTGCACACCACGCGCCTTAATGGTGGCAAAAAGCGCTTCGGTGTATTCGTTGCTGTTATAGAGATAGAACGCCACTTTGGCGCCGGGGTTAATACCGAGTCCAGTAGCGAGACGGGCGGCCCGGTCGTCAAATTCGGCCCAAGTCCGGCGCCGATCGCCCTGAATAAGAGCGGGTCGCGTAGGGATGGCGTCGCTAATCGATTCCCAGACGCTAGCTAAATTCCAGTCAGACACAAATACTCCTTTGCTGAAGTCTTGAGCCTAGGTTCTAGAGATGGTTCAACGCGGCGGTCGTCAGCACATCCCCCGTCCCGCTTCGGCCCGACCGGGCGATTTGCCAGTATGGGCCGACCACGACTCCGACCGGCGTTATTCGCTGGCTATGGTCGCCGCCGCCGCTCAATCGCTACCCGCACCGCATCCGCATCCGCCCATGCCCGAGACCACCAAGCTCGCGGCAGTGCTGGTGGCATTTTTTGAAGCCGACGGGGAAGCTCGGGTGATTCTCACTAAGCGATCCGAAACGATGGCCACGCACCGCGGCGAGATTGCTTTCCCGGGTGGAAAATTCGATGCTGCCGTCGACGCCACTCTTACCGCCACCGCGTTACGGGAAGCCCACGAAGAAGTGAGTCTTGACCCCGAGACGGTCGAAGTCGTTGCCCAATTACCAAGTCTGGTCACAGTAGCGGGGCGGTTTTTGCTCACCCCCTTCATCGGAATTTTGGCGACGCGCCCCGCCTTGCACCCCGATCCGGTCGAGGTGGTTTCCGTCTTCGATGTGGGCATCTCTGAATTGTTGAGCACGGAGGTCTATCGCCAAGAGCACTGGGATATTCCGACGAATATTGGACTCGGTCCGACCGTGGGGCCCAGCCGTCCGATCCATTTCTTCGAACTCCCCGACGAGACGGTCTGGGGGGCCACCGCTCATATTCTCGCCGAGTTCCTCGTTCATCTCGTCACTTCGGTACCGGAATGAGGATTTTCGGCCTTGGAATCGCGCCACAGGGGTCTAAAGCGGTACGCTATTTAGTTACGGCGGAGGGAGTTACTTTAAGTGGAAGTCGAAATCGGGATTGGTAAATCCGGCCGACGGGCTTACGGATTTGATGATATTGCCATCGTACCGAGCCGACGCACGCGCGACCCGGAAGATGTAGATATCAGTTGGGAAATTGACGCGTTTAAGTTTGGCCTTCCGCTGATCGCGTCAGCGATGGACGGAGTGGTTTCTCCTAAAACCGCGATTGAAATTGATCGGTTGGGGGGAATGGCTTGCCTAAACCTCGAAGGCCTCTGGACTCGTTACGAAGATCCCGAACCGCTCCTAGAAGAAATCGCCGACTTGTCACCCGAGAAAGCCACTCGTCGAATGCAAGATATTTACGCCGCGCCGGTAAAACCCGAACTCATGGGCGTGCGCATTGGCGAAATGAAAGCCGCGGGAATTACTACATGCGCGTCGCTAACTCCCCAAAAAGTTGCCGCCCACGCCGCGGCCATGGTTGCTGCCGAACTCGACATCTTAATTATTCAAGGAACAGTAGTTTCGGCCGAACATGTTTCGAGTGACGAAACTCGACCGCCGCTTAATCTAAAAAACTTTATTCGTGAATTTGAAATTCCGGTACTCGTAGGCGGATGCGCGTCGTACGCCACTGCTTTGCACCTGATGCGCACGGGTGCAGTCGGAATATTGGTTGGCGTTGGCCCCGGCCAAGCTTGCACTAGTCGGGGTGTTCTGGGTGTTGGTGTTCCTCAAGCCACCGCTATTGCTGATGTCGCCGGTGCACGAATTCGCCACCTCGACGAAACTGGCGTTTATGTTCATGTCATCGCCGATGGCGGAATGCGCACCGGTGGGGATATCGCTAAAGCGGTTGCGTGTGGCGCCGACGCAGTAATGATTGGCTCACCGTTGGCGAGCGCTTACGAAAGTCCCGGTCGGGGTTATCACTGGGGCATGGCGACTTTTCACCCCACGCTGCCACGAGGGGCACGAGTTTTTTCGGGGATGAAAGGGACCATGGAAGAAATTCTTGTCGGCCCCGCGCACGAAAATGACGGCACCCTCAATCTCTTTGGCGGGCTGCGCACGTCGATGGCAACAACTGGTTACAGAACCCTGAAGGAATTTCAGAAGGCTGAAGTGATGGTTGCTCCGTCACTTCAAACCGAAGGAAAGTCGCTCCAGCGTTCTCAGGGCGTTGGCATGGGACGCTGAGCACAACGGCGACCGACCCCGAATCGGTTTCGACCGGTGATCACGATGTGGTGCTGGTAGTTGATTTTGGGGCTCAATACGCCCAACTAATCGCGCGACGGGTGCGCGAGGCGCGGGTGTACTCCGAAATAGTTTCACGGCGCACACCAGTTAGCGAGATGCTGGCCCGCCGACCCAAAGGAATTATTTTTTCGGGGGGCCCAGCTTCGGTACACGTTGATGATGCTCCGTCGATCGATCCCGCAATCTACGAAGCGGGAATACCAGTTTTAGGAATCTGTTACGGCGCACAACTAATCGCGCGCGATTTAGGTGGCGAGGTGCGCATGACTGGCGACGGTGAATACGGTCGCACCACGATTACTCGTTCGGGATCATCGGTCTTATTAGCCGAGATCCCCAACGAAGACTCAGTCTGGATGAGCCACGGCGACGCGATTACTTCGGTCCCCGAAGGTTTTGTTATCACCGCGTCGTCGCCCAGTGCGCCCGCGGCGGCCTTTGAAGATACCGACCGAGGTTTCTTCGGTGTTCAATTTCACCCCGAAGTGCGTCACACCGAGCGCGGCCAAGACGTAATGCGCGCGTTCTTATTTGATGTGTGTGGCGCGCGACCAACTTGGACCAACACCAACATCATCGAAGAAGCGGTAAACGCGATACGGGCTCAAGTGGGTACTGAAAAAGTTATCTGTGGCTTATCGGGTGGGGTCGATTCGGCAGTAGCGGCCGCGTTGGTTCAGCGAGCGATTGGCGATCAACTCAGTTGCGTTTTTGTCGATACTGGATTGTTGCGCCAAGGTGAAGCCGAACAAGTCGAAGAGACATTTCGGGCCCAATTCCATATTGATCTAGTGCATGTGAAGGCTGCTGACCGATTTATCGATGCGCTTGCTGGAGTGACCGATCCCGAAGCCAAGCGAAAAATTATTGGCGAGACTTTTGTGCGGGTATTTGAAGAAGTTGCCGGTCACGCCGAAGGGTCGGAGGTCGATCTCGCCAACGCAAAATTTTTGGTGCAAGGCACGCTTTACCCCGATGTAGTGGAGTCGGGTGGCGGCGATAATGCGGTTATTAAATCGCACCACAATGTGGGCGGTCTTCCCGAAGACATGGCCCTTGATTTAGTTGAGCCACTACGCGAACTCTTTAAAGACGAAGTGCGCGCGATCGGCAGCGAACTCGGCCTGCCCGACGCCATCGTCTTGCGCCAGCCTTTCCCCGGTCCCGGGCTGGGAGTAAGGATTATTGGTGAAGTTACTGCCGAGCGGCTAGTAAAATTGCGCGCCGCCGACGCTATCGTTCTGGAAGAATTACGCCGAGCGGGTTTAGAAAGTGAGATTTGGCAGAGCTTTGCGGTACTGCCGGCTATTCGCAGTGTGGGGGTAATGGGCGATAGCCGCACTTACGATTACCCGATCATCATTCGAGCGGTAACCTCCGATGACGCCATGACCGCTGATTGGGCGCGCTTGCCGCACGATGTGCTCGAAACAATGGCGTCACGAATTATCAATGAAGTAGACGGAATCAACCGAGTGGCCTACGACATCACCAGTAAACCTCCCGGAACGATCGAGTGGGAATAGAGGAGAAAAATGAATCTTGCTGAACTTAAAGAAACCGCTCAAGCATTAGTGGCTCCCGGCAAAGGAATCCTTGCGGCCGACGAATCAGGGGGGACGATTAAGAAGCGTTTCGACACCATCAATACGGAGTCGACCAAAGAAAATCGACGAGATTACCGCGAGTTGTTATTCACCGCTACGGGAATAGCCGATCATGTTAGTGGGGTAATTCTTTTTGACGAAACTATTCGTCAGTCGGCGGCCGACGGAACTCCGTTTCCTAAACTTTTGGCCGCGGAAGGAGTAATTCCGGGTATCAAAGTTGATGCCGGTGCCAAAGATTTGGCGGGCGCTCCCGGCGAAACCGTTACCGAAGGATTAGACGGTTTACGCGAACGGTTGGCTGAATATCGCGCGCTGGGCGCGCGGTTTGCTAAGTGGCGTGCTACTTACAGCATCACCGATTCGCTGCCATCGACTTACTGTATTTCGGTTAATGCTCACGCGTTGGCGCGTTACGCGGCTCTCTGTCAAGAGGCCGATATCGTTCCGATCGTCGAGCCCGAAGTACTGATGGACGGCGATCACAGTATCGAACGGAGTTTCGAGGTAACTCAAGCGGTGCAAGAAGAACTGTTCCGCGAACTTGAGGCGCAACGAGTTGTCCTCGAAGGCACGCTGCTTAAACCCAACATGGTGCTTTCGGGTTACGGTTCCGCGACTCAAGCCACCGACGCCGAAGTAGCCGAACGAACTTTGGCCTGTTTTGCGATCACCGTTCCTGCGGCCGTGCCCGGAATCGTATTTTTGTCGGGTGGTCAGAGCGATGAACAAGCGACCAATCGACTCAACCTGATGAACTCGCCGGATTTTCGTGGTGCCGCGCACCCGTGGCAGATTTCCTTCTCCTACGGGCGGGCGTTACAAGCCGCGGCGCTCGGCGCGTGGCAAGGGCAAGCCGGCAATAAAACGGCCGCGCAGGCAGCGTTTGCTCATCGGGCGCAACTCAACGGCAAGGCTCGCTCCGGGCAGTACTCGCCCGATATGGAGTCGGCCGTCTGATCAACGCCGACGCTCTCCTCGCCGGTCTTAATCCGGTCCAACGCGAGGCAGTAAGTGCTCCTGACGGTCCGGTACTGGTCGTGGCGGGAGCGGGCTCGGGTAAAACCCGAGTCCTGACTCACCGGGTTGCTTATTTAGTTGCGGCTCGCCGGGCCGCGCCGTTTTCTATTTTGGCGATCACTTTTACCAATAAGGCCGCGGGCGAAATGAAAGATCGGGTAGCCACTTTGGTGGGGCCGATCGCGTCGCGTATGTGGGTCAGCACATTTCACTCGGCGTGCTCCCGCATTTTACGACGCGAAGCCGAGCATCTGGGATTGCGGTCATCGTTTTCTATTTATGACCAGAGCGATGCAGTGCGTTTAACTGATTATGTTCGGCGTGATCTAAATATTGATCCCAAGCAATTTCCACCCCGTCGGCTACACAGCCGTATTTCCGCGATGAAAAACGAACTGATAACTCCTACGCAGGCCCAGACTGATGCGTACACTCCGCCCGAAGTTCGGATCGCTGAGGTTTATGCCGAATACCAGCGCCGCTTACAGCTTGCTTCGGCCGTTGATTTTGACGATCTACTTATGCTCACAGTTAAATTGTTGCGGGATAATCCCGAAGTTCGCCATCGTTGGCAGCAGCGTTTTACCCAAGTTTTAGTTGATGAGTTTCAAGATACCAACATGGCCCAATGGGAAATTATTCGGCTACTAACCACTGAGCATCGCAACATAATGGTGGTGGGCGATCACGACCAGAGCGTTTACGGTTTTCGGGGCGCCGATGTTCGCAACTTGGCTCGGTTCGAAGAAGAGTTCTCGGAAACATCGGTCATTGTGCTCGACCAAAACTATCGTTCCACCCAAAATATCCTTGATGCCGCCAACGCAGTAATTTCGAATAACGCCGCGCGTACCCCAAAGCACCTATGGACCGAGCAGGGAGGCGGCGAACTAATTACTCGCTATCAAGCGGAAGACGAACGAGATGAAGCCCGATTTGTGGCCCATGAAATTAAACAATTAGTCGACGATTCAACCAGCGTCCTTAACGATGTGGCGGTTTTCTACCGCACCAATGCTCAGAGCCGAGTAATTGAAGAGGCCTTTGTTAATGCCGGTATTCCTTACCAAGTTGTTGGTGGCACCAAATTTTATGATCGGCGAGAAATCAAAGACGCACTTGCCTACCTGCAAGCACTGGTTAATCCTGATGACGAAGTTAGTTGGCGACGAGTTATTAACACTCCCAAACGCGGCGTGGGGGAAGCGTCGGTAGCCAAAGTTGCGGCTTACGCGACCAGTACAGGCATTACGTTTCGCGCCGCGCTCGACCAAGCGGCCGCAGCAGGGGTTGGCGGTCGCGCGCTAAGTGGAATTCAAGACGCGCTCAAACTTATTGAGGGGCTAACCGCCGACGCGGAAGATGGGGTCGGCGCACTAATCCAGTACATCGGCGAACGAACCGGTTATATAGCCGAGCTCGAAGCCGAACGATCAATTGAATCTGAAGGCCGTATCGAAAACTTGGCCGAGCTGGTGGGGCTGTGTCGCCACTTTGATCAAGCGTTAGATTCGGGCGACCTTACGGGCTTACCCGAAATCGCCGGTCTCGGCACGGTTCTCGATCCGCCCGCCAATCAGGAGCTAGGCGATAACGATTCGCCCGCGCCCACAATTCCTACCGGGTTGGCAAGAGTATCGGCATTTTTAGAAGCAGTGGCACTGGTCACCACTCTCGACACCGAAACTGAAGGTGAAAAAAGCGCCGTCACGCTCATGACTCTGCACACCGCCAAAGGACTTGAATACCCAGTGGTGTTTTTGATCGGCCTTGACGATGGAGTGTTCCCGCACATTCGATCATTCGACGACCCCGACGAACTTGAAGAAGAGCGACGCCTTTGTTATGTCGGAGTAACGCGAGCCGAGGATCGCTTATATCTTTGCCACGCGTGGAGCCGAACTCTGTTTGGTAATACTGAGTATTACTCGCCTAGCCGATTCCTCAATGAAATTCCCACCGAACTAATCAATGTGGTTGGTCAAGAGCGCGGAGGGTCGGGATTGGGAGCACACCGCGACACGGTGGTCAACGCGGCCATCCGCCGCGGTGGCGATTCGCCCGGAGCGCGCGGTGCCGAGTACTTAGATTTTTCGGTGGGCGACGATGTGACTCACGAAAAATTCGGTGAAGGAGTGATCTTGGGTTTAGAAGGCACCGGCGATCGTGCGGAAGTAGTGGTGCACTTTCGCGATGTCGGCGAGAAGCGGTTGTTATTAGCGTGGGCTCCGCTAAGTCGAATCGTTGATTAGTTACGCAGTATCTAAACTGTCGGATTTTTTCTTAGGTCAGGGAGTAATCGTTGACGGCGGCGGTGTACGCACTCGCAAATCTACGTAGAGCGAATCTTTAGGTGAACCTCTTCCGACCGATCCGACCGAAACTAAGTAACGGTCAAGATCGTCGACTTGAAATTTATTGCCGTTACAGTCGACGTACGCTTTACGCGAATCTCGCCACTTAACGAGACAGTCGCTGTTCTTAGGTAGATCAATCGCCAAGGCAACAATCTTTTCGTTTTCTCGGTCAAGCCAAAATCCGCGACCGCCAAACGGGTTGGCAAAGTAAAGCGGTCCACCCGTGCCGATAGTGCTCGAAAGCTCGGGTTCAAGGCCTAAAAATAAGGGCGCAGTTTTCGGAGTGTCTTTAGTGCCACCGGTAGCGAGAAATATCAATCCCGCGGCCACTAAGCCGGCCACAATCACGATTACGGTGGCAAAAATAAGCACTTGGCGGTCGCTGCGAGACGGAGGCATAGGGTCATTGTCTACCATTTCGTAGTCTCAAACCGCACTGAGCGTCTCAATCACCGCCACTGGTGAATTGTCTCGGTCAACTCGCTTATCGGCCCTCGGATTGGCTACCGTTTGACTTCCCGTTTAACTTTCAGGAGCCACAGTGGATCTCTACGAATATCAAGGTAAGCAACTGTTCGCTCGCTACGACATTCCGGTGTCAAACGGCGAGGCAGTGGAGACAGTCGATGCCGCAGTAGCCGCGGCCGATCGCATTGGTTATCCAGTGGTGGTAAAGGCTCAGGTACAAGTAGGCGGACGTGGTAAAGCGGGCGGCATCAAATTGGCGGCCACCGCCGACGAATGTCGTAAGTACGCAACCGACATTCTTGGTCTCGATATTAAAGGGCATGTAGTTGCGCTGCTATGGATTGAAACCGCGAGCGATATATCCGAGGAGTACTACGCGTCTTTCACCCTCGACCGTTCCGCCAAAAAACATTTAGGTATGCTGTCGGCCGCGGGTGGAATCGAGATCGAACAGGTGGCGGTAGAAAATCCAGAAGCGCTAGCACGTATCTGGATTGATCCGGTTGATGGTTTAACTCCGGAGCAGTGTCGGGCGTGGGTGGCAGAAGCTAAATTGAACCCGGCCGCAACCGAAGGAACGATCGATATTCTTACCAAGTTGTGGCGTTGTTATGTCGACGCCGATGCTGATTTAGTGGAGATCAACCCTCTCATCTTGACCACCGATGGCCGAGTACACGCACTCGACGCCAAAGTAACGCTCGACGATAGTTCGTTATTTCGTCACCCCGACTACGAGGTCTACGACGCGACGCAAGTACGCGACGCGCGCGAGACCGCCGCTCACGCCAAAGGGCTGCAGTATGTGGGACTCGACGGGTCGGTTGGCATCATCGCCAACGGAGCGGGATTGGCTATGAGCACAGTCGATATTGTTAGCCAAGTCGGTGGCTCACCGGCAAACTTTCTCGACATCGGTGGTGGCGCTAACGCCGATGTTATGACCGGTGCTCTTGAAGTTATAACCAACGACCCTAATGTGAGAGCCATTTTTATAAATATTTTCGGCGGTATTACTAAAGGTGATGAAGTGGCTAACGGAATTATCGCTGCGCTTGATCGAGTCGATATTAAATCTCCGATAGTTATCCGGCTCGACGGCACCAATGCCGAAGAGGGGCATGCCATTCTCCAACCCCGCTTGTCGGATAGTTTGCGGATCGAATCAACCATGCTCGACGCCGCACGCGTCGTAACCGAACTCGCGAAGGCTTGAGGGAGTAGTCGTGGCAATTTTTGTTGACGAAAACACCAAAGTTGTTTACCAAGGACTTACTGGTTCACAGGGCCGTTTTTACGGTCGGCTCAACCGTGAATACGGTACGAAAGTGGTGGCCGGCACTAACCCCAAGAAAGCGGGTACCGATGTTGACGGGGTTCCGGTTTTTGCTTCGGTCGCCGATGCAGTAGCGGCAACTGGCGCCACTGCATCGTGCATATTCATTCCCGCCGCGGGCGTTAAATCGGCGGTGATCGAAGCGGCCGAAGGTGGAGTGGAGTTCATTGTGGTGATTACCGAGGGAGTGCCGGCTCACGATGGAGCTTTGTTCTACAACATCTTGCTCCGTGATTTTCCTAATGTTCGCTTGCTTGGCCCTAACTGTCCCGGAATTATTAGTCCGGGAAAAGCCAACATCGGTATCACTGCGGGTCAGATTGCCAAAGCTGGTGGCCCAGTAGGTATCGTTAGCCGTTCGGGCACGCTTACTTACCAAGCACTGTACGAATTAAAACTCCAAGATATCGGCGTGACTACCTGCGTAGGGATCGGTGGCGACCCCGTTCCCGGCACAAGTTTTATCGACTGCTTAGAGGCGTTTGAAGCCGATCCGGAAACTAAAGCAGTCATGATGATCGGCGAGATTGGCGGCACCGCCGAAGAAGAAGCAGCCGAATACATCGCCGCGTCAATGACTAAGCCAGTGGTGGCCTACATTGCTGGCGTGACCGCGCCCCCCGGTAAAAAAATGGGACACGCGGGCGCGATTGTTTCGGGAGGTAAGGGAACTGCGGCCGCCAAGATGGAAGCCTTAAGCGCGGCCGGAGTGATCATCGGCAACAATCCAACTGAAGCCGGCGATCGCATGGTCGAAGTAGTAGCCGGTCTCTAGACGCCCGGTCTCTAGACGCCCGGTCTCTAGACGCCCGGTCTCTAGACGCCCGGTTTCTAGACGCCCGGTCTCTAGACGCGAGGAGACCCCCGCCCGCGGGCGAGGGTCTCCTCGTAGTTAAAAGTTTTTATTAAGGATTAGGCCGCTGGTGGTATTGACGATCCACTCGATTTCTCACCTTGCATGGTCAAGTAACCACCCACGGTAAGACCGATGCAAGCAATCAATCCAACCCAAAGGCCAATACCCCGAGAGGTCGATACTCCGTCGGGCAATCCGCCGACTCCGGTCACCGTCTTGATGAGCACGAAAGCCAGCGCCACTGCGCCGATAACGAGTTGGCGCATGCCGTGAGTCATTCCCATTTCTGGCATTGCCACTCCCGCCGCTTTCAATACCACGCCGACGACCGCCAAAACTCCCAGGAGGACCGCCAGTAAGGGGAGAGTGAAACTCCACGCGCTCGCCGAGCTCCCGTAGGTGCCGAGACCACCGATAGTTACATCGACCCCCAGCCAACTAAAGAACGAGAAAATAAATAATACAATTCCGCTTACGCCGACGACTTGGTCGCCGGTAGTTAATTTACTGAGATCCATGTGAAGCCTCCATGCTCGATATCAAACTCTCGAATTTCGAGAACTTCTAATACCTCACCACGAAATAAGGTCTATGGCAAGGATTAACGATTTCCTGCTCTCTGTAAGGCTTCTAGAGGCGGCGCGAGATACTAAGTTCAGGAGATGAGCAGAATTGGCGTCCTCGCCTCCGGAAGCGGAACCATTCTTCAGGCTTTACTCGACGCCAATCTGCCGCTCGTGGTCATGGTGGCCGACCGACCGTGCGGAGCCATTGCTCGGGCCGAAAAATCTGAATTGCCGGTTGAGTTGGTGCCCCGCGCAACCTTTGGCCCCGATTTCGATCGTGAGGCCTATACCGAAAAAGTAGTGGCGGTACTAAAACGCCATCAGGTTGATCTGGTAGCCATGGCTGGGTTTATGACCATCTTGGCCCAACCTGCTCACGATGTTTTCGGTGGTCGCATCGTCAATACCCATCCGTCTTTACTACCCGACTTTAAAGGCGCCCACGCTATTGCCGACGCGCTGGCGGCCGGAGTGTCCGAAACCGGCTGCACTGTGCACTACGCCAACTTGGCGGTTGATGACGGTCCGATTATCGCCCAAGAGTCGGTCCCGGTGCGCGCGGGCGATACGGTAGAAACTCTGCACGAACGGATAAAAACGGTGGAACGCCGGCTCTATCCTGAAGTACTGAAAGTACTCGTAGATGAATCGGACGGTTAATGACTAAGCGGGCGTTGTTGTCGGTATTCGATAAAGCGGGCATCGTCGAATTCGCGCGTGGCCTGCACGATCTTGGTTTCGAATTGGTGTCATCGGGCGGAACCGCCGCCGCCATCGCCGAATCCGGTATTCCGGTAACTCCCGTCGCCGAGATTACCGGTGTACCGGAAATGCTTGATCATCGAGTAGTTACTTTGCACCCAAAAATTCATGGCGGCATTCTTGCTGATCGCGGTAAAGAAACTCATGTTGTCGATATGCAAGAACATGGTATTGAGGCATTCGATCTTGTAGTTTCGAATCTTTATCCGTTTCGTGAACGCCCCGATATCGAAACTATCGACATCGGCGGGCCGGCCATGGTGCGAGCGGCCGCAAAAAATTATGCGTGGGTCGGAGTCGTTACCAATCCCGCGCAGTACGAGCCAGTGCTAGTCGAGTTGCGGGCTAATGCGGGCACGCTAAGTGACACCACCCGCCGCCAACTTGCGCTCGATGCGTTTGCGGCCACCGCCGCGTTTGATGCGGCCATCGTGGCGTGGCTAGGCGAAGGCGATTTGCCGCCCTACATTGTGTTGCCGTTAGTGCGCACCGACGAAGTGTTGCGCTACGGCGAAAACCCTCACCAAAACGCGGCCCGTTATCGACTAGTCGGCACCGAAAGTTTTTGGGACAACACCAAACAACACCAAGGCTTGGCACTTAGCTATCTCAATTATTACGACGCCGACGCGGCGTGGCAGTTGGTCTACGACTTTGCTGCTTTTGGTGACGATCGACCGACCTGCGCCATTATCAAACACGCCAATCCGTGCGGAGTTGCTATCGCGGGCGATCTCGCTACCGCGTACGCGCGAGCGCTAGCCGGCGACGAACGGTCGGCGTTCGGTGGAGTGGTCGCGTTGAATCGTCCGGTAGATAGTGCGACGGCTGCGTTAATGGTGGCGGGACCGCAAGCCGATGTAGTTATTGCGCCTAGTTGGGAACCCGGCACCCTCGAAGCGCTTACGGCCAAGCGTAAGAACACGCGTTTGCTAGAGGCACCGGTGCCGAGTGCACCCGGACTTCACTACCGACCCATTTCGGGCGGGATGCTGGTGCAAGATGCTCACCACTTTGCGTCATCGCGCGCGGAATGGAAAGTGGTAACTGATCGTCAACCTACCGAAGCCGAATGGCTCGACGCGCAAATGGCGTGGCGCATTTGTGGCCATGTAACTTCTAACGCCATCGTTTTAGTCAAAGACGCACAAGCAGTCGGCATCGGTGCCGGCCAACAGAATCGGGTGGAATCGGGTGAAATCGCGGCCAAGAAAGCCGATGGTCGCGCGGTGGGCGGTGCGTGTGCCAGTGATGCTTTTTATCCGTTTCCCGACGGCATCGATGCCGCGGCTAGTGCCGGAGTCGCGGTAATTGTGCAGCCGGGCGGGGCAATGCGCGACGAAGATACGATCGCTCGCGCTAACGAATTAAACCTAGCCATGGTGTTCACCGGCGAGCGCCATTTTTTGCATTGAAATGTTTAATCAAGGAGAAGTGATCCCTCAATGACGGCCCAACTGCTTGATGGGACTGCACTGCTCGAAGCAACCAAAGCCCAACTCAAAATCCGGATGGCCGCGTTAGCCGAGCAGGGGATAACTCCCAGTCTAGGCACAATTTTGGTGGGCGATGACCCCAACTCGCACGCTTATGTGCGAGGCAAACGCGCCGCGTGCGAAGAAATTGGTATGACCTCGCATCATACCGAGTTGCCTGCCACCACCAACACCGAAGAACTGCACGCCACTATTGCTACTTACAATTCCGATCCAATGGTTGACGCCTTCATAGTCCAGTTGCCGTTGCCTCTCCATCTCAATGAAGAAGCGGCACTACTAGCAATCGATCCGAACAAAGATGCCGATGGTTTGCATCCCGTCAACCTCGGTCGCTTAGTGATGGGCGTACCCGCGCCGCGTCCGTGCACTCCACTCGGTATTCAAACTTTGCTGGCCACTAACGGAGTAGAAATCTCGGGCCGCCATGTTGTGATTGTGGGTCGGGGTCTAACTATTGGCCGACCGTTGGCGCTATTGCTCGCGCTTAAAGAACCCCACGCTAACGCCGCGGTAACCGTGGTTCATACCGGCGTTGACGATCTCGCGTCCTTCACTCGCACCGCCGATATTTTGATCGCGGCCGCTGGGCGCGCGTCAATCATTACCCCCGACATGGTGAAACCGGGTGCCGCGGTAGTGAGCGCGGGAATCACTATGGACGGCCGGAAACTCGTACCCGATGTTGATGAAGCGGTAGGCGAAGTTGCTAGCTGGATTACACCGCGACTAGGTGGCGTAGGTCCGACCACTATCGCCATGTTGTTAGCCAATGCGGTCAGTGCCGCGGAAGGAAAAATTGGGTCGTGACTGAAAGTTTTGCTATTGCTGCCGATTCAGATATTTGCCCGCAGTGTGGTTCGGTGGTTTCGCTCCGCGTCGAACGGTGCGTGGTCTGTGGCTTCACCATGGCGGGCCAATCGGGTCGGCCGGGACCATTTTCTCTCACCACTCTGTTGTTCACGCTGATCGGATTCGCCGCGGTTTATTTAGGTACGCTGGCAGTAGTCGCGATAACTCGTTAGTTAATCAATAGTCAATTAATAGTCAATAATAGTTAAGGAGAGAAATAAATGGCAACGAAGATAACGCTGGTCGACGGAGTGCTCAATGTTCCCGAAGACCCGATTATTCCTTTCATCGAAGGTGATGGAACGGGAATCGATATCTGGCCAGCATCCCAATTAGTTTTCGACGCGGCGACGGCTAAATACGGCAAAACGATTGAGTGGCAGGAAGTTTTAGCGGGCGAAAAAGCATTTAACGCTACCGGCGAATGGCTACCTGATGCCACCGTTGCTTCATTCCGAGAACACCTAATCGGAATCAAGGGTCCGCTGACTACGCCGATTGGTGGTGGTATTCGCAGCCTCAACGTGGCTTTACGACAAATAATGGATCTTTATGTTTGTTTGCGTCCAGTGCGCTGGTTTACGGGAGTGCCGTCACCGGTTAAGCACCCCGAAAAAGTCGATATGGTCATCTTCCGTGAAAATACCGAAGACATTTATGCCGGGCTCGAACTAGAAGAAGGTACTCCTGAGGCTAAGAAATTAATTGGAATGCTGAAAGAATCATTTAATTGGGTGATTAAGCCGGATTCCGGAATAGGCATTAAGCCGGTCTCCGAGAGTGGATCTAAGCGATTAATCCGGGCGGCAATTGAGTACGCAGTGCAGCGCGACCGTAAGAGCGTGACTCTGGTGCACAAAGGCAACATCATGAAATTCACCGAAGGAGCCTTTCGTAATTGGGGTTACGAATTAGTACGCGACGAGTTCTCCGATGTCGCGGTTGGTTGGGACGACTGCGACGGTAACCCCGGCGACAAGATTTTGGTAAAAGATGCGATCGCCGACATCACTTTGCAGCAAGTTCTCACTCGACCAGATGAGTTCGATGTCATCGCTACGCTAAATCTCAACGGCGACTATTTATCCGATGCGTTGGCAGCTCAAGTAGGCGGCATCGGTATCGCGCCGGGAGGAAATATCAACTACGTAACCGGTCACGGTATTTTTGAAGCAACGCACGGAACTGCACCTAAGTACGCCGGTCAAGACAAAGTGAACCCCGGTTCGGTCATCCTCTCCGGGGTAATGATGTTTGAGCATCTTGGTTGGCAAGATGTTGCCGACAACATCGTGCGAGCTCTTGAGGCCACCATTGCCGACAAAATCGTTACCTACGACTTCGCTCGACTCATGGATGGAGCGAAAGAAGTTAAGACTTCACAGTTCGCGGAAGCGATCGTTGAGCGTCTCTAAGTACTAGTTCGAACGGTCGGGGATAGCGCAGTGGTATTAGCCGAGTTAAACATTCGACATACTCGCCACCACATGCCCACGCGTCGAGTGGCGTTGGGCGATACATTTTTACCAACGAGTGGTTCCGCTCACGGCGCCGCGTTGTTGGCCGCGGTGGTCTCCGAGTTTGTCGTCGAACTCGACGACGAGAGTAGAGAACTTATGCCCCGCTTACTGCGTGACGCCCGTTCGGGTCTAAGTGTTCCCCGCATTGCTTTGCGTTATCGAATTCAAACCGACACTCACGGTCTCGACCGGTCGCGTCACCGCATAATTGGTTCGACAGTTAATTCTCCACTGGGAATAGGGGTTCCGGGCATCGTGCTCGAACTCGACTTACACGGCCGAGCCGTTCCGCAGGTGATCGGTGCAGTTCTGGCCGCGTCGAGTTTGCCGCCCACCGCCCGAGCAATCGCCCTCGATGCCATCGAAGCGGCTTGGAAAAATCCTGGCCATTCCGCGGGTTTTATAGTGCGGCGGCTGCTTGAAGGCGCCCTCGATTTGCGCGAGTTTGTGGCCGCGGGAGTAGGCGCGCCGGATAGTTGGGCGGGCGTTCCCGCTGATCGCCGGTGGGCGATGGAAGTACTCGGGCTCAATCCGGATATCCCGCTTACTCGCCGTGATGTGCAGTTTCGTTTCCGTCGTCTCGTTCGTATTGCGCATCCCGATCACGGTGCCGGTGCGGGTGGGGCGGCCGAGCGGCTAGCCGAATTGAGCGACGCTCGCAGTTTGTTGCTTACTGTTTGCGATCTATTGACTCTCGATGGTCTCACCGCCGAGTCGGCTACCACTGCTTTTACCGGTTAGCGTCTTGACGCACGCCCACTCGCTCGCCGACACTAAACCCGTCGGGACACGTTAAATAAGAAATCTATTTATTCGACTGATTGATTTAGGAGAGTATTCATGGCTAAGTCTCCCGTTCACGTAACCATCACTGGCGCGGCTGGGCAAATCGGTTACGCACTAGTACACAATGTGGCGGCGGGTCACCTGTTGGGCCCCGACCAGCCGGTGATTTTACGCTTGCTCGAAATTGAGCCGGCGATGGATTCACTTGTTGGGGTAGCCATGGAACTTGAAGACGGCGCCCACCCTTTACTCATGGGAATTGAACCCACCAGCAGCCTCGACCACGCGTTTAGTGGTGCGTCGTGGTGTTTGCTGGTGGGGTCAATACCGCGTAAAGCCGGCATGGAACGCGGCGATCTGCTTTCGGTTAACGGCGGAATTTTCAAACCCCAGGGTCAAGCCATTAATAAAAACGCGGCCGACGATGTGCGAGTGGTAGTTGTGGGCAACCCGTGCAATACCAACTGTCTGATTGCGCGTTCTAACGCGCCCGATATTCCGGCTGACCGTTGGTTCGCGATGACTCGACTCGATGAAAATCGGGCCAAAACTCAACTGGCCAAAAAAGCCGAAGTACCAGTGCGGTCAGTCACCAACTTGGCCATTTGGGGCAATCATTCCGCTACTCAATATCCCGACTTCGCCAACGCCAAGATCGACGGAACGCTGGCTCCGGAAGTAATAACCGATACCGCTTGGCTCGAAGGTGCATTTTTGGAAACGGTGCAGAAGCGAGGTGCGGCCGTCATCGAAAAACGAGGGGCTTCGTCCGCCGCATCGGCCGCCCGGGCAGCAATTGATTCAGTAAATAGCGTTTGGTCACCCACTCCTAAAGGCGATTGGCATTCACTCGCGGTTGCCAGCAACGGCGAGTACGGAGTGCCCGAAGGGCTCCAATTCGGCTATCCGGTGCGTAGCAACGGCGACACTTGGGAAGTAGTTGAGGGAATAGAACACAACGCGTTCGCGCAAGAAAAACTGCGAATTACGACTGAAGAACTGGTTGATGAGCGCAATGAAATAAAAAGCCTCCACCTTATCTAACTGGCTTATCTGGCTGGCTTATCTAGCCGGTATCCCTATCTTTAGGGTTACGGTGCGTAAATATTGTTTATGGCCAACTCCACCGGCAGCGAAACTTCGCGTCGCGATATTGATCGCTTGGTGGCCTTTAGCGACGGAGTGTTTGCTATTGCGATCACGCTGCTGGTACTGAGCATCCAAGTTCCCGATCTTGCGCAGGGGTCCAATCTCAACCAACAACTTTGGCAGGCCATTCAGGATCAAAATCAAGAAATCTTTGCTTATTTTTTGAGTTTTGTGGTTATTGGTCGCTACTGGCTAATCCATCACCGAGTGTTTCGATTAGTGGTTTCGGCCGACTCAACTTTATTTTCTCTTAACCTTTTGCTACTTTCGCTTATTGCGTTTATGCCTTACGCCACCGAAGTCTACGGTCAGTATTCCGGTACGACCGCCGCGGTGACGCTTTACTCTTTAACTGTCGGCTTAACTGGGGTAGTGCAAGCCATCCTATTGGAGCACTTAAACCGCAAAAAACTGTTGAGTCTGAAAGTGCGTCCTGATCTCTTATCTATTGCTCGACCACTGGCGATATTTATCCCCATTGTGTTTTTATCAGCCATACCATTATCTTTTTTTACCGACGCAGCATGGCTAATTTGGATTATCGGACTCATCGTTGGACAGTTCTTGTTTGCTAATCCGTTCGCTTCGTTTTCTGATCCTTATTCGGATACGCCGCCGGTAAAGCGCAAAATCGCAATTAGGCGAGCAGCCGGCGCTAAGAAAAAATCTACTCCGCCCAAAATAAAAAAATAATTACCAAGCGCTGCTCTATCGAGTAATCGTAACTTGGTCAAGAGTTTCTCCGGTGCGAGCAACCGTGGTGAGTCGTAAACTTGATCCGGCAATCTCTACTCCTAAAAAGTGATGACGGGTTGCGGTGGCTTGCGACGGAGGGGTACCGGTGCAACTGGGGTTACGGGCGTACAGCCCATTACCCCCACCGCCAGTTACGACATAAGTAACATCTGATGAAGAACGAAACCGCTCGTAGTAGTGATCGTGACCATTAATTACGAGGGCGACACGGTGCGCTTCTAAAATCGGCACCCAGAGACTATCGATGAGCGCAGTGGAGCCGTGCGTCGCGCACGAGTAGGCCGGCTGGTGGAATATCACAATGCGCAGCGCGGGGCCGGGGGCCGACAACTGGGTTTCGAGCCAAGTGGCTTGCGCGGCATCGGGGCGGTTGGCATCAAGGAATAACAGTTGAGCACCGGTGATGGTTTTGGCGTAGGGCATCGCGGGCAAACTGAGGTAAGCCAATTGTTCCGCGCCGTAGCCGGAATCTGCATCATGATTTCCGAGAGCAACCCACAGGGGGCGGTCCGCACTACGAATAGCGGCGTACGGAGTCGCGATAGCGGCGGCGAAGCGGCTGGGAGCGCCGTCGGGGTAAACATTGTCGCCGGCGGTAACGAGAGCGTCGACCCGGTGACCGGAGTTAGTCCAAGCGGCCATTGTGTCGGCTACTTGTTGTTGTACTGCTTCGCCGGTGCCCGCATCGGCAAAAGCCACGAACCCGGCGGTGGTACCGGCAAGGGGAGTCGGAAAACTCGGGGCGACGGGTTCCGCCGGAACGGTGGGAGTAGTGGGAGTCGCGACGGGCAGAGTTTGACAAGCAGCAGAGAGGGTTATAACCGCGGCCAGTATTAGCCGAGTCGGACCGGCGTGAAGAATCTTTTTAATAGTCACAGGAGACGTATCGCCTCGTTAGCGAGAGTGTTTCAGGCGATCACGGCGTTATCGCTCACGCGCGTGTTCAACCAATTGGTAACAATCTCCAAAAACTGTTCGGGTGCTTCCAGTTGGGGAGCATGACCAATTTCAGTAAGGATTTCTAGATCGATTCCGGAGTGACGAGTTGTGGCCTCATGAGCAAGTTTTACATCGACTAAACGATCGCGGTCGCCATGAATTAATAGCGTTGGTCGGGTCGCGGATGCGACACCAAGATCGTTATCGGTTTCTTGATTAAGAGTTTGTAGTAACGATCCGGCGGCATCAACATACGCGGCCGATGCTTCGGGGTAAGCAAAACGCTCGGCCGCCAAGTTGATTAGCCGAGTGCGCAAGTCGGGATCAATTCGAGTTTGGTCGTGCAAACTCCAAGACAAACTTAAGTCGACCAGTCGCTCCGGACCTAAAATTCGAGCACGAGTAGAAATCGTGAAGCGCCCGATAGGTGGAATTAACACTGGCGCAAAGAGAACACCTCGTTTCCAATCTTTCGCGCCCAATCGCGGCCACGGCAGCGCCGGATCGACCAGCACCAAGGCTTCTACTAAGTCGGGACGGCGCGCGGTAACTCCCGCACTAATGACTCCGCCCATGGAGTTGCCCATGACGACTGCCGGTCCCATTTCTTCCAATACTTTGATCACAAAATTTCGGTTTGCCACTACGGTGGCGCGACGGTCGGGCGCACGCGTGCGACCGAAACCGATTAGATCAACCGCGGTTACCTCCCGACCGAGGGCGTCAGCGAGGGGTTGGCCCACTGGTTGCCACGAAAGCGTATTCGCGCCCAGGCCGTGTATCAGCAACACGGGTTGCGCGGCCGCCGCCGCCGGGCTGCGAGTGGGTCGCCAAGTTACGGCGTGAGTACGAATCGAGTCAATGGTTCGGTAATGGCTTACCCCCGTCGGGCTCGGGGATGATTGCTCATTGAGGTCAGACTTCACTTTTTTAGAATACGCCATAAATAAGGCATGATGGAGCGATGTTTTCGGGCTTAGTAGTTGGTATCTATGTGGCTTCCGAAGCGGGCGCGCCGATGGAGACGCGTTCTGAGGTTGACGCGTGGGCGGGTCGAGGATTAGCCGGAGACCGCTACGCAACCGCCGCGGGTAAATTTTCTGGCACTCGCGTTGAAGATCAGTTGCGGGCAGTTACATTGATTGAGCAAGAAGCAATATCGTCAGTCACTACTCAGTACGGAATTGAACTAAGCGCGGACCTCACTCGGCGCAATATCATCGTCAGCGGTGTTCCACTCAACCATCTAGTTGGTAGTGAATTTATGGTGGGCAATGTGCGCATGCGAGGATTTGATTTAGCCGAACCGTGTACTTATTTAGAGGGAATATCCGGAGTAAATGTTCGGGCCGCGCTTTTGCACCGAGGGGGTTTGCGAGCCGAGGTACTTACCGATGGTCATATTTCTGTATCCGACCCCGTGACTTCGGTTTAACCTGTGGCCCTTGATCCCAAATCGCTTAGTGCCGACGGGCAAAGATTTTTAACTGAACGACATATTGCCACCCTCACTACTTTGCGCCCCGACGGAAGTCCGCATGTATGTGCGATCGCCTTTACCTGGAACAACGACGACGGAACGGTGCTGATTATCACTGGTGCCGACAGCACCAAAGTTCGCAACATTGAGGCCCACGGTGATTCGGCGCGTGCGGTGGTAGCTCAAGTAGACGGGCCCCGTTGGCTGGCTCTTGAGGGCCCTGCTCAGATTGTTCGTGATGCCGAGCAGGTGGCCGATGCGGTACGCCGTTACGCCGAACGGTATCGCGAACCATCGGTCAATCCCAAACGAGTGGCGATTGCTATCAAAGTCGACCGCGTCCTCGGACGCGTATAGTTCGTTACCTATGGCTGACAAATTTTCCACCGCTGATGCGGTACACGATCTGATTACTACGCTAAGCCGACTCGAAGATCGGTTTCGCAACAGTCCGCATGATCTCGACGAACAACAGATTCTTGAGGGCTACAAATGGATGTTTTCTATTTTGCAAGTCGCGCTCGACACTCAAGTTTGGGCCGATCCCGCTAACCCGCGTTTCGTCGACATTGTCGGCCCCTACAAAAAGTGGGGCGGCGATAACTCCGATGCGTTTTATCAGTTCGCACCAATCGATCCTGATGTCACCTATCGGATTAGTGGTTGTACCGGCGATGCGGTTTATCTTTCGTTAACGGTTTATGGCGGCCCCCGTGATGGTCACTACTCCGAGCGGATTGTGGGCACACTCAATAACCGCGATCATTTTGACATTGCGTCCGACGGCACCTTCTCGGCGATCCTTAGTCGCACCCGTCCCGATGGTTACGCCGGCGCGTTTCTTGAGTTAGCCAACGATGCGGTGGCGGCGATAACTCGTGACTATTTAGAACATCCCGAAACCGGAGTGCGGTGTTCGTGGACTATTGAAGCGGTAGATCCTCCCACTACTTATCGCGAAGATGACGCCGATCTTGCTCGCCGATTTCGTACCGCCATTACTTGGCTCGAAGATCAAGCGCAGATGGTGCCCCTCGGTTTAGGCGAAGCCAACCATATCGACGATCCTTATCCCGTAGCGCAAATCACTTTTGGCTGGGCGGCGGGCGATGCTGCTTACGCGATGGGGAGTTTTGATCTTGCCGACGACCAAGCGCTAGTTATTCGCGGTCGGTCGCCCGAATGTGCGTTCTGGAACTGTTGTTTGTGGAATCAATTTATGCACACCTATAACTACGACTACGAGCGCGTCACAATCAATGGCGCCCAGACTATTTACGAAGATGACGGTTCTTGGACTCTGGTGGTGGCCGCGCGCGATCCCGGTCACCCCAACTGGCTTTCCACTGCGGGGCATCCGCGTGGCCGCATTTGGTTCCGATGGTTCTATCCCGCCGTTACTCCCGAAGTTGTTACGGCCGAAGTGGTTGCTATCTCAGCGGTTCCTACCGCGCCCAGTACCACAACTTCGTAAACCGTTTTATCTCCCCGCGGTTATTTTTTCGACCGTCCCGCATCAATTATTGCGGTGTTGTTAATGACCGATCTTTTGATTATGGCTTTGCTTGGTCTGGTCGCCGGCGGGCTAGCGAACTTAGTTATCTCGCAGTTTTGCAATATTTCTTGGTCAATTCGCGTTACGACATGCTTGTTATCAAGTGCACTTTGGGTGCTGGTAGCAGTTCGGTTTACGCCACCAGCAGTAAATCTTGCCTACGGATTATTGGTTAGCGCACTGATAACGCAGTCGGTAATTGATGCTCGTACGAATCGCTTACCTCGTCAAATCAGTTATGCCGCACTTGCTCTAGCCACCCCGTTGTTGATTGGTGCGGCTTGGCTTTCGGGCCCGCGTATCGCAGTCTTTACCGGTGTTCTGGGCGCAGCTTTAGTTTGGAGTTTTTTCGCGGTTTTGCGGAAACTTAATCCCCGCGCGCTCGGTGCGGGCGATGTGCACTTTGTGCCGTTATTGGGTGCTTATCTTGGCTGGTTGGGTCTTGACGCGCTAGTGGTGGGGTTTGCGTCGGCGCTTTTTCTCGCCGGTGGGGTAGCGGTTATTCAACTAGCCAATTCCGTGGTTAAGCATCGCAACGTTCGGGCCGATGTAATCCCTCTTGGTCCGTATCTTGCCTTCGGATGCTTGATCACAGTTTTGATTTACGCGCGGTAAGGGTTTAGTTTTCGAGCGGTACGCCGAAGTGGTCGGTATAAGGAGTAAACCGCCGGCGAAGTTCATTGGCGTCAAGACCAAAGTCGCCCGCAAGATCGTAAATTACTCCACCGTGTACTCCACGAGGGTGGTCAACCATGAACGCTTCCATCGGGGCACGCGAGGTAGACGGGAACGGCTGTCCGGCAATTTCGTAAATACGGGTCACCATGGCGAGATCGCCGGCCATAAACTCGTTAAAGTCGACATCAATAGTGCGCTCGGGCGGGAGCAGGTGATGATCCCGCACACCGGCGTTAAGCATTGTTTCTACTCGGTCGGCCCAGTACGCACCAATGCGTTGGGGATTAACTTCGGCGGTACTAAACCGAGCAGTATAAGCAATCATGGTCGCAGTTGAGGTAATGACTGCCACCGGATCGCGGTGGGTAAATACAAAGGTGGCATCAGGAAAAGTTTTTAGGAGTATCGGTATTTGTTCAACGTGTTGGGGCGACTTCAGCACCCACCGAGTGCCACCCCGCAGGTGCTGACAACAAGCCAGAACCCGACCCAGGTATTCGTAGGCGGGAGTTTGGTCGTTAGCGAGATACCAGTCGCGCCACGACGGAATCAGCGAAAGAGTTTCGAACAGCTGGGTTGATCCACCAATGGCTAGCAGTTGGATTTCCTCGTGGACATGGTTGACCGTCATGTCGTGCATGCGCTTGAAGTACGGCATGGCGGTGTTGATCATGTCGAGCCCCATGGCGCAGCGTTCTCGCCGCCCCGCGGCAGGGTCAGCACTCGTCATCTCGGCCGCACTCGGTACCGGCTCCAAACTTTCCCAGTAGGGAAGCGATCGGAGTTCGGGATCTTGGGCAAGCAAATTATGGAGATGAGTAGTGCCGGTTCGAGGTTGGCCAATAATAATTATTGGCGCAACAATTTGTTCGTCGAGCACTTCAGGGTACTGCTTGATGTAATTTTCAACTCGTAACCGATTACGCAGGTGACCCACCACTTGAGTATGTGAACTCACCCGTCCCCACGCGGAAAGATCCGCTTCGTTTTCGTAGGCTGACAGCAGTACTGATAAAGGTTCGCGAAACCAATCATCGCCAAAATCGTCAAGCCCAGTTTCGCTCATTGCCGCGGCCAAAATATCGTCGAATTTAAACGATAATTCGGCCGCTATGGGCTCGACCATGGCCATAATTTCGAGGGTGGCGTCAGGAAACTCCGGGTGCGCGAGATCGGTAATCCGAACGGATGCGGGGCGTGACGACATTAAAACTCCAATCCCGATAGTGCCGGTATCCAACCCTCCGAACGCTTTACCGCGTTACGCCAACGGTAGCGGTCGGTAGGTGGTCCGGGTTCGATTATTCGTTCGGGTCGCCAAGTGGCAGCAATCTCGGCATCGTCGGCCCAGATTCCGGTCGCCATTCCCGCGCTGAACGCGGCACCCAAAGTGGTGGCCTCGCGCACCGGTGAAATCTCGACTCGGCGTTGGGTCGCCGCGGCGAGCGCCGCGACAAAAATGGGGTTGGCGCTCATGCCACCGTCAATGCGCAAATTGCCAATATCCAGACCGGCGTCGGCCTCGGCCGCGTCGACCAAATCGGCGCCCCGTTGGGCAATTCCTTCCAGCACCGCGCGCACGATGTGGGCTTTAGTAGTACCGCGCGTCATTCCTACTAGCGATCCGCGCGCGCCGTAATCCCAGTACGGAGTACCGAGCCCAAGCAGTGCGGGGACGAACCAAACATCACCCGTATCCGGACACGCAGCCGCGATAGCGGCCGACTCCGCCGCGTCGGCGATAAGTCCCATGTCGTCGCGTAACCACTCAACGCACGAACCCGCAGTGAGCATTATTGCTTCTAGTCCGACGAGATCGTTACCGTTTTGGCGTCGAGTGACAATAGGAAAAGTTCCGTGGGGGTAACGGCTTTCAGTTGTCGTCGACGCGTTGTGGTCGAGCACGAGATCAAGCATTCCGCCGGTACCAAAAGTTATTTTGGCGTCACCAGGATTTACGCAGCCCTGACCAAGTAAAGATGCTTGTTGGTCGCCCATTATTCCTGCCAGTACCGGTGCACCGGGCAGTGCGGTAGCTGGTCCCAGTAGACCCGAAGAATCCACCACCGTGGGCAGCGCCGATTCAGGAATCCGCAGAGTATTTAATACATTGGCGTCCCAACTTTTATTATCCAGTGTTCGTAAACCGGTAACCGCGGCATTGGTCCCGTCGGTTACATGTTGGCTACCTTCGGTAAGGGCACGACTAATCCAGGTGTCTACTGTGCCCACGCACAAATCTCGATTGCGTTCGGGATCGACGGCATCGAGCAGCGCTTCGAGTTTGGTGGCAGTTTGGTTTGGGGCTAAAGCGATTCCGGTAGGTCTTAACTCCAAACATCGCCCCACCGTGCGAAGATCCTGCCAGCCAATTCCGGGAGCCACGGGCACTCCCGTTTCTCGATCCCAGACCACGGCCGACGCCCGTTGGTTGGCGATACCCACTGCGACTACTGCGTGGGCTTCAAGTGCGGCGCGGGCGAGTTCGAGCGCGGTCGCGGCCATGGCGGCGGCATCAAACTCGACCATTCCGGGTGCGGGAGTTTGTGGCAATAGATCCTGCTTGCGTTCGTCGATTACGCGTGCGTCGGGACCAACTACGGCTACCCGTACCGATGATGTTCCGATATCGATAACCAGAATTTTCCTGGCGGTTACGGCCATGTCGGAATATTTCCAAAATCGCTCACGATCCCAAGTTTTCCGGGGTTAAGTATTCCGTTGGGGTCAAGGGTAATTTTTATTTGCGTCAACACATCAAGTCCAGATCCGAGAGCGGTGCGCATGAAGCGAGCGCGGTTTAGTCCGATGCCGTGGTGGTGGCTGAGCGAACCGCCCGCGTTGAGTACTGCTTGGGTGCCGGCGTCCCACGCGTCACGGTAGTACTGCTCTTTATTCTCAGGTTTAGCGGCAAAGGTGAAATATAAGCAGGCACCATCAGAGTAAGCGTGAGATTGGTGGGCTGAAACCTGCGCGGTTCCGGGTACGGCGGCAATGGCGGTTAACGCGTTTTCGTAAATGGTGTCGAGTTCGCTCCAGCGAGCCGAAATTTCCATAGTGTCAACTACGTAATCAATCGAAATTAATGCTTCGAGCGAACTTACATCGTTGCGGTGAGCCAGCCAATGTTCTAGCAACTCCTCACCATTAAGAGTTTTGGCACCGGCACATTCTTCGATCACGATCGCCATACTTGCGTCGATAATTTTCGGGTCACCTTCGTCCATAATCAACAAGGGGTGCAAGTCGGGCCCAGTGGAAAAATGTCGGTCACCTTCAATTGCATCGTAAAGCCGGAGCACCGCGGGAGTGGCGCCGCGCTGAATGATGCGACGGCAGACATCTAGGCCGGCGCTAAACGACGGAAAGGCAAAAGCGGCTCGGCGTTCACTCACTGGCGCGGGATGAATACGCAAACGCGCTCCAGTGATTACTCCCAGCGTTCCCTCGCTGCCAACAAACAGTTGAGTGAGTTCGGGTCCCATGGCGGCCCGCGGCGCACCTCCCGTACTGATAGTGCGACCGTCCGCTAACACCACATCGAGTCCGATAACCATGTCTTCAATTTTTCCGTAGCGGGTAGAAAACTGGCCTGCGCTTCGACACGCTAACCAGCCACCAACAGTAGAAAGATCAATTGATTGAGGCCAATGACCCAAAGTGCAGTGGTATTTTTCTCGCAATTCTTCTTCGAGCAAGTTTCCGAAAGTCCCCGCCTCGACATCAACAATCATTGAATCGCGGTCAACCGAGCGAATACCGCTAAGCCCAGTTAGATCGAGGACCACACCGCCGTAAATAGGAACGCTGGCTCCCGCTACTCCGCTGCGCCCAGCCGCGGCGGTTACCGGAATTTTGGCGGCGTTGCAGAGTACGAGTACGGCGGCAACTTGTTCATGAGTATTAGGGCGAACGATGGCGCCCGCCCGCACCGCGACTTCATTATTTTTAGCCCACATCATCGCTAACGGCCACCAGTCACGACTGGCTTCGGCGATCATTTGCGGGTCGGTATTAATTTCGGCTCCGGTTGCTTGCAATGATGCGAGCAGTTCTGCACTCGGGATTATGCGCTCGGTGGCGAAGTGATCGCGCACCGAATCGGATGCCGCGCCAAACGCTATCGGTGGGGTGGGGCCACCAGAGACAGTTTCGGGCATTGGTTTTAGTTAGGCCGTTAGCAAATCAAGGGGAGTTTCCGGCAGATTGGCCGCGTTGCGCTCGGCGGTAATTGAATTACGGTAAGCCACTACGCGCTTAGTGATTTCGTCCGCCGACCATCCGAGTTCGGGTCCAATCAGATTGGCTACATCGCCGGCCGCGGCGGCAGTGGCATCACGGGCTAGCAATCTCGCCCGGGTGCGGCGGTCAAGAACATCATCCAAATCACGAGCCATTTCGTAGCGCACCGCGAATATTGCTTCGGCCCGTAAGTAGGGGAGGCCGGGTACTAATGGTTCGGCCAAAGTGGGATCACCGGCAATCAGATTTTTAACGACTCCGGCTTCGCTGCCGTAGCGGCCGGTTAGATGCAGATCGGGATGAGTGCTTCCATCGTGGCTGCTCATGCTGGGCTTAAATCCTTCGGCCCCTACCAGCGGCAAGTTTTTAGTTTGGCATTTCTTTCTGCGCCCCAGTTTTCGTCCCGCGGCATCAATGGTGCCAGCGGCCATGCGGCGGTAAGTAGTTAATTTTCCTCCCACAACGGTTATTACGCCGCGAGTTGAAACTCGGATGCCGTGGCGACGCGATAAGTCGGCAGTGCGTTCGCTGTCGGCACTACGAAGTAGCGGCCGGAGACCCGCCCAAGTTCCGATCACATCGGCAGGAGTGATCGGTTCTTCTATCGCGGCGTTAATCGCGTTAAGTAGATACTCGACATCTTCACTACTGCACTGAGGTTCTTCAACTCCACCCGCGTGGTCGGTATCAGTAGTTCCTATATAAGTGGTGTTGCCCCACGGAACTACAAAAATCGACCGGCGGTCTTTAGCCACCGGAACCACAATGGCGATGTCGTTGCGAATTTTGCTCCACGGTACGGTGATGTGGATGCCTTTAGCGGGTCGGATTGAGTTGGGGTCGGCGTGTTCATCAAGCGCGCGAATTTCATCGGCCCACACTCCCGTGGCGTTTACGACTACCGCCGCTCGCACATCAATAGTTTTGCCGTCGGCCTCAACTTGGGCGCCGCGTACGGGACCATTTTCGTCTCCCAGCAGTCCAACTACTTTTGCTCCGTTGGCAATCACCGCGCCCCGCTGCGTCGCCGTGCGGGCGATAGCGAGAGTCAGACGGGCGTCGTCGGCCTCGGCGTCGTAATAAATATAGCCGCTGGCCACATTCTTTTTTCGAAGAGTGGGCATGTGAGCAATAGCAGCACCTTTTCCGATCCGTTTATGGGCTTTACGAATTCGCAAACCACCGGTGAGGTCGTACATCCACATCGCGGCACCGAGCGCACGCGCGATCTTGCGGTTGATAAGGCCGTCCTTACTAAGAATAGGAATAAGAAACGGAAGTACATGCACCAAATGCGGCGCATTACGCAACGCAATTTGACGCTCAAGTAGCGATTCGTAGACCAATCTAAACTCACGCTGCTGAAGGTAACGGATACCACCGTGAACCAACTTTGAAGATTTAGAAGATGTGCCGGAGGCGAAGTCGTCGCGTTCAACTAACGCAGTGCGCAAACCCCGACTCGCGGCATCAAGAGCACAGCCAACCCCAGTAATACCACCCCCGATTACCAAAACATCAAACTCTTCCGCTTCGAGTCGCTCAAGGGCGGCGGCGCGATCAAAACGCGGTGGGTTCATATTTCTCGGGTTCACATTTCCTGGTTCATATTTCTAGGCTACCGACGCATGCTCATAGCATCTGCTTCGTTGAGGGTGTTAGATGACTTGGCCGGGGGAGCCGTCGGCAGTAACGACAGGGAGTTCAGCGTCAGCCCACGCCAGCATTCCCCCTGCGCAGTTGATGGCAGTCATCCCTGTCCCGATCAAGGTTTCCACCGCGGCCGCCGATCGCCCGCCTACCTTGCAGACCACAAATATTTCGGTAGCGGCGGGAAGTTCACCAAAACGCGTAGGGAGATCGCCCAGAGGAATCCAGTTGGCGGCAGGAGCGTGACCGGCGTTCCATTCTTCCGCTTCGCGTACATCAAGTAGATAAGCGCCGCCGTTTACCCGCTGGTTCGCTTCGTGCGCTTCTACTGTGGGTAGTGCAGTTTCGTCGTTACGGTTAGTCGAGTCCATACTCTACTCAGCCTAGCCGATTGCCATTTACGGCTAACTAACCAGTGCCTCTCGGCCCTCAACCCACGCCAGTGATGGATGGCGTAATTTCGATAACAACCGAGCTTCGATCTGGCGTACCCGTTCGCGCGTTATTCCCAACTCAACTCCAATTTTATCGAGCGTCAAAGGAGTATTCCCGTTGAGACCAAAACGCAACTCGACAATGCGTTGTTCGCGCGGAGTGAGTAATTTGATCAGATTGCTAATAATGCTTTGATGAGTTTCGTTGTTAATAATCGAGTCAGAGAATTCTTCGTTATCGTCACCTACGGTGTCGCCCAAGACCATTGATCCGTCGCTTTCGTCACCAATTGGTTGATCGATGCTTGCGACAGATGCAGGTAAAGATCGCAGTTCCGCGACTCGCGGAGCCGGCAATCCGGTAGCAATTGCTAACTCTTCGTCGGGTAGCCGGTGTCCAGCTTGTGTTTCTAATTCGTCGGCGGTGCGTAAGACCAAGCGCAGGTCGTCTTCAACATGTACTGGGAGTCGAATAGTGCGCCCGCTATCGGAGAGGCCGCGACTGATGGCCTGACGAATCCACCAAGTTGCGTAGGTTGAAAACTTAAATCCTTTTTCGAAGTCGAATAATTCGACTGCCCGCAATAACCCAACATTGCCCAACTGAATAAGATCACCCATCGGTAGTCGAGTGCCCAAATAGCGGCGCGCGATTGATACCACTAACCGCAAATTGGCGCAGGCTAAATCTTCTCGGGCGCGCCCACCTTTTCGACGCATTACGGTAAGCCGACGCTGCTCGGCCGCCGTCAATTTATTTTTAGCGTCATCCAACTGGGCCGCGGCTTCCCGACCGAGTTTTACCGCTAACCCCAATCGGGCTTCGCCGTCCTTATCGAGAAGTTGGTAGCGACCAATCTCTTCTAGGTAGGCGCCCACCGAATCGCGATCAGCACTGTCGCGAGACCGAGGTTTTTTGACCTTAGTCGCCACAATTACCCTCCTTGGTCTAGATGGCTTGGTCTAGATGGCTTGGTCTAGATGGCTTGGTCTAGATGGCTTGGTCTAGATGGCTTGGTCTAGATGGCTTGGTCTAGATGGGTATAGAACGTGCTCTGATGCGAACCTCAGCCGGCTGCTATTTATTCCTTCCCTGCTGGACTTATTGACCGAGCGTACTGGGGGGTCAAGCGCTCCGGCGATTTCTGCTTACTGCAAGGTGGCCGACCGGCTCAACGCCTACCAATCTCAACCCTGCTTTTACTGGATTATCTCAAGACATCGAACTCGCGGGAATTTATCAACGATTAGAGGAATACCGGATTAGAGGAATACCGGATTAGAGGAATACCGGATTAGAGGAATACCGGATTAGAGGAATATCGGGCCCAGACTTGCTTGCCACCCGATACGGAAATCGCCTAGATCGGTAGTGGTTGCGCGCGTGCGTCGTTATGACCGCGCGTGCGTCATTATGTAGATATGACACTCCGAGTTTCCAGCAAACTTCCGGCCAACTTGGTTAACGCAGCTGCCGAATTAGTTCGTAATGGTTTTGTGCGGGCGCTACGGGTTGAATCAGAAGTTCCGTTGTTTAGTACCGAGGGTGACGCCGGATGGTTTGGTCCTGATTCGGTGGTGTGGCGGGTGCACTCCGATCTTTCTACTTTGGCCGGCGGCTTACGGGCTTTGCTCTACCAAACTTTGCATCCATTAACGATGGCGGGAGTGGCCGAACATTCGGATTACCGTCACGATCCGTGGGGACGCCTGCACCGCACCGCGGAGTTTGTGGCCGCCACTACTTACGGAACTACCGAGGAAGCCCAAGCCGCCGTTGATTTAGTCAAGCGAGTCCACTTACGAGTTAAGGGAGTGGCACCCGACGGTCGGGCGTACAGTGCGACCGACCCCGACTTGCTCGCGTGGGTTCATGCCACTGAAGTGGATAGTTTTTTGGCGGCTTACAACCGCTACGGTCCCGGGTTGACCACGGCCGATGCCGATAGATACGTGGCCGAGATGGCCGTAGTGGGGCGCGCGCTCGATTCTGATCCCGTTCCTGAGTCGGTAGCCGAACTTGCTGAGGTACTTGCCCGCTATCGTCTGCACGCGAGCGCGCAAGCCCGTGATGCACTTAAATTTTTAGTATTCCCACCCCTCGATTGGAAACTGCGCCCCGCCTACGGATTAGTAACGGCCGCGGCCATTGAACTGCTTCCTATTTCGGCGCAACTGGAATTACGCTTGGTGTCACCGCCTCTAGCTGGGTCCGTGGCCGTGCGGCCGGCGTTGCGCACTTTGCTCGGCACCCTGCGCTGGGCGCTGGGCGAGGCGCCCGCTTTGGCCGCCGCCCGCCACCGCACCCGCGTTTAAGCGAACGAATTCAACCTAAAATTCGCGAAACAATCCGTCACTTAGAGCGATAGCAATTACGTGAATATTGCTAATACAAAATTTACTACCCGCCGCCTAGCCCGTACGGGTCTCGCGGCCGCGGCAATCATCGTGCTCGGACTTAGTGCCGCGGCGTGTCAAAACTCTCCGGTTCCCGCGAGTTCAACCAGCACTACCGCACCGACCGTCCCCACTGTTCCGGCCGCACCTACGAGTGTGCTTTATCGCGGTGTGTGTGCGAGCACGCTTACCGCTGGCGTTTCGGCCACGATAGCCAATGTATCGATTACTGAAGCTTCGGGCATCACGGCCAGCCAAGATCATGCCAATGTTTTTTGGGTTCATAACGACTCGGGCGACTCCGCGCGCGTCTTTGCCGTTAGCAACACCGGTGCTGATCTCGGCACCTGGACAGTAACTGGGGCAAGTGCGGTTGACTGGGAAGATATTGCTATCGGCCCTAGTGCGACTGCCGGCACCGAAGCGCTCTACCTCGCCGATATCGGCAACAATTCGCTATCACGCGCCAGCGTGGTGCTGTACCGAGTTGACGAACCGGATCCTGCCTTAGGTAGCGGGGCCACTGTCATTGCCCAATCTTTAACGCTTACTTATTCTGATGGTTCTCACAATGCTGAAGCACTGCTAGTCGATCCGGCCGACGGCTCGATAACCATCGTCACTAAAGAGCCATCGGGAGTGGCCGGTATTTATACTGCTCCGGCACCGTGGGGTTCGTCGGCCGTGCTCACTAAAGTGGGTCAGATTTCGCTACCGGCGAACACACTGGTCACTGGTGGCGATGTTGCCCCTAACGGCGAAACGATAGCGCTACGCACTTACGGCTCGTTGCTGGTATTCAACCGCCCCGCGGCGTCAACAGTCGCCAACGCACTAACCGGCACTTCGTGTTCGGCCCAAGTGGCGACTGAGGGTCAGGGCGAAGCGGTGGCGTTTCTGGCCGATAGTTCTGGCTACATGACGGTTAGCGAAGGTGCTCACCCCGACTTGCACTTTTTCTCTCTGTAAGTAGATATTCTTGCTTTTAAATCCGTTTTCGTCTGATGCCCGTAAGCGCATCGTTTGTTTAATCGTCAGGGCCAGTGACACCGAAGACGAGATCATCTAGCGCAGCTTGAGAGACGATGATGTTGAAAGAATTGCGAGTTCGTATTTTATTTTTAACGGCAATAGGTGTCGTCGCGCTACTTGCGCTTGCCGCGTGCACACCGGTAACTAGTCCACCCGCAACTAGTCCACCCGCAACTAGTCCACCCGCAACTAGTCCACCCGCACCGGGAGTAGCGCCCGGAGTGGGAGAACGCTACGACATTGGCGCCATCAGCGTCACCGACGTTTGGGTTGATCCCGCAAGTGGTTCCGATGCCAACACCGGTACCGCGCGCGGTCAAGCGTTGCGCACCGTTGGCGAAGCCTGGCGCCGCATTCCCGCGTCGGTTACCTTGACTCAGGGTTACCGACTGCAATTGGTAGCGGGCGAATACCCCGCGAGCGCACTGGTTAACTACTGGGAAAATCGCTGGGGTACTGCCGTGCACCCAATTATTCTTAACGCGGTCGACGGCGCCCACACGGCGATATTCCGTAGCGACATGAATGTTTTTAATACTCGCTATCTCTATGTAATCGGCGTCGACATCTTGCCTAATCGCGATGCGTTTCACTGCGAGCAGTGCAGCTATGTCTTATTGCGATCAATGGAACTTTCTGGTGGCGCGCGAGCGGCTCACGAGACTGTCAAGATAAATCAATCTGATCATATTTACATTGAAGATTCAGATATTCATGGTGCCGACGACAACTCCATCGATTTTGTCGCGGTTCAGTATGGACATATTCGCGGCAACCGTATCCACGATGCCCAAGATTGGTGTGTCTACACCAAAGGTGGTTCGGCCTACATAAGCGTGGCTGAGAACGAAATATTCAATTGCGGAACTGGTGGTTTTACTGCGGGCCAAGGAACTGGTTTTGAATTTATGACCAGCCCGTGGCTTCATTACGAAGCGTACGGAATTTCAGTTACCAACAACATCATTCACGACACCGAGGGCGCAGGTCTGGGCGTCAATGGCGGCTACAACATTTTGATGGCCTACAACACTCTTTACCGAGTGGGGTCGCGCAGCCACGCAGTGGAGTTTGTTCACGGCCGTCGGGGTTGTGACGGAGATACTGCTACTTGTGCCGCTCGTCTAAGTGCCGGCGGTTGGGGTGGCACCGGAGCCGAAGTCCAGTTCATTCCCAACAAACATATTTATTTCTTCAATAATATTATTTACAATCCGGCCGGTTTTCGCTCGACCTGGTCGCATTTTTCTGTACCCGGTCCGGCGACTCCTCCCGCGGGCAGCAATGTCGCTAACCCGTCGCAGACCGACGACGACTTACGCATCGCGGGCAACATCATCTGGAACGGGCCCACCGATCTCGATCTTGGTCTTGGAGGCGGTTGCGACGCCGGTAACCCCACCTGTTCCGCCGCGCAATTGCGAGCCGACAACGCCATCAATACGATCATGCCGCAACTGGTCAACCCTGCGGGTGGCGACTACACGCCGGTGGCCGGCGGCAATGTGACTCAGCGCGCGCCGACCGCGATACCGAGTTTTTCGTGGAGTGATGCTCCTAGTACACCGGCGGTGCCCGCGGGCACTTCCAGTAATTCGATTGGTCGCAATCGGGCGGGTGCAGTACGAACGGGTTGGGGTTGGCCCGGCGCGTACTGACCGAATGCGACTATCGGTTTAAACGCGGCGGGGCGGGCGAGGAATAAACGGGCTGGTACGGGCTACATATTCTTCATAGCCCGGCCGCTTCTTTACTAAAGATTTTTCTAACAGAGTCACTCCGGAAACTCGACGCAGGAAAATTGTCATTACTAGCGCACCAATCAAACCGATTGCCCCCAAACCGGTTTCGGCGGCCACCAGTGCGATACCCCACCAAACGCACGCGTCGCCAAAATAGTTGGGGTGACGGGTGTATCGCCAAAGACCTCGGTCCATTACTCGACTAGCGTTTTCGGGGTTCGCCTTGAAGCGCACTAGCTGGGCATCACCAATCGCTTCAAAGCTCAACCCAATAGCCCAGACCACGATTCCGATTACTCCGAGAACTCGCAAACCGGGATCATCAGAAACTTGTCCGAGTTGCACCGGTAGCGAAACAATCCACATCAGCGTTCCTTGCAGCGCGAATACGGTGAAAAGGCTCACCCACCAAAATTTTTCGCCCCAGTGTCTCCGCATGGCTTGGTAACGGAAGTCTTCGGGAGTGCCCCAATTGCGCCAGCCTAAATAAATAGCCAACCGTAATCCCCAGAGCGTGACCATGGCTACGATTACCCATTGCCGCAAGTCGTACCCTGACACGGTTGCTCGTATCACCCACGCCACTACGACAAAACCAAATCCCCACACTGGATCAACGATCGAAGCGTTGCGTTTAATGAGGCTTACGACCCAAGTAATCGACATCAATATCGCAATTGCACCGGCTGCGACTAAGAGCGAGGTGGCAGTAGCACTCACGATTTAGTGGACCGCGATTCGACAAACGCGCCTGCACGCGCCTGCAGTTCGGTATCAATCTCGCGGTCGAGCTGGAGCCAAGTGTTGTCGAGCCAAAGAGTAAAACCAGCTTCGTCAACGGGGACTTCTCCCCGAGGAATGCGTCGCATCCACGCGTAGATCGGATCATCGTTCGGGATTCCTTTGAGAATCCCACTGAATGTGTCGAGACCTTCAAAACCAACATGACCCAAAATCACGATGTCGGCCGTGGGCGCACCGGAGACGAGTGCGTAACTGCCGGCGGGTCGCGGCGGAAGTAGATGTTTAAGATTCCGTAGTCGCTGCGCTCGTTCCGGATCGTGCCCACCGATTTTTTCTAGCGCGCGCGCCGTCTTTTTAGGATTAGCACGAGTTCCTTCGGGGAAAATTACCGATACCCCGTCAGTGCCCATGCCGGCTGATAGCGCACTCAAGGCCGCGAGTTCGGGGGCCGCGTCAGTCGCGGTGCGATCAAGAAAATGATTGTCACCTCGGTTACCCCCCACATCAAGGGCCGGATCAGACAAGAGTTCACGTTTCAGTACATAACGGGGAATAGTTGCGGCGGTAGGGGCGACGAGAAAAAACGAGACAACAGAGTCGGCGAGGCTGGCGTGGCGCGCGAGCACAACCACGGGTCCGGGGCGGATGAGTTCGTTGCCGATGACACGAAGTTTTAGTCCGCAGGTAATGCGCAAGGCACCGACTAATCGAGCGGCCCACCGCCGTTGCAAAGAGTTGAGCGGCGCGGGTTTTTTTATTTGTCCCGATGCCCACAGATAAAACGCAACTAAAAGACTCGCAACTTCTATCCAAGCCCAGCAAAAAGCAAATGCTACTAAACGCAAATGCGGCATACGCCGAGGTGCTCGAATGAGATCGTAAAGGCCGATAATTATCACCCAGATCGGCAGCAACACCGTTAGCAGAATCGCAGCAATAAAAACTGCGGGCACGCTTACTAGCCGCCTACGAATTACCGTGCTGCGTTTGTTCACTTCTCCAACTCGCTAGGTGGGCTAGGGGCTTGGCTTTATATCGGTCGCCGCGTATTCAAGAACTCAACATTGTCGTGCAAAATCAACTGCTGATCAGCGTCATCGAATTCTTTTAACTCGGAAAGGTAGTCGAGCGGTTGGGGCATACCTTCAATATGAGGCCAGTCAGAGCCGAAGAGCACTCGGTCGGTACCCATAACCTGAGCAACTTCATAAACATCATCTTCCCAGAACGGATTTATCCAAACATGTTCGCGAAAAGTATCGGCGGGATCGTTTTCGAAGTAGTTGTAAGTCTTATTTTTGGCCGAGTTCAGCTTTTTGAATAGGTCGGGTAAAAATTCTGCGCCATTTTCGACCGACGCAATCCGTAAATTCGGGAAACGGTCGAAGAGCTTTCCGTAGACCAAGGTGATGAGAAAGTCGTAGGCCGCCCGTTCAATGGCGAACATGCGCACGGTGGGGCCAAATCCGCCACCGCTAAACGAAGAACTGAAGGCGTCGTCGGCGTAACCCTGACTGGAGTAGCCCGAGTCGCCGGCGTGAATGACCACCGTTATTCCGGCTTCGTTGACTCGAGCCCAGAAGGGGTCGAACATGGAGTGAGTCGGAGGAAATTGACCGGTAGCGGTTATCGGCGCGGCCGGTCGCATGACTACTACTCGAGCATCGTTGGCTAGTGCCCACTCGAGTTCGCGTACAGCCCATTGAGGATCACTTAACGAAATGTACGGAGCAGTGAAAATTCGGTTTTTGTAGTTGCAGCCCCAATCATCTTCGATCCAACGATTAAATGCGGTGGCCATAATGCTCACGCCTTCGGGATCGTTCTTAAGGAGTTCTTCGTAGAGCACACCGAGAGTGGGGAACAGCCAGATTTTTTCGAGTCCCTGTTCGTCCATCGCTCCTAGCCGAGCGTCGCGATTTTGATATTCAGGGCGGATAGGTTCGCGTTCGCGTAAGAACTCAATGGGATTCTTTCCTTCGGGGTTTCCGCGGAAGTAGTCGTGCATTGCTCCCGCCTTCGCAATGGGATTAAAGGTGGGGTTCATCACCGCGCGGCTTACTTTGCCGCCAACTACGTGATACTGCCGACCATTAATTTCACACCACTCAACTATGCGGGTACCCATCTTGGGGTCGAGATGACGAGTAAAAGCATCGAGCGCCTCGTAGTAGTGATTGTCGGCGTCGAATACTGGAAATCCAAGGTTGTCGGCGTCCATAGGAAACTCTCCTTACGGCTCAAATAATTACTCTTTCAAGCGTAGAGGAAAATAGCGCAGCCGGTCTGATTAGAAAACTCAATATAGGTCTAGTGCTAGCGGTCGTAAAGCGAGATGAATACTGGCCTACGCGGGGTTGCCGGTGAAACGATTTTGGGCTCCAGTACGATAGAAGGTTCATGGATAATTCCTTGACTTCATCGTCGCGTTTCGACTCGCCGGTCGCGAATTTTTGGTCGCGTTACCGGATGCTTTTGGTCGCGGGCGCGGTTCTGTTAGCCGGATGCTTTCCGCCCCCACCGCCCCCGCCGCCGCCGGTAGGACCGGGCACAATCGCCGGCCCCAGCGAACTCACCGCTGCTCAAATTGCTGCTTATGTTTGTTTGGTTAAAGGCTGTCCGACGACGGGATCTAATGTTCCCCTGGGTTGGAAGCCCGAAATAACGCCCGAACAAATGGCGCAGCTTTACATTGACGAAGGCAATGCTGCCGGAGTTAGAGGCGATATCGCGTTTGTGCAATCAATTTGGGAGACCGGTTGGTTTGAGTGGCCAAACTCGCCCGACCCTGCCGACGTTCCCGCGCCCGTCGATAACACTTGGCCAGGTTTTGTTTTGGCTCGCGATCACAATTACTCCGGAATGGGTGCTTACACCGGCAGTAATCGATTTATGCGCAAGGATTTTCCGTATCAAGGAGTGCGGGCCCAGATTCAACACTTGCGCAATTACGCCGACGCGGGCTCACGGTCAAACAATCTGGGCTACCCTCTCGAACTTCGCCCCTACCTCACCGCGAGTTCTTACGACTCTTTCGTTTATAAAGGACAGGCGCCGTTATGGGTCAATCTCAACGGCAGGTGGGCCGTCCCTGGTACCACCTACGGCCAGAGTATTTTAGGCATCTATAACCAAATGCGGGCCTCAGTTGGTCTCGGACCCGTAACCGCTACCGCTGATGCGGGCGTGACCGCTATGGCTGATGCTTACGGTGAAGATTTACTCAACTCAACGATGCGCTACTAGACGTGCTACGATTTTTTCAACACGAAGTGGTCTTGACCGTTCGTACGACCTAGCCAAGCTTTATAGCCCTTAGTACCGGAGAATATTCGCACGTGAACCCCCGCACCTCCACTAGCGACTCTCCGAGTTTTACTCTAGGCTTAAGCGAATCAAACCCGAGCATGATCGCGCGTGGCAACATTGCCGCCCCGATCACAAACTACGGGCAACCAATCCAAGATGCGCCTGCACCCGCAGGTGGCTTCGAGGGAAAAGCAAGTTAACTAGTAAATAACTAGAACATTAAAATAAAGGAGCAATACCATGCCGCAGGGCACAGTTAAGTGGTTCAACGCAGAAAAAGGTTTCGGATTCATCTCCCGTGAAGGGGCTGACGATGTCTTCGTTCACTTCTCGGCGATTGAAGGAACCGGCTACAAATCCCTCGAAGAGGGTCAGCGCGTCGAGTTCGAAGTAGGCCCCGGTCGTAAAGGCGAAGAGGCTCGCGACGTAAAGATCGTCTGAACCAATTCATTCGGTAGATCCGGTGGGGTTGGGGTTCTCCCTAAGCCCACCGGTGAACCGGTCTCGTTCTTATAGTTAAGTTTTCTTAGCCGCCTTCGGCTCGTTTGATCGCTTCGCGATCCACGCCGACACCGGGCTGGCCAATCTCTATTCCTTCGGGTAGCTCCACGTGAAGTTCGTTGCTGTCGTCTACCGCGGCCTCGCCCTTTATCAGCGTGGCGCTCAATACATGGCCCCCGTGTTGTCGGTCGTCGGAAATAAAGTGCAGGTGATAACCCGGCACTTCCAGCCCAGCAGTGTTGTCCGGAAAACGAAATCCCACCAGAGTTCCGGTGGCTTGGGTTAGCGACCATTCAGTTTGATGTGCGGTTACTTCAAGCAACGACGGGTAGGGCGGAGATTGGGCCGCCACGCTGCGCAGTTGCAGATCGCGAAACTCTCCGTCCACTCGGATTGCATTAACCGAAGTCAACGAGGGGGTCAGCGCGTCGAGTTCGGCATCAAGCGCAGGCAGGTCAAGGGGACCATCGAGGTGGGCTCGATAAGTCGCCGAGAAGTTGACGACCACCGCAAACGGAGTGAGGGTCGCGTCATCGACTCGCAAAACTTCGCCGGTAGATTTAATTGTCCAGCACTCACCATCGACGATCAACATTTCGCCATCGAGCCTTTGTAGCGTTCCTAGGCCAAGATTGCCGTGGGCCAACAATTCACCCACGCTTAAGTCGCCGTCGTAGCGGCCGGCCATAATCGCATCAAGCGTGCTGGCCTGCCACACCACTCCGTGGCGCGCGGGGTCGTGGTCGAACCCATTTCGATTCAATGCTTCAATGTGCAGGGCGCCGATTAAACGATGGTCAATGATGTCGGTAGCCACCACACCGACAATACCGGCACTAGTTATCCCGTGTCGCTTTTGGCGATTCTTTGCGCTATACTTATCCCTTAACTAATTCTCTGATCCAGATGCTCGGCTCAGAGGCTCAAACTCGCTTTGGGTTCAGATGTTGGTTCGGTTTTTATATTCCGAGCGCCGCCGGGCTCCGTCGGTCAGAGATCTCGAAAGGTAATTGTGGAAACTCGTTCCGATCTCCGTAATGTGGCGATTATCGCCCACGTTGACCACGGTAAAACCACGCTCGTCGACGCCATGTTGCGCCAAACGGGAACATGGAGCGCGCATCAAGAAGTCGCCGAGCGGGTCATGGACTCCATGGATTTGGAGCGCGAAAAGGGCATCACCATCTTGGCCAAAAACACTGCGGTGGCTTACGGCGACGTAAAGATCAACATCATTGACACCCCTGGTCATGCCGATTTTGGCGGCGAAGTTGAGCGAGGTTTGACCATGGTCGACGGGGTAGTGCTACTCGTCGACGCCAGTGAAGGGCCGTTACCGCAGACTCGATTCGTTTTACGCAAAGCCCTTGAGTCGCGCTTGCCCGTTATTTTGGTTGTTAACAAAGTTGATCGACCTGATGCACGCGTGGCCGAAGTGGTAAGCGAAGTTGAGGAGCTATTTCTTGATCTTGATGCCGACGAGCACCAGATTGATTTCCCTATTATTTATTCGAATGCTCGGGCCGGAGTTGCATCACTCGATTCCGAAGATCCCGCGCTGGTGCTATCGGAAACTTCTTCTACCGACGGTCTCAAGCCACTTTTTGAAACCATTCTTGATCGCATTCCCGCTCCGACTTACGACCCGCAGCATCCGCTACAGGCTTTGGTAACCAACCTCGACGCTTCGCCGTATGTTGGTCGTATCGCCTTGTGTCGCGTCCGTCACGGAATTCTTAAACGGGGCACTCCGGTTGCCTGGTGCCGAGCCGACGGAACTACTGAAACCGTTCGTATCACCGAACTCTACATAACCGAGGGACTCGACCGCGTCGATGTCGACGAAGTTGGACCGGGAGAGATCGCCGCCATTGCTGGTTTGGCCGACGTAACTATCGGTGAAACTTTGGCCGACCCCGACGACCCGCGACCGTTGCCCGTCATTCATGTTGATGCCCCCAGTCTTTCGATGACGATTGGTATAAATACTTCACCGCTTGCGGGTGTCGACGGTTCCAAACTTACGGCGCGTCAAGTGCAAAATCGTTTAGAGACTGAACTGATCGGTAATGTTTCTTTGCGAGTTCTGCCAACCGAACGCCCCGACGCGTGGGAAGTACAAGGACGCGGCGAACTCCAGTTGGCGATATTAGTTGAAATGATGCGCCGCGAAGGTTTTGAGTTATCAGTAGGAAAACCAGAAGTAGTCACCAAAGAGATAGACGGCAAGGTCCATGAGCCGGTTGAGCGAGTCGCTATTGACGTTCCCGAAGAATTCCTCGGCGTAGTTACCCAACTTTTGGCGTTGCGCAAAGGCCGACTTGAGCAAATGATCAACCACGGAACCGGCTGGGTGCGCATGGAATACCTAGTTGCCGCTCGGGGTTTGGTCGGTTTTCGTACCGAATTCCTTACCGAAACTCGAGGTTCGGGCCAACTCCACCACGTTTTCGAAGGTTACGAGCCGTGGCACGGTGAGTTGCGGGCTCGCCCCACTGGCAGCATGGTCTCTGATCGACGCGGCTTTACTAGTGGTTACGCAATTATGAATCTTCAAGAGCGGGGGCAGCTGTTGGTTGGTCCCGGAGTCGAAGTTTACGAAGGCATGATTGTCGGCGAAAATGCTCGGGCTGGCGATATGGATGTAAATCCGAATAAAGAAAAAAAGTTGACTAACCATCGTGCCTCGGGATCCGATGATCTTGTGCGCCTAGTGCCACCCCGAGCAATGTCGCTAGAACAATCTTTAGAGTTCATCGCGGTCGACGAATGCGTTGAGGTAACTCCCAGCAATATTCGTCTTCGTAAAGTCGAACTATCCGCCGCGATTCGCGGTCGCGATAAAGGTCGTAGTAAAACCGGAAAGTAAGAAATAGAATTCAGAAGGGAGAGTCATCATGGCCGGACGTCAACGCACAACCTTTGCCAAGCTTCAAAAAGAGCGGGCTCGCCAGGAGAAGCAGTCGGCCAAGCGAGCTAAGCGGCAAGGCATTAACCCCATACCTGAAATAGACCCCACGCCTATTGCCGATCTCAACGATCCTTCTACTTGGCGCTACGCCGACGAGATTGTGGCGGAAGCGACAGAAGCAGCTGAAGCGACTGAAGCGGCGGAAGCGGAAAGTGCCGCGGACGACCGCGCAGCCGTTTCCGGTTCTGAACCAGAAACGACTACGGAATCCGAATCTGAAGCCAACGAGGCTTAACTAGTAAGCAATTCGTCTACTTGCGCTAACGCGGGGCGGGGATCGGGGTGCACGACAATTCCGTGCATACCAATAGCGCGCGCCGCCTCTACGTTGGGAGCAAAGTCGTCAAGGAATATTGATGCCGCGGGGTTTTCGATGCCGAGTCGAGCCAATGCCCGCCAATAGATATCGGGGTCGGGCTTACGGATCTTTTCTTCGCACGAATCGATAACTGCGTCAAAAAGTTCGCCGATCGGAAGCTGGGCTCGCCAAACATGGGAGTACTCGGCAATATTGTTGGTCAGTATGGCCGTTAGTAGACCTTGTCGGCGCAATCCTCGCACATAATCAATTACCACGGTTCGGTCGATTCCGTCGTCAGTCATCGCGCCAAATAATTCGGCGGCATCAAAATTTATTCCGAGACGATCGGCGTGTTCCCCGATACCGGTGAGTGCAGTAGTCAAGTCGACTTCACCTCGCTCCAGTTGGTGCCAAGGGTGATCGTTGTCTTCGTGGTAGTCACCAAATACCACCGAGACCATTTTTTCGGGGGCGACCCCTTGAGTTTTGGCGTACGCGTGGGCCGCGAGAAACGGCGACGGAGTAAATACGCCGCCGTAGTCAAAGATCACTGCTTCGATTTTGGTACTCACGGTTATTGTCCACCCGCCATCGCGATGGCCGCCAAACGATCGCTATTTCCTACATCGATTACTTCGATACGAACCCACGATCCCATTCGTCGTGCGGTCGCCCGCATCGGTCCTACGCGAATAGCCGACAAGTAGCGAACTTCAAGTTCGTTCGGAATCGGTGCGTCGGGTAGCGAGAGCAAAGCTTCTTCGGCCAGTGCCGAAATTGCTCCCCCTTGCACCGTTTCTGCCCAGTTGAGAATGCGTTGGTGGCGCGGGGCTTCAACTACTCCAGGTGCCACGGTGTAACTCTGAAGCAGCTCGGATACCGGAGCCGAGGGAGTAGTCATGTGCGGGCTGCTCTCCGCCATGGCTTTAATGGGCGCGATACCGAGATCTTGAGGTCGAGGCGAAGCGATAAAGGTTCCGAGCGATTCGGCCACCACTGCATCGACACCGGCAATGGTGAAAGTTGCTTCGGTAAAAATCAGCGTGCGGCCAATTTTCAGTAGCCGACCGGTCGCAATCAGTTCAGAACCGACCGGAACGGGCGAAGTCATTCGCACACTTAAATCGGCGGTCATACATACCTTGGGTTGAGTGTGTTGATTGGCGAGCGATCCAGTAACGATGTCGGCCCAAGTGAGCAACACCGACGGCCTAACTAAATCGCGTCCGGGCAAACAAAGTTCGGGAACAATCTGACCCCGTCCGACCAGCGTGTCACCTTGGGCCACGACCGAACAACCCAGTTCGGAGGTAAACCCAATTCGATCACGCGGGTCACCTCCTCTGACGCGATGTTCCATTTATGGTTTCATCCGATCTTTAGTTGTAAATGAGTAAACGATAGTTCATGAAATCTATCGGTTCGACGGGCGGTGGTCGTAATTTGGCTTACCTGTGGCCAATTTATTGGAATGGGTGATGGAGCACGTTAGTTGAGCTCGGCTAGCAGTTCGACCGCTAGCGCGCGTCGTCGAGCTGCAAATTCTGGCGGCGAGATAACTTCGGCATCAGCAGGCAGACTAATAAGCAGATGATTAATCTGTTGTTCGCCACTTACGGTTACATCGATTTCGACTTGGCCATTACCGATATCAGTTTGATCGTCTCGTCCGGTTATTGAAGGCAGAGAATCTATTGCGTCGGCGGCGATAGCAATGCGGATTATTTGAGTGCGATCACTAAGTACAAACGATTCCGGAACTTCGGTCCACGGTATTTGATCCATTTCTTGTTCACCAATTTCGGCATCGATTATTCGATCAAGGCGAAAGGTTTTAGTTTCTTTTTCAGTTAGGTCACGGGCGCTTAGGTACCAATTTCCCCAGCGAGACCAGACCCGAAATGGCAACAGTTCGCGGGGGGTAGTCGAATCAGAACCGTCGCGCCGATAGTGAATTTTGATTGAACGGTACGCAATCATCGCCTTACGAACTATCGCAAGAGCGGGAGGCACATCGACCGGTATTCGTAGTTCTACCGCGACTTCGTCTCGCAGTTTGGCTACGGCTCGGTCTAGAGCGGGATCCGGTTTAGACAAGAGGGTTTGCATCGTTTGCCCCGCGATTAATAATCGCAGCGCTCCATCACGATCGGGTGCGGTCGCCTCCAATTCGCGTAACCAGTGGTCTTTAGTTAGTAAAATTCTGTCGTTTTCATCAAGGAGAAAAGCCGCACTCTCGTCTACAAATAAGCTTTTATGGCTGGTGTGGTAATTCAGATAAAGGACTGCGTCGAGAACTAAACGTAAGGTCTCTTCATCTATTTCGACGGCCGTGGCGCAGTCGCTAAGGGAAACCGATTTTTGTTCTTCGACCATTCCGAGAACTAAACGGAGAATCTCAAACTGTTTTTGTTTAGTAAGCGCGGCCATTATTTAGCACCGGCAATCGCAGTTAGATGATCTCGAATCAAATCGCGTAATTGCGGGGGCGAAATCACCCGAGCGTGACCACGAAAAGCCAGAAGACGAACTCGCGTTGAGTCGTAATTCCGAACTTTAAATGCTGCTTCGATGGTGTCGTCGTCGGTGCTCACATCGCCGATGATTTCGGCACCAAACTCTTCTACGAATGCCGCGACATAGTCGCGGTCAACGTCTACCCGAGCTTCCAGTAGCGGGTCGCGGCCCCAAGCATTGGGGTCGAGATTGAACGCTTTTTCGGCATCAAACCAGTCGGCCACAAGAAACGCATCGGTAGACCCGACCCCTTTGACATTTTCCATACGATCGAGTCGGTAGCGTCGAATAGCTTCTTTATCAGGGTCCCAACCGGCGAGATACCACCATTTTCGCCATTTACCTAGCGCCCACGGCTGGATGAATCGTTTGGTCCCTTCAAACATGAACTCAATTGCTTGGCCGTCGCAAATAGCGTCGCGCAGAATCGCGACTAACGGATGAACTTGAATAACGATTTCGGCTTCGGCGTCGTTAACACCAGTGCCGATTTGACCGGCCCCACCTTCAATGCCTTCTATGTTTATGACCGTGGCGGCGCTAATCAAAGCGGTACGTTCGTTGCTGTTAAAAAATGGCGGTGCTAATCGGTAATGGCGGTCGCGCTCGTTAAAAGTCACTTCTATTCCGAAACCCTTGTCGAGATCTTCTAAGTCGCGGCGCACTAATCGTCGGAGTGACTCCCACTCAGGGCCTTCACTTGCTAAATCACTACTACCAGTGCGGCCCTTTTCGTGATCGTAACCTTCAACGTCTAGCGTTATTGAGTCAAGGGTTGCAGCAATGTTTTCTTCCTTACACTTTTTAAGATAGGCCGCTAAGTTAAGAATTCGTTCGGTCGGGCTAACTCCAGAATTTTCTTCAGTCACAACTGCGGCTCCACGATTACTTTTCCTATCGCTTTTCGGTCCGCAACCATACGCAGAGCCGAAACTGTCTGATCGAGGGTGAACCGTTCCGAAACCAGCGGATGCACTTGTCCGGCAGCAAACAGTTCGTGAAGTTCGCGCTCGTCGCGTTCGGCGGCCGCCGGATCGTTACTGGCAAAGGTGCGAATATCGAGCGCTTTAATAATCATGCCTTTAAGCAACACCAAGTTTAAGGGTATCCGAGGTATGGCTCCCGACGCGAAGCCCAATACGACAAACCGACCACCAAAACGAGTCGCTCGCAAAGCCGCTTCGGAGTAGTCGCCACCCACTGGATCGAGCACCACGTCAGCGCCGCCGCCGGCTATTTCTTTGATGCGTTCTTTTAGATTTTCGGTTTCGTAGTTAATGGTGGCTTGAGCCCCTTTAGTTCTCGCCGCCGCGAGTTTTTCTTCACTTGAAGCCGCCGCGATAACTCGTGCCCCCAAAAGGTGAGCAAGTTCAACTCCCGCCATACCTACGCCACCACCCGCGCCGAGCACCACCACCCATTCTCCGGATTGCACATCGGCCACACTGCGTAAGGCGTGATACGAGGTGGCGTGGGCCACGCCGAACGCAGCCGCTTCGGCGAAAGTCGACGACTCAGCCATAGGGCGGAGAGCTATTGCCGGCATTAGGGCGTATTCGGCAAAGCCGCCGGAAAACGCGCTTCCGTAAACCCGATCACCCGGTCGAAATGTGTCGACTCCTTCTCCGCACGCAGTAATTACTCCTGCGAGTTCGCTGCCCGGGATAAACGGTACCGGCATCGAAACTTGGTAGGCGTTAGCGATTAGTAGCGAGTCAGCAAAATTAACTGCGCTGGCGTGCACTTCAACAACAACCATGCCCGGACCAGGAGTGGGCACTTCAGCATCTTCAATTACTACATTTTCTAGTGGTCCGTATTCTCGGCACATAGCAGCACGCATCTGCTCATGCTGCCACGGTTCGCAGGGGCGTGCCAAAGTGAATTAAAGTTACCCTCTGGTATTAAATCAATCGAAGGAGAACAGTGTCCAATTCGCGTATTAGAATTGTTATAGCTTCTGTATTGGTTGGGTTCGCGCTGATTCTAGGTACTACTCCGGCTGGCGCCCACGCCGAAAAAAAGGTATCCACGGTTACATTCACAGCCGTTATTACCTCTAACCAAAAAGTTCTTTATAACGCCGGTGTCAATAATTCGCTCACTTACGGTTGGAATCGTCTGGTCGGCACCGCCACTGTTTACGGTGTTCTGAGCGACATCGAAATGCTCGGTAATGTTGACTACAACGAAGGCAGTGGTCCTTTTTACGGATTTGTCACTATTACCCAACCCGATGCCACCTTGGCGCTAAAAATGACCGGCAAGGCGACGGCGTCACTTAACCGCGACTCATTTTCACCCGGCACCGAAACTAAATTTAAGTCCACGCTAAAGGTGATCGGCGGATCGGGTCGATTTATTCAGGCTAAGGGTGCCGGAGTTTGGACCGGTAACCGCACGGCAGAATTGGGCGAGGCGGTCACGATGAAAGTCAAACTCAAGGTAAGCGGACTTTCCCACTAGTTACTATTTTGAGTTTTCCGGTAGTTAAGGACAGCCGGTAACTTCAACATCACTCTGTCCGGATGGCGCCACTCCGCTAGCAACGGGAGTGTTAGCAAAGCGAGCCTTAATCCAGCCGACCATATCGGTGGCCGAGCTCGCGATTACTCCACTATGGCTTTGACCCGGATAAACCCAGCGTTGCATCTTTTGACCGATTCCACAGAGTTTGTTGGTGAGCAGTTGGCTAGAGACGGTAGGTATTTGTTCATCTTCCCCACCGTGAATAATAAGCAGCGGTATGTTGTTAGTCGTGGTGATATTTTTCGGGTCGTTAGCTACGAAAAGTTTCTTCCATTCGGGCACATCAAACGGATTAGTCAAGTTGGTTTCTTCAATCGAAATATCTCCCAGCGTGTCGGAGAGATAACCCGAACAGCCCTTTTCGAGTTCATCTAGCAACGCGATTCCCTTAGGAGTAAGAACTTTATCTAGCGGTGCCTTCTTGTCACCGTAAGCGGCGTTAAGTCCACCGGCACTCATAAGCAGGTAGTAACGAAATTCGCTGTCCTTGAGATAGTCGTAAATGAGATCGAATTGTGATGGCGGTGCACCGGCAACCACCCCTTTAAGATTTAGCTCGGCCGCATACTTAGGAGCAATAGCGTGGGCGTACATAGCCGTTTGACCCCCTTGCGAGTGACCCCAAACCACATAGTTTTTACTTACTTGTACTTTGGGCAATTGCGCGGCGGCCCGCACGATATCGATGGTGTTTTGCGCGGCCGCGATTCCGGCAATGTAGGGATGCAGTCCCGGCGTGCCTTCGCCCTGATAATCGCTGGCAGTAATAAGCCAATTATCGGCGAGTAGGCCATTGGCCAACTCGTCTATCTTTTCGGGCTTTAGCGACGGCGCGCACTTATCGGTCATGCCGTTAGTGCCGTGTCCCCAACTGACCACGGGGTATCCCCCCTTAGGCGCGGCGGTATTGGGAACTACTACTAATCCGGTTACTGGTATCGGCTTACCGCTAACAGTTTCTGATACGTACATCACGCGGTAGACGGTTCCGTTTACGGTGGGCGCTAAAACTTTTTCTGATTTAAGCAGAGTGCCGGCTTTTTTGCCGCTCAGCGAACTGGGAGTTTTATAGAACGCGGGCAATCCGTCGGGCGCGGGTGCGCTGAGCGCGACTCCTTGGCTCGCGCCAATCAGGCCGGCGGTAATCGCAATCGTAAGTAACCAAACCCGTGCTTGTGAGCGTGGTTTAGAAAATAGCGCCGCAGTGCTAAACATTTATATCCCCCTCCGCTCCGGATGCATTTACATCTAGAGGCAGATAGAACTATTACATAAATCGGCTAGGCCGTCAGGCAATCCTAGGCCGTCAGGCAATCTTGGGTGCAGCGATCTATGGCATGGCTGCGATTCGCTTCTATATAACTTATGCACAAGGTCGTTCCTTGGGCCCGAAATATATCGAGCAGAGTACGAACGACGAGTTCAGTCGCAACCGGCGATGGCCACGGCCAGGGATCGGGAAAAACTCGGTGCCAGTTGGGCGAGTGGACACTAGGCGCGCGCCAGCCGAGGTGGAGCATGGCTAATTCATCAGCGGCGTTGAGATAGTTTTTCTCAGTTTCGTAGTTAGCTCGGGCTTCAACCTGAAGAGCTCCGTTGGGGTCGACCAAAACTTGTAGGTATCGAGAGACAGTCTGAAGAGCCTGGGCTTCGGCGACTTTGCTATTAATTGGTGTGATAGAAGCCGTTTCAACAACCGGAAGCGCTTCTTCCAGATTAAGAATCACGATGCGGTCGGTTCCGGTGCAACAACGGTCGATGACATTTAGCAATGCGTCAAAGAACACAGGGCTTGCCTCAATTAGCAGCTTTTCTTGGTCGGGAATCGATGAATTGGTCATGAAGCCAGTATGACGAAGGGGTGGGACATTGGTTAATGGATATGCACTCCGCGGGTTTTACTGACATGCGTGTCAGGGTTTTGGTCTTATCCGCTATCGGCTCGCTATCGGCTCGCTATCGGCCCGCTATCGGCTGGTACGCGCGTGTCCCACTCGCGTTGGATAGTTTTCTCATGAAAGAAAATTATGAAAAGGGGGATGGAGAAAAAATGGCGGCTATTTCTCACATTGGCTCGACTGTCTCAGCCGACTTAGCCCAACGGGTCGAAAACTTAGAAGATCAGCTTGATCGTTTACGGCGCTTAGTGGCTTTGTTGGCCGCCACTGCGCTGGAAGCTTTAGCCGACTGACTAACTGCCGCTCGGTAAGTCGCGAGCAAGAGTTCGCGACGAGGAGCATCGATGTTGGCGTCGGCCGCAATGGCGTCGGCGGCAGTTTTAGTTTCGGTTACGTAACCCGCCGATCGTAAAACCCAACCCAACGGAAGATTGCACGCGCGCTCAAGGGCGGCTAAATCATCAAATGACGGCGATGCGTCGCCGGTCGACCAACGGCTGATCGTATTTTGTGCGACGCCTAAGCGCTTAGCTAATTCAGTTTGCGTAAGTCGGCCGCGGTAAGCGGCCCGAATGGCCTCACCGATTGGATTGCTGCGGGCTTTGAGTGCGGTAGCAGGCATTTTTATTTCCTCCAGAGGCCGATACGGTTTATTAAAGACGATCCCATTGTAGACACCTTCGGTGACAATTTGGTTATCCAAAATGCTGGTATCCAGAAATGTCCCAGGTCAAAGTTAAATTATCAAAATACCAGTGGGCAAACTACCGCCCAGTAACCGCTCCTTAAAAATAATCACCAAAGGAGAAAGACATGGCCAAACGCCGGAAACGTAAGCCCACCCCGATCGCCGATTCTGATAACGAACTTACTGAGGAAGACGATTTTTATGAGGAAGACGATATTGTTGAGAAAGGCGACCTCATTTGGTGGATGGAAAATGACGAGATATTTGCCAAAGTGGCCGATGCCGCCGATGTGGCCAAGTGGGGTATCAACGGTACCGAGCGAACCGGAAAATCCTAAGGGTTCGGGCAACGCTATGCGGGTATTTAGTTTTAGAGCTCGGTCTTATCGGTCCAGAGGGCCCGTTCGTCGCCCATAGGGTCTAGGAGCAGCGGCCGGTCCACATCGAACTGCTGAGTTGCTCGTCGTTCGAGGTCGTAAGCATCCCAACCAGGATTGCCGGTGCGAGCAAATGCGATCCACGCGGCGTGCATGGCGTCGGCAATGTCTTGACGCTCCGGTCCGTCGCCAGTCATCACGCTAAGGCCGGGACGATCAAGGGCGTCCCACATAAATGGCAATTCAAGCGCGTGGCAACTTCGCAACGCCCCGCCAAAGGCCGGAGTAGCCCAAGTGAACAGATACATAAATACCGGCCGGCCTTGCGCCACTTCGGCTTCGGCTAACCGAATAGCCGGAATACGAAACACTCGGTCGGTGGCGATGGCAGTGTAGAGATCGGCCACCGATGTATCGGGGCGATTGACGCGGTAGGTGGCAAGAGCCGCCTCGGTTTCTTCGCCAAATTCTGAGCGCATAACCGCAATAACTGCGTCGTGATCCATCTCGCCAATGCCGAGATCGAATACATGAAACAGCGTCATTTCGTCGGCGGTCGTTCCCATCATCACCGGAACATCGCCAGTTTTACCCGCGGCAATGGCAGCTAGTGGTGGTTCGGGTAACACAGTTCCGTCAACCACCGGCATAAACGGCATGCCCGTGCGGCCGCTGTGGGCCAAAATATCTTTCTGCGCTTCAAGGATGGCTTCTACCGGAGCCGCTTCGAGTTCGGCCACCGTGGTGATGCCGGCATCGGCGAGCACTTTGCGAGCAGTAGTAGTGGCGGCTTCGCGACTTAGCGTAAAACTGGCCGATCCCGACTGCACAATGGCCCGATGAAACAGTCCTTGTGCTTGCGGAGTGCCGAGCAAAGTTCCTGCGCTCATGGCCCCCGCCGACTCGCCGAAGATTGTCACCTGATTGGGGTCGCCACCGAAGTTGGCGATGTTGTCGCGTACCCATTCGAGGGCAGCAATTTGGTCAAGAATTCCCGCGTTACCCGAACCAGCAAATTCTTCACCGAAAATATCGTCGAGACACAAAAAGCCGAACGCACCCAAGCGATAGTTGATGGTTACCACTACGAGATCACCGTGTTGGGCAAAGCGCGTGCCGTCGTAAATTGGAGTTGAGCCAGCACCGTTGACGAACGCGCCGCCGTGGATCCAGAACATTACCGGACGGAGCGCGTCGTCGAGTCCCGGGCTAAAAATATTAAGAGTTAAGCACTCCGCTTCATCAAACTCAGGTGCCGGTGCACCGAGCGATTGCTCAAGAATCGATTCGAGTTGCGGGGCGACGGGGCTGGGTTTAGTCGCCGGCCGCACTTGCTCAAAAGTTTCGATCGGCCCGGGAGCGCGGAACCGATATTTTCCTACTGGCGGCGCGGCGAACGGAATACCAAAAAATTGATAGATGTCTTCGCGAACCAAGCCGCTTACTTTTCCGGCGGTGGTGTCGACGATAGGTTCGATGGTGTCGGCGGCGGCCATAGCGTCCTCCTGAAGGTTCGCGGTTTCTGACAACGTTAGTGGTGCACGCGCTAGCGGCGCAGATGCCCGACTAGCCCCGATGCTCTTACGGCCGGAGTATTGATTGCCGTCACGAGCGCGGCGGAAGAAGCCACCACGCTCACTTGAGTGCGGGCTCGAGTGAGGCCGGTATAGAGCAACTCTCGGCTGAGAACCCGAGCGGGCGCCTCGGGCAGGCACACCACCACCCGGTCGAATTCAGACCCTTGGGTCTTGTGGATGGTGCTGGCCCACCAAGTTTTATGTTCCCCGACTTGCGAAGGGCTTAGCCGCCGCCAGCCGTCGTTAGTTTCGAATACCACTTTTAATTCATTCGCAGAAGAGTCTTCGCTAGAGATGTCGTTTACTACTAGGCCAGTATCGCCATTAAATAAATTATTGAGATAGTCGTTAACGGTAATCATTATTGGGCGACCCGCGTACCACGCTTGGTCAGCATCGCAATCGGGTATTTGTTTTAGCAATTCAATTTGTATTTTTTCGGTCCAGTAGTTGACGCCAAACTTTCCGTAGCGAGTTGCGCACACCACATTGTGTTCTACACTTTCACGCATTGCGACATCGATATTTCCGGCGCGCGCTTCGGTAACAACTTTTAGCGCCGCAGCGACCGCTTCGTCTTCAACTTTTTGAGCCGCATCATTATCAGTTGGATCTATCCAAGCAACATCGGCCCGTCCTTCACTTAACAGCGCGAGCACGGCATCGGTTTCACCACGACGTACCAAATCGGCGAGTTCGGCGATTCCGGAACCCGCTTCGAAGCGATAGTTGCGCGTGAGTTTTACCGTACGAGCTCCGAGATCGCTGGCGGCCGCAATTGAGCTGGGGTCGGTCGGGCTGGTCGTGGCCGCAGCAACGATGTCGCCCAGTACCGCACCGGCTTCCACGCTCGCGAGTTGGTCAGGATCGCCCACCAGAACGATTGATGAGTGGGGAGAGAGTGCGTCGAATAATTGCGTCATGAGAGCCAAATTCACCATTGATGCTTCGTCAACCACGATCAAGTCGTAGGGCAACGGATTGGTCGTATTAAATCCTGCCGAGTGTTGAGGCGTGATACTCAAGAGCCGGTGCAAGGTGGTGGCTTTGATCTGAGCCAACCGCCCACGAGCGGTTGAAGCAGTGGGCAAGGCTTCCATTTCTTGATGAATAGCTTCGGTCATACGGGCGGCGGCTTTTCCGGTGGGCGCGGCGAGCGCAATCGCACTAGGTCGATCACCATCGAGCGCGATGCGGGCGGCGAGAAGTCGGGCGATGGTGTGAGTTTTTCCGGTACCGGGCCCGCCCGCGATAACGGTGAAGTTTCCTGCCAGCGCGCGGCGCGCGGCGTCGCGCTGAAGATCGGGCAGATCGGTCTCGGCTCCGTAGACAGCGGTTAGAACCGTTTCAATTTTGTCCGCTTCAATTTTGTCGGTATCAACTTGTTTATCGGTAGTTGTACCGGCACGAGTCAGTACTGCCGCGGCGAGTCGCAACTCGTAGTCGTAGTAGCGATCCAGATAGAGCCGTTCGCCGTCAAATACCAGCGGCACGATAATTTCACCGGGTTGAGCATCTATCACCTCGCCCGCCGTAACTATTCGCACTGCCGGACTGGCAGTTAACGAGGCTCGCCATTCGTCGGGGCTGGGCCACGTAAGTTTTTTAGTTCCGTCGGCGACCTCAACGCCAACATCGGCGTTATCGATCATCACGCACACATGGCCTTCGCGAGTGGTGCGCACTGCTAACGCCGCGCCTAATACAACATTCTTATCTTTGATATTCATAAGCCGAGCAATCGCCGCGGCCGCGTGTACATCAATCGGTTCGAATATTCCTGCGTTAACAAAACCTTCGAGATGTTTCACCGCGGCAGGGACGGCAATAGCTATGGTCATCGCGACCTCTTGCTCGCGGTGGTCAGATTGCCGGCCAGCAGATCGCTGGTTGCTACTACTAACTCGGATGGCAACGGCCACGAGAACACCCCGTTAGGCTCGCCGTCGGTAATCGGAGTTTGAGGGCCCGTCATACCCCGTACAAACAAGTAAGCCACCCCTCCCAGACTTTCTTTGGGGTCGTAGTCGCGTATCCGAGAGCGCAAGTAGCGGTGCAGCGCCACCGAATACAACAGTGCTTGGAGGGGGTAGTGATGGTTAGCCATCTCCACCGCTAACCGACTGGGTTCGTAATCGCGGGCGAGCATTGGTTGTCCGGGCTCGCTTAGACCGTTGGTCTTGTAGTCGCTAACGACATACTTCTTTGTCGTGCCGCCCCCAGATATTCGAAATATTGTGTCAATCGAACCAGTTAAATGACCAACTAAATCAACATTAAATAATCCGGTACTAAGTTTTTCGGCCCATGGTCGCAACGGATCGTCGGCGTCCATATGTGCCAATATCAAATTACCCAAGTCGCGATCGGTTGCTGGGTTATCGCCATCGCCCAGCCGGAGTTCGAACGCGACTTCCGCAAGACAATCGGTCTTTTTGATATCGGCCAGAGTTTTATTTTCGAGCTGCGATCCGAGCGGACTTTGCATTGCCGCGAGCAGGCCGGCAACGAGCGCTTTTTTGTCAATTTCTTCTTCGACACCACGCAGATTTTTATCGACGCGTTTTCGTAACTCGTCTTCAACATCAGCCGCGGCAAAATCGAGATCGTCGAGAACTTTATGCACCAGCGTTCCGAAAGTGGCTCCTTTCGGAAGCGCACCCAGGGGAAGGTCGGTAGCAGGTGCTCCGGCGGGTATTCCCTCTAGTTGGTTTGCGTCGCGATCGTCGAGATCAACACTCACGCGGGGTTCGTCGGCGGCCCCTTGATCGCCTAAAGAATCGTCAGTAGCCATCGGCGCGCCAAAAGCTCCGTGCCGGTCGCGGCTGCTGATCTTGCTAAATGACCACCGTTCTTTGGTTATTTCTAATTCACGATTAAAAATCGCCGCCGCTAATTCGGGCAGCACGGGCGCGGCGAGGGGGTCTATCCACTTATCGCGCGGGTGTTCCGCTACTCCGGGAGCAACGACCGACAACGCGCCTCCGCTCGCCTCAACCCGAGGGGCAAGGGAAGCCATGATCTCTTTGTCATGATTTAAAAGATTGGTTTCGTTAGGAAAGATCAACGGTTTCAGTGTCGATCTTTTCCAGTTTTGAGTGGGCGACCACCAAGCGATACCCAAATGTTTTGCCCGAGTTAACGCCACGTAGCCCAAGCGCGCGTTTGCTCCCGCCTGTTCGGCTTTGGCGAGATCCATTCGCCCCTTGGCCATACTTTTGCTCGGCCATTCGCATTTATTAGCAACATCAAATGTGCGCACCTTGGTATCCGGATCGACATAGATGCATTCATCTCGACTAACTGATAAGCGGCCACGCCAGAGCGTGGGTGCGAGCACTACGGGAAACTCCAATCCCTTAGCGCCGTGGATAGTCATAATCTGTACCGCTTCGGCTTCGGACTCGATTCTCCGAGCAAAAACATCGTCGTCGCTTCGATTGCCTTGGTTTTCTTCACTCAGAGTCGTGAGTACTCGACGTAATTGGGCTGCGGTTATTCCGTCGCGGGGTGACGACTGTTGGAGCAGCTCAGTGATGTGTTCAAGGTCGGTTAAGTGGCGGTCACCGAGGTTTTGTTCTAGCAACCGTTGTTCCACTTTGCTGTCGCGCCAAACCTGCCCACAAAATTCGGTGACGCTGTGGTTGGCCAGCGTGGTCTCCCAGAGTTGAAGTTTCTGTTGAACTTCCGCTAGTTGTTCATCGTTAGTGGCCGCGACTTCGGCCGCACTCCAACCAAAAAACCAAGTAAGGGCTACCGCCCGAGCTCGAGTGGGGTCGGACGGGTCGAGCAGCGCGGCTAATAATTCCTGCCACTGCTCACTCGCTTCCGATTCGAGCACATTGGCTCCCTTAGCCACTACGGCTGGAACTCCACTTTCGATTAAGGCTTTTTGAATTTTTTGTGCTTCTTTGTTTGTGTTTACCAGTACGGCAATATCAGCCGGTCGCAGTGGTCGGTACGCGCCTTCACCGTGGTCACGATCAGGGATTTCGGCTTCGTTGAGCAGTTGGTGAGTTTGAACTACTAGGTCGGCGGTAATAATTTTTTCGGCGTAGTCAGTAGAAACCGATCCGTTTTTCATTCGCTTGGAGTCGTCAATTTTTTCGCTGGCCATTATCCGTATTTCGACACCAGGTTGATCGGTACCTTTAGTGCGAATCCGAGTTGACCGATGGTCGGGTGCGGGCGAAACCGGTACATATTTAATGCGGCCATCGCCAAAGTCGGCTTGACCGAGTAGGGCGTTCAAGCCATCAAGGACAACTCCGTCGGAGCGCCAATTGACACTGAGATTGCGATGTTCGGTGCCCGCGATATTGATGGCGGCGAGATAGGTGTGGATGTCGGCTCCGCGGAATCCGTAGATCGCCTGTTTAGGATCGCCCACCATGACCAGCGCAGTATTGGGTGCGGCTTCAGAAAAAATGTTGCTAAAAATCTCCCACTGCACGGGGTCGGTATCTTGAAATTCATCAATCAGTGCCACTTGATAACGATCACGGAGACTTTCGGCGGTAAGGGGATCGTTGGCGATTGCGTCACGCAGCTGAACCAACACATCGTCAAACGAAAGCGTTCCCGCGGCCTGTTTACGCGCCGCGATTTCGGCGGTCGCACGGTTAACTAGCAGTCGCCACTTAAGTGCAGTTTCGGTTTCGGATGTGGCGGTCTCACCGCTAGCCGCGTTTTCGATGCGGGGTTCTAATTCAATACCGCGGTTACCAATAATTTTTTGTACCAGTTTGGTTAGCGCGCCTTCGTCGGGCAGTCGATTTAGCGCGATTCCGTCGGTGGTAGACGCAATAATCAAACAGTCGGCCACCACTTGTTTGACTAGATCGTCAGCATCTTCGGCTAAAACCGCATCGATGTTTTCGGTGCTGGTAATACCGATTTGGGTGAGAGTCTGAGTAACAAATCCGTGGATAGTGGTGATAATCGCAGTGTCAAAAGCTTCGAGGGCAGTTTTAAGCCGTGATCGGTATTGCTCCCGCCGTGATTCATTATTTTCAATTTCGTTCGCCCAAGTTGCGAAAACTTCGTCATCGTTTGCCGCCGCCCGCAGAGAACTTTCATCGTCTAAGGCCAGTACCGCATCTAAAATTCGACTGCGGACTCGGTCGCGTAAATCGGCCGCCGCGGCCCGCGTGAAAGTTACTATGAGCATTTGGTCGATGCGGATACCGTTTTCCGCAATTTGCCGCAAGGCCAAGTTGGCGAGCGCGTAGGTTTTCCCAGTGCCGGCGCTGGCTTCAATCGCGTAGCGACCCTGCGGTAGGGGGCCAACCGCCTCATGGTTTTGCCCAGTAGTCATTTTTTTGTCCTAGTTTTGGCGAGAGTCACTGGTGCGACACTCGGTTTCGCGGCACAGAATTCATTTACTGCATTCCAGAGGTACTGCGCGTAACGCTCAGCCCGACTACTGGTGGGATTGTCTTTTAAACCATCGGGGTCGTAGTCGCGTACGGGTAAGGCATAGATATCAGACCATTCGAGTTCGGCGAATACTTTTTTATGGACGGTGTCATCGCCCTCTTGGTAACCGCGAAAACCGTCACTCCAATCTTTATTCGCGTCAATGCGCTCGCCGGCGGCCATTTTTTGCGAAAGCTTAAATAGCGGAATCGGTTCACGAGTCGCGCGACGGAAACAATCAACGATTACGGCTAAGCCTTCAAGTGCTTGCTGCTCGCGTTCGGCGGGCGTCGTACTGGTGACATTTAACTCAAGCAAATCAGGGGGGAGATCCTTTTTTTCTCCTCGGCGTAAGCAAACCGAACGCCAATCGGTAGCGGGGTCGAGTGCAGTTAATAACATCAAATCGAGCGCCGCGTGAAGGTGTTGAACGGCATTAGCCCGCTTAAATTCAACCGCTAGCGATCCGGGCTCGGCTCCAAGGCCTACCGCACCCACCAATCGAGTTCCGTCGGGCAGGATTAAATCAATTGACTGGCGGTCGGTACTAGTGGGGTCGATGCCGGCATCAGCAATGATGGCCATGAATTGCTTAACTTCTGCTTCTAAAGCCACGATTGCGGCATCGCCGTACGGACCGGGTGGCAGCGTCCCTTTGGATCGCTCAACTCGCTTCCAAATATCGACGGCATTTTCGTTACTGCTGCTGATTAGTAATCGTTTACCCACGATTGCTTTTTCAAGATTACCGAGCGTGGTGGCGAATTCGTCGTTCGGCACTTTGTTTTCGTAAGCCAACTGCACTTGGAGGCCTTGTTTAAAAAACCATTTAACGGGATGGTGCAAGAACGCGCGTAAATCGGTAAGAGAAATAGTGGTCGCGTCGGCCGCGGCGACTTCGATTGGCGCGGATAAATACTCTGACTCTGCTTGACGACTTTCACCATCAGTCGAGCCGATTTGGTAATTCGTTCGCGCTCGTGCCCCTTCGCGGGCTTGTAAATCAAAACTCCACGCGCGTTCAACGCCAAGTTGGTGGGGAGAAAAATTGACCGCACTAGTTTTTTGGCGAGGGTGAGTGACCTCGATGCGAGACCAAGCATTCACCTGCTCGGCGTCGGCCAGAGTGGAGTTGATCGTGTCGCGCAGTTCGGCCATCACGACCGCATCAGGAATTTTTTGGTTAGTGCGTAGATCGTGACCTTCGCGAGTGATAATTAAACGCTCGCGAGTGCTGAGCACGGCTTCCAGCAAACTCTGACGAGCATCGGCCCGGCTGTCGCGATCGCCGACTTGCGGTGTACGAGCGCTGATGTCGTCGCTCCGTGGGGTTACTTTGCTTAGAGATCCTTCATCGAGTCCCAGAATGGCCACTACCCGAAACGGAACTCCTTGTAGCGGAGTAAGCGACGAAACGGTTATTGCGCCCCGATAAAAATCGGGGCGGCTGGTCGTGCCTTCGAGTAGCGGTTTCAACAGTTGGTTAATGTCGGCGAGTTCGAGGGGAGTCGTGCTTTCGGGCGCGTCATCGCCATGACCAACTACTGCGGCAGTTGAAATTTTTTCAAGTTCGCCCCGCAGCCAGTCGAGATCATTTTGTTCGCGCTCGCGGGGATCGGTAAAGAACTGAGTGGCGGCTTGGGATAATTCTTCGCACCATTCGCGCGCCGAGTGGCCAGTGCCGGCAAAATCGGCCAAGCGACTTAACCGCTCAAAGGCATCGGCTATCCGCCCGACAGTTTCGGGTGCGTCACCACCGCCGGCGTAGGGCACTACTTCACCGGGACCGAGTCCGAGTTCGGTGCTGCGCACAGCTACTCCCAACAAAAGTTGATCAAGACCAGATCGCCAAGTGTTGGTTGTGATTGAAGTAGGTATGTTCCATTGTTTGCGGGCTTTGGCATCGCGGCCCCAACGCACATTAGTTTTATCAACCCAAGTTTCGAGACTAGAAAAATCGCGATCACTTAAGCCAAAGCGGTTACGCACCAAGTCGAGGCCTAAAAATTCAGTCACTGTTGACGCGCTAAACCGGCTGCCAATTAAATCGATTAGCGCGCCCAACGCGTTGAGCACAGGATAAATCTCGCGTTGAGAACGGTCGGCGATTTGCACCGTCAATCGGGGGCCATCGGATTCGCTGACAACTTTTTCGCCGAGCGTGGCAAAAGTTGCTTCGATCAAAGCGGCGTAGTCGTTTAGCGCCGGGCACACGATCAAGATGTCGTCCTGCGAAAGAGTGGGGTCTTCGGATAACGCGTGCAGCAATGCGTCGTGCAGCACCTCGACTTGTCGCGTCTTGCCGTGACATCCGTGAATCCGTATTGAACGGTCGGTGCTCGCGAGGGTGAAATTATTTTGCGGTTCGGTATCGGCCCGCACATCGTATTGAATTTGGGCTAACAGGGTGGCGGGGTTGGTCGCCGTTGGACTACTCGATTCATACCGCGCACTTTCTCCGGTAGCTTGGGTCAGCAACACTGCGCGCTCGCGAGCGGGTTGACTCCACGAACGCAAAAGCGGATGAGTGACGACAGTGAGTGAAGTGTCGTCACTCCGGGCCTCATGCGGTTTGCCCTGCGAAAGTTTTTGCACGGCATCGAGCGCCGTAAATGACGGCTCAAGTAGATAGAGATAAACATCTCGCTTAACGCTTAGAGCATCGGCCATTTCTAGAAACAGCTCACCGCTAGGTAGTCCGGTTACGCCAAAAAGCGAAAGTCGTTGGGGGAGTTTGGGTTTAAGTTCGCCGGCTCGCAATTTTTTGATCAACTCAGGCATACGCTCGGGCGCACTATTTTGACCAACTATTTCACGGGTGGCCCGCCATAAGGCCGGCTGCCACTTCATTGCGTCAGCTAGAGCCGCACCGCGGCCGTCAACATCGCGTGCTTCCATCCACGAGCGCATCATGGCGGGACGGTGGTTGGAGTAGTGATCGAATAAGTCGGCGATGTAGCGCGCCCGTCCATAAATACTGGCGCCGTTAGCCACTTTTCTTAGAGGCTTGATCAACGGATCTTTGCTTTCACTAATTGCTGCGAGCACCGCCCAAGTAAGGCGGTCAACCGACCACGGATCCTCTTCGACGTGTTCAAAAGGCGCATCAGGATCGGCGGCCAGTAGCGCGGTTCTTAACGACCCAGGATAGGTGAACTTAATGTTGGCCACCACGCCATCGTTGGCGCTCTTACTGCTCGCGCCGAGTGTGCGGGCGAGTTCAAGTTGCAGCCAACGCTTAACGCCCGCGGCGGGAACCGCGATCCATTCTTCGGTGAATTCGTCTTCGGAGAATTTATCTTCGAGGGGAGTGGCAAGAGTTTCACTTAGTGCTTGAGCGAGAAGACCCATTCGCTCAGAGTGGCGCAAATAAAGCATTAGGAAAATTACATTAGTAGCCACCTGGGACATTTACGCCGGGGCTTACGATCTCGGTTCTCGATTGGCTCGACTTATTCTGGCGGCAGTTCGCTTATCCGCCAGCCTTGCCTAAACTATTCCTGACGACTCTCGACCGGCCCGGCCGCTTAGGGTTTCCCACCAAAGTTGGCCACTTTTCTTTTCGCATTGGGACCCACCACAATCAACTTAGCCCTTGCTCTGCTCATTCCAACGTAGGCTAAATTTTTATCATCACTTTTCGTTTCTACCGGCAACGCCAGTATCACTACTGTTTGATCAAGACCTTTAAATTTCCTGATTGTTTCAATAGTAACGCCAAACTTCTCTTTTTCTCGTAAAACTTCAGCGAGATTATTGTTGCCGGTCAGAATTGCTATCTGGTCAGCTTCAATTTCTTTGTTAACAATCAAGTCGTTGAGGCACTCTTCTACTTGTTGAACAGTTTCATCGTCAGTTTCGGTACTGACCCATTCGGGTTCGGTACCTTCAGCACTGCCATTTAAAGTGAATTCTAAATCAAAGACCTTTTGCACTTTTCGGGCAATAGCATGAGAATTTCTCCAAGATTCAGTAAGTAGATATGGTTGTTCTTTGGGGAACGGATTAATCCACTCTTCACCACCAAATCTCTGCTGAGGGTCGAGAAATAAAAAAATAGGACTCTCTTCTAAGTCTTCTAAGAGGCACTCCAGACTGGCAATCCAATTTTTACGAAAATCTTGAGCCTCGTCAATAACTAAAGCATCATAAGATCGACCCAATTTACTGGCCGCCGCGGCGATTAGGTCGCTGATGCCATTTTGAAGAAACTCTTCACTCCGCTCATCACCATCCGCAAACTCGTTCTGATCGATTTTGGCTTCCTTGGCAATTTTAGTGCCAAAACTGTGGAAGTTATTAGCAGTTATATTTTCGTCATCACTAAATATTTCTTCTAGTTCAATACCAAGAAGGTCGTTGTAGCATAAAAGAAGCACTCGCTTGCCTTGCGCAGACTGCCGCAAAGCGTACTCCCTCGCAATAATAGTTTTTCCACTTCCGGCAACACCTTGTATAACGGCGCGCTTTTGTTTACTTAGAATATCAAGAATTTTGTATTGTTGATCTGATAAATCTAAAATGTCTCCATCAATTTGGTTGATTGATTGTTTTTCATTAATTTTACCGCGCCGAGATTTCACTAATTCATTTTCAATATTTTTGATATCTTGATCTGAGAAATTGCTTTTTGATGTAAAATTTTTGGTTATCTCGTTAACTCGTTCACCTATTCTGTTTATTTCAGTACAGTCAATGATTATTTCTTTTCTTGCATCTGCTCCCAGATCATCTTCAACTTCAACATCAGTAAAAATTACTGCGGTACCAAAAGCAATATGGGGAAGCGACGGAATCTTATTTTTTAGAAACTTTGTTATAGAATATGATGCCGATCTGGCCTGTTCGAAAGGGTCAGGTCGGTTCTCCCACCCGTTTTCAGTCTTGAAAAACCACCCGTCGTCTCGCTTATCGAATTCAGATCCTTTAACTTCGATAAAAAGCAGCCCGATTTTTGGGTTGAGTAAAATAAAATCGGCTTCTCCGTCCCGCCTTTTCTCTCCTTCGGTGTTCAGGTAGTTAATCCGTGAGAAAACCGTCCAATCAGCCGGCAGGTTTTTGAGTTCGTTCCAGCAGCGGATTTCTGAACGAGGTGCACCTGCCGCCAAACGCTTAGGTCGCATCCGAGCCATGGATGAGAATAATAGGAGATTTTTACGGTTAGTGAAACCTGCTCCTGATCAATTAAGCCCGACCGCGGTGAGCTTCTTGCACTAAGTCGTCGTGGATGGTGTTTCCGAGCGCTACGGGCAGGGTGGCAATACCGCCGTGCCTCTCCATTTCTTTAGCTATTACTCGCGCCTCGGAAATTATGGCCAGTAAAAGATCCGGCTGGTTCTCTACGCCGTCAACCTGATCGAGATAGCGGTTGGCCGCGTTGGCTAACCGACCAACGAACTCGTGTTTGTTATGACCACCTACATAATCGGTAAAGACTTCCCAGTAGAGCTCAAAGAACAACCAACTAACTTCAGCAGCCGACGGAGTGATCACCCAACGCGGTTCAGGATAATAACTGTCCCACGGTCCGGGGATAGGTTCGAACAGCACACCTACATCAGCACCACCCCAAACTTCGTGCACGCCGATATTGCCGGTCTGCACATCTTGGGTAACTTTGTCGAGTTTGGAAAATACTTCTTTCATATTTTTACCTCTATTTATTTAGGTTCATTACGGTCTGGACTTCGTTTATACCCGCTACGAGTGCTCGCACTAGTCGAGCGCGATTTTCAATGGAAGATTTTTTTTGGCGAAAAGCGTCAAGAATTTCGATCTGCACCGCACTAACGCCCCGATTTTGTGCCCACATTGTCATTCGTTTGGAATCCTTGGCGCGCCAATAGGTCTTGTTGCCACCCAAATCAACCACCATATTTTCGTTATGAAACGCGTTGGTCAATGTTTCGCCAACCGTTGCGGTGGCGACAAGTTCTAAACCCATTCCTATGACAATGTCTTGCTCGTGCTTAAACCGTTCGCCTGATTTTTTGCTGTAAAGACCCATACCGTGCAGATCAATCAGCACGCCTCCACTTGCCGGTAAACCGGCTTTCTCCAATTCGGTTTTAATCAGGTGGTTGGGTTCATTATTGGCATCGTTGGGCAGTGTGCCGCCGTCGAGCACAACGGCGGTAGTGATGTCGAGTAGTTTGCCGAGCGCTAAACACAAACCGCCGGTGCCTTCGTCTTCTTCTTTAATCTTGTCTTGGCCTTGGTCTTGTCGCCGGTGTTTGAGACCGTGTACTGAACTCAAAACTAAACGCCCGTTGCCGCGTGGGGTTATCCGCACTTGTTCGTCACCGAAGTTGCCCTCGTAATTGTTAGCGCGAAAATTAATCTCGCTTTCGTTCCAAGTATCTATAATTTGCTCAGTTAGTGAATCCATAATTTACTCATCCCTTGGTTCTATAGTTTTTGTGCGTTTGATATTTCTTGCTGAGTTTTTATCAATCCTCAGCGGTTACGCCGATCGTGAGTGCTTAATTCAGCTATATAGTTTTCGGGTAATTCGAAAGCGCGTGCGCCAACTAAAATGCGTTCTAGGTAGCCAACACGCGGCGGTCCGGGTTGGCAATTGGCGGCAAGATAGACGAGTACTTTTTCGTCGGCACCGTTAGCGTCAACCACCACCATCGCTTTGGCGTAGAGGTCCGCGGGCACCCCTTCGCAATAATCGAGGTTGACTTCGTCTTCGGGGGTTAGCCACCACAGGCCACCCCATACGTAGTGCCCTTCGTCGGGAACCACTGTGGCGTAGCCCTCGCTATTGATCATGAATCGGTAGTCATCGAGCCGAGCTCGACCCACTTTGCGAGCATTCCGGCACCGCTGGAGCATCTGCGCCTCATCAAGATTCGATCCGTAGGCGAAGTATTGGGTGGGTTTTATACTCAAGCGGCCACCAAAACATCGTCGAATTCAGAAAGCATTCGAATATCGCACCCCAGCGTCGAAAATCGCCTAGCGATCGAACCGACTCGACCAACCACCGTTACCGCCAATCCGTGGGTGATGGCGGCTTCGGCCAAATCGGCAAAAATGTGGTCGCCGCTACCGATCACGAGTCGCTTAAAACGCTGGCAAACCCATTGGCAAGGGGCGTTGTCGAGCAACACATTGTCGGCGCCGTCGGGACCGGAGGCGTGATGGGCCCGACTCCATTCGGCGAGCTCATAAATTACGGGGTCAAGTAAGTGGTGATTGGCGGCCACCACGGCCAGATGGCCAAATTTTTGCGCCGCAATCTGGCGATATTCGGCCAAAACCAATTGCGACCGCTCGCTACTGGCGTAAGGATCGCCCACCAGATTCTCTAAATCGACGAGATGGAGGGTGTCGGACAGGCTGCCGTTGATGCCCAAGTCCATCGGGACGCCATTTTTTGCTCGTTGATTCTTCATGGCTACTCCTAATCCGGTGAGTTTTCTTTCTCCATCAGCCTCGTGTTGGCGACTGGAACCCAGCACCAATCAACCGAGTTGTTGGTTCTCATCATTTGCTTCAAGGATTCGATTATCCCATTTGGGTGGGACACTAACCCTCGGTGGCTTCGATTTAACTGCAGGAATTGCCGTTCAGGCGTTCAACTGCTATTAACAGAGTACCACTCGATAATTGAAAATGCGGATTACCGGAATCTGTTGCCCACCAATCCCATTTTGATGACTCCGTAGGTGTTATTGTTCATTGGTGACTAACAAAACACTTTTCCGCCGTATTACCCTCGTCGCACTAGTCGCCGGAGTGCTCGCGATCACCACCAGCAGCCCCACCGGAGCTTCGGCTTACCCCGGCGCCAATGGCCGCATCGTGTTTTCTTCTTCGCGTACCGGCAACTTCGATCTCTACACTGCGCTCCCTTCAGGTAAAGGCGTTAAGCGGATTACTCGCACGAAAAACGGTGAAGAAGGCCAAGCGGTCTTTTCGCCTAACGGTAAAAAGATCGCCTTCACCTCAAATCGCAACGGTAATGACGAGATTTATGTCAGCAAGGCCGACGGGTCGCAGGCCGTCAATGTCACCAAAAATTCGGCCGCGGACGCGATGCCCAACTGGTCGTCCGACGGCAAACGCTTAGTTTTCACTTCAAATCGCAACGGAGGACTGCAACTGTGGGTGATGAAAGCCAATGGCACCAAACCCGTCAACCTGTTTCCCGGCGGAGTGGAACCGTCATGGTCGCCCGACGGCACCAAGATCGCTTTCACTAACAGCGATCCGGGCGGCACCGCCAGTACCGATATTTATGTGATTAACGCCGACGGCACCGGATTAATCAACCTGAGCAACGATGCCGGCACCAACAGTCATTACGCCACATGGTCGCCCGACGGTACTTCGATTGCGTTTGTAAGTGATCGAAGCGGCACCGATCAGATTTGGGTAATGACCGTCGACGGTGCTAATCCCGTGATGATTACCAATTCAAACGAACAGAGCACCGCGCCGGCGTGGTCGCCCAATAACAAATTGATCGCCTTCATCGCAAACCGAGGTGGCTCCTCCGCGGTCTACACCATGAAGACCGATGGCACCGGCCTAAGTCGGATTACCGGCAACGACACTTCGTCTAACGACCTGCCTAACTGGCAGCCTCTTCCGCGACGCCGCTAGGCGGCCAGTTTCCCTCGGAGCACCGGTTCGGCGCCAACACTTCCGTTGGTTTCGTAATCGTGCCAGCAGGAGTATGGTCACACTAAATACCCCAAAGCGCACTCGGGGGAGGGGCGGTGGGAAAGAATTCAACTCGAGCTCGCGCACGCGCCGCGCGCGACGGTCGGTCGGGTCGTCATCCTAAAGGGTGGGAACGCAGCGCCGAAGATCGTAAATCTGCCGCCAGTAAAAAAGAAAAACGGTTGCGTAACGCGCATGATGTCGGCAAGTTGGCTCGCAATCAAATAGTGCGCGGCGCCGTAGTTTGGTCGTGGGTCCCGTATCAGGAAGATCCAAATGTGGGTAAATCGCGCCCCGCCATTGTGATTACGGTTGACGCCGCAACTCGCACCGTAGAAGCCATTCCGATTACTACCGCACGCGCGAGTGGAGTTTGGTGGGGTAGACGATCGCTTGATTGGGAAGCTTTAGGTTTGAGTCGACCCGCGGCCGCAACTCGTCGCATCCTCACGCTGTCGTGGGAATCATTAACTTTGCGCTATTCGGTGATGGACGAAGTCGATGTCGCGGTCTTAGAGAAGTGGGTCCGACTGGCGCGAGCGTCGCGTCGAGCCACTACTTAATTAGCGTCAGCGTTTGTGCGTAGGTACCATCGCGGTTAGCAGAATCAACGCTCTTCTCCTTAACTGCGTAAATTGATGACCTGGTTTTTAGGCTCTATTCTTGCTCTCTATGGCTCGTAACTTTATGGTTCAACTACCGATTGGCCTAACTCGGGTTTTTTCAGTCTCCCATCGAGTTTGGTATCGACTAAGTAGCGGTCGACTCGGCGGCTCGTTTCGTGGCGCTCCCGCGGTATTGCTCACCACCATCGGTCGCCGTACCGGCAAAGCGCGCACCTGGCCGTTGATTGCGATGAAGTTGGGCGATTCCTACGCTCTGGCTGCATCTAATGGCGGCCACGATAATAATCCTGCTTGGTTTAAGAACTTAGTGGCCAATCCCGCGGTGACTCTTCAAGATGGGCGCCACACGCTGAACGGGCGGGCGAGGGTTGCTACGGGCGACGAACGCGACGATCTCTACGCTCGGTTCATTGACATGTATTCGGGATATGCCGATTATTCGCAAGCCACTGGCCGCGTGATTCCGGTAGTGGTGGTCGACCCCGCTGCTCCGATTTGAAAAGCACCCCGCCCTCGCCGGTAGTGTAAAAAAATGACTAATTACGCAAAACTTCTGACCGCATCAATCGCGCTACCACTAGCAGTCGGAGGCGGATTCGCTGCCACCGCTACTACGGCGAGCAAGCCGCCAATCGTCATTGGTGTCGAAGCTCCACTTACCGGTGACCAAGCGTCAGTCGGGAAGGACATCGCTCGCGGCGTGCAACTTGCAGTTAACCAAGCCAACGCGCGCGGCGGTATTGGTGGTCGCAAGATGAAATTGGTCCGTCTCGACGACAAAGCGTCGCCCGATTTGGCGAGCGCAATGATTGAAAAAGCTAAAGCTAAAAAAGTGGTCGCAGTAGTCGGCCCCTACAACTCAAGCGTCGGCCAAATCAATTTACCGCTCTACATTGCCGCGGGTATTTTTCCAGTCGAGATGACATCAACCGACTCCACTATAGGTTTGAGTAGCACAGTGCAACCCAAGACCGAACAAATTGCACCAGTGGAGATTGATTACATCGCATCAACTAACGCTAAGAGTGTGGCTATGTTGGTTGACCCGTCGGCCTACACACAAGGAATTGCCGACAGCGTTGAAGCGGGATTAGTTAGCAAGGGCATATCGGTAACTACGGCTCCGGTTAGTGCTGGTGCCAACGATTATTCGGCCGAAATCACCCAAGCGTTAAGTAGCAATCCTGATTTGGTTTATGTCAGCACCTATTATCCCGAAGGTGCATCAATAGCTAAAGCGCTCAACTCGGCCAATCCCACTTCGACCAAGTGCTTAATGGGACTAGCAAATGTTGACCCGGCTTTCGTCACTGCTGTGGGAGTTAATGCCACCAAGCGCTGCGTCTTCGATGGCATTCCTGAATCTGCACAATTCCCTGGTAAAGCAGCCAAGACTTATGTCGCGAATTACAAGAAAGCGTTTGGCATAAGCCCAGGAGTATGGGGAATCTTTAGTTACGACTCCGCCCAAATTTTATTTACGGCGGTCAAGAGCACTAGCGGAACTGATTATCAGCCCATGTTTGATGCGGTTCGTAATACCAAGGCATTCGCGGGCGCGACTGGGTCGATAACTATTGACCCAAGTACGGGCGTGCGGCTCGATGTTCCTTTATTCATCATGACGGTGAATAAGGCGGGCAAGTTCATCGTTAGCCCTAGCGGCGCGTAAACGAGTTATTCAGTTCCGAGATATTCGGCTAACACTTCGCTCCGAGCCGCGGACGCTTTTCCTTCCCACGAAACTAGTCCGCGTTGTAAGACAACTACTTCTTCGGCAAAGCCGAGTGCGCGTTCAACGTATTGCTCAATAAGAATTATCGTTACTCCTTCTTTGCGTGCTTGATCAAGCGTATCGAATACCAAATCGACCATCTGGGGTGCCAGTCCATTTGACATCTCATCGGCTACTAGAAGACGAGGTGGAGCCGCAAGGACTCGGGCGAGACTGAGCATCTGCTGTTCACCCCCCGAAAGAGTTCCCGCCGCTTGCCGTCGGCGTTCGGCCAAGATTGGAAATAAATCGAGCGCCCTTTCTAGTGCGGAGGCACGTTCATTTCTAGGAACCGCCCGTCGTAGTCGTAGCCGCAGATTTTCTATAACCGTTAGATGTGGAAATAACGCCCGCTCTTCAGGTATCCACGCGACACCCAGTTTGGAAATCTTGTTCGCGCTAAACTTGGTTATATCTTCACCCATGAAAAAGACTGACCCGTGTTTGGGAGTTATTCCTCCACTTATCGCCGCCGCTAGCGAACTTTTGCCGGACCCATTTCTACCTAAAATCGCCAATACACTACCTTGCGCGACTTCAAAGTTCACGCCAAAAATTGCCCCCGCTTCTCCGTACGAAACTTCTAGATCTTTTACGCTCAGAATCGGAATATCGGCAGTTTGTGAAAGTTTGGTCATGGGGAACTCTTCTCCGCCGCGGTACCCAGATAAGCCTCTTGCACTTTGCTACTGCTTCTAATGAACTCGGGTGTTCCTTGGGCAATAACTTGACCGAAGTCGAGCACGGTTATTGAATCAGCCAAACCCAAGACCAGATCGACGTCGTGTTCGACAAGCACAAAAGCAACGTTGCGCTTTTCTCTGATGGCCCGAAGGGTGGCGGCCAGTTGCTCAGTCTCTTGACTCCCTAAGCCTGAAGTGGGTTCGTCGAGAAGAACAATTCGAGGTGAGCCCGCCAGTGCTCGACCCACCTCCACCAAGCGACCTACGCCAAGAGGAAGCAAGATTGCTGGCCGATCGGCTACTTCGCGCAGAGTCAACAAGTCGAGTAAACCTTCAACCATCTCGTCTTCTCCTGGCGACGGCTTGCTACCGAATCCAGTTATGTCTCGGAAGAAATAACGGTCGCGGCGACGACTGACGCGATACGCAAGAACAAGATGTTCACGGGCGGTCAATTCTCCGAATAGTTCGAGTCGCTGAAATGTTCGGGCGACGCCAAGTCGGCTTCGACGCTGCGGACTGGCCCGCGTAACATTGGTTCCGGAAATCGACACTTGGCCGTTATTGGGTCGGATCAAACCTGAGAGAACGCCAAACATGGTGGTTTTGCCCGCACCGTTGGGTCCAACCAACCCAACGAATCCACCTTCCGGTACCGTGATCGAGACGTCGTTTAGTGCTACCACGCCACCGAAACGCACGGTAATCGAATCAGCTTCCAATAACTGGTTGTTCATGATTCGCTCTTTGTTACGGGATTGGCAATTTGAGTTGCCTTACCGATGAGTCGGGTTTCAGTTCGCAAACGGCGTATTCGGAATCGATTAATCATGTCGGCCACTACTCCTTGCGGTTCACGAGCCAATACAATCGCTCCTAGACCAAATAGCAAAGTTGGGACATCGACCCAGCTTTCAGAAACTTCGATATCTAACAAATAGCGGATAATAAAGAAACCGCCGATTAGCAACGCCACCGCGGCCGCGGCACCAATGGGGGTATTAATATTTTTAGTAATTACTAGACGCACAATTAAACCGACCACAACCAATACTGCTATCAGTACCAAAATAAGACTCAACTGTTGGGGGATAACTGCAAAAATTATTCCGGCGAGCAGGGCGCCAACCACCGAGCGGACTCCCCATGTGACCACGATTGCGATCCACACGATTCCTACCAGCAGATTGAAAGTTGTAGTGGTGGCCCGACCAATCGTCATTGCTAGCAATCCTCCCCCCAAGCCAGCCATAAATGAACTTGCCGCGAACAAAATGAGTTTCGTTCGCACGATTCCTATTCCGGTCGTGGCGGAGGCAGTCTCGCTCGATCTGAGCGCAGCAAATACTAAACCCGAAGTTGCTTTCCGAAGAGTAATAATTAACAGTGCGGAGAGAAGAAAAATTCCAACCAGTAAAAGATAAAAGTTTGTCCGATCGTTAAAGTCAATACCAAAAAAAACTGGCCGAGTGAGTACTATTCCAGCACTAAAATTTTCAAAGTCACTACGCGCAAAAACTAAGTTTTCGATTAAAAGCGCGAAAGCTAATGTGGCTAACGCCAGATAAATGTCTCCTAGACGTAAACTGATAAGAGCAACTATTAGTCCGACAGGAACAGCAATAGCCGCGCCCAGTAGCAGGGCTAAACCAACCGGAACTCCCGATTCCGTAGCCAGCCGAGCCGCGCTGAAGGCGCCTATGCCGGCCAAGGTGATTTGGCATAGCGACAGCATTCCTCCTTCTCCGATCACCAAAGTGAAAGTGAGGTAGAGAATTGCCAGGGCAATTCCTTGGCTGACAACACCGATCCAGAAATCGTCTAGCCAAAGCGGAACCGACAGCAGAACCACGCAAAGCGTCAATGGCCCGACGGCGGCTCGCCAACCGCGCAGCCTCGGCGGGACCGGCGGTCGTTCTTCGGCCGGCCCGGCGCGTAAATCGACTTCAAAACGTTCGCGACGCAAACCCTGATAAGCCAGCAAGGCAATCAACATGGCGATAAAGGGGAGACTGGGGCGAAATCCCCGAGCCAGCACGCCTTCGTCAGGAAGAAAATCAACTGAGATCCCTTGGATGAGCCCGATTGCCATCGCTCCAGCAAAAGTTAGCGGCAGGCTGGTCAGTCGTCCGATCACCGCGGCCGCGAGAGATACAACTAATAAAAATGTAAATTGAATTTCGCTTAGACCCAAAATTGGTGTTAGCAATACTCCCGCGAATCCGGCCAACGCGGTTCCGGCCATCCACGACCCTGCAGCAATAGCAGAGGTATTTATTCCTGAAAGGCGGGCGGTACGAGGAGAGTCAACCGCCCCTCTAGTAGCGAGACCGATGGGAGTGGCTCGCAAAATAATTGTTAGAGCCACTGCCACTACGACTGCTGAAATTAGTACTGCTGCTTGATTTTCGTTCACATTGATGCCCATAACACTAAATATGTCAGGTGGAGATTTAACTAATCCCTGAGCATCAAATGTTTCGGTTTTAGAAAACGGAAACAGGATCTTGGTTAGTGCTGGCAGCGCAACCCACAGTCCGACAGTTGAGACGAAGCGCACTTCTGATGGTGCATGAGTTAGTAGGCGAAAGAGAATTGCCCATAGTAGAAATCCAAGAATCGGGCACATAACCAAAATTGTCATTACCGCGGCCGCCGGAATTGACCAGCCCTGTTGGCTGTTTAACCAGTAATAGAAAACGGCAGCAAAATAAGCGATTGCTCCGTGAGCAAAGTTAAGGACTCGTGACGATGTGTAAGTCAGTACAAGGCCTAGAGCGGAAATTGCGTAAATACTTCCGACTACAAGTCCCGAAAGAATAAATGCTTCCAAAGTTCTCCCTGAATAAAAGATCTAAGGGCCGGCCAGTTACGACCGGCCCTGTAAATCATGACGGCGCCTAGGCCCCCTTGATATCTGCGGGAGTTAATTTCTTTAGCTTTCCTTTAGTGACAATGGCCTTAGTGCAGAACGGCTTACCGTCGAATTGGGGGACAAAGGCACCGTCCACTACCTGAACATAAAAGGCGCACAGGAGCGGATTGCCAAAGACTTTGGCAAAGTCGACTGGCTCAAATGCACCGTTCGCGTCGTAGCCCTTTACTTTACGAAGATTCTTAATAAAAGCAGCTCGGGTAGGACATTCCAATCCGGCCGCTTTCAATCCTTCAATAAAGGTGTCCGCTGACAGCCATCCGATGTAAGGGATTTGGCCAAGATAAGGCTGGTCGGGAAGTTCCTGTTTCATCCATTTTTCGTAATCAACGAAAGCGGGTGGGTTTTCTTCAAACGGCTTGAATTCAATACTGAATATCACGCCCTCCATTCCCGGGATGCCGGCCGCGCGCTTGTCGTAGCCGCCCGGAAAAATAACTACTTTAAGCGGGTAATTGGCTTGAGTCAGGGCTTGGTTGAGTGCTGCGTTTTGGATTAAATCCATACCCGTTAGCACTGAGTCGGCGCCTGATTCCTTAATTTTTTCTGCCACCGCGGTGAAGTCTCGATCCGCTGGAGTTAGGGCAGTGGTCTTGTAAACCACTTTTAGCCCCGCGCTATTAATTGCCTTCTCGCTTTGCTCAACAAATGTAGTACTTGATGCTGAACTTTGACCGATTACGGCGACTTTCTTACCACCGTACGACTTAACCAAGTCGCCGATACGGGTGGCATAAGTGCCTTCAGGGTCGGTAGTGACGCTGTTGCGAAAACTAAACATGTTTTTGTAAGTTCCCCACGCCTGATTGCCGACATGCCAACCAGTAACGGGAATTTTTTCTTTATTGAGGTAAGCACCACTCGCGTCAGATGCGTTAGTAACTTCAATAATTCCGAATACACCATCTTTTTCTACTAATTGCTGAGCCGCCGAAATGTTGCGAGCGGGATCGGCCGCGTCATCGGCAGGAGTGAAAACGATTTTACGGCTTCCGAGTTCGCCTTCGGCATTAGCTTTGGCGAAGCGAGCTTGTATTCCGTCGCCCGCGGCCGCAAAAGATTGAGCTGACGGACCGGAAGTGGGGTAGAGACCTCCGACTTTGATTTCAGTAGGCGTAATACCCGGTTCGGATTTACAGGTCTTGGCCGCCGGTCGACCGGTGCCGGCATTGCCGGCAGTTTGTCCTAATCCGATTGTACTAACCGCAATCGCGATAATTAAGGCCGTGCTCTGAGAAAATTTCATTCCCGTTTTTCCCCCTAGATTCGGTTTTGTGTGACGGGACTATGCCAGATCGGTGAGGTTTACGCAAAAGCATGCGCTCCAAATCTTTGGCATACTTGCCCGGTGGAAACAATTGACCTAAGCGATCCCGAGACTTTTGCCAACGGTATCCCCCACGAAGCGTTTGCTGCCCTGCGACGAGAAGAGCCGGTTTCTTATCAGTACGGAATAAACACCGGGACAAAAGGTTTTTGGGCGGTGACTCGGCACGCCGATGTAGTGGCCGCTAATCGCGACTTTGAACACCTCTCGCCAGCTCCGCTTGGCGCAGTGATGTTCGATCGCAAAGAGTTACTCAACCCCGAAGCGCCCCGCATGATGATCGAAATGGATCCACCTCAACACACTCGCTATCGGCGTTTGGTAAACCGTGGTTTTACTCCGCGCATGATTGCCATGCTCGAAACTCAGATGTGCACAGTGGCGCGCACGGTTAGCGATCGAGCTAATCAATCACTCGACGAGAATGGTGAGATCGATGTTGTAACCGACTTAGCCGCTGAGTTGCCTATGCAGGTAATTGCCGCGATGCTGGGCATTCCGCAAGAAGATCACGAAAAGATGTTTGCTCTTAGCCAACGAATAATCGGTTTTGACGACCCATCTAGCGGGAGTGACGGCATGCCCGATGGTGCCGCGATGATGGAGATGTACGCTTACGCCAATTCGTTAGGCGCGCAAAAACGCGAAGCTATAGAAAACGGTAGTCGTACTGACGACATTGTTTCGGCACTACTTGAAGCTGAAGTCGATGGAGAGAAACTGAGTGAACTCGAATTCGATTTATTTTTTCTACTCTTAGTAGTTGCGGGCAACGAAACCACTCGTACTGCTATCGCTCAAGGAGTCTCGTACTTGTTCGCTAATCCCGATCAGTGGGAGCGGTTGCTTGCTGATCGCTCGCTGGTTCCTACCGCAGTAGAAGAAATCTTGCGAGTCTCGCTTCCCATTCTTTATTTTCGTCGTACGGTGATAAAAGCCACTGAAATTGGTGGGGTGCCCGTAGCAGAAGGCGATCGAGTGCTGCTGTGGTACGCGTCGGCCAACTTTGATGAGACCGTGTTTGTCGATCCGCAGCAATTTGATGTTGGACGCACGCCCAACGACCACGTAACTTTTGGCGCCGGCGGTCCGCATTTTTGCTTAGGCGCCAATCTTGCTCGGCTTGAGATTCGGGTGATGCTAGAAGAACTGCTCGATCGCATTCCTACGCTCACCAGTGCCGGGCCGCTACAGCGGGGACACTCCAACTTCACTAACGGACTCCGCCAACTTCCCGCACGTCGGTAATGGTCCCTAAGCCTGATTTCGGCGGTGTAATTGGCCCGTCGTGGCGCGAGTCGACTCCGTGGTGGCCACCCGATCCAGTTGTTCCCACTAATGCCCCCAACATCGTGGTCGTTGTGCTTGACGATGTTGGTTATGCCCAACTCGGTTGTTACGGATCGGATATTTCTACTCCCAACATTGATGCGGTGGCCGCGGACGGCATTCAACTGGCAAATTTTCACACAACCGGGTTGTGTTCACCCACGCGCGCCTGCGTTTTAACTGGCCGTAATCATCACTCCAACGCAATGGGTCGCATCGCCGATTTAGCGTTGGGTTATCCCGGCTACTTCGGCGATATTCCGCGTGAAAATGGTTTCTTGGCCGAGATACTGGCCGAGCATGGTTACGCATCGGTGGCGGTAGGGAAGTGGCACTTAACTCCCGAAGACGAAACTCATGCCGCCGCGTCGCGCGAATCATGGCCGTGTGGTCGTGGTTTTCAGAGATGGTACGGATTTCACGGTGGCGAAGTGCATCAGTTCGTACCCACGCTTTGGCAGGACAACACCGCGGTAGAGCCACCCGCTCGTCCCGAATCCGGCTACCACCTCAGTGAAGATTTAGCCGACCGAGCAATTCGTTACCTCGGCGAAATCCGTTCCGCCGAGCCCGACAAGCCGTTCTTCGCTTACTTTGCCACCGGCGCGTGTCATTCGCCCCATCATGCGCCTACTGAATGGATTGATCGGTACCGCGGCCAATTCGATGCGGGGTGGGATGTATGGCGTGAGCAAACATTTACTCGTCAGCAAGCCACGGGCTTGGTGTCATCTGAGACCAAGCTTGCGCCGAGACCGGAATGGGTTCCGGAGTGGGAATCACTTAAACCCGAAGACCAAGCGGTAGCGGCGCGTTTTATGGAGTGCTTCGCCGGATTTCTTTCGCACGCCGACGCCCAGATCGGACGGGTTTTAGATTTCATCGACCAACTTGGTGAAACCGACAACACGATCGTTTTGGTTATGTCCGACAATGGAGCGAGTGCTGAAGGAGGCATGAAAGGTTCGATCAACGACGCGCGCATTCATAACGGTGCGCCCGCGGGGCGACGAGAATTGCGCGAACGCATAAATGAAATCGGTACCGCTAGCGCGCATAATAATTATCCTTGGGGCTGGACTATGGCTGGCAACACTCCGTTGCGGCGTTGGAAACGAGAAGTACACGAAGGCGGAGTAGCCGACCCGTGTGTTATGCGCTGGCCCCGTGGCATTTCGGCGGGCGGTAAAATGCGGCACCAGTTCACTCACGCCATCGACATTTTGCCCACTCTGCTTGATCTTGTTGGGGTAAATGCACCTACCGAACTTCGGGGCGTTCAACAAACGCCAATTGAAGGAACCAGTTTTTCTTATTTGCTAAATGATGGCAACGCTCTCGGACGGCACACAACGCAATATTTTGAAATATTCGGCAGTCGCGCCATTTATCACGACGGTTGGAAGGCCGTTACCTTCAAGCCGCTTGGTCATATGTACGACGATGGAATCGATCCCGACGCGCCGTTCGAAGATGATGTTTGGGAGCTTTACCATGTCGCCAAAGATTTTTCCGAGTGCACCGATTTAGCTGCTAGCGAGCCTGATCGACTTGGGGTCATGGTTGAACGATGGTGGGAAGAGGCGCGCAAGCATCAGGTATTGCCGCTTGATAATCGGCCGCTGGCCGCGTTGCTCAACCCCCGTCGCCCGTTTGCCGCCACGCGCCGCGCGGTGTTTTGGCCCGGTGGTGAAGTACTCCCTGAGCAAGTCGGGATAAGCGTTTATCGCCGCAACCACACCATTACGACCTCGATTTTAGTCAGCAATGATTTGCCTCCCGAAGGGGTGCTGTTGGCTCTCGGTACCGTTCTCGGCGGTTGGTCGCTGCATATCCTCAACGGTCGTTTGCGCTACGCAAGTAATTACTTAGGGCGCGATATCACCGTGATTGAAACTGAAAAACTTATTACTGTTGGCGAACATCTAATCGAGTTTTCGTTTATAGCGGAAGGCGAAGGGGGCACGGTAACGCTCTCGGTTGATGGTGAGTTAGTTGGTAGTGGAACGATTGAGCGGGTGACGCTTTATCGGCATTCAATTTCGGGTGCGGGCTATACCTGCGGATGGGAACAAGGACCCGCAGTTGGCTCAGGCTACTCGGCTCCGTTCCGATGCACCGCGCAGATCCAAAAAGTCATCGTTGAGACAGAAGGACCGATGGTGCACGAACCCGAAGCCGAGTTCGAGGCAATTATGGCCGAGCAGTAATTCTGTATTTATTTAGATTCGGTCAAGTTCCAACATTTTGATGGCATTGCCCCGTAAAACTTTGTAGGCAACTTCATCGTCGAGACCGGCATCGGCCACCATTTTTTCCGCGTACTCACGCGAATTGGGCCACGTGGTGTCGGTGTGGGGGTAGTCGGTTTCGAAACAGATGTTGTCTTCACCTACCAAGTCGAGGTTCTTGAGACCCACTCGATCGGCAGTGAAACAGCCAAAGATACGCCCGTAGTAATAACTCGACGGTGGGTTAGGAATGCGATCCTTGGAGTGCTGCCACGAATCGTGTTGGTCCCATACGGTGTCGGCTCGTTCGAGCGCGTAAGGAATCCAGCCGATTTGACCTTCGGAATAAGCCAGCTTGAGTTTGGGGAACTCAATGAGCTTGCCCGAAAATAAATAATCGGCCATCGACGCCATTGAATTGTTAAATGCCAGCGTGCCGCCCACGCCGCCCGGAGAGTCGGGTGAAGCGATCGGATCAGTCGACGACGAGCCGATGTGCATAGCGAGAGTTACTCCGGTGTCATTACACGCAGCAAAAACTGGATCCCAATGGCCGGTGTGAATACTTGGCAGTCCTAAACGAGTAGGAAGCTCGGAGAAACAAAACGCGCGCACGCCCCGTTCGGCGTTGCGATGAATTTCTGCCGTCGCCAACTCAACATCCCATAACGGCATCAAGCACAACGGAATGTTTACGCCGTTAGATGGTTCACAAAATTCTTCGACCATCCAATCGTTGTAAGCCTTAACACACGCGAGACCAAGGTCTTTGTCTTCGGCTTCAAAAAATGTTTGTCCACAAAAACGCGGAAATGTAGGAAACGGAAGCGAACCGTCAACCCAGTTGCGCTCAAATTCAACCATGCGCGCGTCGCGATCGTAACAACCTGGTCGCATTTCGTCGTAAGTGAGTGCTTCCATCACCATTTTGGTGCGGTCAAATTTTGTGATGTCGCCGTCGGGAGTGGCGTCGAGCGGAATGGCCACAAAACGCTTGTGCACATAGATCAAGCGATCTTCGAAAACCCACGCATCGCCCCACATGCCGTTCGGGTCTTCAGGGTTTACATACTTAGCTCCGGGTTTAAGGCTGAAAGTTCCCCAACGCTTGCGCTCGATGCGCGGACCTTTCTCGCGGTACTTTTCTGGCAACCAGGTTTGCCATACGTGCGGAGGCTCAACAACGTGGTCGTCGACGCTGATGATCTTGGGAATAGGCATAAGAACCCCCGTGGCTTGGCTGACGTTGATGTCAGGTACACGGTAGCGGTCGGAGCCGGGTGGCGGGGAGCCGGAGCCGGCGACTGATTGAGGCTGGGCTTACCGGCATTTTACTGGAATGATATCGGGATGGGTTTCTTTTCCGATTTTCAGGCCAAGCGAGCCGCCAAGCGGGTACAACGGGCCGCCGACCGAGCCGCTCAAGTGGCAAAACAGGCCGTGGCGACGCACGCGACGGCGCTAGTTGTGTGGCAAGAAGATGTTGATGAACTGGCCAGCATGATCGATTTGGCTCAAGCTGGTTCCGCCGGAACCCGGATTGACGACCTCGATACTGGGATTGTTCTTAAAAAGGGTGAAGCGATGGTAGCGGTGTACGAAAAAGCAGTTTTGATCGAGCCGCGTCGCCAGCCGGGACATTACGCCGGTGGTTACCAAGGATTTTCTTTTCGAGTAGCTAAAGGAATGCGTTACAACGTGGGTGGGTCGCGGGGAAAGTTTGTACCGGGAAACGAATTACCGACTTCAATCGATGTCGGCAAACTCGCGATAACCACCCAGAGGGTGGTGTTCCAAGGCGCGAACAGTGCACGCGAATGGGCGTTTGCCAAAATGTTGGGTATGACTCACGACGAATCTCATCCGATTACAACTATGGCGGTATCGAACCGGCAAAAAGTTTCTGGCATCGGTTACGACCAAGAGCATTGTGCCGCGCTGCGCTTTCGCCTTGAGTTAGCTAGAGCGATTTTTCAAGGTGATACCCAGAGCTTGGTGAAGGAGATGCAAGGCGAGTTGTCGGTACTGAAAACCAAAAAACCGGTTGCCCCAGCCGTTCCGGCACTCCCTCCTGCAGGGCCTAACTCTTAACCGTCGACTGCGTGGGCTTGAAGTTCGGAGAGGCTGGCCCATTCGAGAGTTAAAGCGTGGGTGGCTGCTAGTACGACTTTTGCTAAATGCTAAAAATTCGTCGGTAACGCGCGTGCAAACCACGTGCACGCCCATATCGTCGGCCCCCGTGTCGCAACAGCCGTTGCGGTAAAAGCCGGTAACCGGATCAAGACTGCAGGGTTCGAGATCGCCGCCGGCATCGCTGGTCGTTTGCACTCGCGAGCCTTCCCAGTAGCCATAGCGCTGATGGTGGTGTTACTAGTTGTGGTAATCAAACCGTCCGTGCTTCCCGAACAACACCTCGCGGCAAGTAAGTTGCAGTTCGCCGAAGCCGATACGGTGCTCAGCCCAGACTTGATCCAGCCGCATGCTGGCTGATTTTCCGCATTTTTTGAGCCCCGAATGGGGCGGTTATACGGCTATTCGAACGAAGGCGTTGAACGTAGCGATCGCTTCAACTCCGCGAACCCCGGCACCGCGGCCATTGTGCGCACTGCGTCCCAGAGTCGTACCGCCTCGGCCCCGCGCGGGATTGTGGCCATCACGGGACCAAAAAGTGAATTTTCAGTATCGGTATCGGGAGTAAAGGTGAGAATAGGAGTTCCCACATCTTTACCGGTTCGACTTAACGCGAGCTCGGTTTCGCTCTGCACGATCTTGTCGTAGGAGTCGTCGTCGGCCGCGTCGGCTAAGTCGGGGTTGAGCCCACAGGACGAAATTGATTCGGTGATCAGGGTACGGCGCAGCTGAGTCATGTCGACTTCGAGATTTTTGGCAATACTTGCACTCAATCCATTGGTGTGGATGCGAGTCCCGAGTTCGGTATACAAATTGGCGACGGCGGCGTTGCCATCGGTGGCCCTAGTGGCCGCGCAAACCTTTAGCAGATCAAACCCAAGCCCGTGTACTGACGGGTAGTAGGGCGGAAAGTCGGCTTCATAATCTCGGTCTTTGTTGACAACCCAAAGAGAGATAAATTTCCAATCAACTTGATAGTCGGTCTGATTTACTACCTCCGTTACCCAACGGCTGGTAATCCACGCCCACGGACACACCGGATCAAAGAAGAAATCAAGGTCATGAGCCATCAGCCAACAGTAACAGCCTTGATTGTCGGCTCTGATTATCCACCTAGATCAGCGGTTACTGTCATACCCTAAACATAATCAAGAAAAGTTTTTAAATAGTTGACGCAACCTAACGGGGAGGAATTGATGAAAAAACTGTCAGCAAAATTAGGAAAGCGCCGGTTTATCGGCATGATTCTGTTGCTGGGCTGGGCGACGACAATGACGGTTATCGCCATTACTAACCTTACTGATTTATTTTATTCATTTGGCTGGCTAAGTTGGCCGTTTCGCTCCAACAACGTTGAATTTCTTGGTAAGGCCACTTCGCAGTACACCTCGAATGAGACTCTGAGCCAGTGGCTACTGGGCGTCATAGTCATTGGTCAATTCGTGATTGTGGCTTTACTTTGGCGGGCGGTACGGGCGTGGAAAATTAATAAATCAAACGCAACTCGTGCTGCTCGTGCGGCCCTATCTCTGCTCGCCGCTCAGTGGCTCGCGTTCTACATCGGCATTGAAATATTCGTGTCTTATAGGGTCGGGGTGTCGAATACCTGGGCAACCACTGAACTAGTCGCCACGCTCGCCTCCATTTTGGTGATTGAATTGGTTGGCGATCCCGACTGATTTCGAGTTCGGTTAGGCCGAACTAATTAGATAAAAGTTCATAGCAAAAAATGCCACGCCTGCGGCTACGCCGAGGGTATGCCATAACTCGTGATAGCCAAACCATTTGGGCCAGCCCTTGGGTTTTTGTTGAAAAAATAAAATCGCTCCGATGGTGTAAACCGCTCCCCCCACTCCCCCTAATATAAGAATTCCTGGGCGTGACCACAACCCGGGAAGGGCAATTATTGCCAGCCACCCCATTGCTAAGTAAAGCGCGCTACCGAGCTTGGGGAATCGTTCAAGCGCGCTTACTTTGAGAAAAATTCCGACTAGAGCAACAATCCAAACTGCGGCTAGCAAAAACCATCGGCCAGTGCCGGTTAGCGCGAGCATGCATACCGGAGTGTAGGTACCCGCAATGAGCACGAAAATCATGGAGTGATCAATGCGACGCATAATCCGTTGGGCTTTAGGGCTATGCGCGAGTAAGTGATAGGACGAACTCACGCCGTAAAGCAATACTCCGGCAAATCCGTAGATAATTGCCGCGATTAGCGCGGTGGGCGTTGACGCTACTGCGACGAGGGCGATCAATCCCACTACCGAGGCAACGGCAGCTGCGAGATGGATTACCCCTCGTAAGTGCGGTCGAACTCGACCGTGTACATCAAGCCTTTCCATCCCTGCAGTCTCGCAGGCCTTGAGCACAAAGAGTGAACTCAACTAAAAGAGTTACCAGCCACGCGTTAAGCGGTGATAATGGGGCGATGACGGGAGACGGCGAGCAGTACCAAGAGCGCTTCGACGCGCTGGCCGCGTCCGGAGTTGCCATGCACGGCGAGGCCGATTTTGTGATGTCACTCGCTCCGGCGTCCGTTCTTGATGCCGGGTGCGGGACGGGGCGGGTCGCCCAGGAGCTCGACCGTCGCGGGGTCGACGTCGTCGGGGTCGATGCCGATGAGTCGATGATCGCGGCCGCCCGCCGTCGTCGACCCGACCTGTCCTGGCTCGTCGCCGATCTCGGCAACCTCGACCTCGGGCGCCGGTTCGATGTCGTCGTGATGGCCGGGAACGTCCCGATCTTCACGCCGTCGGGAACGCAGTCGGCCCTCGTCGCCGGATGCGCCCGCCACGTCGCACCCGGAGGACTGCTGGTCTGCGGGTTCCAGCTCGGCCGCGGGTACGACGTGCATGCCTACGACGACGACTGCCGGGCAGTCGGACTTAAACTCGTGGAACGGTGGTCGACCTGGGAGCATGCCGCGTTCTCCGGCGACGAGACGTACGCGGTGTCGGTGCACCGCGCTGACGCTACTGCGACGAGGGCGATCAAACCCACTAAAAGAGTTACCAGCCCCACGGGTAATCGTCGTCAGGCCAATAGACCACTCCCGCTTTGCGCAAGTTTTCTTGGTCGGCGCCTGAAAATCCCAAGTCTTCAAGTATTTGGCGCGAGTGTTCACCCACTAGCGGAGCCGGTCCAAATATCTGCCCAGGAGTATCAGAAAAATTAATAGTGGATCCAAATTGACGCATGCGGCCAAGGCGACCGTGTTCGTAATCAGCCACTAAACCTAGGGCGACATTGTCGGAGTCGAAAAGGAACGACTGACCACCCAATGTGTCGACCGCGATTTCGTTAGGGACGCCCGCGTCGTCAAGAATGCGCGACCAATTAAGTGCAGTTCGGGTTAGGAAAGCGGCTTCAAGAGTCGCCGCGAGCGAAGTGCGTTCGCCCTTATTGATTGCTCCATCGTCTAGTCCTACCGCGCGACCGAGCGCAGTCCACTCGGCGTCAGTCACTGCACAAACTTGCAGCCAACCTTCTTGAGTGGGATAGAGGCGATAATCCGGTCCAAACCCGTAGCCATTAGCGTCAACTGTGGGTCGAGCCGATGGAGTGCCGTCGGGGTGAAGTAAAACATCCGATGCAAAAACCGCGCCGCCGTCCATAAGGCTGGTCCAGAGTTCCTGACCTTCTCCGGTGCGGGATCGATGAAATAGCGCGGTTAGAACTCCGACCACGCTCAACATGGCGTTAGCCGCGTCACACATTCCGAAGCGGTAATAAAGGGGGTCGTGGCCGTGAGGAACGCCGCCGGCTTCAAATTCCAAACCGGCCGAGGCTTGGTACAGCGGATCGAGCCCACCGAAGTGGCCGAGAGGGTCTTCGAGTCCGTAGGCGTAGGTGTTGCAATAAATGATGTCAGATCTAACCGCGCGACAGGCCTGATAATCAATACCGATTCGGCTTGCGGTGCCCCGCGTCATGTTGTGGTGCACTACATCGGCGGTGCCAACTAAACGCAGCGCGATTTCTAGTCCCGCCGGGTCTTTAAGATTTAATGCAAGGTCGCGTTTGCCGCGTTGACAGCCGAGGAACGGGGTCGCAGCCATACGCATACCGTCGCCACTGACGGGTTCAATCTTGATTACATCCATGCCGAGGTCGGAAAGAATCATCGGGCCAAACGGACCCGCTAAGTATTGGCCAAAGTCGATAAGCCGTAAACCTTCTAACGCTTGGCGCGCGGGCGGAGTGGCGATGGTCATCGGAACAGTTCTGGGTTCGTTGCGAATAGCGGTTGTCAGCCGCGCGCTGGGAGTTGCAACTCCGATGCCGGCGAGCACCGAAATTTCTGCCGGCGAATATCCGAGTTCACCCCAAATGCTTTCGTTGTCTTGGCCAATAGCGGGTTGCCCCGACTGAATTTCCCCAGGAGTTCCCAGCAAATGAATGGGAACCCCGATCTGCGTGGTGGCGCCAATCCCGATTTGTTCAACAGTGGCAACCATGTTGTTGGCTTTAAGTTGGGGATGTTCGAACTGTTCGGCCGGGCTAACTACGGGTTCAACCGCAATATTGTTAGCGCGCAGCTCAGCGACTAGGGCGGCACGCTCGCGATCACGGCACGCGGCCCGTAAGCGTTCGCTCATTAGTAATTGAATTTCAAGGGGAAGTAGTCCTTCGGTCTCTTCAGGCGCGGGGGGAGTTACCCCCAGTATTTCTTCGAGCGGTTTCATCGGCGGCAATCCACTCATGATCGAGACATGGATGAATTCTCGGTTGGCGCATTCAAAAATCATTCCTTGATGCACGCCCGGCGGATAAGTTTTAGCCATCAAGCCCAACAGACTGGCGTCGGCTTTTTCGATGTATTGATGTATTTGAGTGGTGTAAAGCATTGCTCCTTGCAACAAACTGGTGGCGACATGTTGACCGCGTCCCGTGGTCTCGCGCGCGATCAACGCGCTAACGATTCCACTTGAGATTAAAAATATTGCCCCCATACTTGGCATCGGCATTGGTAAAAAAGTTGGACCCGCCCGCCAGCCCGGTTGCTCCCACTGTTGTCCAGCAGCAGCTTGGACGAGCGCGTCGTACGCGGGGCGATGAGCATTACGATGACCAGCCGGCCAACCGGGAACCGATGCCAGTATTAATTTCGGATTAGCGGCACTCAAAGTTTCCCAACCGACACCGAGGCGTTCCATCACTCCTGGTCGAAACGATTCGACCACTACATCGGCGGTAGTCACCAATTTTAAAAATGCCGCCCGCCCTTCGTCGGACTGCAAGTCGCAAGTCACCGAACGCCGAGATCGCGTCCAAACGGCATAGCCTTCGTACGATCGAAACGGATCGCCGCCGGGTGGCTCAACTTTTATTACGTCGGCACCTTGCTCAGCGAGTAGCAATACTCCTAGTGGTCCCGCACAGCCAGCAGTTAGGTCGAGTATGCGAACGCGATTGAGGGCAGTAGTCACAGCATCCTTTCGAGACCTCGCATCTTTCCACGAGTACCCGACCAATGTCAGATCTCGCGGTCGAATCTTTGGTTTTTATGATTGATTATTGCGGCTTCTCTCGGCGACATTGTAGAATGAATAAGTGGCACAAAAACGAGCAAAAAAAACGGCCGGCAAGAAGGCCGTCAAGAAGACCGCCAAGAAAGTGGCGAAAAAGCCGGTCAAGCGGGTAGTAAAAAAGCCGGCCGCTAAAAAAGTCACGGCTCGTAAATCAACGGTTAAAAAAGGTTCGGCCCGTTCAACTTTGCGTCCGGGCGGCACTCCCGCCCGCGCGTTAACCGCTCCGCTCGCTTCTCCTCGTTTTGTTCCGCCGGCATCATGGAACGCCGCGGGTAAGTCGGCCACGGTTTCACCGTTCCCGCCGGAGCCGATTAAGCGGCCCGAACCGAATAAACGAATGCCCGCACCGACTATGGCCACCCACCCGTTGCGCCCGTTAGTTAGTCCACCGTCTCCCATTTCGTCTCCACCTCGATCTCCCCGTCCCGCGAAATCATCTCCGTCACCGTTTAGCGCGTCAATAGCCACACCGATCTCACCAACCCCACCAGTTAATTCACCTTCACCAAAATCCTTTCCCAAAAGCGAAATTGCTGATGCCGCGGCAGCTGAGCCAAAAATTGTTACTCCTGTATCCGAGTCACGATCAGAACGCCGTCGTAACAATACGAGCGAAAATGGATTCCTAAAACGAATGAGCGAGCGCTCGATTCCGCTGGGTGCATTCGTTGTTGCTGTCGGCGTGGCGTTGGTTCTGTTGATTATCGTCTTGACCTCGGGAGGAGGAGCCGGAGGAATTTTAGGCGGAAGTTTAGATAGTTCTTCGGCGATTTCGGCTCCGGAGATCAAGAAACTCGCCACTCAGATGAAGACCTGTGACGAAACTATCGGTGTAATCCAAGGATTAGCCAAGCGGTCGGCCACGGCTGGCGGTTCGGCCAAGGCCGATGAGCTGCTGGCGGCTGATACTCGCCTCGAAGCGACTTGCGCTCAATTACGCTCAACGATCGAACGGCTTTCCGCTAATAGCGGCTGAGGTTGAAAAGTGGTTGCGGCCGGACGACTTGTCGGCACTCCCGCTCCACTCGATGCGCTAGCGTCATGGTCGCATAAGCTCGCCAGTAGGCTGCGGGAGTAAATCAATCTTTACCGGGAGGCAATAATGAACGAGCACGACAAGCTTTTTATCGGCGGCGAATGGGTTGCACCGGAAGGCAAAGGCGTAATTGAAGTAATTTCACCTCATACCGAAGAAGTGATCGGCACTGTTCCCAACGCGTCAACTGCCGACATCGATAAAGCAATTGCGGCGGCTCGTAACGCATTCGACAATGGACCGTGGTCGCAAATGAGTCCGGCGGAACGAGGCGAAGGCATCAAGCGACTTTCGGCGGCGTTGAGTTCGCGTGCACAAGACATCGCCGACCTCATCTCGGCTCAGAATGGATCACCCAAGTCGTGGTCAATTATGGGTCAAGTTTTTTCGGCCACCATGGTGCTTGACACTTACGCCAGTCTTGCTTCCGGATTTCCGTTTGAAGAAGAGCGCACAGGCGCATTGGGTTCACCGGTGCGCGTGCGGCGTGCTCCGGTCGGCGTAGCGGTCGGAATAATCCCTTGGAATGTTCCGCTGTTTATCTGCGCCCTTAAACTGGGTCCGGCTATGGCCGCGGGATGTCCGATCGTGTTGAAACCGGCTCCCGAAACTCCGCTTGACGCCTACTTGTTGGCTGAAGCAGTGATTGAAGCCGATCTTCCGCCCGGCGTAGTCAATATCGTGGCGGCCGGTCGCGAAGTTAGTGAACATATTCTCACTCACCCCAGTGTCGACAAAGTGAGCTTCACGGGTTCAACGGCAGTCGGTCGTCACATCGGCGAAGTCTGCGGCGGGTTACTCAAACGAGTAACTCTTGAGCTCGGCGGCAAGTCGGCGGCCATTGTGCTTGATGATGCAAATCTCGACGAAGCCACGCTGGGTAATTTGGTGATGTCGGGAGTTATGAATAATGGGCAAGTTTGTGGCGCCCAGAGCCGTATTTTGGTTAGCCGTAAGCGCTACGACGAAGTCGTCGAGGCGCTTGGCGCCACAGTTGGCGCGCTCAAAGTCGGCGACCCACTCGATGCCGAAAACGAGATCGGACCACTAGTGACCGCGCGTCAGCGTGATCGGGTAGTTGGTTTTCTTGAAGCCGGCGTAGCGGAAGGAGCGCGCGTCGTAACTGGCGGCGGCACTCCCGCCGACCTTGATAAAGGTTGGTATATAGAACCGACGGTATTCGCCGATGTAAATAACGAGATGAAGATTGCCCGCGAAGAAATCTTTGGTCCGGTGCTTTCAGTGATTCCGTTCGATGACGAAGCCCAAGCGATCAAGATCGCCAATGATTCTGATTACGGATTGTGTGGTTCGGTCTGGACCACCGACGCCGAACACGGCGCGGCAGTTGCGGCCCAAGTTCGCACCGGAGTAGTAGCGATTAACTCGGCGATGATTCTCGATTTCAATGCTCCGTTCGGTGGGTTTAAGCAGTCGGGTATTGGTCGTGAACTCGGTCCCGAGGGAATTGGTCCGTACACCGAGTATCAGACCATCATCATGCCGGCCTCCTAGATCACATCTATCGAACTGGCTATACGATTACTAAAGCAAGATTTCTGGAGTTGCTTACACCGGCCGGAGTGGCAGCCCAAAGGCTGGGCTTGACCGTTTGTGCGCAGTAAGAGTAAGAGTAAGAGTAATTAAATAACTATTAAATAACTATTAAATAACTACGGAGGGTATTATGAAACGCAACTCACTGATTATCGTCGCAATCACACTACTGCTATCAGCGGTAGTGTGATTGCGACGGGAGCCTTAAGCGCAAAAGATTGGCGCAAGCAGGCCGACAACATTTGCACCCAGAGCCGCACTCTTCTTTCGGATGATATCAAAACAGTTACGACCGATGCCACCACCGGTGAACCCAGTGCCGCCGATTTTGCTAATTTTATGGTGAACACGGTAAAACCTAATTATCAACAAGTGATTACATCAATCAAAGCCCTCCCCGCACCGAGTGCACTGAAGGCCAAAATAAAGAAACTATTGAAGGCCTTGACTAAGGGGACTAATGGCATCAACGCCAATATCACTGCAGCCAGCGCGGGCAAGTTATTTGATCCTGCGACCAAATCGGCGAAGTCGTTAGGGCTTAAGGTCTGCGGCTAGCTAATGCCCGCGCTAACGGCGGTTCGGTTTAATTGCGTTCAACCAGGAATTGAACCGACCGCCATGGCGGCGCGCTACCAGGCGTTCATTGAGATGGCTAAGTATGCCGATGACTGTGGCGTACCTATGCTCACACTTGAAGAGCATCACGGATCCGACGACGGCTGGAGTCCCGCCCCTTTAGCAATGGCGGGATTAGTTTTTGGCGGTACTAAAAATATTGGCGTATCGATATCGGCACTGCTGGCACCATTGCACGATCCACTACGCATTGCCGAAGACATTGCCGTACTCGATTTAGCCAGTGGCGGGCGACTGACCGTTATCGTCGGGTTGGGTTACCGGCCCGAAGAGTACGCCGCGCACGGTAAAGACTGGTCGAAGCGAGGCGCGTTGATGGACGAATGTCTCGACGCAATGCTGGCAGCTTGGACAGGAGAACCATTCGAATATCGCGGCACAACCGTAAGGGTGACTCCTCGTCCATTGACTCAACCTCATCCCATGCTTTTAGTTGGTGGCACCAGTAAGCCTGCGGCGCGCCGAGCGGCTCGGCACGGTTTGCCGATGTTTCTGGCCGCGCATCTTCCCGAGTTAGAGGCGTACTACTACGAAAAGTGCGCCGAATACGGAACGCAAGGCTTTTGTCTTATGCCTTCGCCAACTACCGCGATGGTGCATGTAGCCGAAGATCCCGATGCGGCGTGGGCCAACTTGGGTAAATATTTCCTATACGAAGCCACCACCTACTCGGAGTGGCAAACTCCCGATATCACATCGGCGGTTCACAGCCATGCTGATTCCATAGAAAAGCTGCGATCTGAGGGTATCTACCAAGTATTAACTCCCGACGAAGCGTTAGCGGCAGCGACGACGAACGGCGCGATTAATTTGCATCCCTTGGTTGGAGGCATGCCAGTTGAGGAAGGTTGGAATAGCCTCCGGCTTTATTGCGAACAAGTTTTACCGCGACTTTCCAATTAAGAACCGCCCGGTACTGCATGATTGATGACGATCCGACCTACCGAGTCGAAGAGTTAGGCCAAGCTATTAAGGGCGCGTTGATTGAGTCGTTTCCGCCGATGGTTTGGGTACGGGGTGAAATTTCTCAGTTTCGAATCCCTAACGGCCGCCATGCTTATTTTGACTTAGTAGAGAAAACTAAAACTGGTAGTCAGCCCTCCGCCAAACTCGGCGTGGTGTTATGGGAAAGAAAGCGCGTTGCCCTACAAAAGATTTTAGCCGATTCCGATCTTGAATTAAACGAAGGTATCGAAGTCAGGATCCGAGTTCGTATCGATTTTTACCCGCCCCACGGAAAACTCCAATTATCGATGGAAGACATCGACCCCGTATTTAACGTTGGAAAACTCGCAGCCGACCGAGCGCGCGTTATTGCGGCATTGCAAGAAGAAGGACTGTTAGATAAACAGTCGCTACTAACCGTTCCTATGGTGCCGCTACGCATTGGCTTAGTGACTAGTAACGACAGTGCGGCTTATCACGATTTTATTGAAGGCATCAAAGGTAGCGGCTACGCATTTTCGGTGGCATTGGCCAATACTTCAGTGCAAGGGGCCGACGCACCAGCACAAATAGTTGCCGCGTTAGGTGTGGCCGCACAAACAAATCCGGACGTAATCGCGGTCGTGCGCGGGGGCGGATCTAAGACTGATCTGGCGGCATTTGACACTGAAGTAGTAGCTCGAGCTATTGCCGCGCTCGCTATACCAGTTTTTACTGGAGTAGGTCATGAAATAGATCATTCCGTTGCTGACGAAGTTGCCCATACCGCATTTAAAACTCCGACCGCGGTTGCTAGTCGATTAGTGGAAATGGCAGGAGATTTTGCCGCCGATATTTCTCGTATTGGTGAACGAATTTTGGCGAGCGCGCAAGGTGTGTGCATAGACGCCAACGCCGATTTGGCTGACGCGGTCAGACGGATCAGCCGCGGAGTCCCTCAAAGTCTGTTGCGCGAGCAACAGAGTCTTGATGAATACCAACGCCGAGTCCTCGATTCGGTCCGCCGCGGGATTAAGGATTCAGGATTGCGGATTGGAAATCTTGGTGACCGGCTGCGCGCCCTCGACCCTCGCCGAGTTTTAGAACGGGGTTATTCGATCACTCGCACGGAGGATGGTCGAGTAGTGCGCCGATTGGCCGACGCTCCGCTCGGTGCTCTCGTAGTAACTGAAGTTGTCGACGGCGAGGTGCGGAGTCGAGTCGAAGCCGACCAGAAATGAACCCAGAAATTAGCCCAGAAATTAGCCCAGAAATTAGCCCAGAAATTAGCCCAGAAATTAGCCCAGAAATTAGGAGGAATAATGGTTAAAAAGGCCCTCGGCTACGCCGAAGCGTTAGTTGAATTAGAAGAAATTTTAGAACAACTCGAAGGCGACGACCTCGATGTCGACGGGCTGGCCGACCTAGTTCGCCGAGCCAGCGAATTGCTAACCACTTGTCGGGCCAGTATCACTCGCGCGCAAGCCGATGTCGACCGTATCGTCGAAGAACTCGACGAACTCGAAGCCGATCTAGATGACGACCCGGAAGACGAGGGGAAGTGAGTATCCCGTTAGCTAGAGGCTCAGACTTATAATCTAGGCAAAAGCGGAAAGGGCGGTGTCGGTGCCGCAAATTTTAGGTGTTCATGCGGCGCGTGATTCAGTCTCACTGGAGATGCGCGAGATTGACACCGGTCGAGTTTTAGTTTCGGGCCGGGCCAAGTTTGCTTCCGGTTCTGATAACCACGGTGAGCAAGATCCGACGGTGTGGTGGCAAGGTTTGCTTGATGCTCGCCATCAAGCGGGTGGCGCGCTGGGAGTTGCGGCAATTTCCGTAGCGGCGCAACAGCGTGGTCTGGTGGCGCTTGACTCCGATGGTGCATTAGTCGGTCCCGCGCTAGTGGGCGATCATTTCGATTCGCGTTCGGCTACTACCGCGTTGTTGAACGAACGGTCACCTGAAGATTGGGCCACGGCCTGCGGATCGGTTCCGGATTCATCATTTTCGATTTCTAAAGTGGCATCAATTCGAGAAAATCGACCCGATGATTACAATCGCATTGTCGCTTTACTACAACCTCACGATTGGTTGACGTATCGATTGGGTAGGCGAGCAGTTACCGATCGGGGCGACGCCTCGGCGACGGGTTACTGGTCACCGCGCGAAAACCGTTGGCGACCTGATTTGTTAGCCCAGATTGATTCGGAGCGCGACTGGGCGCTTGGGCTACCGCGCGTGTTGGAGTCGGGTGAACCCGCGGGAGACCGTGAAGGCGTAGTAGTCGCCGCCGGAACCGGCGCGCCCATGGCCGGTGCTCTTGGTCTTTTACTTTCGCCGGGCGATGTGGTCATAGATCTTGGATTAGGCGCGCAAGTATTTTCGGTGCGTGAACTTCCGGTAGAAGATCCGACTGGCTCGGTCTTCGGTTTTGCCGATGCCTCAGGCCGGTTCATGCCCTTAGTTCCAATAGTGGAAGCCCGATTAATTTTTGATCAGGCCGCGTCAGTATTGGGTGGCGATCGCGGTCGTTTCGATCAGTGGGCATCAAATTCTCCACCGGGCGCGGCGGGTTTAGTTTTTGCTCCGCCAACTAATCGTTCAGCAATCAACGGTGGCGGGGTGATCGCCGGTCGACTTTTCGGAATTAAAACTGGTATCAGTCCAGAAAATGTGGCGCGTGCCGTTATGGAGGGAGTGGCGTGCGCCGCGCTCGACGCAGTCGACGCGCTCGGTACCGCTGATGTTGCTACCCGCGGCAAGTTATTTCTTATTGGCGGCATCGCCCGCTCTCATGTTTTACAGCAATGCCTCGCCGACTTGTCGGGGCGAGCTATTTATGTGTCCAAGACCGATCCAACCGTTGCGGGGGCTTGTTTACAGGCGGCGGCGGTAACTACCGGCGAAAAAGTTTCGGCCATTGCCGCGGCGTGGGGACTGCCCGATACTCGAATAGTAGAACCGGACCCTCAATTTGATGCCGAGGAGATTCGCTCCATAAGCCGCGCCGCCCGTACTCGTCGCTAAATAATTCAGTAAATACGGGCTACTAATTACTGGGGAAGCTTTAACCGCTAGCGTTAGAGGATGACCAATCTCAGCGACGCGCGCGATCTTCAGCCCGAAATTGTCGATTCCCCGCTCGATTTAATCGGCAACACTCCGTTGGTGCGCTTGCGCCGAGTGGGATCCGAACTCAATTGCGATTTGGTGGCCAAGGTTGAAATGTTTAATCCGGGTGGAAGTATTAAAGACCGGCCGGCGGTAGCCATGATTGATGCGGCGGAAGCTGCGGGACAACTCGTTCCGGGTGGAACCATCGTTGAGCCCACTTCGGGTAATACCGGAGTAGGACTAGCCATTGTTGCCGCCCAGCGTGGGTATAAGTGTGTTTTTGTGATGTCCGACAAGATGAGCGACGAAAAAATTTCGTTACTGCGCGCTTACGGCGCCGAAGTTGTTGTTTGTCCGACTGCGGTTCCACCCGATCACCCCGACTCTTATTACTCGGTTGCTGATCGTCTTACCGAAGAAATTCCTAATGCGTATCGGCCAAACCAATATTTCAATCCGGTTAATCCCGACGAGCACGAGCGTTCGACTGGTCCCGAAATTTGGCGGCAGACGGCAGGGAAAATAACCCACTTCGTCGCCGGCGTAGGAACGGGTGGCACGATCACCGGAGTCGCACGGGTACTTAAAAAAATGAATCCTGAGATAAAAGTGATTGCTGCCGATCCGGAAGGTTCGGTATTTTCTGGGGGAAGTGGTCGGCCGTATTTAGTCGAAGGCGTAGGCGAAGATTTCTGGCCCCCGACTTACGATATGCGTTTGGTTGATCAAACAATCATGGTTAGCGACGCCGACTCCTTCGCCGCCGCACGACGAGTTACCCGCGAAGAAGGTTTGCTTATAGGAGGATCGTGCGGCACCGCGGTACACGCCGCGTTGATAGCTGGTGCCGATCTTGGCCCTGAACATCTCATGGTGGTTTTATTACCCGACTCTGGTCGGGGCTATTTGTCAAAGATTTATAACGACGACTGGATGACTCGCTACGGATTTTTGATTTCGGACGGGCCGACCGCCGGTGACGTGTTGGGAGCTAAGCGTTCGGTCGCAGTTGACAACGCTATTCCCGAGTTAGTTTTGATTTCTCCCGACGAACCGGCTCGTCGAGGATTTGCACTCATGCGCGATCTCGGCGTTTCTCAATTGATCGTGAGTATTAGCAAAGAACTTCCGTTAGCAGCCAAAGAAGTAAGCGGGACTCTTTCCGAACTCGAATTAATGGACAAAGCATTTCGCAATCCGGCTGTGCTTGATAGCCCAGTTGGCGATTTGATGGAACCGGCAATGCCTATGGTGGGGATTGGAGAAACTGTTAGCGCTGTCGTTGATCGCCTCGATACCGCTAATTCAGTTTTGGTGCTCGAAGGTGGCCATCCCATCGGCGTTTTGACCCGTCAAGATGTTTTGAGTTTCTTGGCTGCCCGGTCACCCGGTTAAAAGTCACCAGGTTAAAAAAGATTTTTATGAGCGATGATAAAAAAAAGCGAGTGATTCAAGGCGGTCAGGGTTTCGAAACTCGCGCCGTTCATGCTGGGCAAGAACCCGATCCCGTAACTGGCGCGGTTATTCCTCCGATCACCCTTTCTACAACTTTTGCTCAAGATGAGGTGGGCAAACACGGTGGATTTGAATACGGCCGTAGCGGCAACCCCACTCGGCGCGCACTCGAAATCTGCGGGGCGTCACTCGAAGGAGCTGAGTTTGGCTCCGCTTTTGCGAGTGGATTAGCGGCCGAAGACGCAGTGTTGCGAGGCTTACTCAATGCCGGGGATCATTTAATAATTCCTAATGATGCCTACGGAGGAACATTTCGATTGGTGTCGCAAGTCTTGGCGGCCGCGGGCGTGGAGTGGAGCGCCGTCGATTTAACCGACGCTGCTGCACTCAAAACCGCGTGCCGCCCCAACACCAAAGCGATCTGGGTAGAAACTCCGACTAACCCGATGCTGACGATTATTGATATTGCCGCGGTAGCAAAGTTTGCGCACGAGAATAACGCGCACTTGATTGTTGATAACACATTCGCTACTCCGTACTTACAAACCCCGTTGGCTTTGGGTGCCGATGTCGTGGTTCATTCCACTACTAAGTATTTGGGCGGCCATTCCGACGTAGTCGGTGGTTTTGTCGCCACTAACGATCCGTCTTTACACGAGAAGTTCGCGTTTTTACAAAATGCAGTGGGTGCAGTGCCGTCACCCTTTGATTGCTATCTAATTCTACGAGGAATAAAAACATTAGGTGTACGCATGGACCGGCACTGCCTCAACGCCCGTGCGATTGCCGAAATGCTTAATTCGCATACTGCAGTGGATCGAGTTCTGTGGCCAGGTTTGATTAGTCACTCGGGACACGAGATCGCTATTCGGCAGATGCGCGATTTTGGAGGAATGGTTAGTTTTACGACTGTGGGCGGCGAAGATGCTGCCCTTGCGGTAGCTGCGGCGACGGAATTATTTACGCTGGCTGAATCACTCGGCGCAGTAGAAAGTTTGATTGAGCATCCTGCGCGTATGACTCACGCCACTACCACCGATTCTCCGCTAGCCGTCGATCCGGCTTTGATTCGTTTGTCGGTCGGAATAGAAACCACTGCCGATTTGGTCGAAGATTTGCGCACCGCACTCGACTTAGCGGGCTAACTGATCGCGATTAGACCGACAATCAAGTCTGGCTGGCTAAGCGGCGTTGCTTGAACTGCGCTTTTATGTAGTCGCGGTTCATCATGGCGATAAAGTCGAGTGAAATTTCTTTCGGGCATGCGGTCGAGCACTCGCCGTGGTTAGTACACGATCCGAACCATCGTTCCATTTCGTTAACCATGGCGATAGTGCGGCCGTAGCGTTCGGGCTGGCCTTGAGGCAACAAGTTGAGGTGCTGAAGTTTGGCGGCAGTAAAGAGTTGCGCGGCGCTGTTGGGGCACGCAGCTACGCATGCTCCACAACCAATACAAGCGGCCGCGTCCATAGCGCTGTCCGAAACTTCTTTGGGCACCAAGATCAAATTGGCGTCGGGCGCGGTTCCGGTGGGCGCGGTGATGTAACCACCGGATTCAATAATGCGATCGAAGGCCGAGCGGTCGACGCACAGATCACGAATTACCGGAAAGGCGGCGGCTCGCCACGGCTCAACGGTGATATGCGCCCCGTCAGCAAACTTGCGCATGTACAACTGGCAGGTAGCAGTGCCGGATTCGGGGCCGTGGGCGCGTCCGTTTATCATCATGGCGCACGATCCACAGATTCCTTCGCGACAGTCGTGATCAAAAGCGATCGGCTCTTCGTTTTTGTCGAGAAGATCTTCGTTGAGTACATCAATCAATTCGAGGAAAGACATATCGGGGCTGGCGTTAGGTACTTCGTAATCGCGAAATTCTCCGGGCGTGTCGGGTCCGCTTTGGCGCCAAATTTTAAGACTGATCTTCACTTTTCTCCGACCTATTTTCGGGCTACTTGTATGACCGCTGGGTGAATGCTACGGATGCGAAGTCGAGTTTTTCGGTGTGGAGAACCGGATTAGCGGTATCTCCGGTGTATTCATAAGCCGAAACATGGGCGAAATCATCATCGTTACGCAAAGCTTCGCCATCTTCGGTTTGATGCTCGGTACGGAAGTGACCGCCACAACTTTCTTCACGGTCGAGTGCATCTCGACACATCAATTCGCCAAATTCAAGGAAGTCAGCTACGCGTCCGGCTTTTTCTAGCGACTGGTTGATAGTTTCGTTATGGCCAAGAATTTTTACATCTTTATGGAATTCATCTCTCAGCGCGGGAATTTCGGCCAGTGCTTTTTCGAGAGTTTCTCGACTACGGGCCATACCGCAATTGTCCCACACGATTTTTCCAAGTTCGCGATGAAACCAATCAACCGATCGACTGCCGCGAATCGACAACATTGCTTCCACTCGTTCGTTGACTTGAGCTTCGGCTTCGGCGAAGACCGGTTCGTCAGTTTTCAGGGCGGAGTTGCCCAACTGGGGGGCTAGATAGTCGCCGATAGTGGCGGGCAATACGAAGTACCCGTCGGCTAGTCCTTGCATCAGAGCACTGGCACCAAGACGATTGGCCCCGTGGTCCGAGAAGTTGGCTTCACCGAGAACGTAGAGGCCAGGGACATTACTCATTAAGTTGTAATCCACCCATAATCCACCCATGGCGTAATGAACGGCAGGATAAATGCGCATTGGAGTTTTATACGGATCTTCTCCCGTGATGCGTTCGTACATTTGAAAAAGGTTTCCGTAGCGTTCGGCGATAGTTTCTTGTCCTAGGCGCGCGGCTGCTTCCGCGAAGTCAAGGTAGACACCATTTTTTAGCGGTCCGACGCCGCGTCCGCTATCAACTTCACGCTTAGATGCCCGTGAAGCGACATCGCGCGGGACAAGGTTTCCGAAAGCGGGGTAGCGCCGTTCTAGGTAGTAGTCGCGTTCCGCTTCGGGGATATCGGCCGCCGATCGTGGGTCACCAAATTCATTTGGCACCCAGATGCGGCCGTCGTTGCGCAGAGATTCGCTCATAAGGGTGAGTTTGGATTGGAATTCGTCGCCGGCAGGAATACAGGTGGGGTGAATTTGAGTGAAGCAAGGGTTGGCAAATAGCGCGCCCTTGCGGTGGGCCCGCCAAGTCGCCGAAGCATTGGAGTTCATCGCGTTGGTAGAAAGATAGAAAACATTGCTGTAGCCGCCAGTGGCGAGCACGACTGCGTGACCTGAGAAAGATTGCACTGCTCCGGTTATTAGATTGCGGGCGACTACACCTACCGCTCGTCCTTCGTGAGTGACGAGATCAAGCATTTCGGTGCGGTGGTGGAGCTCAACATTGCCGAGATGAATCTGGTGGGCTAAGGCTTGGTAGGCGCCTAGAAGAAGTTGCTGGCCGGTCTGGCCTCGTGCGTAGAAAGTACGCGATACCTGAGCGCCACCGAAACTCCGATTATCGAGTAGCCCACCGTATTCGCGAGCGAACGGCACCCCTTGCGCTACGCATTGGTCAATGATATTTACGCTTACCTCGGCCAGGCGGTGCACATTGGCTTCACGGGAGCGGTAGTCGCCACCTTTAATCGTGTCGTAGAAAAGCCGGTGAACGCTGTCGCCGTCGTTGCGATAATTCTTGGCGGCATTGATTCCGCCTTGAGCGGCGATGCTGTGCGCTCGGCGGGGTGAATCATGGTAGGTAAGCATCTGAACGTGGTAACCCATTTCGCCCAACGAAGCGGCGGCCGATGCACCCGCTAATCCGCTACCGACTACTACCACCGAGAATTTGCGGCGGTTAGATGGACTTACCAACTTCACATTAAATTTATGATTAGTCCACTTGTCTTCAAGCGACCCCTCAGGGATTTTGGCATCAAGCATTATTTGGCTCACGGATAAATCCTTGTCACCACTAGTAGAGGCATCATTACATTACCGAGCAAGATAATTCCCGCTATCCCAACTGCTCCGCCCTGACGCAACGCGGCGAAGCGAGGATTACTCCAACCGAGACTTTGAAATAGTGAAGAAAAACCGTGAAAAATATGAAAGGCCAAAGCCATATTGGCCACGATGTAAATAATGGCAACCGGCCAACGCTGAAAACTAGTGATGATGTTGTCGTAGACCTCGCCGCTGCGCCAGGCCGAGTTTCCTACTCCCCAAGTGAGATCGAACAGGTGATAAATAATGAACAGAAAAACAATGATTCCGGTCCACCGCATGGTGCGCGACGCGAAGTTGGCGGCGGCGTAGTCGCGACGCGACTGGTAGCGAACAGGGCGGGCTTTGTGATTTGTAATTGTGAGACTGGCGGCCGCAGCAATGTGAATCACGACTGCGATGAGCAGGCCAATGCGCATTGCCCACAACAAAACGCCGTCAGGGAGTACGGGGTGCCCAATCGTGCGCAACCATTCGGAGTATTCGTTGATGTCAGATTTCCCGAGAAACAGTTTCAGATTTCCGGTCATGTGCACGAATACGAAACCGATTAAGGCCAGACCGGTTAACGCCATTAGCCATTTCTTGGCAATATCCGAGCGCCAGAACGCGAGGGGCCAGAGTCCGTCAGTACGCGCGGGCGGAGGCACTGGTGCACCGGTGTAACGACTCAGGCTTTCGGCCGCGTCAGCCCCTTCGTGCTGGTCCTCGGTGGAAACCTCTTGAACGATCTTGGTCATCTTGCCTTTCAAGCTTTGAATGATTAAACGCTACCGCCGCGCTAGCTCAGATTCAGGATTCGACGCAGGATTCGATTCAGGAATCGGCATAGAAATCGGTGTAGACGCCGGCGAAGTTAGCGTCAATTGGGCGATTATTGCCGCCCCCAGAACTCCGAGCATCATGCCGGGCACGATAACGCCCGAGTCGTTGAAGCCGTAACCCAGAATCGCCAGCACAGTGAATCCGATGAATGATGCTCGCAGCTCAGGGGTGCGAGCGGCGATGGCTCGCAACTGGGGTCGAGCCGCAATGGCGAGATAAGCCAAGAAACCTAAAACGAGGGGCAGCATCCATACCCAGGCCGAACCCGTAAAGGTCGATAGGTTTTTATCAAGCTTCCTCATGACAACATCAGCGAATGATCCTAAACCCTTATTTTGTATTCGCTCGACTAGTTGTCCAAGATGAGTTCGTTCACCGGTTGGTTGCGATAAGTCGATAGCGGTCATTACTGCCACCGCGCCAATTGTGGCGGCGGCAGCAATCGAAACTGTGCGGAGTTGAAAGTGAATCCTACCTCCAAGAAGCAAGATCGCGGTAAGTCCAAAAGCCGGCACCATCGCGATAATTCCACCAACGTCACTCCCGAACATCGGTGCAACATCAATTATCAACACGCCCAAAAGAATTAACCAAGCGATTATCACGGCGCGCGATAACTTCTTTTTTCCGTCATCAAATCGGTTAACAAAAAACCCGACGAATAAAATCGTTGCGGCACTGATGGCAGAGAATCCGATGTTGCCAATTCCTGCGAATCGCGCCCCAACGGTCGGGGAATAGCCGAAGGCATTATTAAACTGGAGGTTTCCGCCCGTGATGATGTCAATCCCAATTACCAAAATTATCAATCCCAAAGTGATCAGCATGTCATCGTTTTTGTGCCGCTGGCCCGCAACCATGGAGATAGCGCCGATAGCAGCCGACACGATAACGGCGAAGACCCAGTACCAGAGTTTTGTAGTTTGATGGAACGGAAGCAACCTAGTCAGGTATATAGCAGTTATAAATCCCAGAGTGAATAGTGAGCCGAATCGTAAAGCCTCTCTTAGCCGACCGGAGTTGGGACGGTTTAAGAAAATGATTGCCCCCACTATTAAAAGACCGAGGAGAATCATAAAGACAATCGCCACCGGTGTAATCATGGAGTCTCGAAATTGTGAAGCTAAGTCGCTATCGATAAGAAACTCGCGTCGAGCGCTGGCGCCCATATCAGTATGAGCAACGGTAAATGGTTTCCCGTTCATGGCGTCGGGGATTTTTATTCCGAGTTGGTCGAGAACGGTAGGAGCGATATCGACGAGTTGAACGAACCCCGCCCGCCGTGTGGTCGCCGATTTAAGTAGCCCGGGCTTAATGCCATTGCCCACAAGCCCGGCAACACCGAGGGGCACGGTCGTGCTGGGTGACGATGGTGATAGCACGATAATCGTGTCGCGTTTTAGGTCAACTTTGTTGAGCATCTGAGCGATCATGGCGTCGGTGTTCCGTAGCGCCTGACGGGTGATAGCTAAATTTTGTTCAGGGCTGATCACGCTGCTGTAGGCATTAACACGAGCCAAGTCGGACCCTTCAACGAGCACTACTGATCGCGGTTGCCATGCCACGGTAAAGGCGTCGACTGCGGCGCGGATATTTAGTTGTAGTCCAAACGGAGCCCGCGCATTTGTTTCGAGCAGGTTACTGCCAACTTCACCACTGGTTAGTTGTCCTTGGTGGTCCATGAGCGCGGTAACCAATGAACGCTCGTACTGGGGCACCGCTACTCCTGTTGGAGTTTGGTCGCCATTCCCAATAACCGCCGCTTTGTATCCCGCGTTTTTCAAAGCGTCACCCAGTGCGCCGATTTGGGCGTCGTAGGTATTGCCTGCTTGGGCAGCATTTGCTGCCCCGATGTCTAAGTAAACAATTGGTTCAGTAGCGGTACGGCCGGTGCGTTGACGATAGACATCGCCGGCGCGGCCGATGCCAAATTTTTCACTAACTTCCATTCCCGCGCCTTTACTAGCGAGGAGAATCGGAGTGATTCTGGAACCAACAGCTTTAGTTCCGGCACCAATCGTGAGATAACCCTCAGTGAGGGCGGTTGCGCGGGCGATGGTTCGGGTAGTTAGACCGCCTACTGCTCCTTGGTTGAGGATTTTCCGCAACGTGGGAGCGTCGTGACTGGTTAGGTCACTCCAAGTGATTCCAGGAAGCGAAATAATTAGTACTCGTCCGTCACCAGCCGGCGATTCAGATTTTGACTTAACGGTGCTAGCACTGGCAACGATTGGGTTGATGATTGCCAGCATGACCGCCACGGCACCGAAAACACCAGCAAAGCGCGCTTTTGTCATCCGATAAGAATACGTTCGGTTGCTTCGGCCGCCTGGTCCCAGTCGAAGGCGCCCGATTCAATAACCAATTTTTGGCCCGCCTTACCCATGCTTTGTGCCTCTTTTGGTCGCGCGATCATTTGCGCCAGAGCATCAGCCAGAGCATCAGTTTTTCCTGATGCGGTCAATACCCCCACTTCGTTTAACAGTTCGCGGTGCGCAACGATGTCGCTCGCCACTACAGGGATCCCTACGCTTATGGCTTCGAGCATGGCGAGCGGCTGTCCTTCATGAAATGAGGGCGAACAAAATATGCTTGCGTTACGAAAAAGCGCGGCTAGCGTTTCGCCAGTTTGTACCCCGACCATCCGAATATTCGACCCAGGAATACTGGCTCGTTCTTGTAGCGACATTACATAGTCGTCGTTACCACCACGAGCGGAACCAACAACTACCAGTTGGTAATCGCCGTCACGCGCGCTCGCGCGCAATTGGTCAAAGGCGTCAAAGGCGAGGTGAATTCCTTTTTCAGGAACAATGCGGCCAACGGTAAGAATGTATTTGTTAGGAATAACTTTCAGTTCGTCTAACGGTCCCGATCCCGTCTCCGCCAACGGAGTTATTCCGTTAGCGATGTAATGGATTGGCGCCGCTTTGGGAAAACGTTTCGCGCCTGATTCAGCCAAGTTTTTAGAAACCGCGATTAAAGCATCAGCCGCGCTCATGGTTATGCGTTCGTTAGTGCGCAGCATGGCGCGTGCCACGCGACCCCATTTCTCGTCTTGCCACTCTAAACGGTGGATGGTGGCGACTAATCGCCGTCGGCGTTTTGGGTGGAACAAGTGAGGAAAGAACGAAAACCCTGATGACGCGAAAGAGTGATAATGAACGACATCGAACTCGCCGCGCGCCGCGGCCAGTGAAGCAGTGAAGCCGTAACTGAGCCGATCCCATCGACTTTTGTTAATCATTTTGACTTGCCGCAGTCGCACGCCGCGAAACTCTTTGGCCTCAGCGTTGCCGCACAGAATAGTGACTTCGTGACCTCGTTCGGCAATGCGGGAATAAATCTCAATGCAATGGCGCGACATTCCGCCTTGCCCGCTGGGCATAGTCAGCGGCCCAATTACGGCAATCTTCATACCTACTCAGACTAAGTGAGTGAAGTCGCTCCAGAGACTCATATCGAGACTCGGAACTAACTCCTTAGTGCGCAATACTTCCGCCTCGTAGGCACCTACTAAATTGGCCCGATCCTCAGCACTTATGTTCGCTTGTTTCCCCCGGTTGCTGTTTCGTGCCGTTTTTAAATCGACAGGAATAAAAGATGAATCGAGACCTAAAAATTCGTACGAAGCCGCTATCTGGCTAGCGGGTTCTCGTAGGCATTTTTCGAACTGCAGTACTTGTACACGCTCAGGAGGTATGTACTTAAATAAGTTCTCTAGTTGTAATGCGTAACAACCGAGACGAAAAGCCTGACTAGAACTTTTATAATTTAATCGTCTGGTTTCTGATTGCAGTTCTAATCCTGATTGGTATCGGTCTACGGGATTTCGCAGCAAAATAATGAAACGAGCATCAGCCGCGGCAATGTTCAGTAGTGGTGGAATCCAGAAGTGGCTAAGGTATCCAGGGGAGAATTCACCGGTAATTGATCCAGACGGCCTAGGGAAATACGAATGGTATTTATCGACATCAGCATCCGTAAACGGTCTATTCCAGTAGCTTCGGAGGTAGTGCAATTCTTTAAACGGTTGCGGACTTGCCGACGGATGCGATTCGATCAAGTGATTCCACCAAGTAGTCCCCGCTCGCTGAACTCCAAGACCTATGTAATCGGGCGCCCCCGGCGACCAATTCTCTGGGCAACGGGGAGGTTTGCGAATCGAACGATACTGACGGAATCTCTCGGTTACCCCTCGTAGTTTCATGGTTTAAAAGATACTTAGAACCAGTTGGCTACGCTGCGCAGGCAAGCTATTTTCGCTCAAAAAAGGAGCCCTGAGTGACCACAGTAAACGATCGGCCAGGAACCCTCGGTGAATTGCGAGCCGCAGGTTGGGTTTCGCGCCCTGTGAAACAAGAGGTGCGAGAAAATGCAACTAAGCGAATAGCCGAAGGGCAATCGGTAGTTGAAGGGGTGGTTGGTTACGAGCACACTGTTTTACCCCAACTTGAGAATGCGTTACTCGCGGCCCACGATGTCATTTTCTTAGGTGAGCGCGGTCAAGCCAAGACTCGCATAATTCGTTCTCTGGTTGACTTGCTCGACGAGTGGATGCCGATAGTTGCCGGTAGTGAAATAAATGACGACCCCTACAATCCAGTTTCGCAAACGGCGCGTGAGTTAGTCGAAGAAATGGGTGACGCAACTCCAATTGACTGGGTTCACCGCGATCGACGGCTAAGTGAAAAACTTGCCACCCCCGATACTTCTATTGCTGATCTAATCGGTGAGGTAGATCCAATCAAGGTGGCTGAAGGTCGCTACTTGGCCGACGAGTTAACTATCCATTACGGATTGGTCCCACGCACTAACCGAGGGATTTTTGCTATTAACGAACTCCCCGACCTTGCCGAGCGGATTCAAGTCGGTCTGTTAAACGTGCTTGAAGAGCGCGATGTGCAAATTCGGGGCTACAAGATTCGTCTACCGCTCGATTTGATGTTGGTGGCATCGGCTAACCCCGAGGATTACACCAACCGCGGTCGCATCATTACTCCACTGAAAGATCGTTTCGGTTCACAAATCCGAACGCACTATCCCCTTGATGTTGATCTAGAGATGGGAGTGGTGGAGCAAGAAGCAGAAATAGCCGTCCCTGACGGTATGACCGTGATCGTCCCCGACTTTATGACCGAGATAGTGGCCATGATCAGCCAACTAGCTCGGCGGTCGCCTCACATCAACCAACGGTCGGGGGTGTCGGTGCGAATGTCGATCGCTAATTACGAAATTATGGTTGCCAGCGCGACTCGCCGCGCGGTGCGTAACGGCGAGACCGACATAGTGCCGCGGGTTAGCGATCTGGAATCCTTGGTGGCGAGTACTGCAGGGAAAATCGAATTCGAAACTGTCGACGACGGTCGCGAAGGTCAGATTCTGGAGCGATTGGTGCAAGCAGCCACGCTCGAAACTTTCCGTTCGGTTTGCGCGCCCGAGAAACTCTCGGAACTAGTCACCGCTTTCGAGGGTGACATTGTCGTTCACACCGGAGACGATATTCCGGCTAAGGACTACACCGAGCTTTTGTCCAAGTTGCCCGGAATGAGCGGCGCGTTAAGCGATCTCGAAGTACCCGAAACGCCAGCCGGTGTTGCTTCGGCCATAGAATTCGTTCTCGAGGGACTGCATCTTTCTAAGCGACTTAATAAAGACGCGATAGGCGGAAAGTCGTCTTATCGAGCTAAAAGCTAATCAGTCAATCGGTGAAAACAGAGCGGTTCTATAAGCCGCTGTCGCGTTTGTAAACATTGCAGGCTTGATTGGCGTAGCGGTTTACCGCATCGACGGCTTTTTGCACCTTGGGTCTGTCCTTAACTGTCGGGTCTTTTTTTACATCGCGAACTGCTTGCGCAAATATTTCGGCTTCGTCTTTTATTTTTTTTGGTGCAGTACGGGCCAGTTCTTCAATCAGCGGTAGCTGACGAGAAGCATTGGCCTCTCCAACCCGCTCTGCGTGTTGGAGTTCGGTGCTGTAGCGCTCGGCCGCTCGGCAAAAGGCGCTCGATGCGGAGAGTTTCTTATTTTCAGAAGAACTGCAGGCGGCCATTAAGAGCGTCGCCACCAATACCAGCACGAGTCCCACTCGGCCGCGGCGATGGGCTATTTGGTTCATCTCCGTATTGTTGTGGCTTCAATTGGCGTAATCACTATTCAGCGCTCGGTCGCAGTGTCGCCCAACTAGGGCCTAGCTCGCCAGGAGACTACGGTTCGGGTAATGGGTATGCGACGACGTAATCGACTCGAACCGCCCAAGTTTCGCTATTCCGCTTGGGACGGCACCCAGACCGGCTTTAACTTTGACGCCGATGCCCTTCTCGACGAGGTCAGCGACGATCTGCTTTATCACGGTGACATTAACGCGGCATTACGGCGCCTGATGCAGCAGGGCATGACCGACCGCGACGGCAACGAGATGATGGGTTTACGAGAAATGATAGATGCTTTGCGCGAACGCCGACGAGAAATGCTCGACCGTTACGATCTTGGTGGCGTTTATGAGGATATTGCCGAAAAATTGCGAGAAATTATTTCGAACGAGCGGACGGGGATTGATCGTCGAGTCGACGAAGCTCTTTCTTCCAACGACCGTCGTCGTGAAGAAATAGTTGAGGATCTTGCTAAACAACGCCGTGAAGAACTTGATCAACTCCCGCCCGATTTAGCCGGCATGGTTCAGTCGTTGCAAAGTTACGACTGGATGGATGACGCCGCGCGCGCCCGTTTCGAAGAGCTGATGCAAGATTTACGCGACCAACTAATACAGAGCACCTTTAACCAGATGGCTGAAGGAATGGGGAACATGAGTCCCGAGCGCATGGCTCAGATGAAAGACATGCTGGCTGATCTAAATAAAATGCTCGAACAGCGTGCTAACGGTGAAGAACCTGACTTCGAAAAGTTTATGGAGAAGCACGGCGAATTTTTTCCCGATAATCCTAAAAATCTCGATGAATTACTCGCGCAAATGGCGCAATCGATGGCCCAAATGCAACAAATGCTTAACTCCATGAGTCCTGAACAGCGCGCCCAGTTGCAAGCACTTTCGCAGTCTTTGCTCGAAGATATGGATCTCAGTTGGCAAATGGATCAGTTATCTCGCAATCTGCAGGGTGCCTTTCCTGATCTTCCGTGGAATCGATCACAGCGATTCGACGGCGACGAGCCGCTCTCGATGGGACAGATGCCGGGCTTGCTCGATCAACTCGGCGATATGGACAATCTCGAAAACTTGTTACGCCAAGCCACTCAACCTCGTGAACTGGCTGAAGTTGATATTGACCGAGCCCGCGATCTCTTAGGTGACGACGCCGCCCGATCGCTAGAGCGTTTAGCAGAATTGGCCAAAATGTTGGAAGAGGCTGGGCTCATAGAACAACGAGAAGGTCGCCTTGAGCTCACTCCGCGCGGAATAAAAGCACTCGGACAAAAAGCACTCGGCGATTTATTTAAGAAGTTAATGAAAGATCGCCCCGGCAATCACGACACCGAACGAGAAGGTATTGGCCACGATCCTGCTTACGAGCACAAGCCGTACGAATGGGGTGATCCGTTTCGTCTTGATGTACAACAAACGGTGAAGAACGCAATCTGGCGACAAGGTGCCGGAACGCCAGTAAAACTTACCGCTGACGATTTTGAAATAGAAAAAACTGAGCAGGTCACTCGTAGCGCCACCGTTCTTTTGCTCGATGTATCAATGTCAATGCCTATGCGCGATAACTTTTTACCGGCAAAAAAAGTAGCGATGGCTTTACACTCGCTAATTACCAGCCGCTATCCGCGTGATTATTTTGGTTTGGTGAGTTTTGGGCGAGTAGCGCGTGAAGTTGCTCCGGAGAAATTGCCCGAGATGAGTTGGGATTTTGAGTGGGGAACCAATATGCAGCACGCCCTGTTACTTGCTCGTCGCATGCTGGCGCGTGAGAGCGGAACTAAGCAGATCATTATGGTTACCGACGGCGAGCCCACCGCCCACATACAAAACGGCGACGCGTATTTTAATTATCCGCCGTCACCGATAACGATCGAAGAAACTTTGCGCGAAGTCATGCGGTGCACGCGCGACGGAATAAGAATTAATACTTTTATGCTCGACGAAAGTTACTACTTGCGCGATTTTGTCGAGCGCATGATGAGGCTTAACGGTGGCCGAGCATTCTTCACCACGCCGGACAATCTGGGCGATTATGTCCTGGTCGACTTTCTTGAGCAACGCCGAGCAGCTCGCCGAGCGAGTTAAGGTTAAATCTCCGCGCGCTGATAAAAAATGCTCAGAAATAGCCAATTCTGGCTATAAATCTTGAGAAAAATCGCCCAAATCGGACATTTCGCTGGGGATATCGAAGCTGCCCCTTGCATTATGTAGTTGATTGCGGGCAGCATGTCATCTATGGAATTCCAAGGATGTAATTCCTAGGGAATTTAGTTTGCAGTGTTCGCAAGGCTGGGGCGAGGGGCCCGAGCCGAACCCTTAGAACTATTGCCTTAAAGCGACATCACCCAGGCGGAGGAGATGCCATGCAGGTCCAAGATTTCATTGAGATGGTAAAGGTCCAGAGGGCCGACCCCAATAGCCGTTGGCAGGAACGAGCCAACTGTCTTGGCGTTGATCCCGACCTGTTCTTTCCGGAGCGAGGAGCTTCGACTCGTGAGGCCAAGGGCGTCTGTCGGGGTTGTGAGGTTCGTCTGGAATGCCTTGAATACGCTCTCGCCCACGGTGAGAAGTTCGGTATTTGGGGCGGCCTATCCGAACGAGAACGCCGCCGAGTGCGACGGGAACGAGCTATGGCTCGCCGCCTGGCTCCGGTTGCTGACGCCGCTACCGCTTAAGCGCGCAGTCTTTATCGCAAAACATCTTTAGGTCCGGCTTTTCAGTCGGCCCTCTACAGTGTCGTCGGCACTCAAACTGTGGCGGGTCACAAATTCAGAGCTTAGACAAGCAAATTCTGCTTCAGGTATTAGACCGACCAATTCGAGCTTGCTGACTGCTTGATTCATTGCCGCCGCGGCTTGTTCTACGGCAATTGTGGCGGCTTCAAGACCAGTTCGTTTTAAGTCGGCCAAATTTAGTGAAACCTGGGCACAGCTCTTAGCCGCTAACGCAAAACCTAAGGCTCGCACTCCGGGTAATCCGCCGTCGCGTTCACGCAAGGTCCGCGCGATCGTGCGGGCGGCATCAACATCAAAACTGGCGAGTAAAAAATTTACTGCCACTAGAGGTTTTCGTGCTCCTACCGCAACGGCGCCCAAGCGAGGGTTTGCGGTGGATGGCCCATCGTCGGGTTCTCGTTCAGTAAAAGCGGTGGCGCGCAAAGTCGGGAGTGAACGATGTTCGGGGTCGGCGTCGTCGTAGAAAAATACTGGCAGTTCAAGTTCCACAGCAGCCCAACGGCCAAAAGCGTGCGCGGCGTCGACGGCGATTTCGCTTGCTCCCACTAACGCGCAGAACGGCACTACGTCGAGGGCACCAAAGCGAGGGTGAACGCCTTGATGGTTGCGAAGATCGATTCGAGTATTCACCGCGCGGGCGAGATCGACTGCGGCTGGAATCGCGTCGGCGGGGCCTGGTCCCGCGAGAGTAAAAACGCTGCGGTTGTGGTCGGGGTCGATGTGCAGATCAAGCAGTTGGGGCCCACAAATCTCAACCAGTTCAGCCAGCACTACCGATCGACGGCCCTCGGAGATATTGATAACGCACTCAAGCATGTCCACGAGGCTAGCCAGCCCATTGGACAAATTGGTAAGTCGGAATCGATAGGGTGAAGTTATGAAAATTGGTTTGGCTTTGCCACAATACGACTACTCAATCGCGGGCGAGTCGCCACTCACCTTCGCCACATTGGCGCGGCATGCCCAGGCTGCTGAAAGTTACGGCTACGACTCGCTGTGGCTTTCCGATCACTTATTTCTTGATATCAAGAAGTACGGAGGGACTGCTGAGCCCCAAGGAGCGTTCGAACCTATCGCCACACTGGCTGCGCTCGCGGGGATAGTTCCACGCGTGCGGTTAGGAACTTTGGTGTTGTGTGAAGCACTCCGACCACCCACGATGGCGGCTAAAGCGTTGTCGACTCTAGATCGCATTACTGGTGGCCGGCTTGATGTTGGACTAGGCACTGGTTATTACGAACCCGAATACGCAGCCATCGGAATGGAGTTACCTAGCCCCGGCGCGCGCGTGCAACGGTTACGAGAAGCGACCGAGATAATTATTGCGTTACTAAACGGCGAAGACCTTACTTACGAAGGTAAGTTTTTTTCCTGTACGGGCGCCCATCTAGATCCCCCTGCGCAACAAGTTCCGCGACCGCCAGTATTTATTGGTGGCAAAGGCGACAAAATGCTGGCGCTAATTGCTGAGGTGGCCGACGGGTGGAACACCTGTTGGGTCTGGACTCCCGAGGCGTACCAAGCGCGCGCGAAAGTTTTGGATCACGCGTGTGAATCAATTGGCCGGGACCCGTTATCAGTAGAACGCACTCTTGGCCTCTATGCGTTGGTCGGCGAAAATGAAGCCGATCTCGCCGCTCGTTTTGCTCGATTACAGCAAGCGACACCCGCGGGCGTGCTTGATTCGATGTCGCTGGGCGAATGGCGCAAGGGGCGCCTAGTGGGCACCGCGGAACAAGTGCGAGAGCAGGCCCAAGTTTGGTCTGATCTTGGTGTGACGACGATCATCGTGGGCGCGGGAGCACTACCGTTTCAGGTAGGGGCGTTAGCCGATGTTGCTGCTCTGGCTGAAGTTTTGGGGTCGGGTTCAGACGCCACCTCTACGGCAACGAGCGGGTAGCCTGTTGGTACCGACCCGGAAAGGATGGGATCCATGAACCTCGGACCCACCGAACTAATCATCATCCTCCTTATCGTGCTGCTGGTCTTTGGTAGCACCAAACTTCCGAAACTGGCTCGCTCTATGGGCCAGGCCCAGAAGGAGTTCAAGAAGGGTGTCAGCGAAGGCGGCGACAAAGACGGTGCGCCTGATCCCGATTCAGATGGCGGCACCAAGAAGTCCTGATCTTTTACTGGCCTTATCTACGGGAACCTTCGCGACCTCGGCGTCGTTTTGATTCATGGTTGACGGAATTCCCACGTGGGAAGAGGTGGCCCGAGATTACGGACGATTTCTTTACACGGTGGCATACCGACTAACCGGAAATGATCAAGACGCTCAGGATCTGGTTCAAGAAGCGCTAATGCGGGTCCGGCGAGGACTTGAGCGCTATGAGCCGGGTTCCTTGAAAGGCTGGTTAGCCCGAATCGTGACCAATGTGCACCTCGACAATATGCGGCGTCAGACGCGTCGGCCCACGAGTTCGTTTCCTGATGACCCCGATCAGGTATTGCCGCCCAGTCCGGCGGCCGATGAATTTAGTAGCGACCTCAGCGCGGATTTACAACGAGCGCTCTTGAATCTTCCCGACGAGTTTCGTATTCCCGTTGTGCTGTGTGATGTGGCTGATCAATCATACGAACAAATTTCTGCGGTCCTTGATATTCCGATTGGAACCGTTCGGTCTCGCATTCACCGCGGTCGTCGTATTCTTCGGAGCACCCTGGACGGTATTGAACGATGACCGATTTTTCATCCACCAACAACGAATTCGATCTCAGCGAAGATCTGCTATCGGCTTATATCGATGGCGAGTTAGGCCCAGCAGATCGAAATTTGGTCGAATCTCATTTGGCCGAATCGGCACAGTGGCGAGTAGTGCTCGACGAAATAACCAATGTGCGTTCCGCGCTTAGAAGTCTTCCCGAGCGCGACGCTCCATCTGAGTTTTGGGAACGGCTTGCTGCGGTTACTGATACCGAAGCCACGGTAATCGACATTGATAAATATCGACGCCGTAATCACCGCCGCAATCGATGGATGACCGCGATAGGTGGTGCCGCGGTTGCCGCGGTATTAGTAATCGGGATTGTCGTTATTCCTAAAACCGATAAAGCCCAACCGCCGATAGGAGTTTTCAGCAATCGTCACGCGGTGCAAGCGGCTAATGGCGGTGCACCAATTGTCGATTTGGTGTCGGTGGCAACCCGGAATCGATTTTCCCGATGAGAGGGATTGGGCGCGTAGTCGTAGGAGTTGGTGCGCTGCTAGCAATCGCGGCCATACCGACGACACTTACCGTCACTTCGGTTAGCGCGGCTGACGATCCGGCCGCGTTAATTACCGCTTCTCGACATGCTTCCGGAAACCTTGATGCTGAAGTTGAGATTCGGTGGCGACCAGGAAAGTCGGTTAAGTCGGCGCAAGTGCACGTGCGCGCTGATAACGGGAGCTTTTGGGTTGGTGATGAAGAGTGGACCGCGGGCGGCGATGGTCGCTCTCTATGGGTATCCAAAGACGGAGTTACCACTAGGTGGACCGCAGAAAACGAAGTTACGCGCCCCGATCCTGATGCGCATTGGGATCTCGTGATGGCCGGAAAACAAATGAGTCCAATGGGTTCGGTAATTGACTTAATCGACGCTCGTGACAACAAGGGCCGACGACGAGTTCGGCTAGGAATAGATCAAGCTAGTGGTCTGGAGGTTAGCCGCGAGGTTTATTCCTTAACTGGAGACTTGGTTCATTCGGTCCGACTGATTCCCGCGGCAACCGATTCAGCAGTGACGAGTCCGCCGCCATCGGCTCCCGACGGCAAAAGCGATTCAGGTTCGGTTCCCGATACCGCCGACGATTTTCTTAGCCCTAATAATCTTGATCGCGGATTCAAGCTTTTAGCTCGCTATGAATTCCCCAACAACATTCGGCAGTCGTTTTACTCCGATGGAATATTTACTCTGTCGATTTTTGAACAGAGCGCCAGCATCGATTGGGATGCACTGCCTGCTAGCGGTCGTGCGGTGAATATTGGTAACGCTAATGGTCGTTGGTATGTAACTGCTTCAGGATCGGTCGTGGTATGGGCCGATGGCGATCACGGGTTTACTAGCATTTCCGACGCGCCACCCGATGTGGTAGTTGCCGCGGTGCGACCGATGCGACCGCGTTCTCTGTCGGAAACTGAAAAAATTGTCGACTTCGTTACCGGACCATTCGGCTGGAACTAGATCTATGCAGATTATTTCTGAAAAACCCTTGGGCGCGGTTAAACCGAAGCTTCTACTCGGCGGCGGCTCAATATGCGCCGCCGTTCTCGCTCGGAGCAGCCACCCCAGACGCCGTGTTCAATTCGATAAGTAAGGGCATACTCAAGACACTCACTCTTTACTGGGCATTCCGCGCAAACTTTACGAGCGCGATCGACACCCGAACCATCGTTAGGGAAAAACTGAGTCGAAGCGCCACCTCGACAGCGAGCCCGTTCCATCCAAGCGGGAGTTTGATGATCGGGGACTACGGGAGTTTCCGACTCGCGGGTCTTCATGGAGTAGTTGGCCTTTCGGTCGTGTTGCGCGGTCATCTAAATAAGTAAACGCTCTGACTTGTGTTCTGGTTCCCAATTTCCGGCCTGATCTCTCAGGATCGCCTCAGCCTGAATGAGGGAACCTAAAACTCGGGTGTGACGTTTTAACTATCGACGACCTAACCTGATTGTTTCTCTCCTCGAGCGAGGCAGTCCTGAACCCATATTCCAAAACGATCCCAAAACGATCCAGGGACGGCTAAAATTCATGACGATTAATCTTAAGGACGACGCGATGACTCAAACCGAAAGCATTAAAAAGGCGAATAAGCGACCGCGGTCAGTTTTGGCCGCGGTCGTAGTGGGCGCCGTAGTGGGCGCGCTGGTAAGTGCGGGAGTAGTAATTAGTTTCCGCAACGATTCAACCACCACGGTCGTAAGAACTGCTAAGGGAACCGAGGTCATCAGTCGAGCGTCGAATCAGATAACTGGCAGTACCGATGTAGCAGCGATTATTTCTAAGTCTCAGCCGGCCATTGTGGCGGTAACTGCTAAAACCGATTCGGGCGAAGCGGCCGGAACCGGGTTTGTTATTACCGAAGACGGTTACATCGTTACTAATAATCATGTTATCGACGGCGCTAATTTAATCGAAGTCGCTTTCACTAACGGATCGATTAAGGAAGCCAAATTGGTGGGCAAAGATCCTTCAGTGGATCTCGCGGTGCTTAAAGTCGACGGATCCGATCTAGCTACCGTCGCACTAGGCGATTCTGATGCCGTTCAAGTCGGCGACGATGTCGTAGCTATTGGCAACGCGCTCGCTCTTGAAGGAGGGCTTAGTGTGACGCGTGGAATCATTTCTGGAACCGACCGAACGGTAGCCACTAATACTGGCGCCAATCTGGTGGGAATGCTTCAAACCGACGCCGCGATTAACCCCGGCAATTCGGGTGGTCCTCTGCTCGACTCTCAGGCGCGCGTGATCGGTATTAACACCGCTATCGCTAACCCGAGCTCAGCCCAAGGTGTTGGTTTTGCTATTCCAATTTCTGCGGCGAAACCGATCATCGAAGATTTACGTTTGGGGCGCACTCCGGCATTCCTAGGAGTTTCCACTCAGAGCATCACGCCCGCGCTAGCACGCGAGCGTTCACTCAACCTTTCGTCGGGTGCTTATGTGGCCAAGGTGACTGCGGGCTCGGCGGCCAAGGAGGCAGGTTTAGAAGTTGGCGATGTGATAACCGAAATTGAGGGGTCGAAAATTAGCGACTCCACCGATGTACTCACCGCCATTCGCGAGCACCGTCCCGGCGACTCGATTTCGATTGTGATTAGCCGTAACGGCGACAAGCAAACACTCCGAGCAACGCTTACCGATCGGCCGAGCTAACAAACCGCCCAGTCTGCCCCCAGCATTCCGAGACCTCTTCTCGGAACGGCTGGGGGACGAGCGGATAGGCTTTAAACCCAGCAAATCTTTCCGGCAAATCTTTGAGGAGTATTAATGGCCGTTAATTCCGACGAACTTCAGAATCTCCCTCCGCAGGGACATGTACGCATTACCTATCTTGGTCCCGCCGCTCCCCATTGGGAGATAAACGGGATCATTGGTGAAGGGCGAATTATCGACCAGTTCCGTCAGCGGGCGCAAGCTCGCTTGCAACTGTTGCCACCGGGCGATCCTCAGTTTCGCCGCAATCGTGAGCGGGTAAATCGTGACGCGGAACGCGAACGCTTAGTCCTCGAATGGGATCTTGGTTACACCGAAGAAGAAGAGTAAGTACCGTCGAGCATCATCTGGATCAATCCTCGATGAGGTATTACCTCGTCGACATCTTCCGGCCAAGTGGCTTGCTCAAAATGAACACTCCGATGGTGTATGCGCGCCATAATTATGGCGTGGCGCAACGAGCAGTAGACCTCGTACCAAAGCAGGTTTGAGAGTTTGTGGCCGGATCGGGCTTCGTAGGCTGCCGCGACGCGATCGCGGTTTAAAAAGTTAGGCAACCCCGGCAGCGCATAATTTTCGGTGATGTGCTGAAAGAAGGCGTGCAGCACGATCAGCCACGCGACATCTAGTTCACGCGGTGCGAGACCTGCCATTTCCCAATCGAGAATCGCGACAGGGGCGAAGTCTTGGTAGATCACATTCCCGATGCGCGAATCACCCCAAGAGATAACCGCTTCGCCTTCGTTTTCGGGCCAGTTGTCTTCAAGCCAGGTAAACGCGGCTTCAATAATAGGGTGACTAATTCCTCCTCGGGCCCATTCGTAATAGCGTTTTTGGTTTTCAAAGTGACGGGCTAACGGGGTGTCGCCAGGCCTATCTAGTTCGAGAAATTTTGTATCGAGTTTGCTGATATCGATGGCATGGATGTCGGCAATAATTCCTACGGTGGCATGCTCAAGCCGAGTTCGCTCCTCGTCGCTGGCGTCGATCACCCAGCCCAACATGGTGTAAGGAATAATGTCAGCCGGTATTTGTCCGGCGACCCGGTCCATAACAAAAAATGGTGCGCCTAGATGGCGGGCATCAGGCTCATGCCAGCGCACCGGCGGAACTGGAACCGAACTGTTTTGGCCGACTAACTGCATAATCCGATACTGATTAGCCAAGTCATAGGCGGGGAAGATCGGAACATCACCAGCGTCAGGTTCGAGGCGCGCAACCAAGGGGACTTGCCGCTGCTCACCGTCTTCGTACCACTGGGCTTCAAACAGCAAACTCTCACTCGACATGCCGTTGGCCGAAGGACTCTGCACTTCGCCCACGGTAGGTTCCGCGTCGTCGGGCAATGTGCTTGCCAACCATGCTCGCAATGGCTCGCTTAAGTCGGCCCGGTCGCGGCTCGAGCGCGTGGGGGCTTCAATCCCTAGTGCTTCGTTCTCTCCCACCGTTATCTCCCGATTTTAATTATTTTCTTAACGCAGTTTCTATCAGTTACTTAATCGGATCCTTGGTTAGAAGCCAAATATTTACGCTTGAAAATATAGTCAAGCAGATCCTTGCCGAAGTCGGACGCGGTGACGATGTCGTCTATTTGAACATCGGCGTTATGCAGGTGTTGAAACCTCAATACATCGCCATTCTTGACCTCGGGAACAATTCCGCCGAAGAAGAGCCCAAGATTGTCGTGCATTTCCACCGGCAGTACTCCAGTGGCGGGGTCAGATAACTCAAAATCTACGTAGATAGCGTTGTTCCCTTCAGATTTTAATGCTGACATTTCTCGCTCTAGTGCAGTTAGCAAATCCGAACCTTGCCGCAACACGGTGATAAATGCGTCGCTGTGATCGTCAATCCGCTCGGTAGCCAGAAGAGTGGTAGTTCCCGTGACCGGCTTTTCTCCCTCGCCAATCTTTCGCGATAGTGAATTGTGATCGTAAAGTTTGGTAAGTATCTCGCGGTGCCACTCTGGCGCGTAAACCACTCGATGGGGAATATCGGAAGTCGCTATCCAAAGCAGGGCCACACTCGGCCGGTTCCCCTTTTTTTCTATGTCAACATAATTAACTTCGGCGGGTATGTAGCCCAAAAGAAAGCCCGATTCGGTCGCGCCGATTTTTAAGTTGGCGGCTTGGCTGTACGGATGGGCGGCAGTGGCTTCGCTATACATGCCGTAGACACCCGTTTCCGAACACCATTGCATGAGTCGACGTTTTAGGGCGGCGAATAAATGATGATTGCGCCAATCGGGGTGAACTACCGCTACTCCCGATTCGCCGACTTTGTCGTCGCGCGATTCGCGCATTAAGCCAATGTGACCCACAATTTTCCCGTCGGGGGCGCAGGCGATGAATGACACCAGAGTCTCGTTATCGAGTCGGGCGGCAATGGCTTCGGAGTCGTACGCCCATGTGTGGTCGTAGGAATCTCCGTACGCGTCACGAATCGCAGTAGTCAACAGTTCGGCCTGACCGGAGTAGAGGCGCTCAATAGTTACATCACCTTCGGCGGTTATCTCCATTGCTTATCTCCATTGCTTATCTCAGGGAACGGGCAAGTTACTTAGCGCGGCGTAGCCTTCGTTAAACGCTTCGATATCGGTTTTGGGGTTAGTAAGCGTTGATGCGCAATCCACCTCAGTTGCGCTAAGGGCGCCGTCAAACGTGGTAGCTACTGCCACCACTTGCAATCCGCGCACTGCGGTGCCGGGTTTGCAAGTGGGAGTATTTAGATTGTCAAGAGTTACTTTCACTTTCTTACCTTTCACCGGAGTAATTTTTTTCCGGTGAGCTTTGATCCATGCCGTTACTTGCTTCACGCTCGCGGGGTAGTCAACGGTGGTTCCGAGTCCTTGACTGGTGGCCAGCGCGGGAATTCCGTGCGCGGCCGCCTCGGTGGCGGCACCCACTGTTCCCGAAAGAGGAGTAATGCCGCCCAAGTTTTGCCCCGTATTTATTCCGGAAATAACCAAGTTCGGCTTAGTAGGCATTCCACCTTGGTCAAGAGCAAAAATGATGCTGTCGGCCGGGTAGCCGGTCACCGCGGTGGCCTTGTAGCCCGAAGCCGTCGTTGCCGGTGCGCTCACAAGCGTTCCGCCGGTAACTTTGCGTCCAGTTCCCGACTGGTTAGTAGCCGGAGCAATCACGGTCACTTTAAGAGTTTTATCTTTTCGTAAAGCTTCTACGAGTTGGTCAATACCGGGCGCGCCCACACCGTCGTCATTGGTTACTAAGACTGAAAGCGGCGCGGTCTTTTTCTTGGTCACCGTCGCACTGGCTAGCGGTGCCGTCATTGCCGCTACTGCAACTAGCGAAATTACACTAATTCCGATACGACGAATTCGCACGAGTCCCTCCTAAAGAATTGTTTAATTTTGCCTGCGTCAGGCTAACGCTTAGCGGCCGAACTCGCCAGCGCTAATTACTGATCGGTCTTACCGAATACTCCCGCGGCTCTCAACTCGCCTATGCGCTTGGCGTCGTAGCCCAAAATATCGTTAAGTACTGATTCGGTGTGCTGCCCTACCGTAGGGGCGCGTTCAGGGATGGGTTGTTCGGCGTCAAGAACTTGCAGTGGAGTAGGCAATTGGTCAGCCCCAAGGCGATCTTGTGAAATCCACGGAAAGCGATGTTGGAACTGGGGATCGTCGGCAATGGTCTGGGGTGTATTAACCGGAGCGATCGGCGTGTTGACTTCGTTTGACCACTCAATCCATTCTGCCGAAGTCCGAGTATGGAAAATATCGCGCAACTCGGCCCGTAATTCCAAGTTATTACGGGCGTGGTCAGCGAATTTTTCCCCGGGCCATTTTTCAAATAAATCAAGACGGTCAACACCGCGACAAAAGTTTTCCCAGAATTCCCGTTCTGAAGCCATAAACAAAATATGACCGTCAGAGGATTCATAGATTTGGTAACGCACTCCTTCGCTCATTCCTGCAGTTCCGGGTGCTCGCCGTTCATAATTATCCGAAGCATTGCCGGTCACTTCTGATTGCGGGCGTTCGTAGGCGCGCCAAGATTCAGATCGGTACCAATCCATATAGGCGGCCGCATCCGACTGGGCGATTTCTAGCCGACAGCCGGAACCGCCCGCACGGGCGCTAATAATGCCGGCCAAAATTCCAAAAGCACCGAAGAGTGGACCGGCATGAATTCCCGTGGAGGGATGTTCGGGAATTGTGCAGAAGCCCTGTTCGTTGTATTCGGGTTTAACTAATCCCGCCCAAGTGTCGTAAGCAACTCCGTGGCTGGGCATTTTTGCGTACGGACCGGTAATTCCGTAGCCCGAGATGGTTATGAAGACCACTTTTGGATTTATAGATTTAAGTATGTCGTAACCTAAACCCAATTTTTCAAGGGTTCCTGGCCGCATTGCTTCAACTACCGCATCAGCATTTTCGGCCAGCTTTAAGAATATTTCTTTTGCCTCGGGATTTTTTAAATCGAGAGTGATGCTGCGCTTACCGCGGTTTATGTGGAGGTGCATCAGAGAATCACCCTCAACGATCGGCCAAGTCATCTGCCGGACGTAGTCACCTTGCGGGGGTTCAACTTTAATTACGTCAGCGCCAAGATCGATTAAGTGTGAGGTAATAGCCGCCGGTCCGAGTAACGAACATTCGATAACTCGAACTCCATTTAGTAGTCCTGATGATTTTTCTGTCATTTGGCTTTAAGCACCATTTCCATTCCCGCGTGCAGTGTGCAAACGATTTTGTACTTTCCCGGCTTACGAATTGTGCGTTTAAATGTTCCCGTACTCTTAATTTTGGATTTAAATTTTTGCGGCCCCCTCGTAACTACTACATTATGAGCCATATAGCCGTCCCATTTCCAAATCACTACGTCGCCCACTACCGCGGAGATCTTCTTGGGCTTGAAGTAGTTGTCGTTAACCGACACATTGATGTCGACCGCGTGGGCCACGCCAGCGCTAATCAGCAGCGCCATCATCATCATCATGATGGCGGCGGTAGCGGCGGTAATACGCTTCATTAGGTGCTCTCCTCGTTTACGCTTGCGGCTCCTATTGTATGCGGCGGTAATTACAATTACCCTTCGGAGAATCAAGGAATCGTGCGAGAGCGAGAGGAATAAATGGGGCCAGATATTTACAATCCGGATATTTACGATCCGGATATTTACCAAGCCGCCGCGCCCTATTCCATCTTTGCCCAGCTGCGTCGAGAGTCACCGGTATATCGTCAATCTTTGCCCGACGGCTCGTTCTACTGGGCTTTGTTGTGTTATTCCGACGTCGTCGACGTATCTCGTCGTCCCGAAGTTTTTTCGGCCGAGATTGGGGGAGTGGTGCTTGAAGACCAGTCGCCCGAACAACTGGAGCAAACCAAGAATATGTTGCTCATGATGGACCCACCTCGGCATAGTGGGTTGCGGCAGCAGGTTTATCCGCACTTTCGCCCTCGCCAAATTTTGCGCCTCGAAGATCGGATTCGTCAAATTTGTGGAGAAATTTTGGCGCAAGGAATTGAGAGAGAAGAAATTGAGTTTGTTCACGACCTAGCCGCGCAACTTCCGGCTCAAGTTTTGGGTGAACTAATGGGAATTCCTATTGATGATCGTGCGCAAATTAATCGTTGGGCCGAAATGATGACGGGAAGCCAAGATCCTGACATCAATCCTGTTGCTGATTCCGCTGACGTCGGCACTGCTAACGAAGGCTCGATTGCTATGGCGTTATACGGAATGGAATTCGCTAAGGAGCGTCGCGCAAATCCTCATCACGAAGACGAAACCGATCTAGGCGATTTACTTCTCGCCACCGAGGTTGATGATCGTGAAATGACTGACCTAGAGTTCGCGTACTTTTTTGTTCAGCTTGTCACCGCCGGTAATGACACTACGCGCACCATGTTGTCCTCCGGTCTTCTGGCTTTGCTAGAGAATCCCGATCAGTTCTCTGCTTTACGAGCGAACCCGGCACTCTGTGGTTCTGCGCTAGAAGAAATATTGCGCTACGCGCCGCCCCTGCATTACTTTCGCCGCACCGCGGCAGTTGATACCGAAATTGGCGGGCAATCGATAACCGCCGGTGAAAAAGTCGCCATGATGTATTCCTCCGCCAATCGCGACGAGATCGTATTCATCGATCCCGATCGTTTCGATATCACCCGCACTCCCAATCCCCACCTATCCTTTGGCATCGGCGAACATTTCTGCTTAGGCGTGCATCTCGCCCGCATGGAGGGACGAGTATTCCTAGAGGAGATGCTTAAACAGTGGGGGAATATTGAGCTCGCGGCATCACCTCGCCGCCAGCGTTCCAACCTCAATAACGCCTTAAAGTCCTTACCGATTCGGGTAAATAGTCGTTAGATCCTGTTATGACTAGCGGTTACCGCTACGGTTTTTGCGGTGGTGACAACAAATTCAAACAGCACCCCACCGAATCGGCGTCGGTGGTCGGTTGGTCGAATAGTTTTATTAACGGTAACTGCGGTTTCGCTCTACCTATTTTTCCCGAGTATTGCTGAAGTTTTTTCGGCGTGGGACAATCTCGGCCAAGTCCATCCACTAGCGCTTCCGGTTATTTTTGCCTGTGAGGCTGCCAGTTTTGTCTGCACATGGGTCGTCCAACGCATAGCTCTTCGCACTCACGAATGGTTTTCAGTTTCAACTAGTCAACTGGCCGGCAACGCATTCAATCGGGTTACCCCTGGTGGCGGAACTACCGGAACCGCTTTACAGGCTCGCATGCTCATTGACGCGGGCTTTGATGGGCCCACTGCCGCGGCCGGACTTACCGTTCAGTCGTTCTTAATGACTGCCGCGGTAGTCGCGATGCCGATATTTGCGATTCCCGCGGTGCTGGCTGGTACTCGAGTTCCGAACTCTTTAGTCGATGCCGCATGGATCGGAGTATTGGTTTTCGTAATCATCGCGATTACTGGCGCGGTGCTTTTGGCTACCCGTCGACCCGTCAACTGGTTGGGTGACGCAATAGAAACCATTGCCAATTTGGTGCGGTTTCGACGACCTCCGATTCACGACCTTGGCCCGCGATTGCTTAATGAGCGCGATGAAATTCGCACAACTATGGGCACCCATTGGATAGCAGCGCTGGCGGCCGCAGTTGGTCGATGGGGTTTTGAATACTTGGCCCTATTGGTAACCCTCTACGCCATCGACGCCAACCCTAATCCGTGGTTGGTGTTGTTTGCGTTTGTCGCCGCTTCCGTTCTGAGCATGATTCCGTTTTCGCCTGGCGGTCTCGGATTTGTGGAGGCGGGTATGACCGCGAGTCTCGTGGTAGCGGGAGTGACGGTGAGTCAAGCGGTATTGGCCACCTTGGTATTCCGGCTTGTTTCGTTTTGGTTACCAATACCGATAGGCATTGGTGCCGGATGGTGGTTTCGACGGCGCTATCCACGATCGCCAGGCGCGCCGGCGCCAACTATTTAGATCGAAAATTCTGATTTACGGTTCGACTAGGTCGGCGTTGATAACACCCGTCGAACTCAGTCGCTCAAGCTCGGCATCGGATAAACCGAGATCACTCCGCAAGACTTCGTAAGTGTGTTCACCCAACCACGCGGGTCGCGTTTCTGGCCCCTCACTGACTTTGGTCATTTTTACCGGGTTACCCGGAACAAGTATTGGTTCTACGACGCCATCGGTACGAGGGATTTCGACAATCATGTTGCGTGCGGCGACGTGCGGATCCGCGATTACATCTTCCGCGTTGTTAACTGGTCCGGCCGCGACTCCCGCACCGTTCAGTATGTGACAACACTCCAATTTGGTGCGACCGGCGGCCCAATTATTTATCGCCGGGCGAATTATGTCGTCGAGATGGATTCGCCAACCTTTGCGTTCGGCCAAGCGAGGGTCTTCTAGCCACTCCGGGTGTCCAATAATTTCGGCCAGCTTCGCAAACTGATGCTCACGACCAACCTGAACTACAAACCAGCCGTCGGTAGCAACAAACCCATCCATAATCAGCAGTGGTCCGAGACCACCGGGTCGCATTCCCATCGACCAAAAGTTGATTACTAAATCGGACATGGCGACCATTGAGTCGAGCATGGCGACATCGACATACTGACCTTCACCGGTCTGATCTCGATGTCGCAACGCTGCGAGCATTCCGATAGTGGCGAACAGTGCACTTGATATATCGCCGAGTGCACCCGCAGGCGAAAGTATCGGTGGTTCGCCTTTGGCTTGTTTGTATCCGTAGAGTCCCGACATCGCTTCGGCGATAGGTGCGTAGGCCGCCCAAGTGTCGTACGGAGATTCGACGGTGTTTCCAAAACCGGATACCGATGTATAGATAACGCTGGGGTGCACGGCCGCGATGTCTTCGTATCCCAGCCCCAGTCGCTTCATAGTTCCGGCGCGAAAGTTTTCGGCAACGATGTCGTAATGCGGAACTAGCGCCAGTAATAACTCACGACCTTCAGGGTTTTTTAAATCGATTCCTACACTGCGTTTATTGAGCGCGTTGCGTAAGTAGGTGGCTCCACATGGGCGTCCCCACGGATCATTCATGGCCGGGAGAGATCCGCGACCCGATTCGCCGTCGGTGGGATGCTCAACTTTCACTACATCGGCGCCGAGACGGGAAAGAAGCTGGGTGCCGTACGGCAGCGCCTGCATCTGTTCGACGGCAAGGATCCTCACCCCGTCGAGAGGTTTACCAAATTCGCTGGCTTCCGAGTTGGCTATATCTCCAAGTTTCATGATCTGTACTGTAGAGCCTCGGGCTTCGACCTGACAGCAGTGTCATCTTTAGAGGTACGCTCAGATCATGCGAGGAATTCTTGATCTAGCAGCCTACGTGCCCTACTGGCGTTTAAATCGTTCCGAAATCCGCGCGACTTTTGGATCGGGCGGCGGCAAGGGCACTCGAGCAGTGGCTTCATTCGATGAAGACACCACGACTATCGGAGTCGAAGCGGCCCGACTGCTGAACCCGACTTCACCCAGTTCTTTGTGGTTCGCCACGGTGGCACCGGCCTATCTCGATAAAACCAACGCGACCACCATTCACGCGGCGTTACGGCTCGGTTCCGATGTAACTGCACTCGACTGGGGTGGTTCAATTCGCTCGGGCGTGGGCGCATTAATTACCGCGCTCAGAGGCAACGATTCCGTTCTCGTAGTTACTTCCGATATTCGCGATGGGCTTCCTACTAGCGCCGACGAGTCGGCGGGCGGTGATGCCGCGGCCGCGATAATGATTGGTTCAGATTCCGACGGCTCGTTGTTAGCCGAAGTTCTTGGTTCGGGATCGGCCACCGAAGAGTTCATAGACAGATGGCGGTTACCGGGCGATCGGCGCTCAAAAGTTTGGGAAGAAAAGTTTGGCGAGACGCGCTATTTGCCACTGGGTGAAGAAGCGTGGAACGCGGCGCTGAAAGATTCTGGGACTGCCGCCGACCAAGTTGATCACATAATCATTACTGGTTCTCATACCCGTGCGGTGCGGTCATTACCCGCTCGATTAAGACTTGATTCGGAAAAGTTGGTTCCGGATCTTTCAGAAACTGTCGGTTACACGGGTGCCGCTCATGCCGGACTCGCGCTCGCGGCACTAATGGAAACGGTAGATGCCAAAAAGACGATCGCATTGATTTCTTTGGCTGATGGTGCCGATGTCTTAATCCTGCGCACTACCGATGCGTTAACCAAACGCAAGTTAAAGCGCAGCGTGGCCGCCCAGATCGAATCGCGTGCCGATGTTCCTTACGGAAAGTTTCTTTCGTGGCGGGACTGGATAACCCTCGAACCGCCCCGTCGCCCCGAACCTGGCCGCATCTCGGCTTCTATCTCGTCACGCCGAGAAGAATGGAAATACGGATTCGTAGGTTCGCGCGATCGCTCTAGCAATGCGTTGCATCTTCCTCCCGCGCGAATATCAATGAAAGGCGGCGCGGTCGACGACATGGAGTCCGCGCCTATGGCCGATGCAGTGGGTACGATCGCCAACTTTACGATTGACCGAATTGCTTATTCGCCTAGTCCGCCAATCGTTTTTGCCGTTATCGATTTTGATGGTGGTGGCCGTAGTGCAGTTGAGATGTGCGATGTCGACGCCGACTCATTAAAAATGGGCGACCGAGTCGAGATGACTTTTCGCCGGCTGTTCACCGCCGACGGAATACATAATTACTTCTGGAAAGCCCGACCGGTTCGAAACGGAGTTGCTAAATGAGTTCTAACGGAATCAAAGATCAAGTCGCCATCGTTGGTATGGGCTGCACAAAATTCGGCGAGCACTGGACACTCGGTACTGACGATCTGTTGATTTGGTCGACCACAGAAGCCCTTGCTTCAGCCGGTATCGAGAAAGAAGATGTTGATGCTTACTGGCTTGGCACCGCTATGTCGGGAATGTCGGGACAAACTTTGTCCAAGCCGTTAAGTATGTGCAAGCCCGTAACTCGAGTAGAAAACTTTTGCGCGACTGGTTCCGAAGCTTTGCGTAACGCGGCGTACGCCGTTGCCTCGGGTGCCTACGACGTGGCGATGGCGGTCGGAGTCGAGAAAGTTAAGGACAGCGGTTATCAAGGGTTGGTGGGGGCTTCTCATGCTCCGACCGACGGAACTGCCCGCACGCTTTCGGCCGCGGCCATGTTCGCCATGTGCGCCCCCGCGTACGGGAAAAAATATGGTGTTTCCGATGAGCAGATGAGAGAAGTGCTGGCTCGTATTTCTTGGAAAAATCACCAGAACGGCGCCCATAATGAGCGAGCGCAATTTCGTAAAGAAGTTTCGATGGAAACCATTTGCGGCGCCCCCCTTATGGCGGGCGATCTTCGATTATTCGACTGTTCGGGAGTGGCCGACGGTTCGGCCGCGGCAATTGTTGTTAGAGCCGAAGACGCGCGGCAATACACCGATAAGCCGATCTATATCAAAGGGCTCTCGTTTCTTGCCGGCGCGGGAACCGGAAACGCCGATCCCGACTACGACTACACATGGTTTCCCGAAATTAATGCCGCTGCTAAAGACGCTTACGCGCAAGCCGGAGTCACCGATCCTCGTTCCCAAATTGCCATGGCCGAAGTGCACGATTGTTTCACTCCGGCCGAGTTGTTGATCTACGAAGATCTTGGATTCGCCGATCGCGGCACCGCTTGGAAAGAAGTCCTCGCCGGTACTTTTGATCTTGATGGGTCGATGCCGGTCAATCCTGATGGTGGGTTGAAATCGTTCGGACATCCAGTAGGCGCAAGTGGGCTGCGAATGTTTTTCGAAAACTGGCTACAACTACGCGGCGATGCTCCACCCGAACGCCGCATCACCACCGCTGATCGCGGTTTAGGTCTGGTTCATAATCTCGGTGGTTACCCCGGCGAAATGGTTAGCTTCGTCGGAATCGTGGGCAACGAACTCGGTTAAACGAAACTCGAGTTAACGCGGCACTCGACCTGGTAAAAGGAAAGGATAAGAACGCCGGCGCACTCGGCGTTGCCATGTTCGGTCGCATCGTCTTATCCATTGGCCAAAGCCCCAGAGACGAGCTTCTCGGCGATAGTTGTGACGCACCTCGTCGATCGACAAGTCGGTAGTTAGCCGGTCATTAAAGATCTCGACGGCAAGAGGAATAGCGAAGCCGAGTCGCTCTTTATGGAGATTGCCGATTAGATCAAGCGCGGCAGTACGGGACGAAAAGTATGGATTTAGTATTCTCCTGAGTAAAAAGTTGCGTATAAACGACCGAGAAATAGCCGGAAATGAAGCAACGAATAAATCAGTATCTAGGCGATCTTTCTCCGATGCATCGCGCAGCATCGGAGTAGTCACATCAAGGTAAGTAAGTTTGCCGTCGGCTAAACCCCAATTTGATACTTGCGCATCAAGACCCAATTGAGGGCTTATTGCCGAAATAAGCGCGTCGCTTAGTAGCGAAAAGATCTCAATACGCTTAGCGTGGTCGGCGTAACGGATAACTTCAGGAAGCAGAACAGCACGCGCGAGTGCCGGTTGAATGCAGTACACGACTTGATTTCCGTCGACTCGTTTAATCACCTCGAGCCTTGATTCAATTACTTCAATGCCGCGATTGCGCAATGTGGTGACGAATTCGTCAAATTGGTTTCGATATTTTTCGAGTCGGATGGCGGAATCAAAAATCGGCAATCGCTTGACTGCGATTGGCCCATTAGCTCCACTCCATTGCAATACCGGATTTATTTCTCCGTAGCCGAGAATCGGAAGCGAGTCTTCGTGGCCAGTCGCTAAGGCTTGTTCTATTTGATCGTCGAGTTGATTAAGCACGGAAGTTGTATTCATTCCAAAGCTCCGATCATCAAGGTAATTATCTCGTCAGCTTCTGCATCAGTGAGAGTTAAGGGTGGAAGAAATTGCAGCACCGATGTGTCGTTGTTAGCGAATACCGCGAATACACCCGCATCGATACAGGCTTTAGCGGCCAGGATCCCCGCACCTTCATCAGGCCATTTAAGACCAATGAACAAACCGCGCCGACGAATTTCGCACAGTTGCGAAAGCTTTTGTTCAAAACGATGACCGAGTTCTTCAACTCGATCAAGAAATCCTGGTGCTTCCACCATGTCCAGCACAGTAAGGCCGATAGCACAACCGATATCGGCGCCACCGTAAGACGAAACCTGCACGAACGGCTCGTCGTCGTAAAACTGGTGGACCGCCGCCGTCATCAAAGTTGCGGCGATGGGGTAGATGCCGCCACCTAAACCTTTACCGGTTACGACGACATCAGGATTTACACCGTCGTACTCATAGCACCAAAACTTTCCCGACCGGCCGAGGCCAGTTTGTATCTCATCAAGAATTAAAAGTGCACCTCGTTCATGGCAGATTTCTTCGATACGCGCTAGATACCCTTCATTTGGTAACGCGATCCCGAGCGTGGCCGGTACGGTCTCAAGGATTACCGCCGCGGTGTTATCGCTAATGGTTTTTTCCATAGCAACGATGTCGTTATGAACTAAGTGAGTGAAGTCGGGCAGATTAATCCCGAACGGTTCGTGGTAGTTCGCATCGCCCGCCATAGCGGCCAGACCGGTGTGTCCGTGATAACCGCCGTGCACCGAAATTATTTCTGGTCGGCCGGTAACAACTCGGGCGGTTTTAATTGCCACTTCGACCGCCTCCGAGCCTGACGGCGAAAACACCACCCCCGGGCAGCGGTTGTTAGTAGTCGTGGCCAAGCGACTGGCCAGCAAGGCTTTCCAACCGGAGACGAGATGGTGGTTGCCCACATCGATTTCGTCGTCGTAGAGAGCTCGGCGTAACGACTCCAACACGACCGGATTGCGGTGGCCAAGGTTGAATACTCCACCGTTGCAGTGACAGTTCAGATAACGACGGTTGTCGTAGGCATCGTAAAAACAGGCACCTTCCCGACGCCCGATCACGATGTCGATTCCCAGTTCGGTAAATGCTTCAACTTTGCCCCGCGACAAGTGGTCGGCGTAGGCCTTCATTGTTTTTTCGCGAGTGGGATAGGGCAATGAAGAGTTATTCATTATCGTTCGGCTTAAGAAACTACCCGCAAGTTTATTGGGAACTCAGTGATTCCTCGAACAAATGCATTAGGTAGTCGTCGAGGTCCAATATCGTCGGCCCATGTCCAATCTTCGAACCGGGCTAAAAGATCGGTAAACATTATTTTTAGTTCGAGACGGGCGAGTGACGCACCTAAGCAAAAGTGGGTGCCGAATCCAAAAGCGATATGAGGGTTTGGCATTCGCGTGATATCAAATCGCTCGGGGTGATCGAACACGCTTTCATCACGATTAGCCGAGCTGTACATAAGAACTACTTGTTGCCCTTTAGCAATCGGAACGCCGGCCACTTCAGTGTCTCTGGTCGCTACTCGACACATATTGAGAATGGGAGATGTCCAGCGAATGAGTTCTTCTACCGCGGCCGTTATTCGATGAGGCTCTTTGCGCAACAAATCCTGCTGATCGGGATTTTGAATAAATGTGTCAATGCCGTTAGCGATGACCGTACGAGTGGTTTCGGCACCGCCGTCGAGCAGCAGCAGCGCGTCCGAAGCAATGTTGTCGTTACTTAACGGGCAGCCGCCGATTTCGGCCGCGCTCCAAACCGACATGAGATCGTCGGCTTGTTCATGTCGTCGAGTTTCGGCAACTTCGAGCGCCGCTTCGGCAAATTCAATTGCCGCCATGATCCCTTCTTCGTTGTGATATCGCGGACCGCCGCCCAGCGCGATGGTTGTTGCCGACCAGTGCACCAACTGCGGCCAGTCGTTCTCGGGGAAGCCCAGCAAGCGTCCAATCATCTGCGCGGGTAGCGGAGCAGCAATGTCGGCTACGGCCTCAACCGATTCTTTAACGGCTACCGCATCAAGGAGTTGGGTGACAATTTCCTGCACATGCTCTTCATGAATGCTTACTGCCCGCGGTGTAAACCGACGCGCTACTAGCCGGCGCCGGTCGGTGTGCTCGGGATCGTCGAGACCGATTATTGATGCATCGGCTTCGATATTAGGGCGGTAACCGCCCGCGTTCGACCAGGTACGAGCATCTTTTTCTATTGCGACAATGTCTTGGTAACGGCTAATGCCCCACAACTCGTTGGTGGCATCGAAATAGACCGGTCGGTTAGCGCGCAAATAGGAGTAGACGGGGTCGGGGTCGCCGGCATAAAAGTCACCATCAAGAAGATCAAGCCGACCGCTTTCAACAAGATCGGCTATATCGGTTTGGGTCATCACACCTGCCAATCTATTGCGTGTTTCGATTCATTTTCTTGCGCATTCCCACTTTAGGCGTGAGCCACGCACGGGCGGTGATAGTTACTAGACCACAGTCGTTTAATCACGACCAGTATTACCTGAGTTAGTTGTTACGGCTATTCTGACGGGCAAGCAAGCAGTGGGGGCGTAAGTGCGACACTTTTTGGCGTTAATGGCTGCGGAGCCTCCTCAACTACTGCCGGCGCGTATGCAAATGGCGTTCACGCTGGGAATCCATATCATCTTGGTTCCTCTAGGCGTGGCTTTTCCCTTCATTATCCTCATTGCCAACTATCGAGGAATACGCAAGGGCGACGAAGTTGCGTTACTACTGGCACAACGCTGGTCGAAGGTGGCAGCAGTTTTTTTCGCGGTAGGCGTGGTAACCGGAACCGTGTTGTCGTTCGAGATGGGTCTGCTATGGCCCGGGCTAATGAAAAATTTTGGTGCTGCTTTTGGAATTCCGTTCATGGTCGAGGGGGTCTTCTTCTTTCTTGAAGCAATTTTTCTGGCAATTTATATTTACGGCTGGAACCGTATGTCGCCGTGGGTGCACTTCTGGACCGGAATCCCCATCGTGATTAGTGGTATCGGTGGCACGCTGGCCATCGTCTCGGCTAATGCGTGGATGAATCAACCCGGCGGATTTACTCTTAAGAACGGAAGTGTGGTCGATGTTGTTCCGCTTGAGGTAATTTTCAACAACGCATTTTGGTACCAAGGGTTGCACATGTTGCTGGCCACTTATCTGGTAGCTGGGTTTATGGTGGCATCGGTTTATGCGGTAGCTATGTTGCGTGGTCGACGCGACCGCTATCACCGACTCGGATTGCTTATCCCTCTTACCGTCGCCGCAATCGTGATGCCATTGCAGTTCATTGTGGGCGATAGCACCGCGCGTTCGGTATATAAAGACCAACCCATAAAGTTTGCCGCTATGGAGTTGGTGCCTAAAACTTCTTCTAATGTTCCAGAAACCATTGGTGGTATTTGGATAGACGGTGAAATACGCTACGGTATTCCCATCCCGGGCTTGGCCTCGTTACTTTCGGGCTTTAGCACCGACACTGTGATTACGGGCTTTGAATCGGTACCAGCCAAAGATCGTCCACCAGTAAATGTTGTTCACCTTGCTTGGGACGCCATGATCGGTTTGGGTACGTTCCTATTAGCAATTGCCGCGTGGTTTGGGTTCGTATGGTGGCGCCGCCGTGACATTCCGAAAACTAAGTGGTTTTTACGAACGATTGCTGTTTCCGGCGTGGCTGCGGTTGCCTGCATGGAAGCGGGCTGGATACTCACCGAAACCGGTCGACAGCCGTGGGTGGTTTACAAGGTTCTTCGCACGACTGACGCGGTTACTAATGCAGACGGAATCTGGGCCTCATTTGCGATTGTCATAGTTATTTATGCCGCGGTTATCGCAGCCGCGGTGTATGTGATTCGCCACATGACTCGTAGGTGGCGTAGTGCTGACACCGACGAACCCAATGTGCCGTACGGTCCGCCGCCCACCGATATCGATTTGTCTCGTTCATCTGCTGGTAACCAAAATGATTAACGCAGTAGCAGCAATGCTCTGGACAACGGTGACGCTTTACGCAATTTTTGGTGGTGCCGATTTCGGCGCGGGATTCTGGGATCTAACTGCGGGCGGAGCCAAGCGCGGCGCGCGACCGCGGTCACTGATCGACTTATCACTAGGACCAGTCTGGGAAGTCAACCATGTCTGGCTTATATTTAGTTTGATAATTCTCTGGACAGGGTTCCCGCAAGCATTCGGTTCAATCATGACTACGCTTTATATTCCGCTAACAATTGCCGTGCTCGGTATCGTTTTGCGAGGTTCGGGTTTTGCTTTCGTACGAGTTTCATTAGCCACATCCGAGAAAAGAGTTTTTGGCGTCGTGTTCGCGGCTTCTTCTGTGATTGTTCCGTTTGCGTTTGGTGCAGTAGCGGGAAGTATCGCATCGGGACGAGTTCCTACTGACGGTAGCGGAGACCCGATTAGCGCGTGGGTAAACATTGAATCTTTAGTTTGCGGTCTGCTCGCAGTAGCCGTGTGCGCATATTTGGGCGCGGTATTCCTTACTTATTCGGCTAAATGGTTAGGGGCAGCTGACCTCGAAGAATCGTTTCGGAACCGGGCCATCGGCGCCGCCGTGGCAACTGGCGTTGTTGCTACGGGAGCCCTGATCGTGTTTGTCGACAACGCTCCCCGCCATCTCGATCGCCTGGTCGGAGTAGCGCTACCGCTAGTAATTGCTTCGGCAGTTTTTGGGCTAGCGGCGATTTATCTCTTATTTCGTCGCTCCGGCGAAATCGCCCGACTCTGCGCAATAGGTGCAGTGGGGTCGATCTTGGCGGCATGGGGAGTGGCCCAGTATCCCTATCTACTCGGCACCCACTTGAGCCTGACCGCCGCCGCCGCACCCTCAGGCACTTTGGCATTCATGATTGGGGTATTTATTGTGGCTCTTTTGACCATTGCTCCTTCACTGGTTTGGTTATTTCGGCTTGATTATCAGGGGCGATTAATGGAAATCCCCGATTCCGTGCTATCGGCAGAGTAGGTTAATAACTAATAGTCTTAATAAAAACCGCAAAGGAGATTCCGTGCTTAATCCCATCAACCAAACTGAGCTCACTCGTCCTGACGCAGTAGAGATTTCGAAGACTTGGATACTATTTTTGCTGTCAGGGCTTATCTCGGTTGTGGTCGGAATAGTGATCTTACGAGTGGACTGGACCAAGGACGACCTCGCGTTGGTCGTCGCGATCTTGTTTATTCTCCGTGGTATTTTTCAAGCCGCTAGTCGACCGATCGACGGCAGCGGACGAGGGTGGAACATATTTGTCGGTTTTCTTGCAGTAGCGGTCGGAATTACGTTTTTAGTGTGGTCGGGACCGACTCTTTTGGTGTTGGCAGTATTCATCGGCGCATGGGTAGTAGTAACCGGAATATTCGATTTTGTTGGCGGTATCGCTAACCGTCACAACGCTCCGCTGTGGTGGCTTTTCGCGGTTTTTGGAGTGGTTGAGGTGATTCTGGGAATTATCTTGCTCAATAATCCTGACGATACTCTGACTTTAATCGTGCTTCTAGTAGGTATCTGGGCAATCTTGGTTGGAGTGCTTCAAATTGTGGTTTCGTTCGAAGTGAAGCACTTGCCCAAGATGATTAAGTAACTCAACGCTCTTTACCGTAAAGCGATACCAGCCGAGCCAGCATGGTTAGCAAAAACACTTGACCGATTAGAGCTTCAAGAATCACGAACGATCGAGCCATGTTGCCATTAGGAACAACGTCGCCAAATCCAACAACTCGGTTGTGTTCTAGAGTGATGGACATGACCATAACTTCGGCTCCGCTTCCCTCCGAGTTATTTCTTCCCGACCCCAAACCCGCCACCGTCCGCTACACCGTGGTGTCGGCCGACGACCACTTAGTTGAACCGCCTCAGATGTTTGAAGGTCGACTGCCTGCCGCGCTATCCGATCGGGCCCCGAAGGTAGTGGTAACCGAAGAAGGCCATGAAGTTTGGGAATTCGAAGGGGAGCGACATTTTCAGATCGGACAAAACGCGGTAGCGGGCCGTCGACCCGAGTCGGTAAAAGTTGAACCGTTTCGTTTTGATCAAATGCGGCCCGGATGTTTCGACCCGCATGCTCGAGTGCGCGATATGGATCTTGGCGGCATCTGGGCGTCACTTAATTTCCCATCAATGATTACTGGATTTTGTGGACGGGTTTATTCGCAAATCAACGACCGCGATTTAGGTTTTGCGGTTACGCAAGCATGGAACGACTGGATGTGCGAAGAATGGTGGGGTCTTTATCCCGAACGGTTTATTCCTCTCGGAATTACTGATCTCGCCGACCCGGAGCGCGGAGCGCAAGAGATCCGCCGTAATGCCGCTCGCGGCGTTGTCGCAGTTTCGCTTCCGGAGCGACCTCATCGGTTAGGTTTCCCCGCAATTTTTTCTGATTACTGGGAACCAATCATGCGGGCGTGCGCTGAAACTGACACAGTTATTTGTCTACATGTCGGCTCTTCGGGAATGCCCGACTTCCCCGAGGGTTGCCCGCCAGTTCAACTGGGCGCGACTTTATTTGGCGCGCTGTCGCTAACTGCTTGCGCAGAGTGGATTTGGTCGGGTTGGGCGGCGCGCTTTCCTGATTTAAAAATTGCGATGTCGGAGGGTGGTATCGGTTGGGTAGCTATGCTCATCGATCGCCTCGATAATCTTGTCGATCGATCGGGATATGGCCGCGACTCTTTTAACGATCAGCGACCGGCCGACATACTGCGTAGAAATTTTTGGTTTTGTACTATCGACGACCCGTCAACAATTTCTACTCGATCGGTGATCGGAGTCGATCACATAATGCTGGAGACCGACTACCCCCACGGTGACGGCACTTGGCCCGACACTCAAGATGTCATCGAACGGTATTGGGGCGATTTACCAGTCGACGACTTACGAAAAATGACTCATCAAAACGCGGCCAAACTTTTTCGGCACCCACTTCCGGGCATCACCCTTCCCTGACCCGCTGATCATTAGTTAATCGGCGAGACCGGTTAGGTGTTTTCGCTCGATACGCCGACGCCCTCGGTAAAACCGCCGGGGGTTTCTATCCCGTACCAGCCCGGACTTGACGGCTTGCGAGCGATCGCGGTTCTGGTGGTAATGGCGTACCACGGCGGGGTAACTGGTCTACGGGGTGGCTTCCTCGGAGTCGACATATTTTTCGTGCTGTCGGGCTACCTAATTACCACTCTCTTGTTGGTGGAGTTCTCGTCCACCCGGACCATTGCCCTTCTAGCTTTTTGGGCTCGGCGCGCTCGGCGCTTACTTCCCGCACTCGGAGTTTTATTACTCGGAGTTTTTCTTTACAGCGCAATAGTTGCTGAAGCGGATCGCTTGGGAACGATTCGCGGCGATGCGCTTTCCTCAATTACTTATCTTACTAATTGGCGTTTTGTATTTTCAAACCAGAGTTATTTTTCTCAATTCGTAACCCCATCGCCTTTACGCCACGTGTGGTCGCTAGCAATAGAAGAACAGTTCTATTTTATTTGGCCGTTAGTAATGATCGGACTGTTGAAATTAAGAGTTCGATTGGCACCAATGGCACTTATATTCAGCGCCGCCGCTCTTGGTTCAACCATATTGATGGCGACATTATTTAGTGCGGATTCAGATCCTTCAAGGGTTTATTACGGAACCGATACGCGCGCGCAGGCATTATTAGTAGGAGCGACCCTCGCGGTCGGTTTATTGCACCTGAGGTCGCAAACCACGCGCCGCATTTCATCTGCGGTTTGGGTAAGAGCGGGAGTAGGTGGCGCCGCGGTTTTGATTCTGATGTTGATACTGGTGCGTGACCGCGCGTCCTGGATGTATTACGGAGGTTATTTGGTGGCCGCGCTGGCCACCGCGGCGGTTATTGCGGCATCAATTCAGCCTTCACGGAATGTCATTCGAGCCGCCCTTAGCCCTAAGCCACTTCGTTGGATCGGAACAATTTCTTACGGTCTTTACTTGTGGCATTGGCCGGTGTTTCTAACCCTCACGTCATCCCGCACCGGATTATCGGGATTAGCACTGTTCGTTCTTCGATTGACTATTACTTTCACGATTGCCGCCGCTTCGTTTTATTTCATCGAGTTACCAATTCGACAACGGCGATGGGATCGAGGTCCCCGCCACGCAGTTTTAGTTTCGGTCATGACTGCGGGCGTCTTGGCTGGTTTGTTTATTCTGCTGCCAGTATTGCGTCCAGCAACAACACCCAATACCGCCGTCGCCATCAAAGTTTCTGGAGCGACCACTCCACCAGCACGAGTCTTGGTAGTGGGGGATTCGGTTGCCCAAACCTTGGGGCTGGGTTTTGAGCGGGGGGCTAACGACCTGGGCATTGAATTTTTCAATCGCGGGCAGCTGGCCTGCGGATTAGCCGAGACGGGGCGACTCAATCGCGGCGGTCGGTGGGTTGACGTTGAGCCGTCCTGCACTAATTGGAAACAAGAGTGGGCGGGTTACATAAATGAACTAAAGCCTGAAGTTTCTCTAGTACTTTTCGACGTGTTCGTGGTTTCTGATCTTAAGCTCAACGGACGCGAACTTCCTTTCGGTCGCGCCGCATCTGATAAATATCTAACTAATCAACTCGCCAAGGGGGTCGATATTCTCCGCGCGGGGGGCGGGTCGGTAGTTCTGCTCACCTCGCCCTACAACAACCGACCTGAGCGAGTTGGACAACCAATTGAGTGGACCGAAGACGACCCCGCCCGCATCAACCACTGGAACGAGCTTTTGCACAAATATGTAAAAGATCGCAATGATCCTCAGACCACGGTCGTCGATGTTAACGAATACTTATCGCCCAAGGGCAAATATGTCAATGAACTTGACGGAGTGGAATTGCGCTACGACGGAGTTCATTTTAATCCCGACGCCGGGAAACTTTTATTCGGCTGGCTAGTTCCTAAATTGCCCGCTAAAAGTTAAGCAGCAATTTTAAAAATTAATTGCCTTTAGCGCGCGCTCGGCGAATTCGGGGCGGCAGACAATCAAATCGGGTAGCCATGGATCGGGACGGTTGTAAAGCATTGGTGAACCGTCGACTCGACTGGTGTGCAGCCCCGCGGCTGCGGCCACCGCAATCGGAGCCGCCGAGTCCCATTCGTATTGGCCACCAGTATGCACATAGGCGTCAACTAGCCCACTGACTACCGCCATAACTTTGGCGCCTGCTGACCCAAGAGTTACAACTTCGGCATCGATCGCGTCAGCAACTCTTCGGGCGGCGGCGGGTGGACGCGATCTGCTAACTACCACTCGTCGCGGACGGTCGGGATCACTAGGCACTACCGAAGGCGGATTAGTTACGTACCCTTGGCTTAACGCGGGAAGGGTTACGGCCCCCGCGGTTAAGCCGCGATCGCGTTCCCATAAAGCGACATGTACTGCCCAGTCGGAACGCCCCGGCTCAGAAAATTCGCGGGTGCCGTCGAGAGGGTCGATAATCCACACTCGATCAGCATCGAGTCGGGCCGAGGTGTCGGCTGATTCTTCCGAAAGCACGCAATCACTGGGATGATCGTTAGCGATTTGGTCGAGTAGATAAATATTGGCGTTAACATCACCATGGTCACCCAGCGCCAACGATCGACCGGTAGTGGTACTACTGGCTCGCAGCGCGAGAAGTATTTGTCCGGCCCCCTCGGCGTAGCGCAGGGCATCATCGTGATCGCTCATCAATGCATTGTTGCCGATACCCAGGCACCGGTCGGGATTGGCTATTTCTAACTCTTTATGACGGTGCACTAAATATCGTTCATTTTCCGCTAACTTATTAATCAATGAGCATGCCTCCGGGAGCGGGTAATCCCGATCCGACTATTCCTATTCGCCCCGTCGGGCCCAGTGGTGCCGCGGGTGGATTTGGTAGCGCCGACCCCACTGTTGCCGTCCCGGTAGCAACCGGTGGTGGTCCTGGTTCCGGTGGTGGTTCCGGTGGTCCTGGTTCCGGTGGTGGTTCCGGTGGTCCCGGTTCCGGTGGTGGTTCCGGTGGTCCCGGTGACGAAACCGATAACCGCAAGTGGTGGTGGATTCTTGGTGTAATTATTGCGGCAATCATAATTGTCGTAATAGTTGTTCTTCTTTCCGGCGGCGACTCTAAGAAATCTTCTCCATCAACTACTACAACTTCTTCCAGTACGACTACATCAACGGCACCCAAAGTTTCTACCACTGCCGGTACCACTACGACTACGGCCGCCGCCGCGCCGCAGATTTTACAATTCACGGCCAGTCCCAATCCGGTCACTTGCTCGGGTGGAGTGCCCACCACCACTGTCACTTTGACTTGGTCGTCACAAAGCGCGGATAGCGCCACGGTAAGCATTGATAACCCATCTTCTTCAGTGGGCACCTACGGACCTTCGGGACAGCAACAATTTACTTTTAGTTGTTCGGCGAGTCCGTTGCAGCACACTTACTATCTAAAAGTGACTGGATCAGGCGGACAAACCGCGCAGAATTCAATTCTCGTAACCGGAAACACGAGTCCCTAAACCCGAATCCCTAAGCCGCCGATCTCGGCCGGACTTGAGTTTTAGCGAGGATAGATTGTCACCTCGGTTGCTTTAACGCTTACGAATATCGGTGTGGACGGAGCAATTGCTAGAGCCGTAATAGCGCTTATTGTCACATCGGCCATAATTGAAAATCCCGCGTCTACCTCCACTCGGATGTGATTGCCAAGGGGTTCAATGTTCGCCACTACTCCTGACCAAATATTTCTCGGGGAACCTTCCGGTCGCTCTCGATGAAGCGCCACTGCACTCGGTCTAATGATTGCGTAGGCCTCACCGGTTATCTGTTCGCCCGGCCCAAACAGATGAGTTCCGTCAGCCAGCCGGAGCCCGTCGCCTTCTCCAGTTCCCGATAGAAAATTCAGGCCAAGCAGGTCGGCGGCATAACGCGTTTTAGGGTGGCTGCGAATTTCGTCAGGTGTTCCGGTTTGAGTAACTCGCCCTTGATCCATGACCACCAGGAGGTCTCCGAGTGCTAATGCTTCTACTGGATCGTGAGTCACTAAGACGCTCGAACCGACGCGGCTAGCCAGCGCTTCCCGGAGCATTTTGCGCATAATCGGTCGGTTGGTCGCGTCTAGGGAGCTAAATGGTTCATCAAGCAGCAAGACGCGCGGTTCGGTGATCAGTGCGCGAGCTAGCGCCACTCGCTGGCTTTCACCACCGGAGAGTTGATGGGGTCGCCGATGGGCCGTGCTGACAATTTCGAGTTTTCTTAACATCTCGTTAGCTCGTTCTCGAGCCCGCTGTCGCTTTACTCCGCTCGCTTCTAATCCAAACGCGACATTATCGGTAGCGCTGAGGTGGGGGAATAAATCGAGACTTTGTCCCATCATAGAAACTGGTCGGTTTTCGGGTGCCACCCATACCGATCGTGCCGGATTGTCCATCTCGACATCGTCGATAGTGACAAGTCCAGAATTAATTCCGTTTAGCCCCGCGATAGTCCGCAGCACCGTAGTTTTTCCAGAACCATTAGGCCCGATTATCACTACGGTTTGGTTTTCTTCGGCTACCAACACGATTTCGTGCAAACAAAATCCGTTGGTATTAGTTGAAATTCGCGCGTCAAGAATCATCGAAGTGGGGTGAGCCAGCGTTCTCGTAGTGATACTAAAACACCAATAGAAATGATCACCAGGACCACACTCAGCGCGATTGCGCGTTCGGGGTCGAATCCCAGATCAAAAAATACTGCGAGGGGAAGAGTTTGGGTTCGCCCCGCCACGCTGCCCGCGAAGGTAATGGTCGCACCGAATTCACCTAGCGCACGAGCCCACGCCAATACCGCGCCGGCCACGATTGACGGGGCGAGTAAGGGAAAGGTAATTCGGCGAAAAATAAAACCGGGTTTAGCACCCAATGTGCGAGCTGCGTCTTCGTAGCTACGATCGATGCTGCGAAAGCCGGCCTCCACGGTAATAACTAAAAACGGTAAGGCTACGAATGTTGCTGCCAGCATGGCGCCCAGAGTGGTGAACGGGAGTTGTAGACCGAACCAGTTGGAGAGGTATTCCCCAACCAGACCGCGTCGGCCAAAGGCCAGCAACAAAGCCACTCCTCCCGCCACCGGCGGCAAAATCAACGGCAGTATTACCAATGCTCGCAGTAGGCGCCGGCCACGAAAATCAGCTCGCGCTAATACCCAGGCCAGAGGGACTCCAGTTATTAGAGCAATAAATGTCGCACCGAGTGAACACACCAACGAAAGCCGCAAGGCTTCAATGGCCGCCGAGTCGCTCAGTAGTGAGGTCATCTCTGACCACGGTGCGCGTTGTAGAAGCGCAAGGATCGGAATAATAAGAAAAAGTCCAGCTAGTGAAGAAAAAACGATAACTAAAACGGGGAGTCTCGGTTGAGCTCGGTTCTGATTGCCGATTTTACTTTTAGCGCCGCTATCAATCACAGTTTGGCCTTACTTACGAATCCGGCTTTATCAAAAATTCTTTGTGCAGTCGGATTATTAAGAAATTTCAAGAACGCGCGTGCGAGATGTCGGTTTTCAGTACCTTGCGCTACGGCTGCGGGGTATTTAGCGTTCAGATTGTCGGCAGTTGGTATAGCAATGCTCGCGACCTTTGGTTCGCTAATTATTTCAGTTTGATAAATGAGCGCGGCATCGGCTTCACCGAGAGCGACGAGAGCGATAGCCGCCGCCGCATCGGGAGCAAAGATGGGGTTATCAATAGCCAAATCGGCTCGTTTGAGTATTCGTTGGGCGTACAAACCACACGAAACTTTGGGTGCGCACAGCACAACTTTCAGATTCGACCGAGCAAGATCTCTCAACGACCGTATTTTATTGGGGTTATTTTTTTCTACCGCAATAGCAAAAGTGTTATGAGTAAATATTTGTGGCTCGCTGGCAATAAGTCCTGACTTGTCGAGCACTGCCATCGTTTTGGCATCCGCCGTCGCCACCACATCGGCGTACACTCCTGCTTCAAGTTGTGGTTCGATCAGTGAACTTGCGCCAAAACTGAACTCAATGCTTGCGTCAGGGTTTTGAGTTTCGAATAGCCGTCCAATTTTTGGAAGTACATCGCTGAGCGATGAAGCAGCCAGAACAGTGATTTCTCCTACCGGACCCTTTTTTGCGGCATGGGTTTTTTTCGCATCGCCAGTAATCGTTACCGCGGTAATTGCAATAATGATTAAAACGACAACAAACCGATACAGAATAGAAGTCGGAGTGGTCGTCACCGAGGGTTCTCAATAGTTACATTGGTCGCTTTTATAACCGCTACCGCTAGCACGCCCGGTTCAAGTTTGAGTTCATCGGCCGCTTCGCGAGTAATGAGTGATACCACGCGATGAGGGCCAGCTTGAATTTCCACTTGAGCCATTACGGTGTCGCGCACTACGCGCGTGACTATTCCGGTAAACCGATTTCTTGCCGACCCGTTCGCGTCGACATCGGTTGACGCGTGGTGTTGTTCGCTAACAAAGGCCGCTAAAACACTGCCGTCGATAAGTCGCTGGCCACCGTCGGAGCGATGAGTGGGAAGATCGCCCGCATCCGCCCAGCGCCGAACGGTATCGACACTGACGCCCAACAATTCCGCCGCTTGTCCCATTCGAAACTGGCTCATCACAGATAAGTTAGCAAAATCCCTCGTATAAGCACGAATTATGGCGGATACTTTCCGTTCCGTTACTGAGGGGTAACTTAGGATGACTAGTTAAATACTTTCCCTAATAAATCAAACCGAACCAAGGAGCCGGCGTGACTGATTTCTCACTTGAACTCAATGAAGACCAACTTCAGATTCAACAGTGGGTTCATGATTTCGCCGAAAACGTGGTGCGCCCGGTGGCCGCTGATTGGGACGAACGTGAAGAGACTCCGTGGCCAGTCATAGAAGAAGCGGCCAAAGTCGGTTTGTATTCGCTTGATTTTTTTGCCGACGCCATGGGCGATCCGCAAGGGCTCAAGATGGCACTGGCCAGCGAAGAGTTGGCCTGGGGCGACGCCGGTATCACCCTGGCGATTCTGGGTAGCACGCTCGCGGTGAGCGGGATTGTGGGAAGTGGAACTCCTGAACAAATCGGTGAATGGATTCCCCAATGTTTCGGAACTCCTGAAAAACTCCAACTGGGAGCTTTTTGTGTTAGTGAACCTGATGCCGGTAGCGATGTCAGTAGTTTGCGCACGCGTGCGATTTACGACGAGAAGTCCGATGAGTGGGTACTTAACGGCACTAAAGCTTGGATCACTAACGGTGGAATCGCCGATGTTCATGTTGTGGTTGCGGCCGTTGATCTCGAACTTAAAGCGCGCGGGCAGGCGGCGTTTGTGGTTGGCCCAGGAACGCCGGGTCTTAGCCAAGGCCAGAAGTATAAAAAAATGGGAATTCGTGCTAGTCATACGGCCGAAGTTGTGCTTGATGAAGTTCGGCTACCTGGCGCTAACTTGCTTGGTGGTAAAGAAAAACTTGACGCTCGGTTAGCACGGGTACGCGAAGGAAAACGCTCGACTACTCAAGCCGCAATGAGCACTTTCGAAGCCACTCGCCCATTAGTGGGGGCACAGGCCATCGGTATTGCCCGCGCGGCTTATGAATATTCGCTCGAATACGCCAAAGAACGCAAAGCATTTGGGCGGGCAATTATTGAGAACCAAGGCATTGCGTTCAAACTCGCCGACATGAAAATGGATATCGATTCAGCTCGTCTGTTGGTTTGGCGAGCGTGCTGGATGGGGGCGACGGGTAAGCCGTTCGTTGCTGGTGAAGGATCAATGAGCAAGCTCAAAGCCGGTGAAGTTGCCGTTCGAGTGACCGAAGAAGCGATTCAGATCTTGGGTGGCTACGGCTACATAAGGGAACATCCCGTGGAACGGTGGCACCGCGACTCAAAGATTTACACCATTTTTGAAGGAACTTCAGAGATCCAGCGTTTAGTTATTGCTCGGGCAATTTCGGGCGTACACATTCAGTAGCGCTATCGTCTAAGTTCTTATTCCGTCACCAGACAATCGGTTTGCTGAAGAAGGAGAATAACGATGTCGATATACGAGTATTCAATTGCTGGACTTGACGGAAGTTCTGATCAACTTCGCGCCCAGCAGGGAAATGTCACTCTTGTAGTTAATGTTGCTTCCAGGTGTGGGCTTACGCCTCAGTATGAAGGGCTCGAAAAACTTCAGCGCCAATATTCTGATCAAGGGTTTTCGGTACTCGGTTTTCCGTGTAATCAATTTTTTGAACAAGAGCCCGGCACCGCCGAAGAGATACAAACATTTTGCTCAGATAACTACAACGTCACTTTTCCGTTATTCGAAAAAATTGAAGTAAACGGAGACGGTCGACACCCCCTCTACGCCGAACTAACGAAATCTGCAGATGCTGAAGGTGTCGACGGCGATATTCGTTGGAACTTTGAGAAGTTTCTTGTCTCGGCCGACGGTGATGTGATTGCGCGTTTTGCTCCACCGGTTGAGCCCGATGCCTCCGAAGTAGTTTCCGCTATCGAAGAAGCGCTTAAAAGCTAACCCCAGCAAAAAACGGTGAACGGGCGAAACTGGGGGCATGATGGTAGACAATCCGGCCAATAACTTTTCTAAAGTACGAGGTCGGCCACCTGAGGAAGCCAAGTTTTTTTGGAACGACGGCCCCGTCTCACTAGGAGACCGCACTTGGTTTGCCTCTCTATTGAGCGGTGTTACTGCTTTCGAGACCGATGAAGGACTAGTTCTCGTCGATAGCGGCACCGTAGCGTTTGGCCCTCACCTTGCCGGTGAGATTCGTTCGGTTACTTCGGCTCCAGTCCATACCGCTATTTTCACTCATGGGCATGTTGATCACGCGTTCGGTTTGTCGGCATTTCTAATCGACGGACAAAAGCCGCCACGAGTAATTGGTCACCGCGCCATGCTCGAACGTTTTGCCCGCTATGAACAAACTGCATCATCGAATCAAGTTTTAAATGCTCGTCAATTCGGAGGAAGTGCTCATAAGCCGACGAGAGGAGTTACATGGGAAGCTCCGGTTATTGGGCCCAATACGCTTTACGATGATCAACTTGAAATCACGGTAGGCGGGGTCGATTTTGAGTTGTTTCACGCTCGCGGTGAAACCGACGACCACACCTGGGTTTATTGCCCTCAACGCGGCGTGCTTTGTCCCGGCGACTTAATTATTTGGGGCGTACCTAACGCGGGAAATCCCCAAAAAGTTCAGCGCTATCCGTGGGATTGGGCGCGCGCATTGCGCGCCATGGCGGCCAAGAACCCGAAAACTTTGGCGCCCGGTCACGGCGGGCCAATCGTCGACAATCCCGACTTGGTCGCGCGAGTGCTTTTGGAAACGGCTGAGTTTCTAGAAATAATTGTTGAACGCACGCTAAAAGTCCTTGAAGATGGTGCGCCACCGCACGTCGACATAGTGCGGTCGGTCGAGTTGCCGATTTCTGATTCGCCTTGGCTCCAGCCAATTTATGACGAGGGTGAGTTCATAGTTCGTAATGTGGTGCGCTATTACGGCGGCTGGTTCTCGGGCCGGCCCAGTGAATTAAAGCCCGCCGCGCGCGCCGATGTTGCTCAAGTAATAGCGAGGCTGGCCGGTGGCGCTCCCGCTCTCATCGCCGAGGCGCAACGGCTCGCGAGCGCCGGCGATCTCGTTATGGCGGCCCACCTTGCGGATTACGCGTTGGAAGCCACGCCCGACGATCCGGCGGTTGGTTTGGCGGTAGCCGACATTTACGAAGCACGTGCCGAGCAAGAGACAAGTTTGATGGCAATAAATCTATTTCGGTCCGCCGCTGCTTACGCTCGCGATGGGCGCCCTTTCGCCTAGCCCGGATATTCAGCCCGGTCGGATTCGTCGACGCGCACGCCGCGTAACCCGAACCACGCCAGTTCGGAGACCCAGTTAGCCAACACCGCGGGGTCAAGGGCACTCCCGTCGTCAGTCAGCGCATCGCGGCTAGTGGCTTCGGCAATTCCGATCAGACCATGAGCCAGTACGCGACGATGTTCGGTCGAACCAGGTATTTCGATCAGATCGGCAATAACATCCGCTACATCATCAAGTATTCGTTGTGTAGCAATATTGAAATCGGGATCGTTACGAACGGCGGCGCCGAACAAGAGCCGGAACGCGGGCTCATTACCGGTTACGAATCGAAAGTAGGCAGTAAATCCACTCTCAACTCGGGAGCGTTGTGAATCAGCCGAGCCGGTGGCTTTGCTCAGCTCATTAAGCAATTGCTGGCCGACATCGTCAAGCAGTTCAAGAAATAGTGCTCGCTTCGACGAAAAGTGTTGGTAAAGAACCGGCTTAGTTACGCCGACTGCACTAGCGATTTCATCCATAGAGGTAGCGTGAAAACCACGCTGAGCAAATATTTTACACGCGGCATCCAGCACTTGTTGCTTGCGCTCTACGGCGGGTAGCCGAACGGTCATATTTATTTGTTTCAGACGCTCGACTTGAGCTGCATCTGGTAGCGGTCTTCATGATCAAAGTTGCGCGTCCAGAGTTCTTCAAGCCGCTCGGCTTCGTCGATATTTAGCGGTAAATCGGAGGCCGCGGAGAATTCGGTAACTTCTTCGGCCGTAGTGCAGGTCGGCAGTACGGTGGCAAAGGCCGAGTTAGCCAAAATCCCAGCAATCGCGGCCTGACCGATGGTGCGCCCAGTTCCTTCCCACAAAAAACTTACGGTCGCGGCTTTTTCGAAATTATCGAGCATGTTGTCGCGATTGCGATGCGAACGATGATCGCCGGGTGGGAATACCGTATCGGGAGTTACATTCCCCGACAGTGCATCGGACGCGTGCGGTACTCGTGAAATCAAAGACACTCGCTTTTCAGTTACCGAGTCTTCAGCCGCGAAAGTTAGCCCCGGCTCCTGTTCAATAATGTTGAACACCGTTTGCAGTGAAACCACTGGCCGGTTCCTGATTGCCCCTAAACCTTCTTCAACCCATCCGATTGCTGGACCGAGGGCGACACCCAACTCAAGGATCTTGCCTTCTACGCGAAGTTGTTCGAGTTCATCCCACAGATCGTCGGCAAGAATTGGTTCGATGTGGGTGTTGTGGAGCTGGTAAAGCTCAATACGGTCAGTGTTGAGTCGCCGCAGAGAGTCTTCTAGTTGTTTGCGAATCGACTCCGGTCGCCAGTCGTGGGGCCGTTCCGATTGACCTGGGTGTTTGCGATTGGCGTCAATGTCGTAGCCACACTTGGTGGTCAAGACGATGTCGTCGCGATTTACCTTGAGAAAATCGGCGAGCAGAGTTTCGCCCACTCCATCATTTCCGTAGACCGGCGCGGTGTCGATGAAATTAATTCCGGCGTCAAACGCGGCTCGTAATAAAGCGGGCTTATCGTCAACTTCACCCCACCAGTTACTGGCAAGAGTCCAAACTCCAAAACCGACTTCAGATACCTGAAACTCGGCGGTTCCCATTCGACGATACCGCATGGTTGCTCCTTTTTTTTGCCAGTAAATTTTTTCGGTAAATTTTTCCAGTAAATTTTGCCAGTAAATTTTTCCGGTAAATGTAAGGTCAATTTAGACAATAGACGGTTGGGCTATTCGAGTACGAATGCCGGTTCGTTCAATATAAATTGTGCGGCTAATGCGTAGGCGGGGTTTGCCGCTCTTCTCGTTCGGCCGCCCTTACTCCGTAGCCCAAGACGATAGGCAGCGGAAGAATCAAGCAGGCCGCAATGAGACCAGTAATGCTCACAGTTACCGACCACGACGGAAAACTAGCTGAGAGCCCGTAGAAAAATGTCACGATAGCGATTATTAGCGCGCCGTAGCCGATCCGCTTGGCAAGTTTTACTCCGCGCGCAATCTGCGTTCGCCGCACAATTATCGGGTCGTCTGATTTTTTTACCACTGCCCCCAACCTACTTCGGTAAAGATTTCCGCAATTCGATTAGGCAAGTTGGCGAGGTTGAAGTGTTGGGATATGTGGACCAGATTCGCTTGGGCAGTCGCGGGATTAGGATTTTGCAACTCCGTCACCACCGCGTCGAGATCATTGATATCAAGAAAAGTAAGCCCGAGAGCAGTCAGCTCGTCGAGAACGGGGTAATGCGCAACCACTACCGGTCGCCCCGCCACAGTTGCTTCGATAAGTGGATTGCCAAAACCTTCCCAACTCGAAGGCAACACGACTAGATCGGCAGCCGCGTACGCATCTTCTGCCCGGTTCGCGGCACCTTGAGTAACTGCCACATTCGCCCTGCTAACAAGTTGAGCAAACTCTTCATCGAACCCGTCTTCAGTGTCTCCACTTATCCAGAAGCGAACTACTCGGTCGGGCCAATATTCGGCAATCGAATCAGCCAGCGCGATTCCGCGCCCAACTTCCTTGCGGGGAATAGCACGAGTGGGCTGAAGGATCACGAGGTCATCAACGCCAAAACCAAATTGCTGTCGAGTCGAATCTCTATTTCCTGGTTCGGGATCGAGATCGAAGGCGTTACGCAATAAATACGCATTAATTCCTCTAGCCCGCAGTTCGACCTGGGCCTGCTGATTGATAACTATGTGGGTCGAATTTCCTCGACGCGTCGGGAATTCGGTTAGTTGTGAAAACTGCGGTCGTTCCCACGGGAGATCGTGGTGATGAAAAACCACTCGGCCGTCGTGCTGCGTTAGAACCTCGGCGACGGTGTGCGCCGCTATCAGGTTGAGCGGAAGCGAGCAAAGATTTTCGACGACAACTAAATCGACTCCGGCTATCGCCGCCGCTAGCGAATCGGGTTCGGGTCGCGACCCCGCCACGGGATCAATGGCTAGAAACGGCAACCAAGTGTCGTCGGGGCGCAAGCCATCAAGGAATTCGCCCGCAATTCGCTGGGTGGTAAATCCTAGCGATCTGAGTGCCCATTCCCATTTCTTGGTTTCGACCGAGACCCCATCAGTGCCACCAAAGCGAAATGAACAAAACAGAGCACGCGGTTGAGTCGTCGGATTAGCCATCAACTGAAGTTAATCCCACGCATGGTGTTCAGGACAATCCGATTCTCGGCTAAGGCTCAAAAATCCGTCACACCGCGCGTGAAACGTCGTCACCTTTTCGACGATGCCACTAGCGGTCGTGCCTACAAAAGTACGGATCCAAAATACAAGACAAGAAATACAAATCCAAAATAGATAAGTCCATATTCATCCAATCAGGATGAACGAGCGAGGGGAAACATCATCATGCAAAAGACAATGGTTCGGTTATTGGTAATTGGTTCAAGTGTGGCGGCGTTGATTCTTGCCGGCGGGGCAAGCAGAATCTGGCGCTAATCCGATTTGCGGCTCTGACTCCTGCGCCTACGCCGGCGGCTTCCGGCGTAGGCCAGTTGGCCCACTCCAAGGGCAACGATTGCGTCGCCTACGGAGATCACTTCATCGAAGGGTTCGGGCAACACAATCTTGTCGCCTAAAAATCCCAGCAGGTCGTCGTTACTAGCCGGTCGGTGCTTAACCGAACGCTCTATCGGCTCTTTAACCCGCTGTCCTTTTGAGTTGTTCCCGATAGGGCTGGTGGGCATTCCTTGGTTGAGGCCAATCACTACCGCATTGAGCGCGATGCCAATCGCAATCAATTTGATTCCCGAGATTGAGATATTTACAAAACAGAAGGCGAGGACGAATGCATACGACGCCATCAAAAGTCCGTAACCGACAGTGTCGAGTTGATCTTTGGGAAACTCGACAAACTCCAGAACTATTTGGAGCCCAAGTCCTAAGAAAAGCAGCCCACTGCCACGAAAACGGATTTTCGCCAGCGACCGAGGATCACCTCGAGTTACTAGAACAACGACAATGGCGCCAGCGATGGTCAGGATTGGAAGCCACACGGTTAAACGCTAGTGCTTGTGCGCGCACTCGCGACGCCGTTTCATCCCAATCAGCTTATTTCGCCGTTCGAGGTCCGGCGTCATGGAATTAGCCGGAGGTTCTACTCCAGAGGAGTTTTATGAATTAATCGCACAATACAGTGACGATGCCTTTCGTTTGGCTCGCCGCCTGTCGCGCAATACGGCTGAAGCCGAAGACATTGCCCAGACGGCAATGTTTAATGTTTTGCGTCGAGCTGAATATATTCGCGATGAAACTAAAATCCGTTCGTATTTACTTACATCAGTTCGTAATGCATGGCGCAACCAATTACGTTCGAAGGGTAGGCGTCGATTTCTTGGATCCGATATCGCCGAACTTCTTCCGTCGGAGGACATTCAACCCGAAGAAGAAGTGCTAACGGTTCTCGATGCAACCGTTGCTTCGGCTGCGTTGGCAGCGCTATCACCCAAAAGTCGTGAAATTATCGAATTGCGCTATGTAGAGGGAATGGAATTTCAGATCCTGGCCGACCAGTTAGGAATAAGTGCGGTGGCGGCTCGACAGCGAGCGCACCGAGCACGCGAAGAGTTGGTTGGGGCGTGCATGGAAATTGTTGCGTGCAACGGCGAGGGACTATGTCGAACCGTGCGGGGCCGGCTTGGGCGCTATCACCGAGGTTTGTTATCTAGAGCAGTGCGCAGCGAAGTAGAAATTCATCTTGAAGAATGTGAGCCGTGTTTTTCGTGTTACGACCAGTTGATTGACCTTTATGGCCATCGACTGGGAAGAGAAAGCGGGGGAGGGAAATGAAGAACCAAACTAAGCGTTCTGATTTGCAGTTGATCTACAGCGCAAAAGAGAAGAAACGTCAACTCATACATATTGGATCCGCTTCCGTTGGGGTATTGTCCTTTTTAGTCTTAGCCATCGCATTTGGTGAAATGTTTCTGCTTCTTTTAGCTTTTACTGCCTTGGTGACTCTTCACCGGGAAACGATTCACAGTGACGAGACTGCTGTTAGCGGAAGCATCGTTGTAATTTGTGCGGCAATTATTGGATGGAGCGAGTCGGCTGCTTATATACCTATCGTTTGCGCAGTCTTTTCTGCGCTGCATTGGGAACATATAAGAGATCATCAAATCAAAAAACTTTTAGTTAATATGTTTGCAACCGTAGCTGCTACCAGTTTTGCAATTATCGTGTTCAAAATTTTTGATAGCAACGCTTTTACGGTTTCTGGAGTCATAGTCGCTGTAATCGTGGTGGTAACTTACTGGTGCATTAATAACGTAATAATTAGCGTTGCAATCTCTTGGTCAAACGGCTCAAGTCTTTTAGTGACGGTTAAGGATTTGGTGCGTTCAGATTTAACGATGCTTTGGTTTGGGTTCGCGGGTGCACTTTGTGGATTGGTAATGCTTGAGGTAAATCCCGAAGTCGGAATACTTGCACTGCTGGCAGTGCTAGTTGTCCTTGATGTGTTTGTTATTTCAATGCCGGTCGGGTTGGCGGCATTACGCCAAAACTGGTTACTACTGTTCGTTCGCGCCACTGCGACCGTTGTGGCGGCGGGAGTCGGACTGATTGTCGTCAATGCGATCGGAGTTTCGGCTCTAGGTATTTCCATCGGGTTGCTAGCGGCTTCATTCGCCGCACTAGCGATTGTCACTCTGGCCATTACCGTTCGGCTTTGGTTTTCCCCTCATGCTCAGGGACGCCCAGATCCGACTTTGATTGGTGGGATTGTTTTAGTTGAAGCCGGCATTCCTCTGTTGGGGGGCGCGCTGGGCGTGCTGGGAGCAGTTGCGGGAGTTGCGGCCGTGATAGTTGCCGCGGCGATAGCGGCGATCATGATTTCTTTAGGCGTGGCTGGATTACGCCGCAAGCCTCAACCGGAACCGATTGATAGTGAAGAAGTCTTGGGCGCAGTAATGCTGGCCATGTTCGACGGGCTGCCCGACTTAAGCCAGCATCATTAGTCCAGCAAGGGGCCAGCTGCCTTAATCGCCGACGGGTTGTTACCACTACGCTGATTCGCCGTGCATGAGATTCGAGCGATGTCGCCCGCGGTAGTAGTGGCAATATTGGTTGATGAGGGTCAAATGGTGGCCGAAACCGACGCGATCGCGATTCTCGACTCCGCCGGAATCGAACAAGTCGTAATCACCGAAATTCCTGGGGTCGTGCGAGAGATCCATATTGAGCTAGGCGGGTCGGTAATCGCAGGTTCATTGCTTGTTCTGATTGACGAGTCCTGAAATGCCAATACTTTGGGAACCGCGTGATGGTATCGGAGTCGCGTTAATTGATCGACCAGAACGCCACAATGCTCTCGATGCCGATCTTTGTAATGAATTGCGCAATCTCTTGCAGACGAATCCCGATCTTGGCGCAGTAGTAATTGGTGGCACCGGCGACCGTTCATTTTGTGCCGGCGCCGATTTGGGTCAGCGTAAAAATGACGCCGGTGGGCTTGAACACGGTGGCGGGGACACTTTTCGTCCCGCGTTCGAAGCTTTGCTGAACGAGATCGTCTCTTACCCAACTCCGATAATCGCGGCGGTAAATGGCACTGCCCTCGGCGCAGGCATGCAGTTAGCGGTCGCTTGTGATTTACGAGTAGTTGCTCCTAATGCTGTATTCGGGATTCCGTCGGCTCGTTTGGGGGTGGTAATCAGTGCCGCCAATATCCAACGACTCATGAGCATTATCGGTTCTGCCGCGGCACGCGACATTCTTCTTACCGCTCGTACTTACGATATCGATGAAGCCGAACGGTACGGTTTAGTGCAACGCCGAGCGGATAACGCTCTAGAAGTAGCAATAGCCTTAGCGATCGAGGTTGCCAGCCTTGCCCCTTTGAGTATTCGTAGCAATAAGTTTGCCGTAGGTACCATTGAGGCGACTAACACACCTGATCTATTAGCGATTGCAGTATTAAATGAACGCGAGGCGGAAGCATTTTCTAGTGAGGATTTACGTGAAGGTCTCGCGGCATTCTCAGAAAAACGGGCACCTAAGTTTCGCGGCCGTTAGGGCAAAGGAGATTCCGTGCCCGTAGTTTTACTGAATTCGGTCGTTTGTCTTATCGACCGTTTCCCCGCGCTAACTGATGTCAACCTAGAAGTGAATCAAGGGGAAGTCGTTTTACTTTCTGGCGGAAACGGTGCCGGAAAGACAACCCTTCTTCGTTTAATAGCGGGCTTAATTCCCGCTTTTTCTGGTGAAGTTACGGTTCTTGGTCGCGATCTTCGCCAAAATCGTCGTGCTCATCGGAGTGATGTGGCTTTGGTCGCACACGAAACTGGTTGCTACGACGATTTAACCGTGCGCGAAAATCTCCACTTCTTCACCAGAGCCCGAGGAAAAACCGCCGCTCAGGCTGATGTTGCTTTAGATCAGATGGAGTTAGGCCGTCTCGCCGATACTCACCACGGAAAACTTTCGGCGGGTCAGCGTCGCCGCTTGTCTATTGCTAAAGCTTTAGCAGTATCACCGCGGTTGTTGCTGCTAGACGAGCCTCACGCGGGGCTCGATGCCCAAGGTCGCGCCGTTCTCGATGGAGTACTGAGCGCGGCGGCATCTGACGGTCGCACGGTTATTTTGGCATCGCACGAACTCGATCGCAGCCGAGCTTTGGCTGACCGTGAGATCGAAATCGTGTCCGGTAAGACCTTGGAGCGAATAACCGGCGAGACTAGCCCCGTGAATCCGGTGCAAGCATGAACCTCGCCCAGGAGGCGGCGCTAGTGGCCGGAAAAGATTTACGAATAGAAGCGCGGTCGCGCGTGACCATACGACAAATTATTCCGTTTGGGCTTATTACTTTGGTGCTATTCGCTTTTGCTCTCGATCCCGACCGAGGAATACTACGGCACGTGGCGCCAGGTTTATTTTGGGTCACCATTCTGCTCGCGCTGCTGCTGGCAATTTCACGCGCGTATTCAATCGAATCCGATAATGGTGCGACTGATTCCCTTCGAATGTCGGGGTTAGATCCGTCCGGCATATTCTTGGGGAAAGCGACCGCGATAGCGGTTGAGCTGATGCTGTTAGAAATTGTTTTAACCGTTGGCGTAGTGGTGCTTTTTAACGTGAGCATTGCTTCGATTGGGTTTTTGGTTTTAACCGCGCTGGCCGCGACCGTAGGGCTAGCCGCCATCGGTACTCTCTACGGAGTGTTGGCCTCGGGGCTTCGGGTACGAGAAACGCTGGTACCGGTATTGCTGCTACCAGTTGTGGCACCGATTCTTCTCGGGGCGACACGGGCATGGGAGGCAGCAATCGACGGGTCGGTATCTGACGGGTGGCCATGGATCGGCATACTCGTCGTATCCGCGATGTTGTTTACCGCCATTGGAATGCTTGGGTTCGGTTCTTTGCTGGAGGAATCGTGATGTTATTTAAACCCGTGGTGCGACGAGCGCTGGGTTGGGCGGCACTAATCGCACTAATAGCACTGGCCTTGTTTGGCCTGTGGGGTGCGCCACCCGATCAATACCAAGGCGACGCGCAGCGGTTGATGTACCTGCATGTTCCCGCCGCGTGGATTGCTTACCTCGCGTTTGCGATTACCGCCATTGCTTCCGCTTTATGGTTGTGGCCGCGCACACGCGCCACGGTCTGGGATCGCATCGCGGGATCTTCTGCCGAACTGGGCGTTATGTTCACTGCTCTTACTCTTGTTCTCGGATCACTTTGGGGGCGCCCAATCTGGGGAGTGTGGTGGGCGTGGGATGCCCGACTGGTTACCACCGCGGTTTTATTTTTTCTTTATCTCGGCTATCTTGCTCTGCGACGCGTTCCGGCTTCGCCGGATGCTCGGGCTAAACGCAGTGCAATTGCCGCGCTAATAGCGTTCGCTGATGTTCCGATTGTGCATTTTTCGGTCGAATGGTGGCGAACCCTTCATCAGCAAGCCAGCGTTTTCGATCCCGCCCTTAAGACGAATATCACCGGAGTTATGGCTTTCACCCTGTGGCTGGGAGTGTTGGCTTTTACGCTGCTTTATATTTATTTATTAGACCGCCGCTATCTACTGGCGGCACTCGAAGATAATTTTGACGCGCGCCAGCTAGATAAGGCAATTAAGGAGCGTCAAGCGGGAGCCGGAACACCCGGGCCGGCACCTGTTGGTCAATCCGGATCGGAGATCGGGCGATGACCAATGTCGGCTATGTATTGACTGGATGGCTGCTAACCGCGGTTGTCTTGGCGGGGTATTGGTTGCGATTAACAATCCGCATTCGTCGCGCTGAACGACTTGACGATCAGTCATGACGGATCGCAAACGCCGCCGTTCCTTATTCGCTGTCGGTCTCTGTGTAGTGGCAGTTGTCGCGGTCGTGATACTCGGATTTGTGCTTTCGGGGAATGTGGTTTATTACCGAACCGTTACTGAAGCAGTAAATAATCGTGTTTCGCAGGGTGATGCAAGGTTCAGAATTGCCGGCGCAGTAGTTCCGGGAAGCGTGGTGGAAACTAAAAGCGGTGTCGACTTCGCGATAACCGACGGTAAGTCAACGGTAATGGTGGCTCACAAAGGCGATCCGCCCGAACTTTTCAAAGCTAATGCTCCGGTGGTGTGTGAAGGACTGTGGGGAAAGGGAAAAGATTTCGACTCCGATCGGATCATGATTCGTCATGGCAATGAGTACCAACCACCCAAAGTAGATGCTGATCGCGCCCCTAAAGCTTCATGAAAGCATCACTCGGCGTTCTCGCTCTTGCCTTAGGTGCCAGTTCATCCGCTCTCGGCATCGCGTTCTTAGCGCGTGGCCTAATACAAAAAAATGATTCGTATCTAGCAATAGGTCGACGATTCGTTTTCGGTGTTCTAGCCGCGGCAATTTTTGCCGTCGGAATTATGGAGTGGGCACTTATCACTCATGATTTTTCTATCCGCTATGTCGCACAGAACAACGCTCTCGGAACGCCGCTGCTCTTCACTATCACCGGTTTATGGGCTGCTCTCGAAGGCTCTATTCTGTTGTGGCTGCTGGTACTGGGCGGGTATTTAGCCTTTACCGCTCGCAAATTTCGTCATCGCGCTAACGATCCGTTAGTGGCGTGGGCGACTCTTGTAGGTCTGGTTGTGGCCCTATTTTTCTTTGCCTTGGTACTGGGTCCTGCTAATCCGTTCGTAAAACTAAGTACGGTTCCCCTCGACGGACAAGGGCCAAACCCGCTTTTACAAAACCACCCCTTGATGGCCGTTCATCCGCCGATGCTTTACCTCGGTTATGTCGGATTCACGGTCCCGTTTATGTTTGCGATTGCGGCTTTGGTTACTCGCCGATTTGGCGAAGGCTGGTTAGCCGATGTTCGCCGCACCACTCTCGTGGCTTGGATTTTTCTTACCATCGGAGTTTTACTCGGAGCGTGGTGGAGTTACGAAGTGTTGGGGTGGGGTGGCTACTGGGCCTGGGATCCAGTCGAGAACGCATCGCTGCTGCCGTGGTTGACCGGTACTGCATTTATTCATTCGGTCATGATGCAAGAGCGAAGAGGAGTGCTACGGGTTTGGAATATCTCTCTCATTGTGGCCACATTTTGTCTAACAATCCTAGGAACATTCCTGACTCGTTCAGGAATTATCGATTCAGTCCACTCTTTTACTCAATCAGATATCGGTCCGTGGCTGTTGGCATTTTTAGCCGTAGTGGCGATAATCAGCGTCGGGCTTATCGCTTGGCGAGGCGACAGTTTGCGAACTTCTGGAAGCATCGATTCCCCCGTGTCGCGTGAGTCGGCATTTCTAGCGAACAACTTATTGTTTGCGGCACTGGCATTCGTTGTATTACTAGGTACGGTTTATCCGTTACTGGCTGAAGCACTCAGAGGTCAGAGAGTGACGGTTGGCAGCCCGTATTTCAACACCATGACGACACCAATTGGTTTGGCTTTGTTGTTTTTGATGGCCGCTGCGCCCGCGCTCCCTTGGCGAGCGGCCAGTAACGATGTCTTGCGCCGAAGATTTTTAGTACCGGCTTGGATCGGCGTTCTAACTATGTTGCTTGCTCTAGTACTGGGAACTAGGGACCTTACGGTTCTTATAACATTGGGACTAGGCGCATTCGCGCTGGCCGGAATTGGTCGCCAGATAGTGATGGGGGTTCAAGGAACGCGCGATAAAAATAACTTTTTCCAAGCGGCGGTTAGTTTATTTCGTAATAACCCGCGTTTTTACGGCGGTTTGGTGGTTCATACTGGTGTTGTAATCATCGCAGTAGCGTTAGCAGTTTCCGCGGCTTATTCAACCAAAGCCGAGGTTCGATTAGATCGGGACGAGTCAGCGACTGTCGCCGGATACCGTGTTACTTACTTAGGCACGAAAGTAGATGTTTCTCCACAAATGCGTGTAGTCAAGGCACGCGTGCGCATTGAGCGCGATGGAAACAACTTGGGGGTTTACGCACCGGCAGTGAATATTTTTCCCAACGCCACCAGCGCGATAGGTACTCCGTCGGTTCGGACCGGGTTAACTGGTGATGTCTACCTAACACTCATTTCTTCACCTACCGACGGCAGTCAGGCCACGCTGGGCGTAGCCGTTAAGCCAATGGTTCTATGGATTTGGCTTGGTGGTGGAGTAATGGCAATCGGTACCGTATTGGCTCTCATGCCTAAACGCCGTCGCGCTTCTGCTGATGGCGTTTTAACCGACGACATAAATCGTGTTTCCGCATGAAGCATCCGGCCCGTTGGACTGCCTTGCTAGTAGCGGCGATGATTGTTGGTCTCGGCGTTGTTCTTGCCGTTCAGGTTGGTGACGATCCTCGAAGCGATGCAACTACTAGTCGATTAGTCGGTAAAGATGCTCCCGAACTTTCGCTGCGCACTCTCGACGGAATTCCAGTGACAACCGACACCCTGTTGGGAAAAGTTGTAATTATTAATTTTTGGAATTCTTGGTGTATACCGTGCCGAGTTGAGCTCCCTGCGTTAAAAGAGTTTTACGACCGGCATCGCGACGACCCGAGTGTGGCGATGGTAGGAATTATCCGCGACGATTCAACCAAGGTGATAAAAAGTTACGCAAACGCTGAAGGTATCGACTGGATTATTGCTATCGATCCAAATTCTCAAGCCGCCCTCGCTTTTGGAACTCGTGGTCAACCCGAGACTTTCGCGGTCGATGCCAATGGTTTGATCACTGGTGCCCAGATCGGTCCAGTTACCCTGCGCGACTTGGAGTTACTTCTCGACTCTGCCCAAGGACGATGAGATGACAAGCCGACGAGTTCTTCCGTGGCTCGGGCTGATAGCAGTTTTTCTCATCGTCATCGTTTGGGCGTCATGGCCTAGTGGTGGTCGGCAAACCGTAAACGAGCAAGCCCATGAATTGGCGAGCGAAATTCGTTGCCCCGATTGCGAGGGTTTGAACGTGGCCGATTCATTCACTACTAGCGCTCGCGCTATTCGTAAAGATTTATTACGGCGACTTAAGGCCGGCGAGAGTGAGTCGGAAATAAAAAGTTCTTACGCGGACCGTTACGGCGAATCAATTTTGCTTAACCCTGATAGCAGCGGACTCGGAATCTTGGTTTGGGGACTTCCGATAGTCGTCCTTATTTTCGGCGGGGCGGGAATCGCATTTGTTATTTTACGCCGGAGCAAGACTCCTCGGCTCACTCCCACCGATGACGACCGTTCGGAAGTTGATCGAGCTCGCGACCAATGAACAGCAATGAACGCGTCACACTAGAAAATGAGCGCGACTTCCTTCTTAAGTCAATCGAAAATCTTGAGTCGGAATTTGCTGCCGGTGGCATTGACGAAGATTCTTACAAAGTTCTCCACGATGATTACACCGCTCGTGCTGCTGCGGTATTGCGATCATTGCGAGCGGGAAAAAAAACTGAACAAAAAGCTGCACCCGTTTCATCTCGCCGACGCTTGCTGACAATTGGAGCGGTGGCGCTATTCGTGGCGATTGCTGGAGTTAGTTTGGCGTTTGCGTTAGGGGCTCGACTACCGGGTCAGACGGCAACTGGCAATTCTGAATCAAGTGGGAATACCAAAGTGACGCCCGGCGATCGTCAACGCCGACTTGAAGCGGCAGTCGCCGCCGACCCTAACGACATCGCGGCCCGACTTTTATTGGCGCAATACCTTGAAGCCCAAGGCGATCTGGCTAAAGCATTAGCTCAGTACGATGCCGTTCTTGGTATAGATCCCGCGAGTGCGCCGGCCTTGGCCCAATCGGGTCGAATTCTTTATTTGACTGCGGAACGGGCCCCGGCGGCCGACGCGGCCGGACTAGTAGCCAAAGCGTTAGCGCGGCTTGATTCTGCGTTAGGAAATGACCCCGACTATTCGGAAGCACGATTTTTTCGCGCCATTATTCGCGCCAATGATTTTGGCGACTTCGTCGGCGCCCAGTCCGATCTGCAGCGGTATTTGGTCGCCGAACCTAGCGGGCGCTTCGCCGATCAGGCCCGTCAGTTGTTGACCGATGTAACCAATGCGCTGGAGTCACCTAGCCCAACTACCAGTGGCGGGTAGTTGGTATCTCGATGGGCTCCTCTATCCTTGGTGTAATAATCTAAATAAACCAACCAAGTCGATATCCCGTAAGAAAGGTTCTAATAATGGCAACGCCACCCGATCCCCAGATTGATAGCGAAAAGATGTACCGAGCCGTCATTACCTCGAACCGCGGCACCATTGTTATGGATCTCGACCCAAAATTAGCTCCGACCACGGTTAATAACTTCGTCGGTCTTGCTCGCCAGGGTTTTTATGACGGTTTAACTTTTCACCGCGTGGTGTCGGAGTTTGTAATCCAAGGTGGTTGTCCTGCCGGTACTGGTACTGGCGGGCCGGGTTACAAGTTCCCCGATGAGCCAGTGCAAGCTGAGTACCTCTTGGGCGCAGTAGCTATGGCGAATTCTGGACCCGGTACAAACGGTTCACAATTCTTTATCTGCATCGACGACTGCACTAGTAAGTTGAGCAAGGATTACAACTTGTTCGGTTACGTAACTTCGGGCATTGACATTGCCCAAGCAACTGCGGTCGGCGATGTAATGGAAGCAATCGTTATCGAAGAGATTGAACGAGACGGGGCTTGATTTAGTGTCCGATGTCACTGCCCAATCGAGCACTTCTATCGATTTAGTTCGCAGTGTCTATGAGCGCTATCCAAATGCGGTTGAGGTAGTTCGGCGCCGGCTAGAGCGTCCGCTTACTTTTGCTGAAAAAATTCTCGCGGCCCATGCCGACGACGTAGAGACGGTCGGGCTGACACGAGGCGTGGATTACGCGGATTACCATCCCGACCGAGTTGCCATGCAAGACGCCACTGCACAAATGGCTTTGCTGCAGTTCATGACTGCGGGTTTACCCCAGGTCGCGGTTCCCAGCACGGTGCATTGTGATCACTTGATTCAGGCACAAGTAGGGGCCGGTCCCGACCTCGCCGAAGCACTCAACACCAACTCCGAGGTGTACGACTTTTTGCGTTCGGTTTCAGAAAAGTACGGGATTGGTTTTTGGAAACCAGGATCAGGAATTATTCACCAAGTTGTTCTAGAGAATTACGCGTTTCCCGGTTCGATGATGATCGGCACCGATAGCCACACTCCTAATGCTGGTGGCCTCGGATCAATCGCGATTGGTGTTGGTGGTGCCGATGCCGTTGATGTAATGGCGGGCTGGCCGTTTAACACTCGGGTTCCTAAACTTATTGGCGTCAATCTTACGGGGGAGCTATCAGGTTGGGCCTCGGCTAAAGATGTCATTCTTAAAGTTGCCGGAATACTCACTGTTCAAGGTGGTACTGGCGCAATTATTGAATATTTCGGTCCCGGTTCGGCGTCTATCTCGACTACCGGCAAAGCCACTATCTGCAATATGGGTGCCGAGATCGGAGCTACTTGTTCGTTGTTCCCCTACGACGAACGCGCCGCCGATTATTTGAACATTACTGAGCGATCCGAAATTGCTCAACTAGCCGACCGGAATGCTGTTCACTTGCGTGCCGATCCTGAAATTTTTGTCAATCCTGATCGTTACTTTGATCGAGTGATTGATATTGATCTCAGCGAGCTTGAGCCGCACTTAGTGGGCCCCCATACCCCCGATCTCGATCGACCAATCTCCGATGTCAAACAAGCGGCGATAGATGAGGGTTATCCGCTAGATATTTCTTACGCTTTGGTTGGTTCTTGCACCAACTCTTCCTACGAGGATATTGGTCGAGCCGCGAATATCGCCCGACAAGCTAAAGCGGCGGGGCTGCGAGTTCGCACGCCTTTATTGATTACTCCCGGTTCTGAACAAGTTCGGGCCACCATCGAGCGAGATGGTCTGCTCGACGATCTCGAAGCCATCGACGCCACGGTGTTGGCAAATGCTTGCGGCCCGTGTATCGGTCAGTGGAAGCGCAACGATGCGGAGGCGGGAAAAGTCAACACCATCGTTTCGTCATTTAACCGAAACTTTCCTGCTCGCAATGATGGCAATGTTTCCACTATGTCGTTTATCGGTTCGCCCGAAACGGTCGTGGCTTACGCGTTGTCGGGTCGTCTTGACCATAATTTTTTACGCGATCCGATTATTGCCGACGATGGTACTGAAGTCATGTTGTCAGCACCGACTGCACCTGATTTACCGGCCAATGGATTCGATCCCGGCGAGTCAGGGTTTGTTGCCCCCGCCGCTGACGGTGCGGCAGTGACCATAGTGGTCAGTCCTGATTCTGATCGCTTACAGCTGCTTCAACCGTTTCCTGCGTGGGACGGTAAAGACTTCACTGGATTACGGGTACTACTAAAAGCAGTAGGGAAATGTACTACCGACCACATCTCCCCCGCGGGAAAGTGGTTGCGTTATCGCGGTCATCTAGCCAACATCAGTCAGAATCTTTTCCTTGGCGCCAATAATGCCTTTTCGCTAGACGAACTGGGAACAGGTATTGATGGGCGTAATGGTTCGGTAGTCCCGCTACCCGATCTTGCTCGCGCTTATAAAGAAGCAGATATTTTTTGGATTGCGGTCGGGGATGAGAACTACGGAGAAGGGTCGTCGCGTGAACACGCGGCTATGGAACCGCGATTCATGAACGGTCGAGCCGTTTTGGTGCGATCGTTTGCCCGAATTCACGAGGCGAATCTTAAAAAACAAGGAGTACTGGCCCTCACTTTTTCTAATCCTGACGATTACGAGCGTATTCAAGTTGATGACACGATCGACATATTCGGGTTGGCTGATTTAGCCCCCGGCCAACCGGTAACGGTGGCAATTCGTCGCCTAGACGGCGCGGTCCATGAGATAGAAACTCGGCATACGATGTCAGAAGAGCACATAGCGTGGTTTCGAGCGGGCTCGGCCCTAAACGTTTTGCGTAGTCAGTAGTAACCGAGCCCCAGCAGGAGGATTTTATGATGACTAGGCGGCGATCTGTTTTAACCAGCACATTTGCGGTTGTTGCCATCGTCATCTTTAGTGCCTGCGGTGGCAGTGACTCGACGTCAACCGGAACCGATAAATCGACCCCTTCTTCTCCCGACCCGGACGAAACTTCGGTCACTATCGGCGTTATCTGCACCTCACCAAGTGAAGCGGCCGAAACGGTAGTGAGTGCTTGGGAAGCCAGCGATAAAGCCGCCGCACTTCGTTGCTCTAATACTGAGACCGTTGACAAACTGTTTAAAACTAGCGGGGCTAGTGCGGAGTGGGTATTTCAAGGTTGCACGACGACGACTCCAGAAAAATCACAATGCCCCTTCACTTATGAAGGTGGCGCAGCTTTCTTTACCGTTACTGGCAGTGATGCGATGGGCTGGCAGGCTTCATCGCTTTCTTACTCGGCTGACTAAGTTTTAGAAAAAGTAATTGGCGCTAACTGCGCTGATGTGGGTTCGGCGCAACAAAACCACGCTTCGCTTAAACGCGGAACTGTAGTGAAGGCTTCGGGATTAATAGCCAGAGCGGGTAAAGCGCAAGCAGTTCTTATCGAGTTGTAAATATCGATTGCGCTATCGCCGGCGGCAGTTTTTTGTTCAACCAGTTCGACTAGTTCCTTTTGCAGCGCGTCAGCCGCAGGATCGGCTGATTGCCAACTCCAAGATCTCCGTTCGGGTTGATAATCGCCGAGATGAGCATCAAGATCGGGATGAGCAAGGAGTAACGACCCGGGCGGCAATAAAAGCCGAATCGTATATTGCACAGGGTCGACATTTCCGATTAGATCGTTTTGAGCCACGAACTCAAGCAGATTACGCACTTGGTCGGGGGTGGTCCAAGGGGTGAACGGCATCCACGAAGGCCTCACTGCTATGGAGTGGTCGCGCAAAATTTGAGTAGCTCGCACCATGCCGGCCACAGTGTGACCTTTATCGAGTCGCATCAGCGTGGCTTCATCGACCGACTCAAAAGCCGAGACCGCAAACAGGCAACCCGAGGCGGCAAATTCAGCCCAGATATCGGAATGCTCTATTACGTGCTCAACTTTGACGGTGCAGTCGAAGGTGAGTTCTGGGAAACGCTGATGCATCGTGCGCACAATGCGTAACGAATGCTGAGCCCCATTTAAAAAATCGGGATCACCAAATGTTACGTGTCGAGCTCCAGCACGAACCTGTTGCGCGATATCTGCGAGTACGGATTCTTTATCTACGATTCGTATTCTTCCGTCGTAGACAACCGGTACGGGACAGTGTCGACATTTATGCGAGCAGCCGTGCGAAGCTTCTACGTAGGCCACCGGGACTTCGGTTTCGTTGGCAATCAAGTGGGCGTATTCGCTAAGTGTAGGCAACAGATCGCGGGCGGGCAGTGACGAAGTAATGCGGTCTCGGTAAACGACTTGGGTCTCGGTGTCGCCTTCAACCCACGCTCTTAAAACTTCATCGGTTTCTCCCGAAAGCGCGCGATCAACTGAATCAGCAAGAACATGACCGTAAAGACCGTAAGCGGCAATAGGAAGATCGGAACGCTGAGCGCGAATCTCGTCTATTAATTTTTGAGCAATCATGGTTGCCGTGTGCATGGGGACTGAAAACGCTACGCGGTCGGCCCACTCAATATCTTCTGGTTCCCAGTCTTGGACCGCGAGGTCGCGACAGCGCACTTCGTGGCCCGCATCTCTTAAACGACCAGCCGGTGCGGCCACCGAAAGCGGTTGATGACCAAGGTCGTAGGTGGCGACGAGAAGTATGCGCATTACTGCCAGCGTAGGCAGAAATTGTTCTCGGGGCTAAATCAAACAATTTCTATTTCGAGCAACGCGTGGGCGTTTCGTAGCGCCGTTTCGACCTCATCGGGTGTCTTGGCCCGAGCGAATATAAATCCTAAATAACGGTCACCTTCCGGCAGGGCTTTGAGTTCGCGACCGATCGGAACAGTAATGTCAATCGCCACGATATTGGCCACGACTAGAGCCTTGTCTTTGCCGCTAACGCCAACGAGTTTGCCAGAATTTGGAATAGGGATCATCATCACCCCTGCCGAAAGTTTTTCGCGTTGAATATCGATCGACATTCCGAGGGCATGACGAAGAATAACTTCTTCGAGACTTATTCCAGTTCCGAAACTCAGCGTGCGCGCACATAGCCCACCAATCGATCGAGCGGCAACTTCGATAACCCAACATCGACCGTCTTTGATCTTTAATTCGATATGCACCGGACCTTCAGTGAGATCAATGGCCCGACAGGCATCGTTTGCGGTTGTGTTAATTATTTCAATAACTTCGCGTGGCTGGCGCGATGGAGTTACGTAGATAGTTTCTTCAAAATAAGGACCTTCCATTAGGTTGGGTTTGTCGAATATGGCCAAGACTTCGAGAACTCCCGAACGGAGGATTCCTTCTACGGCAACTTCTTCACCCTCGATGTATTCCTCGATTATTAATTCACCACCACCAATTTTTTTAGCTCGCATTGCGGCGGCGGCGGCCTCCTGAGCGTTATTAGCACGAATGACTCCTTGGCTTGCCGAAAGCCCGACAGGTTTTATTACGCACGGAAAACCGACATCTGGTATTAACGCGGGGTCGCTAAAGGCAGCAAACTTTGGCTGCGAAACTTCTTGACTCGCCAACGCCGTCCGTAATGAAGATTTATTGCGGGTATGGGCGACGGCACTCGGCATGCTGGCGGGAAAGCCGAGTTGCTCAGCGGCCCGCGCTGCGATTTCGATTCCGCGGTCGTCGAGCGCGACGACCGCATCGACACCCCGTCGATCATCAAGCCCAACGATCTGGTCGGCCGCAGTAGCAGGGTCGTCGAAGGCGATGACTAAAGTTCGAGCGCTTTCGGCGTCGGGTATTACCGGTGCTTCGTCGGAGGCAACTATCAAATCGACCCCTAGGGATCGAGCGGCGGCAATGAAATCAGTGGTTCGGTACGACGATGTAGGCACAAGTAGAACAACTCGAGACATACCTTGTATCATGGCAACTATGAGCCAGATTGTGAAGCCAATACTTACCCTCACTGATGAAGCCCGCACCAAGGTGCTCGAAGTAAGAAAAGGGGAGACCGATCCCGGTTCGTTGGCGTTGTGGGTTGAGGTAAGTGGAGAGCAGGACGGTTCGTACACCTACACCATGGAACTGCGGCCGATTTCGATTGCTAGTTCTGACGATTTGATTCAAAGCCACGACGACCTTTCGGTTGTTATCGCTAACGGAAGTATCGAAAAAATTGCTGGGGCCACACTAGATTTTGGCGCGGCCGGAATGGTTATGCAGAACCCGAATCAACCCGAGCCCGCTCCCGCTTTCGTTGATCGTCCCGAAGCTGATCTTTCCGGTCCCGTCGCGCAAATGGTTATTGCGGTACTCGAAGCAGAAATCAATCCGGCGATTGCCGCACACGGTGGCCGTGCCGATTTAGTGGCAGTCGAAGAAGACGTGGCCTACCTTCGCTTGTCGGGCGGTTGCCAAGGTTGCGGTATGGCCGCAGCAACTCTTTCACAAGGAATTGAAGTCTCCATTCTTGAAGCCGTTCCTGAAATTAAGCGGGTGGCCGATGTAACCGATCACGCCTCTGGTAGCAACCCTTACTTCGAAGCGGCCAAAAAGTAACTAGCTAGAAGTAACTTTTAGGCGAAGCGAAGAGCATCGCGGCCCGCGTAACGAGCGACTGTATTATCGGCCGCGGCAGTTGTTGTTAGTGCATTAATGACATCGGTAAGCAGCGCGGCCGGTATTGCACAAGTCATCTCGTGCACCGACATTCCCGTGCGGACGCGGCTCAGTGCACAGCCGACACTGGCGGCTACTTCACCTTTTTCTTTAGCAATCGCGACGATGTGACACTGCGGTTTACCTTCGAGATGCATCTGGGGCCACGCATCGTGGATAACCATTACCTGCTTAGGGTTGACCCGAAGAAGAACTACATCGGGGTCAACGCTGTCGGTCAGCGGCCCGTAAATTATTGCGCCCGGTTTTTCGGTTACTACCGGAATCTGAGGGACGACGTCCATAGTCACCCATCCTGACTCAATAAGAGCAGCAACATCGGAGTTACCCGCAACTTCGTCGAGGGTTTTGAAGCCGTGAGTGAGGCTTCCCACTGAGCAGTTGCCGTGATCTTCAGCCACGGTTGAAAAAGTTTGATCGGTGGATCGCATCCAGAACACACAACCGGCCGCCACTCGTCCAGTGCGACCGTCGTCGGCGGGTGGCGCCATGGGCGCATCGAAGGCTTTTATTTCACTAGGTACATCAACCGAGAAAGTAATCGCAATCGGAGGTGAACCAAGCGAAAGAAGATCGGACAGAGTTGTTGATAAGGCCGACCAGTCATTTCCCATTAGCAGCCAACTTAACAGTTGCGCAATGCTCGCATCGCATCGAGTACTTGAGGGAAGGCGATCGTAAATGCTTCGATTTCACGGTCGGTAGTGTTCCAACCCACGGAGACTCTCAGGGACTTATCGGCCTCGACCCCCATAGCGGTTAGTACCGGCGAAGGTTCTAGCGCTTCGCTCGAACACGAAGATCCGGAGTGCACGGCAACTCCGCGTTGATCAAGCCCGAGGAGAATCGGCTCCGCTTCAATATCATTCACCGAAATACAAACAAGGTGTGGTAGCCGGTTATCGGGATCGCCGAGTTGTTCGACTCCCGATAACGCGGTGGCCTCATTCGTGAGTTGGGTGGTCTGAGTACGCGCCCGCGTGGCTTCGATATTTAATCGGTCATTAGTAGCCAATTCTTCTGCTGCCGCCCCGAATCCAACGATGGCAGGAACATTCTCCGTTCCTCCTCTTCGAGCCCGTTCTTGCATTCCCCCAACAATGAACGGGGCTATGCGCAATCCGCGTTTGATTATCAATGCCGCGGCACCCGGCGGGCCGCCCCAAGTGTGAGCGGTGACTGAACAGAGGTCGACTCCCAGATCAGAAAATTTTACGGGTAGGTATCCGGAAGCCGACCGAGCATCGATATGGACGAGAATTTCACGCGCTTGTGCTGCGGCGATGATTTTGGGTAATTCCGACTGGATAGTTCCGACTTCATGGTTAGCAAGTTGCAAAGACAGCAGTGTGGTGTTGGATTGGAAAGCCGCGATAACGGTTTCGGCTGAAAATCTTCCTTGCTGGTCAACTCCGACCGCACTATATTTCTCCTCACTTCGAGTACACGCATCTAGAACCGCTGAATGCTCTACCTGACTCGTAACTATGTGCTGTTCAGCGCTATTCGATTGGATTCGGTTTCGTTCCAGTGCACCCCAGATAGCAGTATTAATTGCTTCGGTACCAGTGGCGGTAAATACAACTTCACTGGGAAGAGAACCGAATAGTGTTGCCACTTGGTCGCGTGCATTTTCTATAGCTACGCGGGCAAAATTACCTTCTTGATGTATGCGTCCAGGATCTCCAGAGCCACCACGCAAAAACGGGAGCATGGCGCTCAACGCCACTGGTCGTAATGGGGAAGTAGAAGCGTGGTCGAGATAGACCCGATTCACGGGCGAACTTTTGTTAGATCCGAGCGACGCAGCGGTCGGCGCCGCGGGGTCGACTGGATTCAAAGTGAGGAGAAGTGTCGCCGTAAAGTCCGGCCAACATTCCCCTGATCATTCCTCGGTCGAGGGCGCACACCACATGCGGATACTGCTGAGCAGTATCGCCAAACGGACAACACTCCGAAACGATTGCCAATTCGTTTCCTTTGGTGTCGGCATGGGCATCAAAGCCCAACGCAGTTAGGGCTTCGGCTACTGAAGCGATTGCATTCTGAACCGAACGTTGTCGTGCGCTCGGCCCCATTCGCTCGGCCAACATTTGACCATATTCGAATCCGATTTCGTCGGCGATATTTTCGGCTTGCTCGGCCCCCAAAGTATCGAGCGCGCGTAGGAGTAAGTGAGAAAGCAGATCGTCGTGACGGATCGGAATCGTGAGCGCGTCACCTTTAATCGATGTCACTCGATACCGTTTTGACGGCCGTCCCGCGCTACGCGCCTTTTGATCATCTATTTCAACAATTAGATATCCGCCGCTACTGAGTTTTTCGAGATGATGTCGAGCGACATTGGAATGGAGAGAAAATTTCTTGGCAATTTCTCCCGCCGTGAAGCCATTCGGATTATCACGAGCGGCTAAATAAATTTCTCGCCGAGTAGAGTCACCAAAAGCACTAGTTATCGCGGTCACGGCGGAGTTGAATTGATCGTGACTGAATCCCTGATCGAGTCCGACAGATGCAGGGGATGCTATTGGGATGGATGAGACCACGGCTGTATTCTACCTACGGAGGTAGTGCAAATGTTTAGCTGCCTAATCGTCATTAAGTCACTGGAGTATCAACATGAATCTTGGTGCTAACGATCCCCGCGAGGAATCGGTACGAGTTGTACTGGCGGGGGTAATCGATCCAATTATCGATTGCCCCATAACCGAGTTAGGGATGATTAAAGGCCTCGCGCTTGACGGAAACTCAGTCGTTATTGCGATAGCGCATCCACTAGAAGATCGCGGCCAATGGGCCGAGCTGGCTACCAGTATCAAGCTCGCGGTCGGTGAACTGGCAGAAATTGATTCGGTAGAGATTGATGCTCGAATGATGAGCGATGCAGAAATTATTTCCCTAGCCCGGATACTAAAAGGTGAACCCCCACCTAATCCGCTGGCCGTGGTCGATGTAAATGCACCCGCCGCACCACCCCCCGCGCGCGTAAATCCTTTTCTTAATTCCCGAACCCGAATAATTGCTGTCGCGTCGGGCAAGGGCGGAGTAGGAAAATCGTCGGTTACTACTAATGTTTCTATCGCCTTAGCCGCGCGCGGCAATCGTGTTGCCGTGATTGATGCCGATGTTTGGGGGTTCTCGTTACCGCGAATGCTTGGAGTCGATCAGCCGCCCGATCTTATTGACGATATGATCGTTCCTCCGATTGCTAACGGAGTGCGTTTAGTTTCAATGGGACTTTTTACTGCTGAAGATCAGGCAGTCATTTGGCGGGGACCGATGTTGCACAAGGCACTCGAACAATTCATAACCGATGTTTACTGGGGTGAGCCCGACTACTTAGTGATCGATTTGCCACCCGGTACCGGAGACATTTCGTTATCAATTGCCGAATTTTTGCCCCGAGCCGAAGTCGTAATCGTTACGACTCCACAACCGGCGGCCCAGAAAGTTGCTCAACGAGCAGGTGCGATGGCTGACAAGGTAGATCTTGATGTAGTCGGCGTAATTGAAAATATGTCTTGGTTTAGAGGCGATGATGGTGTGGCCTACGATATTTTTGGTGCCGGCGGCGGACAAGAACTGGCTGATCAACTCGAGGTGCCACTACTAGGACAAGTTCCGTTGGTACGCGCGCTGCGCGAAGGGGGAGACGTGGGAATTCCTATCGTGGTGGCCGACCCTGAGTCCGAAGCGGCAGTGATTTTTCGATCTATAGCGGAACGCCTTGATACCGATCTGCGCCCAACCCGCCGTAGCCACCCTGATCTCAAAATCGGCTGAGTGGGAATGAGCTAGACGAAGCGGATAAGGTAATCCGATGGAAGTACGCATCGGAGTCGTTTACACCCCTAAAGAGATTTTGCTTGAGGTCGACAGTTCGCCTGACGACTTAGTAAAGGTAATCAACTCAGCTATTAAGGCCGACGACGGAATGATTTGGTTGACCGATACTGACGGTCGCAAGATCGGTATCCCCTCAGAGCGTCTCGCTTATATAGAGATGGAAACCGGACCTGATTCCAAGCGCGTTGGGTTCGGTCCGGCCTGACCAAAGCGTCAAGCCGACAGGATGACAACTCCGGAGCTGGTTAGTTCAAGTTTTAAAAGTTCTGACGCAGATTGGTTAGATCGACGACTCATCCTCTTCACTGGTAAAGGCGGAGTTGGCAAAAGTACCGTTGCCGCCGCTACCGCTCTGCTCGCGGCCAGTCAAGGTAAAAAAGTTCTCTTGGTCGATAACGATTCGACGGGAAATTTGGCCGCGTTATTTGAGCACAGTGAAGTTGGATTTACTCCAACTGAGATTTATCCGGGGATTTCCGCGCTACAGATGGAAACCGAAGCTTCATTGCGGGAATATCTTAATTTGCAACTCCGGCTTCCTCTGGCGGGCCGAGTTGGACCACTGGCTAATGCATTCGACTTTATTGCCGCCGCCGCTCCCGGAGTTAAAGAAATACTCACGATGGGAAAAATCTGCTGGGAGGTAAGAGAGGCGCTAGAGGGGCGAGCTCCATGGGACATAGTCATCGTCGACGCCGCCGCTACTGGCCATGTGGTATCTCAGTTAGACGCCCCGCGCGCGATAAGAGAATTGGTAAAAGTGGGACCGGTTGCTAATCAGACCGAATGGATAATAAAAATCCTCTCCGACCCGCAGCTCACTGAGTTGCATGTAGTCACTACTCCAGAAGAAATGCCGATTAGCGAGACCATTCAATTAATCAAATCGCTTGAGGATCGAGTCGATGTGGCGCTGGGGAACGTGATCGTAAACCGAGTTCTTCCTGAGCCCTTTAATAGAAATGATTCTGTCGTATTCGAATCACTGAAGTCTGATGCGGCTACCGAAATACTGCATAGGAACGCGGGTTTAGGCACCGACGAGGTTTTGGCGGCAGCCGAATTAGCCGTATCGTTGCGGCGAAACCAAGTTAGTCATATCGCCCGCCTTCGTGCCGCAGTCGACTTGCCTCTGGTTTATCTCCCCTATCTTTTTGTTCGCGATCATGGGCTTCGAGTAACCCGAGTAGTAGCGGAGGCATTAGAAAACGAAATGTCGACGGGGGCGCGTAATGGGTAAGCAGATTCCGAAAAAAATAAGCACATCAGGGATTGAGGCTTTGTTGACCACCCGAGAAATACTTATTTTTTGTGGTTCAGGTGGTGTTGGGAAAACAACAGTTGCCGCCGCGGCGGCCTTAGCTGCAGTCCAGAATTCGAACGCCAAAGTTATGGTGCTCACTATCGACCCCGCGCGCCGGTTGGCTGACGCTCTAGGCCTAGAAAGTCTGGGAAATATCGAGACTCGCGTTCCTGATTCACTCTTAGTTCAGGCTGGGATTACTCCGAAAGGGGAGTTGTACGCGGCCATGCTTGACACCAAAGCAAGCTGGGACGATTTAGTGGTTCGTTATGCTCCCAGCCAAGAAGTAATAGATAATATTTTCAGTAATAATCTTTATCAAAATATTACTAGTCGCTTTATTCAAAGCCATGACTACATTGCGATGGAACGGTTATTCCAACTTCACTCCAGTGGGTATTACGACTTAATTATTCTTGATACCCCTCCTACTCGCCACGCTATCGATTTTTTAGACGCACCAAAGCGCATGGCAGATTTTTTTGGCGGCAGACTATTGCGCTGGCTGACTCTTCCGTACCGAGCGGGTGGCGGTCGAGGAGGCCGTTTCGTAAATTTAGCAAGTCGGCCGTTCTTTAGAATTGCTGATCGAATTCTGGGAAATGATTTTGTACAAGACATTGCTGAGTTCTTCGTAAATTTTCAAAGCATGTACGACGGTTTTGTTGAGCGTTCCAAAGCGGTCGAGCAGTTACTCCACGACCGCCGTACTAGTTTTGTAGTAACTACAACGCTAGAGGGCGCTCCGCTTAGAGAGGCGCAGGCCTATTGCGAGCAACTTAAAATTAGAAATTTACCCTTGGGCGCGCTGATTCTTAACAAACTTCTCCCCGACTTTTTTCGAACGGAAACATCGATCTCGGCCGCGCGGGTGCTTATTGAAAAAATGCCAGAGATAGCCGCGCAATTAGATTCTGATCCGAAAGTGATATCCGATGCGGGCGAAATATCCCGCGTGCTCACCACTATCACCAGCACATTTACGGAGTACGCGCTCGTCGCGGAGCGAGAAGCTGAATTGCAGATTGAGCTGAGCGGGTTGCCCGAAATGGTGGCAACGATTCCGTTATTTTCTGATGACGTCCATGATCTAGCGGGACTAGGCCGAGTCGGCAGTCGACTCTGGGTCTCGTAACCTAAGGAGATGGCACTTCCACTTTACGATCTTGCGCTTTCTGGTACCGGAATAGAAGGCGACCAACTGCGCCATTTGCAGCGGCTGGTCGGTAACTGGCAAATGTTGGCCGACCTTTGTTTCGCCGATTTGCTGCTACTCGCTCCGGTAGCACGCGACAATCCTCATCGGTTCATGATTATTGCTCACGTTCGTCCCACCACTGGGCCGACTCTTTATCCTTTCGAATTAGTTGGCGCAGTGGTGCAAGAGGTTGAGCGGCCAGTAATAACGAGAGTCTGGCGCGAAGAGGAGTCGAGATCTGATTTTGTAAAATCACTCTTAGCGGGTGAAACCGCCATCGGTATTGAAGCTAAAGCTCGGTCTTGGTGTATTCCTGTCCGATTCGAAGGCGAAGTGATAGCGGTACTTGATGTGGAATCGCCAGTTGAGTCGGGTCGCCGTTCGGGCGAATTAGAACGGCACTATCGAGATATTTTTGAAAAATTTTCGGTAATGATTTCTGATGGAATTTTCCCGTTTGATCGCGATGAAATTGTGCTCGAAGAAGGTGCTCGCGTGGCCGATGGAGTAATAGTTACGAATAGCGAGCTGGAGATCCAATACGTAAGCCCAAACGCGGTTAGCGTTTTCCATAGATTTGGCATTCATTCCTTTTTACCGGGCATAAAAATTGATCGGCTCGGCGTTGATAAATCAGCACTTGAAACGGCACGGGAAACGTTTTTTCCGTCAATAGAAGAAATCGAGCAAGGAGATACCTCAGTTTTAGTTCAGGCAATTCCTATCGTGCTGGCTGGGAAAGTTGAAAACATATTAGTTTTGGTTCGGGATATCTCGGATATTCGCACGCGGGATCGAATGCTGCTGTCTAAAGATGCCACAATTCGTGAAATTCATCACCGGGTTAAAAATAATTTGCAAACTATTGCCGCCTTGCTTCGACTTCAGAGTCGACGGCTGGAGTCACCCGAAGCTCGCGCCGCGGTTGAAGAATCTGAGCGCAGAGTACGGGCAATAGCTATCGTCCACGAGACTCTGTCGCGGGAAACAAGCGATGCCGTTGAATTTATGGAGATAATCCAACCTCTTGTTGGAGTAGTGCAGGAAAGTGTTTTTAGTGACGAACAACGTCTGGAATTTTCGGTTGAGGGCGACGCCGGCGTTATTTCTGGTGCGATTGCAACGCCATTAGCAGTAATTCTCAATGAGCTAATGCAAAATGCAGTTGACCACGGCTTCCCTTACCACGAAGGACAGGTGAGTGAAGGAAAAGTCGTAATTAGTATTCAGCGCGACGAACAAGTAATCGAGGTCAGGGTAAGCGATAGCGGTATTGGGTTTCCGTTAGGGTTCGTTATGGACGAATCTCAAGGCATGGGATTATCTATTGTGCAGACATTAATCAGCAGTGAATTAGGTGGGACAATTTCTATAACTGAGGCTGGTAAAAAAGGTGCCGAAGTAACTTTGTGTATACCTATCGGCTCGTCCTGATTATTTAAACGACGGCTCGCTGGTTGTTAAGCCAAGTTTTGCGGAGTTTGCGGCGCTCTTCTTCGATCGTTCCGCCCCAAATACCCGACTCTTGGTTGGTCGCTAGTGCGAATTCAAGACACTCTCCGGTCACCGCGCACACCTCGCAGATTCGCTTAGCAGTTTCAATTTGATCAAGCGCGGGTCCGGTTGTGCCGATGGGAAAGAAAATCTCAGGGTCGGCATCGTTACAAGCCGAGAACTCACGCCAGTCGTCGTAATCCCAGTCGTGTGAACGTATCCAAGTGAGCGCCACGCGTTATTCCTCCTGATAGTCAAACAACTGCGCCACGCCCAGCTGGTAGTGCGGTCCCCGGGAAATTCCTCGAGGCGTGAACAAGTTTACGGGCTTAAGTGGAGACCGCGCAAGGGGTCTGACCTGCACTTTTGTTTGATGCCCGCCGCCATCACCGCCGCTCTGGTCTCGTAAGATCGGTTGGTGATGGCTAAGCTCGGTCCCAATTCGCCCTTATTACTCGCTCATCGCGGCGCTCGGCGAGTAGAAGCAGAAAATACCATTGGCGCTTTCACTCGAGCCATTGAGATGGGAGCTGATGGCGTCGAGTTGGATGTTCATCGCACCGATGACGATGTTCTTATCGTTCATCATGACGCCGATATCCCCGGTCTCGGTATTATCTCGGATCTTTCGGCGCAAGTAATTCGTTCGGAACGCCACGATATACCGACCCTTGATGAAGTTTTTAGCGCGTGTCCAAATTGCATAATAAATGTTGAAATTAAAAATGCTCCGGGGGATCTAGATTATGACGAATCAAATCGAGTGGCAGATTTGGTTGTTGATGCCGTTGCTAATCAACCGTGCCCAGACGATGTAATCGTTTCGTCATTCAACATTGCATCAATCGATCGAGTGAAAGATCTTTCGCCGGCATTGAGAACTGGTTTTTTGGTTAGTCCAACTCTCGATCTCACCACTGCAGCTACTCTCACCTGCGACCATGGACATAGCGCCGTTCACCCCTTTATTTTGATGTTGGGAGGCGAACTTGGTTCCGAATTTATCGAGACCGCACACTCGCTGGGCTTATCGGTAAATGTGTGGACAGTTAATGAGGCTTCTGATATTGAACATTCGATAAAAATTGGTGTTGATGCAATAATTACCGATGTTCCCGATTTGGCTAAGGCGGTTCAGCGCTCAGTGACTAGCTAGATAATTTGCACTAACGCGAAACCGGCTTCGAGGTTGAGGTAGGTACTATTAGCGATAGCGAATTGGGTACGTAACTCACTTCGAGGCGTTCAACCTCGCCCAGAAAATCTCCATCAACTTGATAGGGAAATGGTCCGTGAGTGGCCACAAAACTTAGATCGCTTAAGTCGGCCATTTGCAGGACCGCTTTATTTTTACTCAAACGTTTTCCGCTGCCAATGGCTGAAGCAACCGCGGCAAGCGTTGACAAATAGTCAAATTTTCGAAACATAGTTAGTGCCAGTGCACGATCAAAACCAGCATCACGGGTGATAGTTAGTGGGCGTATACCGAAAAATGCGTAGGGGCGAGTATTAGAAACTACCGAAAAAAATCCTTCACCCACTGATTGCTTATTTGGCAATTCAACTCGGTAAGGAGGGTGCGTCCGATCAAAGTTTCTAAAATAGCTATTAGCAGTAGTGACGGCAAAAACTGAATGGGCGAACCAGCGCTTTATCCAGTGGTGGCGTTCGACTTGAGCGATCACGCCTGCATCGAATCCAACACCTAAGTGAAAAAGAAAGTGGCGTTCGTTAGCAATCCCGACGCCCACTCTTTTAATAGATTTTGTCGCTAGTGATTCAAGGAGTAGATCGGTCGCCGGTCCGACTGAATTAGGGATGCCAAGCGTGCGGGCAAAAACATTGGTAGACCCGCCCGGCAGGGGCGCTAAGGCAGTTTGAGTTCCGACTAATCCGTTAGCCGCTTCGTTTAACGTTCCGTCGCCCGCGGCCACTATGACCACGTCAATTCCTTCGGCCGCGGCAGATCGAGCGAGCCGAGTGGCGTGACCTCTCCGATAGGTTTCGGCCACTTCTAGTCGATGATTTTTGCCCAACATTTTTTGAATCTGGACGCGCCGTCGCGGCGTCATTGACGAAGCGGTGGGATTGACGATCAGCAGTAGGCGCATAACTCCAAGAGGCTAGGCGACTTCTACATCTCAGGATATATCGCGAATTAAAGAATAAATTTCGCTGGTGGCAAAGATAATTGCGATGATTCCTAAGACGATGCTCACGATAAGCCGGAGAGTGTGATCGGAAGATCGGATTGTGAGCGCGGCGCCCACGCGCGCCCCCGGAATAATTCCGACTATTAGCGGAAGGGCATAGAGCCAGTCGATTTGACCGATAATGGCGTAAGTAATTGTTCCGGGAATAGCCAATATCCCTGCGCACGCGAGTGAAGTACCCAGAGCCATTTTTAGGGGTAATCGGAGCCAACGGGTGAAAAGCGGAATCATCAATAAACCGCCGCCGACACCAAGAAGGCCGGAAAGTCCGCCGGCCGCGAGGCCGATAAGCATCATTCGCCACCAATCGGTACGCGGGGTGGCGGCTAGATCCGTGGCGGTGATGACGTGAGGTCCGGCGTCGGTGGCTCCTTCCACGACGATCGCTTCGCCGTCTTCGCCGCTCACCGGTTTGCGCCCTAACTGAATTGCGCCGAAAGCTACTAGCCCGGCCGTCATCAACATGAGCACATGACCGCCGCCAGGGATTTGACCCGAGAGCAAGGCTCCACCCACTGAAGCAAATATTCCCGTCAACGCGGTCCAAAAGATTACTCGACTATTTAGTAATCCTTCGCGGAGGTAGCGCAGCGATCCGCTTATTGAGCCCGGAATAATCGCCGGAAGAGTAGACGCCACTGCGGCTAAGGGAGTCGCCCCTAGCCAGTTAATGGTCGGGGTGGAGATGACGGCACCACCAATGCCGAACATACCTGACATGATTCCGGTCAAGAACCCCGCAATAACGGTAAGGATGATTATCAACAGGTCCGACACGGTCTTATCAGGCTACCCTTCGTTTATGAGTGCTTCTCGACCGCTGCGCGGAGTTTATATTCCGTTGGTAACCCCTTACGCGCCAGACGGAAGTGTAGCTCTCGACGCTCTCGAAGCCTTAGCCCATCACTACCTTGATGCTGGGGTCGCGGGAATTGCCCCACTCGGAACTACTGGCGAAGCCCCCGCGCTTGATGCCGATGAACAATTGGCAGTTATCGAAGTATGTTCTCGGGTTAGTTCTGAACGCGACTGCCAATTGATTGTTGGTGCGGGTACTAATAGCACCCGCACGACGGTCGCGTCGGTGAAGCGACTGAGTGCGTTCCCCACGGTCACTGCTGCTCTTTGTGTTGTTCCTTATTATGTTCGGCCAAGCCAAGAAGGCATTGTCGAACATTTTCGCGTCGTAGCCAAGGAAAGCCCAGTACCAATAATTGTCTACAACATTCCGTATCGCACTGGTCGAGTTTTAGAGGCGGATGGCCTGCTTGATTTATCCCGCACCAAAAATATTGTTGGGCTAAAACAAGCAGTAGGTGGAATCGACTCCGACACTTTGCGGGTGCTGGCAGAATCTCCCGACGATTTTGCGGTCTTAGGTGGCGAGGATCCGTTTCTATTTCCTACGGTATTATTAGGTGGAGTCGGTGCTATCTGTGCTTCTGCCCACCTTTGCACCGAACGCTTCGTAGCCATGATCGATTGTGGCTTGACGGGACAAATCGAAGCAGGTCGCGCTCACCAAGAAGCGCTAGCCCCAGTAGTTGCCGCCGGATTCGCTGAACCCAATCCGGCCGTGTTCAAGGCCGTATTGCATGCACAGGGTTTGATACCAACACCAGATTTGCGACTGCCGTTAACTCCAGCTTCACCGGTCGCCATTGAGGACGCGCTCGCGGCAATCGGTTCAGCCACTATATAAACCATGTCGGCTTCAGCAAACGACACTTCGCTGGCTGATCCTCGGCGCTGGTGGATTCTTGGTGTTTTATGTTTCGGCTTACTGGCAATCGTTATTGACAATTCAATTCTCAATGTTGCGATCCCGACACTCGTCCGTGAGCTCAATGCCACTAATACCGACCTGCAGTGGATCGTTGATTCGTACACGCTGGTTTTTGCCGGCTTATTGCTAACGGCCGGAAGTTTGGGTGACCGCTACGGGCGGCGTCTGGCTTTGCAATTTGGATTTATGATTTTTGGAATTGGGTCAATTTTGGCGGCCTTATCGGGAACCGCTAATGAGTTAATAGGAACCCGAGCGTTCATGGGCATTGGCGGCGCATTCATAATGCCCGCCACCCTTTCTATTATTGCCAATGTTTTCCCAGCCAACGAACGAGGTAAAGCTATCGGCATCTGGGCCGCGACTGCCGGTGCCGCAGTAGCGCTAGGTCCGTTGGTTGGCGGATTTCTCCTTGAGCATTTTTATTGGGGCTCAATTTTTCTGGTGAATATTCCGGTAGTGGTTATTGGCTTACTGGCTGGGTTTTTTCTAATTCCCAACTCTAAGGATCCCGCATCTCCGAAACTCGACCCCGTTGGTGCCGTACTTTCTATTGTCGGCTTAAGCGGGTTGCTCTACGCAATTATCGAGGGTCCGACTAAAGGCTGGACTGAGTCGACCACCGTCTCGAGCTTTGTTATTTCCGTAATTTTTTTAACGGCATTTTTTATTTGGGAAGTTCGCAGCAGTCACCCGATGCTCAGCCTTGCGTTTTTTCGCAACCCCAGATTTTCGATCGCCTGTTTGGCAATTACGGTCACCTTCTTTTCAATGTTTGGTTCAATCTTTGTCTTAACTCAATATTTTCAATTCGTTTTAGGGTATTCACCCCTGCAGACCGGCATTCGTTTACTCGCCTTCGCAATCCCGATGATGGTCCTTGCTCCGATGAGCGATCGATTTGTTCGTCTATTGGGAACAAAAATGGTAGTCGTAGTTGGATTAACTCTCGTCGCCCTCGGACTAGCGCTGTCGACGGCATTAGGGGAGTCGTCTTCTTACTTCGATATCGCGTGGCGTATGGTAATCATGGCTTCGGGAATGGCTTTGACGATGGCTCCGGCCACAACGTCGATCATGGGAGCGCTGCCGCTGGCTAAATCTGGAGTGGGGTCGGCGGTTAATGACACCACTCGCCAAATTGGCGGCGCGTTGGGTGTGGCAATCGTCGGAAGCGTGTTTAATTCGATTTATGGAAATCAGGTTGCTGATGCAATTTCGGGTAAAGGAATTCCTGCCAAGTTGGTGGCTCCGGCGGAAGAATCGTTAGGTTTTGCACTGGAAATTGCCAAAAAGATTGGCGGCGCAGCAGGTGATTCATTAGCCGCGGTCGCTCGGATGGCGTTCGTAGACGGTTTTCACGCCGGACTTTGGGTCGGTTCGTCGGTCGCGCTAATGGGAGCAATCGCGGCGCTGATCTGGTTGCCAGCTCGGCCGCGACAAGAAGACGAAAAACTGCAGGAAGCGGAGTATTACCGCGATAGGAGTGACGCGCTTATTGCCGCGGAGAAAAACTAACGACGCAGGAGTTCAGCAGTTTCGAACGCAAGATCGAGCGATTGACGCGCGTTCAGGCGAGGGTCGCACATAGTCTCGTAGCGTTGTTCAAGATCGGTACCCCGAACCGCTTCGGTGCCACCAAGGCACTCGGTTACATTTTCGCCGGTCAATTCGATATGAACACCACCGGGCCATACGTCGCCGGCAATGCACGCATCGAAAAATCCGTGTAGTTCTTGCATGATGTCGTCAAAACGTCGCGTCTTGTAGCCGCTCTCGTGCTGAAAGGTGTTGGCGTGCATAGGGTCGCAGGCCCAAATGACCGGTTGGCCCGCAGTGGCGCGCAACAAGGGCGGTAACGATTTAGCCACCGCTTCGGCGCCCATACGGCTGAACAGCACGATGCGACCGGGCCGCCGAGTGGGGTTTAGGCGATCACAAAGTGCGCTGACCTCTTCGGGCGACGACCGCGGCCCCAGTTTGATACCGATTGGGTTTTCGACACCCGACAAAAACTCCACGTGCGCACCATCAAGTTTGCGAGTCCGATCTCCGATCCAGAGGAGATGGGCTGAACAGTCGTACCAGTCGCTGGTTATCGAATCTTGGCGCGTTAAGGCTTCTTCGTAGCCGAGCAATAACGCTTCGTGAGCCGTCCATACATCTACTTCGCGAAGAGTCGGCTCGACTTCAGGATCAATTCCGCACGCGTTCATGAAACGCAAAGCCCGTTCGATTTCGTTGGCCAACTCGTCGTATCGGCGCCCTTCGGCGCTAGTAGCTATTGATTCCTGGGTCCAAGCGTGAACTCTTCCTAGCGCGGCAAAACCACCTTTGCTTAGTGCGCGCATGAGATTAAGTGTTGCTGCCGACTGATGATAAGCCCTTACCATTCGCTGAGGATCGGGAAGACGCGCGGCCTCATCAAAGGCAAAGTCGTTTACTGCATCACCTCGGAAACTTGGCAGGGTCACTCCGGCCCGTTCTTCGGTATCGGAACTTCGTGGCTTAGCAAATTGTCCAGCCATACGCGCGATTTTTATGGTGGGCACGCCACCGCCGTACGAAAGAATTACCGACATTTGCAGAATGACTCGCAGCTTGTCGCGAATTGAATCAGCAGAAAATGCCGCAAAAGATTCGGCACAGTCGCCGGCTACTAAAACGAAGGCCTTTCCTTCTTGAGCAAGAGCAAGATGCTCGGTAAGGGTGCGCGCTTCGCCAGCAAAAACTAACGGAGGAAGCGCACTTAGCTCAGAGAGCGCGTCGGATAGTTGATCGGCGTTAGTCCAGTTTGGCTGCTGATCGGCGTTGCGTTTTTTCCAAGAATCGGGTGTCCAACCGTCGTCGAAGAGCGCGGCGGTGCTCACAGGTATCCACTCGGTGGCACGTCCATGCCGTTGCCTTCAGCAGCGGATTCGAGTTCGTTACGGCCGCGCATCTCTTGGAGTTGATTGGACGCAATTTGTTGCTGAGTGAAGAGAGTGGCTTGGATGCCGTGAAACAAACCTTCTAGCCAACCTACGAGTTGGGCTTGGGCTAATCGGAGTTCAGATTCAGTTGGTGTATCTGAAGTCAGCGGTAAGATGACGTCGCTCAGTTCTTTCTGCAAATCGGGAGAAAGGACTGATTCAAGTTCTTTGATGGAGCGTTCATGGATTTCGCGCAGTCGCCGCCGACCGGCATCGTCGAGGGGTGCCCGCCGCACTTCTTCGAGCATGGTGCGCACCATCGATGCGACACGAATTAACTTTGTTGGCCGAGTTACGTGTTCTTCTTGGGTGGAGTCGGAGCTAGTTAATACCGCCGCGTCGGTTACCACCGATTTTCCCTTGACGGCATCGGTCTCGACTATTTCTGGTTGGGCTGTTTTTGGATTCGTAGGCATTAATCCTCAAAAATAAATAGATGGTCTATTGATGGTCTATATAAGGATAGAGATTTATGTGACTCAGCTAACTATTGATTATTCTGCTTAAGGCCTAGGCCCGGTGGGCGCTGGCCGCGGCCAGCTTTCGTGCGGGGTCCCGGAACGTCGCGAAACTGATAAGCCACGGGCGCGATTCCGGGCTGGCAGACATAGCACTGACCAGTTTCACCGCCAACAACTGCATGGACTACTGCCTCGGCGATTTGTTGAGGTTCCATGATCGGGAATTCAGCATCCGCAAGCATTTGCTTGGCTTCAGGCGAAAGAATGTTGGTATTGGTCATGCCCGGGTTTATGCAATTAGCGGTAATGCCGCGTGCTTCTAGCGTGGGGGCCACTGATCTCATTAAACCCACTACTGCGTGCTTAGTGAGGTCGTAAATCGGATCGGGCGGGAAGGGGATTAGTCCCGCCAGCGAGGCGGTGGCCACAATGGCGCCGCCATCAGTCATGGTTCGCAGCGCGGCTCGCAAACCGAACACGACGGCATCTACATTTACCCCCATAATGCGCCGGTAGTCGTCGTTGCTGAGCTGTTCGAGATCGGATACTCCGATGGCGATTCCGGCATTGAGAAAAGCAATGTCGACTTTTCCGAATGCATCTTGACACTTAGTGAACGCGGCGTCGGTGGCAGCAGGATCGCTGACGTCAGCACCCATCGCAATCCCCCCAACCGAGTCTGCTACCACTTGCGCGCCAGTCGTATCCAAATCGACCACTAAAACTTTGGCGCCACTGGCAGCAAAGTGTTCAACGGTGGCGCGGCCAATGCCTGATGCACCCCCCGTAATGATGGCCGCGGCGCCGTTAAGTTCCATTAAAACTCCTCTAATTCTTTGGTGGCGTTGGTAAGGGGAGGATTACTAGACGAGTCTCAGTCATTTCCTCTACTGCGTAGCGCGGTCCTTCACGCGTGTTCCCCGAATCTCGTAATCCCCCGTAGGGCATCTGGTCGGAGCGAAATGTAGGCACCTCGTTTACCAGTACTCCCCCAAAGTCGAGGGTAGTTATTGCTCGCATTGCTATCGACAAGTCGTTAGTAAAAATAGCTGCTTGTAAACCATAACGAGTGTCGTTGGCGAGCCGAAGAGCTTCGTCGGTTGTTTGGTAACGCTGTATCGATACGACTGGTCCGAATACTTCGAGTGAGCACACTTTCATTTCGGGGGTTACGTCAAGAAGGAGAGTGGGAGCCAAGACTCCGTCTACTACTTCGCCACCGCAGAGCAACGTGGCGCCCGCTTCGACCGCTTCGTTAATCCACTCAACCACTCGGTCTCGTTCAGATTTTGAGATGAGGGCCGAGACATTGGTGGTTTCGTCGAGCGGGTCTCCTACTGCCAGCGCTTTAACTTTGGGAACTAATTTGGCGACCAATTCATCGACGATGTTTTCGTGCGCGTAAACTCGCTGGGTCGATATGCACGACTGACCCGCGTGACTAAATCCCGCTATGGCAATTTTGCCCGCCACCGCATCGAGGTCGGCATCGGGTTCAATTATTATGGGCGCGTTGTTTCCGAGTTCAAGTCCTACTTTTTTGCGGGGAGCCTGAGACTTGATTCCCCAGCCAACTTCAGGTGAGCCGGTAAAAGTGATCATGGCGATTCCGTCGTGATCAACAATGGCGTTACCTACAGTGGTACCGCTTCCAGTTATCACATTCAGGTAGCCAGGAGGGAGACCGCACTCATCGATCAACATTTCGGCCAATGTGATGGCCGAGAACGGAGTTTGCGAGGCGGGCTTGAGAACTACCGCGCATCCGGCGGCAATTGCCGGGGCAACTTTATGCGCAACTAAATTCAACGGGAAGTTAAACGGGCTGATTGCTCCCACTACGCCAATCGGAACTCGGAGCGTGAAGGCCAGCTTTCCTTCGCCCGCCGCCGCCGCGTCCATAGGTATCATTTCGCCCGCTAATTCGCGTGCTGCGAGGGCCGAGAAAGTAAAAGTAGAAATCGTGCGAACGGCTTCAACTCGTGCGGTGGCGATGGGCTTGGCCGACTCTTCGGCCACGATTCGGGCAAAAATTTCTATTCGCTCGCTCAATAACCGCGCCGCGGTGTCGAGAATTTCTGCTCGCTGCCATGCTGGTAACGGGTATTTTTCCATTGCGGTTTTAGCAGCTAAAACCGCGTTGTTAACTTCGGTGGCGCCACACGCAGGGATACGCCCCAACTCGTGCCCGTCGTACGGAGAAACGACCACGATGGAGTCGGTAGTGGTAACCCGCTGGTCACCAATGGGCAACGCCCTTACGCCGTTCATCGCGAACTCCTTTGTATGGCTATTGCGCAGGCTAACTGTCTTTACCGTCGTATTTTTAAGTGCCCCCGGCAGGACTCGAACCTGCGCACACGGCTTCGGAGGCCGATGCTCTATCCTCTGAGCTACGGGGGCTAATCCCTATATTTTTTGGGATATTTTTTGAGATATTTTTTGGGGTTTTGTAACTCGCCACTCTACCTACTCAAACTCAACTTCGGTCAGCTCGACGCTTATTCTTCAATGCCGAAACGTTCACTGACCGATTCTCGTCAAAGGTTTGCTAGGTTGCCCCGATGCGCCGTTTGACTTCTGTTCTCGTTGTTGGAGCATTAGCACTAGCCGGATTTGGTCTTTGGGGGGATTCGTTAGCTCTCGCTCAAAACACCCCACCAGCGGCGCCCGGTGATGTTGGCCCCGGGCCGGCTACTTATTCTGTGGGCCGTCGGTCGGTCAATGTAACGGTCGCGCCCGACCGAGTTCTTGATGCGGACATTTGGTATCCCGCCGACGCGGCCGATGTTACTGGTGTCGCGAAATCGGTCTACGAGTTCCCCGGCATCTCCTACCCATCGACGGTGGCATTCGCTTCGCCACCGGTGTCGAGCGACGGCCCGTTTCCGCTGGTGGTTTATTCACACGGTTCGGGCGGCTTGCGTTACATATCGGCATTTCTTACTGAAGCGCTGGCGGCTCGTGGGTTCGTCGTGATTTCGGTTGATCACACGGGGAATACCGCTATCGACGAATTTTCTGGCAGCACGCTTACTCCCCAACAAGTGCTTCCCCTGCGTCCTGAAGACATTCGCGCGGAGATTGATTTCATGGCGGCCGCCAACGCCAACGCGGCAAGTCCGTTTTCCGGTGCAGTCGACACTAACAATGTGGGGTTAGTCGGGCATTCGGCCGGCGGCACCGGAGTGCTGATGGCCGTTTCCGGATCTAACGGTACGGCGGGTGACAAAAGAGTCAAGGGCGTTGTTGGTCTCGCGGCCTACACCGATCCCATCAGCGATAGCGAACTTAAGAATATAAAGATTCCCACGATGCTGATTAGCGGAACGCTTGACACTACGACACCGATAAAAACCCAAACCACCCGAGCATGGAAGTTCATTCCTGGCGATCCTGGTTATCGAGTCGATCTCAAGGGCGCCGGACATCAGTCGTTTTCTGATGTTTGTTATTACGAGAAACTCGTTGATGCCAAGCCCGAGTTAGCGCCCTCGCTTGTTGACGCAGTGAAATCGCGTACCGACGAAGCATGCACACCTAAATTCTTAAACATAGATACTGCTCACAAATTGATTGATCGTTACGCCATTAGGTTTATGGAGCGCTACGTGGCGGGTGAAAAAGCTGCGGCTAAATGGTTGAAGCCGGTCTCGGGCAAGACCGTCACCGTAACCGTCAAGAATTAGCAGTTTGGCGAACTCTTAAATTAATGACCTGAAGGCGCCTCGCGCGCTGATTTAGGGTAGGGCTATGTCGATTACCGAACGAGCAACGGAACGCGCGATTGAGCGCGCGCTGGCGGCGGTGGGAGTCGAAGCGAGGAGTGCAGAGATTGAGTTAACTGCCCCTGCTCGCCCCGAGCACGGCGATGCGGCTACCAATATCGCGCTCCAGGTGGCCAAAGTGGCCGGAATCGCGCCGCGAGATTTAGCCGAAAAAATTGCTACTGCATTAAGAGCCGATCCGCCCGAACACTTTGATCGAGTTGAGGTAGCCGGTCCCGGTTTTCTTAATTTATTTTTTGCTCCCAGCCGCTGGCACGAGGTATTGCGAGAAGTTTTATTGGCGGGAGAAAGTTATGGCCATAGTCGCGCGCTGAGTGGACAACGCATAAATCTTGAATTCGTTTCCGCTAATCCCACCGGTCCGTTGCACGCGGGCGGCGGGCGGTGGGTTGCAGTAGGAGATGCGCTAGCCAATCTTTTGGTCTCACAAGGAGCCGAAGTTCATCGCGAGTACTACTTAAATGATTTAGGCGTGCAACTCGACAAATTCGGTGAATCATTACTGGCTCGTTACGAGGATCGCGATTTGCCGGAAGATGGATATCAAGGCGATTACCTAGTTGAGATGGCCCAGCGCATGCGAGCTGAAGTCGGAAACTCGGCGACTCTCGAACAAGCACGCGAGTGGGGTTATCGCGATGTGGTTAATCATTTGCGCGACGATCTCTCCCGCATTGGTGTCGAATTCGACACTTGGTTTTCTGAGCGGACTCTTCATGAACGCGGCGATATAGAAAAAGTTCTCGAGCAGCTACGAGAGCGGGGGGTGACATTTATTGCTGACGGCGCCGAATGGTTGCGCACCAGTGATTTTGGTGACCAACGCGACCGGGTGCTGATCAAATCAGACGGCACTACTACCTATCTCTGCAACGACTTGGCTTACCACCAAGACAAAATTGCGCGAGGCTGGAACCACCTGATCGATATCTGGGGGGCCGATCATCACGGTCAGGTAAAGAGTTTGCAAGCAGGTCTAGAGGCGCTCGGTCAACCTGCCGGTCAGCCGGAAGTTTTGTTGGGGCAGCTGGTGAAGTTAGTGCGAGCTGGTGAACCGGTGCGCTTGTCTAAGCGCGCGGGAACCGTAATAACGCTGGCCGACATTCTTGATGAGGTCGATGCCGATGTTGCCCGCCTCACATTTTTGTTACAGGGCATTGATTCGGCGCAAACTTTTGATCTTGATGTTGTGACCGCCCAGTCAGCCGAAAATCCGGTCTATTACATTCAGTACGCGCATGCTCGTATCGCTTCTATTGGCCGCCGCGCCACCGCGGAAGGAATTAAGCGGATTCCATTTTTAGAAGTGAACCTTGCTCCTCTCTCCGATGTTCACGAACTCGATCTTTTGCGGTCGCTTTCGGAATTGTCGGCAGTTTTAACCGAGGCGGCCCAATTGCGGGCACCGCATCGAGTCACGACTTGGGTGCGGGAGTTGGCCTCTCGTTTCCACGCTTTCTATCGTGAGTGTCGGGTGATCACTGATGATGTCGCTTTAACTCAAGCCCGTTTAGCTTTAGCCGAAGCCACTCGGGTCGGTTTAAAAAATGCTCTTGATGTGCTGGGGGTAAGGGCACCCGACTCTATGCGGCGGGTTGAAAATGATGGGGTGGACGATTTATGAGTAGTACCGATCCTCTCGACATTTCGTTGGTTCCTGAAGGATTACGCGCCCTCGAGTTTGAGGCGTTGGCCGCAGAATTTGGCACGCCACTTTTTATTTACGACGAGGACGAACTGCGCCGTCGTTGTCGTGAATACAGCAAAAATTTCGATACGGTCGTCTACGCGAGCAAGGCGTTTTTATGCACGGCCATGGCTCGACTAATCGCTGAAGAAGGTTTAGCGATTGATTGCGCCACTGGAGGCGAACTCCAGGTGGCCTTGGCCGCCGGCATGCCGGCGGCGAGAGTTGTGCTCCACGGAAATAACAAATCCCGCGATGAATTGATCGCAGCTCTCGATGCGGGAGTTGGTCACATAGTTGTTGATTCGTTTGATGAAATCGATCGCTTGATCGATCTCGCGGCTGAGCGAGAGATCACGGTCCCAGTGCTAGTTCGGGTAACTCCTGGAGTTGAGGCGCATACTCATGAATTCATCGAAACGGGGACCGAAGTATCTAAGTTTGGTTTTACGGTCAGCGAAGGTGTGGCGCTGGACGCGTTGCGACAAGTATCGGAGAGTCCTTCATTAGATCTCAAAGGCATTCACTGTCATATCGGTTCACAAATTTATCGGCTCGACGCATTTGCTCGTGCAATTGATCGCATTGCCAACTTGGCGCAAGAGGCGTTAACAAAGTGCGGAATATCTTTTCCCACTCTCAATCTTGGCGGCGGTTTAGGTGCTCGTTATATTTCTGATGATCCCGAGATTTCGGTGGCCGACTACGCGCAAGTGTTGCGAGAGTCGGTAGATAAAGCTTGGTCGGTAGCCAAACTCGGTGCCGCGCCCGCGCTTATGGTTGAGCCCGGTCGGTCAATTGCGGGGCCGAGTGCGATAACTCTTTATCGGGTGGGAACAGTAAAAATAATTCCTGGTGTCGGTACCTATGTCGCGGTCGATGGTGGAATGAGTGATAATCCGCGGCCGGTTCTCTACGGCGCGGGTTACGAAGCCTATTTACCCGAACGCATAAGTGAAGCTCGACCACGGGCTTGTTCGGTGGTGGGCAAGCACTGCGAGCAGGGCGACATAATCGTGGCCGATGCTCATCTACCTGCCGACGTGCGAGTTGGCGACCTGTTGGCAACTCCAGCCACGGGGGCCTACGGCTATTCGATGGCGTCGAACTACAACATGGTGCCTAAGCCGGCGGTCGTATTTGTCAGTTCCGGCTTAGTTCGGGCCGTGTTGCGACGGGAGACCGCGAGCGACCTCACTCGGCTTGACGCTGAGTAATCGCCATTCCGACAAGAGGATCCCGCCCGCGCGGTAAATCGGCTCGGCGTAACTGGGTGAGTGGTGGGAGACTAACGGGATGCAGAATCCCGTCCGAATCGGACTTCTCGGTTGCGGAAATGTCGGCTCGGCTTTGGTCGGGCTTATCAACGATAATGCCGACGTAATCGCCGCACGCGCCGGAGTAGATATTCGAATTACTCGCATTGCGGTGCGTGATCTTAAGAGATCGCGTGATCTAAAAGTTGATAAGTCAGTTTTTACCGACGACCCCGAGTCGGTAGTAGCCGACCCCGACATCGATGTTGTAGTTGAAGTCATGGGTGGTGTTGAACCGGCGCGCAAACTTATTTCTGATTCTTTGGCGGCGGGCAAACCGGTTATTACTGCCAATAAAGAATTGATTGCGCGTCACGGGCCCGAATTGTTCGCGGCTGCGGCGGCCGCGGGTGTCGATCTTTTGTTCGAAGCTAGCGTGGCCGGCGGAATTCCACTCATACGACCATTACGCGAGTCTTTGGCCGGAGTCCGTATTCGTCGCGTAATGGGGATTGTTAACGGAACTACTAACTACATCCTCACGCGTATGGCCGAAGCGGGATCGAGTTTTTCTGATGCACTCGTCGAAGCACAAAGTTTAGGGTATGCCGAAGCCGACCCGACGGCCGATGTTGAAGGATTGGATGCGGCCGCCAAAGCAGCAATTATCGCCACTATCGCGTTTGGCGCGCGCGTTGTCCCTGACGATGTTTATACCGAAGGCATTACTGGAGTTACCGATTCTGATATTGCTTCAGCCGAATCACTTGGTTATGTAGTCAAATTACTCGCGGTGGCTGAAGAAGAAGAAGGTTCGATTTCAGTTCGGGTTCATCCGGCCATGGTGGCTCAACGCCATCCACTGGCTTCGGTACGCGATTCTTTCAATGCAGTATTTATCGAAGGTGAAGCGGTGGGCGAACTAATGCTTTACGGTCGCGGCGCCGGTGGTGGACCAACTGCTTCGGCAGTTTTAGGTGATCTTGTCGATGCGGTAAAAAATCTGGCATCAGGTGGTAAGGGTGCCACTATCGGCGAATTAGTCGACCGACCAATTAAACCGATTGACGATGCCGAATCATCTTTTTACGTATTAGTTGAAGCCGCCGACGAACCGGGGGTGCTCGCGGCTATTGCCGGTGAGTTTGGCCGCAACGGAGTGTCAATCAAATCAATGGAGCAAAGGGGTTTAGGTAATGACGCGCGACTTATTTTTATTACCCACCGCGCCCGAGAAGCCGACTTGCGAAGCACATTGGCGGCCGTGGCCGAGATTGGTGCTGTGCACCGTATTGGATCGGTAATGCGGGTCGTAGGCGAAGAAGAATGAGCGCTAAGAAGGTTGGTCCACAACGTTCGGGTTGGCCTGGGATCATCGAGGCTTACCGCGAATTTCTTCCAATATCTGCTGATTTTCCCGTTATCACTTTGCTCGAAGGCAACACCCCTCTTTTAGACGCATCTCGTATTTGTTCACGCGCGGGCGTGGCGCGGGTGCTGCTTAAAGTTGAGGGCGCTAATCCTACGGGTTCGTTCAAAGATCGCGGTATGACTATGGCAGTTTCTAAAGCGGTTGAGAACGGCGCCAAAGCGGTGATTTGTGCTTCCACTGGCAACACTTCGGCGTCGGCGGCGGCTTACGCAGCACGCGCGGGGCTGATCTGCGCGGTGGTATTGCCGGCTGGTCAAATAGCAATGGGAAAACTTTCTCAGGCCCTTATCCATGGTGCCCGCGTTGTTCCGGTTTCCGATACTTTCGATGCTGCCCTTGAAGTTGTGCGCGAACTTGGCGATCGCCCTGGAGTCGAAGTGGTTAACTCCGTCAACCCTGCCCGTATTGAAGGACAGAAGTCGGCCGCATTCGAGATCATCGACACGCTCGGCGACGCGCCGTCAGTTCACTGCATCCCCGTCGGTAATGCCGGGAATATCACCGCCTACTGGAAGGGCTACCGAGAGTTTGCCGACATTGGCCGAGCAACGCATACCCCCCGCATGCTGGGATGGCAGGCCGCGGGGGCCGCCCCCATTGTTTTAGGTGAACGGGTTATGAAACCAGACACCATTGCCACTGCTATTCAGATTGGAAATCCGGCATCGTGGCAGAGTGCACTCGATGCGCGCGACGAATCGGGTGGCCATATCGGCGCGGTATCTGACGATGAAATTCTGAACGCTTACCGTTTGCTGGCCGCCGAGGAAGGGGTATTTGTTGAACCCGCGTCGGCCGCGTCGGTCGCCGGTTTGTTGCGAGCGGCAAACGAAGGTCTGGTTAGCGCTTCCGACATTGTGGTTTGCACGGTTACCGGCCACGGTCTTAAAGACCCTCAGCGCGCAATCGCTCAAGTTGAAGTGGGCGAACCCGTGATGGCAACGGCGGCGGCGGTTGCCGAAGTAGTGGGAATTTAGCTAAGAGTTATCACCCAGTAACGATCTGTACGCAGTACGACAGGAGTAGATAATGCAAAAACCAATCGCACTCATCACTGGCGCTTCGGCGGGTATCGGTTCCGCCTTCGCCCATCGGCTTGCCGATCGCGGTCACGACTTAGTAGTAGTAGCTCGTCGAGCAGACCGCCTTAGCGAATTAGCTGAGCAAATAAATATTCGCACTGGCAACGATGTTGAAGTGCTGGTCGCCGATCTTGAAAGTACCGATGGCATGAGCACAGTCGAGGCGCGGCTAACTAACGACGAGCGTCCAATCGATCTATTGGTGAACAACGCGGGTTTCGGTACCAGTGGTCGATTCGACCAAATTCCGATTGAGAGCGAGGAAGCCGAAATTCGCCTTAATGTGGTGGCGCTCGTTCGTCTTACCCATGCGGCGTTGGGAGTCATGGTGGCGCGTGGTCATGGTGGCGTGATCAATGTCTCGTCGGTAGGTGCTTACCAACCGACTCCGTATAGCGCCACCTACGCGGCGACTAAGGCGTTTGTGTCGAGTTTTACTAATGCGATTTACGAAGAACTGCGGGGTACCGGAGTAAAGGCCATGGTGTTGGCCCCCGGCTTCACTCATACCGAATTTCATTCGCGGGCGGGCATCGACGACAAAGGTCAAATACCCGAGTTTCTGTGGCAGTCGGCCGACGAAGTAGTCGCTTTGGCTTTGCGAGCTTACGACCGAGGTCGAGCGGTGTGCGTGCCCGGCCCGATCAATACGGCCGCGGCAGCATTTTCAGGTTCGCTACCGGCGGGAGTAACTCGGCGTATTGCTTCTATGGTCACCAAACGGGCTTACTGAGTTTTTCCTTGTTCCCTGAACTTTAAAACTTACTCGGCCGGCGCAATCCTAAATATTCCTTTGGATAACGAAAGAACATAAATATTTCCTTGGTTATCTTCACCAAAAGATGAGATTTTTTCACTAGAAATTTTTAAGTCAGTGGGGGGAGAAACTTTTCCGTTGCTTTTGATCCGTACTCCGTAGATAGTTTCGTTGCAAAAACCGCTGAATAAATAAACTCCATTAAGTTTTGGAATTTGTTTGCCACGGTAAACATAACCACCAGTAACTGAACAATTCCCGTCGTCATGCATCATTTCGATATCCGGTTTTACCGTTGTGCTCAGAGTTTCTTCTCTAAATGCCGTGCTTCCTTCGTAAACTGGCCAACCCAAATTAGCTCCGTAAGCATCAGGGAGTTCTAGCCGAGTGATTTCTTCAATTCGGCCTTGTCCGACATCGGCGATCCAGAGACTATTGGTTGGTGGATCAAATGAGAATCTCCACGGATTACGGAGTCCGGTAATGAATATCTCCGGCCGGTCGTTTCCGCCGACAAAAGGATTGTCCGGTGGTATTGAGTAAGGATTATTCCCGTTGGGATTGGGATCGATGCGTAAAATTTTTCCGAGCAGAGTCTTTCGTGATTGACCGTTGCCTTCGGGAGCGTGTCCATCACCCTCATCGTTGCTTGCCCCGCCATCGCCCAGTCCGATGTAGAGCATGCCGTCAGGCCCGAACGTAATTTGACCGCCGTTGTGGTTTCCCTGTGGTTGTGGAACCGTGAGAAGAATGCGACCCGAACTTAAGTCAACCGCTTTATTTTTATAAGCGAACTCTTCGATGATGGTTTCGCCACTAAGCCCTGAGTAATGAACATAGAGTTTGGCGCCATCCGGTGAAAACGCCAGCCCCAGAAGCCCCTGTTCCCCTCCCGCCGTTAGGCGGTCTGAAAGATCGAGAATTACTTTGGGTGCGGTTTGTCCCTTGGTAATCGCAACTATTTGGCCAGATTGTCGGGCAACGAAAAGGGTTTGATCGTTAGCGCGAGTAGCCAGCGCAGTGGCACCGGTGAGGTTGGAAACCGGCACTAGTTTCAGGTTTATTCTCTTTATCGCGTGAGCGGCTTGATGGATTCTGCTTGCTGGCGTAGCGGTGGCCGTACTGCTAAAGCCGGATCCATACAAAGTTGTCAGGAGGGTCGCCAAGACCAGTATCCGAACTGAGTACCGCTTGAAGGCATAAGGAGACGGAATTTTTAATTTGAGCACTAGTTCAGCGTAATGAATGCAAAAGTACATTCGGCATCGGGCGCAGGTTATGCCAACATAAGTAGGTGAAATACATCGTGCTTGTCCCCGACGGCTGTGCCGACGAACCCATTGCTGAACTGGGTGGGAAAACTCCACTGGCGGCGGCAGCAATGCCCCATTTAGCGGCTCTCGCTAAGCGCGCTGAAGTAGGCCGGGCGCAAGTGATTCCTGATGGCCTGCCACCAGGCAGCGATGTCGGAAACCTTTCCATTTTGGGCTACGACCCGGTTAGATACCACACGGGGCGCGCGCCGATTGAAGCCGCGGCGATGGGGGTTGAGTTTTCTTCTGACGAGCTGGCTTTTCGTTGCAATTTAGTAACGATTATTGATAACACCATGATGGATTTTGCTGGTGGACATCCCACCAATGAGCAAAGTCACGCGATCGTTGCCGCTTTAAATAAAACTCTTGGTGACGGGCGCGACGGAGTGCGCTTTTATCCGGGCGTTGAGTATCGCCACATTTGCATAGTGCCGAAAAGTTGGAACGATGTATATTGCACTCCACCGCACGACCTAACCGGTGCGAGCGTGCAGTGGCCGTCGGGTTCATCGGCGCCATTAGTGCAAAGGCTGATGGACGCGTCGGTTCCTATAGTGGCTGAGGCCGCGGCCGCGGTTGGTTCGGTGGCTTCACAAATTTGGTTGTGGGGGCAGGGCACCCGACCCGAACTACCTGCGTTTGCGGTGCCGGGTCGGCTTTCGTCTGCTGTCGATTTGGTTCGCGGTCTTGGCGTGCTCGCGAATATTGAAGTTCTTGATGTGCTCGGTGCTTCTGCGGGATTCGATAACGATTACGGCGCGCAGCGCGACGCCTGTCTCAAGTCACTGCAAGATCGCGATTTCTTTCTGCTGCATGTGGAAGCAACTGACGAAGCTGGTCATCAAGGGGAGGTAGGAGAAAAGGTGCGGGCTTTGGAGTCGTGGGATCGAGAAATAATTGGCCCGCTGATTGCCGCCCTTGCCGACGACGACTACCGAATTCTGCTCCTTCCTGATCACGCCACCCCGTGCGCCCTGCGCACTCATACCGCCGATCCCGTCCCTTACTTGTTATTTGATTCGCAAGCCGCCGGTTCGGGGGGCGAATACACCGAAGCGGGAGTGGTCAATACCCCGATTGTGGTGGCTCATGATTTGATGGGCCGGCTACTGGCCTAAGCCAAATTCCATGGCGTATTGGGCCGTCTCGGCCCTAGCGTGTTTGCTCTTCACCGAACTTGCCGTTATGCTTAGGAAGCACATTCGTGCACGCACCATCTTCTTTCCGATCCTCTTCCTTTGGGATCTATAGGTTCGGAATTGATTTCCTCACTTTTCTCAAATTTTTGAGACCAGCGACCGAAATTATCTATTCGAATACCTGGTCGAATACTTGGCAATGCGAAGTAAATCTTTTTAAGGAGCAATATTTTTTATGAGCACTCCAGAGCTTGATCGCTCCGCTCTCGACGGCAAAGACCGCGAACAACTAAGCACGATTGCTGGTTCTATGGGCGTCAATGTACCGACGAGGATGCGCAAGGCGGAGATGATCGATGCCATTCTGGGCGCGGCTTCATCTTCCGCTACTTCATCTTCCGCTACTTCATCTTCCCCTCCTTCATCTTCTGGGTCTAGTTCTGATTCATCCGGATCAGGAACTTCTGGATCGAGTCGTACGGTCCGTTCGGTCCGTGCTTCTGAGGCCGACCCGATAGCCGCGCTCGCTAAAGAAGAAGATGCCATCGCGGCCGCGGTCGGTGATGGAGAAGAATTCATCGCCCGACCCGTTCGTCGTGATAACTCAACTACGAAATCATCTGATTCTGATTCGGGCACCACCTCGACTTCGTCATCGGCCGGCTCGGATGACGAGCGGGCCTCTTACGGCGAAGGTAATCAGGTTCGTAGCAACAACCGTCGCCGTCGCCGCCGCGGTGGACGGAGTGGATCGGACGAACGGGGAGGATCGAACGAAGGAAATCGCGATCAGAATCGCGATCAGAATCGCGAAGGAAATCGCGGAAATTCTGAGCCCGTTGGTGATCCGGTTGAAGTAAAAGGATTTCTCGATTTGCGCGACGAAAATTACGGGTTCTTACGCACCCAGGGTTATCTTTCCAGCAAAAATGATGTCTACGTATCGGCTTCACAAGTTCGTCGTTTCAACTTGCGTAAAGGTGATTACGTAGAAGGGCAATCGCGACCGCAGTCGAGCAGCGAGAAGTACCCCGCGTTGTTACGAGTTGATTCCATTAACGAGATGAGTCCTGACGACGCGGCTAACCGACCCAAATTTGAAGATTTGACTCCTCTTTTCCCAGACTCTCAGTTGCGCCTCGAGTTGGCAGAAAATCCGCTCGATGTAACTGGTCGTATTGTCGATCTTCTTTCACCGATTGGTAAAGGCCAGCGCGGTCTGATCGTTTCGCCACCCAAAGCGGGTAAGACCACCGTCTTGAAGCAAATCGTTTATTCGGTCGAGCGTAATAACCCTGAAGTTCATCTCATGGTCTTGCTGGTTGACGAGCGTCCCGAAGAAGTTACTGATATGCGGCGCCACGTTCTTAAAGGTGAAGTATTGGCTTCTACCTTTGACCGCCCCGCCGAAGAACACATCCAAGTTGCCGAACTCACGATTGACCGAGCTAAGCGTTTGGTCGAGATGGGTAAAGATGTAGTGATTGTGCTTGACGGTATTACCCGTTTGGCCCGGGCTTATAACTTGGCGGCCCCTACTTCGGGCCGAGTGCTTTCGGGTGGTGTTGACTCCACTGCTTTGTATCCGCCCAAGCGTTTCTTTGGTGCGGCTCGTAACATTGAAGAAGGTGGTTCGCTCACGATTATCGCTACCGCATTGGTCGAAACCGGTAGTCGAATGGACGAAGTTATCTTTGAGGAATTCAAGGGAACCGGAAACATGGAATTGCGACTTGACCGACGAATGGCCGAGCGCCGGGTGTATCCCGCTATCGACGTGGAAGCCTCTAGCACTCGCCACGAAGAGTTGCTATTCGATCGCGGCGAGCTCAGTCATGTTTGGAAATTGCGACGAGTATTGAGCGCACTCGACGCCGAGAGCGGCGGTTCTGGCCGCGGACTCGATCTTCTGATTGAAAAACTCCGCACTACCTCTAGCAATGCGGAGTTTCTTGCTGAAATCGCCAAAGCCCCTTCGCTGGGCGCGTAGGACTAAAACCGCGTAAGCGGTTTAAAGACTGCTTTCAGTAAGTACTCTGATAATCATGTTCGAACATCTGGCCGATCAAGTCGCTGAGCTAGAAGATCTAGAAATTCGCCTCCCTGATATCTATGCGGCGGGCGACCAAAATGCGGCTCGAGACGCGGGTCGGCGCTACGCCGAACTCAAACCGCTGGTCGATGCTTATCGTGATCTCGGCCAAGTCGAGATCGAAATTTCTGACGCCCGCGAACTTCTCATTCAAGAAAAAGATTCCGAGATGCGAGAATTTTTTGAGACCGAAATTAGGGAGAAGGAAAAAATCCGAACGGAAGTTGAAAATACATTGCGGGAGCTGCTGATTCCGCGTGATCCTGATGATGGCCGCAATGTGATTTTAGAAATTCGTGGTACTGAAGGTGGAGAAGAGTCGAACCTGTGGGCCGGCTCATTGGCGCAAATGTATGAAGGCTTAGCAAAACGCAAAGGTTGGAAAAGCGAAGTGCTTTCCAGCCAAGCATCCGACCTTGGTGGATTTAGAGAAATAACTCTGGTGATTAAGGGTGACGACGCGTGGGCGCGGCTCAAGTACGAAGCGGGTCCGCATCGAGTCCAACGAGTTCCGGTAACCGAAAGTCAAGGTCGGGTACATACCAGTGCGGCCACCGTCGCCGTACTCCCTGAAGCTGAAGAAGTTGATGTAGCAATAGATCCCAACGATCTTGAAGTAGACGTTTTTCGTTCGAGCGGTCCGGGCGGCCAGTCGGTTAATACCACCGACTCGGCGGTGCGCATTACTCATAAGCCGACTGGTCTGGTAGTGACTTGCCAAGACGAGAAGAGCCAACTGCAAAATAAGGATAAAGCGCTTCGCATTTTGCGGTCTCGACTTTTAGAAGAACAGCGCTTGCGCCAAGAAAGCGAAATGTCGTCAGCACGGCGCGCGCAGATAAAAAGTGGCGGCCGATCCGACAAAATTCGTACCTACAATTTTAAAGAGAACCGGGTTACTGACCATCGAGTAGGTATAACGCTTCACGCTCTCGATCAAGTGCTGGCGGGCGAGAATCAACTTGATGAGATTGTTGACGCCTTGGCCGCGGCCGAACGAGCGGAGCAACTCGGAGAAAAATGAGTGCGGAAAAAACTTGGGGGGATCTTGGTGCCGCCACAAAGACCCGTCTGATTGCGGGGGGCATTGCCAACATCAATCAGGAATCGCAGTGGTTAGTCGAAGAAGTCTCGGGTATGACATCGGCTGAATTGATTGCGGCGACTAACGCAATTGCTCCGGTGCGGTCGGTTGACCGGTTGGAATCGCTAGTCGACCGGCGCCTAACCGGCGAGCCCTTACAATACGTATTGGGGAGCTGGTCTTTTTGCGGCATCGACTTAATGGTCGATCGCCGAGTTCTGATTCCCCGTCCCGAGACTGAGGGGCTGGTTGAACTTGCGCGGACCGAACTTGCCCGCCTGAAGGTTGCGGCGAACGATGTCGTGGTCGATCTGGGTACCGGAAGTGGAGCAATTGCCATCGGATTGGCCGCACAATTACCGGGAGTTGAGATTTGGGCTACTGACCGAGAGCCGTCGGCATTAGAAGTCGCGCGCGCCAATCTTGCGGGTGTGGGTCGAATGGCAGCAGGAGTTCGGGTCGCGCAAGGGTCGTGGTTTGATGCTCTTCCGGTTGCGCTACGAGGTCGCATCCGAATGGTGGTTAGTAATCCGCCCTACTTGACCGAAGAAGAACTTGCTGATCAAGACGAACTTAAGCAGGAGCCAGTTTCCGCTCTGGTCAGTGGGCCAACTGGGCTGGAATGTATTTCGATAATTGTTGAGGACGCTATTAATTGGTTGACCAGTGACGGGGTTTTACTCGTAGAGCTTGATCCGCGACGGGCTGATGCAGCACTGCAGTGCGCGCGTAATGCCGGGTTTACGGATGCGGAGATTGAAAATGATTTAGCTGGTCGCGCGCGCGTGCTGATTGCTCGTCGTTAAGTCAGTCGATTTTTTCGTTACCGCCGAGTCGCTGTAGGAATCCCCGATCAACGGCCACCCAAACAGTTTTTGAAAATGGGTAATAAACGATAGGTCCGAATATCGCGATCGGCAACAGCAGGCTCAAAGCCAGTACTACTGGTACATGAGGGATAGTGGCCGCTAGTAGTGCTACGAAACATATAGTAAAAAGCCCACCAGTAGCGGTAATGTTGATTGCTAACGCTCCCGCCCAATAACCCTGCTCCCGCTCAAAGTGAAGACCGCAAGTAGGGCAGTCGGGGACTATCGAAAAATAGTGGCGAAACAAACCTCGTCCGCCACATCGAGCGCAGCGCAAAGTGAACCCTCGCCACAAAACAACGCTTCTTTTTGCTTGGTCCACTTAATCCTCGTTCAAAATTTTGTCTAGTGAGGTTGTTTTGCCGTCGGTGGTAAGACGGGCTCGTTTCCCCTCTTGCGCGACAGTAACAATGGATTCGATTATTGCGGGGCTACGGGTGTTAGCCAACACTCTGGCTCCGTCGGGAGTCAGGAGCGTAACGATTGCAATTTCGGGTTCACCCTCACGATTAAACGGAACTGAAGTAGATTCGATTGTCGCCTCACCGGCATAAGCGGCGAGAGAGACACGCTTAGGTTGAGCGTCGACTACGGCTTGAGAAGTTTTAGTATCGACTCGAACGAAACTATTTTTGGGCGGAGTAGTGGAGTAAATACCGATGGAGTGTTTGGTCGCGTACCAACCCAGTGCGTGAAGTAGACCCACCGAACCAGGGTTAGCTCGACAGGCTTCAACCATTTTGGCGATGCCGTGCATTGAGTAGTTATTGGCGGGACCACCAGCAAAACCGAGGCCACCAGTGAGCGTAAGCGGGCGAGTATCTCGGAGTGCGCCTAACCCCATTGCGCTCATAGAGATCTGCACTGCTGCCGGAAAACAGGAGTAGAGGTCGAAGTGGCTGATGTCGTCGATTCCCACTCCCGCACCATCGAGCGCCGCTCGACTTATCTCTTTAATTGCCGGTGAAGTGTCGAGGGAAGCGCGCTCAGAAAAATAATAGTGATCGTGGGCGTCAGCCCCCGCGAGAGGGAAAACCATTTTTTCTTCAGAAACTCCGTAGGCTTGCGCAGTTTCGTAGGAACATATAATCGCCGCGGCGGCTTGATCGACAATTATATTGGCGCACATCAATTTCGGATACGGAAAGTTAATCATTCGGTTAGATTCGTTAACCGCTCGTATTTCTGCGGCGGTGTGGGCTGCGCGCAACCAAGCGTCAGGATTATTAGCCGCTACTGCCGCGAAGGTCGCCCACAGTTCGCTGACCGATTTCTGATGATCTTCGATGGTCTGATGATTAGAGGAACGCAAGGCCGTCTCCAGCAGCGGGTAAACGCTGGTGGGCATATCGGCGTGGTGCTCGATTTCGTTGGCGTTGTTGCCCGGGCGATCGTCACCGATCACTTCCGAGCAAGCAGGCCGTTCATCGGTGGTCCAATCTAAATGAACGCGGTCAGTGCTCATAGCTCGGCGACGCGTGTAGATACATTCCGCGCCACCGATGAGGACTATTTTATTTTTACCGCGCAAAATATCTTGTGCGATTTCGTGCATTAGTAGTTCGGGGCTGTTGCCGCCCGTGGTCGTGAGGACGGTACGGCTTACTTTGGCGGCTTTAATCCGATCGCCGAGAAGACCGCCGGGATCGGGGTACGGCCACGACACCATTCCGACGATTCCAATGGTGTCAATGTCGCCAACGATGTCACGCGTCGCGCCCGTGTCACTAACCGCCGCACGCGCCGCGGTTGCGAGTAGATCAATAGGCTCAAGTGCCGCAGCGGGGTCTTCTGGCCGCTGCTGATGCTGGCCCACGCCTACAACAACCGGAGTATTCGGATCCATTTAAGCAACACTACCGTTGTCAGCTATTACTACTGATTGGTTCGACTTCTAGCCACGTCGGCTCGCCTACGAGCGCGCTGTCGGGACATATCGATCGGTAACCGCAGAACCGGCAAGCCGAAAGTTCGCTCACGCCCGCCCAAGAATTTTCTTCTCGCATGTTAATAATTTCGGCTCGTATGCGATCTTCGGTGGCCTGCAATTCTTCTTCATCGAGTTCCCACGGATCGGGGTCGTCGTCAATTTCAGCGGCCAAATGTTCGTAGCGCAACTGCAGTTTCAACCCTCGGGATTGGGCTATTACTCCAAGGATCCAAGCCTGAACCCACGCGCGCGGGTCGTCAGCTACTCGTAAGGTTTGCTTAGAACCAGTTTTATAGTCGCGGGCATCAAGAATTCCATCATGAATCCAAATTGCGTCAAAGCGCGCCGCGGCAAGAAACGAGTGATTAACGGGTTTCCCCGCTGAATAGCGCGCGAAATCAATTTCATGACCAAGCGTTTCGGCGGTCACGGGGCAACGCTGAGCGTGCCGAAAAACTTCATCGCGTAACCGATCGGAACCCCCGTGAGATTCAATTACCTCTTCTACAAAAGTTGCATCAGAACAAGATCCGTTTTCGTGAATGAATCGCAGAACCGCATGAACCATGATTCCGTGATCGGAAGATTGGTCATCGTTACTGGCGGGGATAGTAAGTAAATTTTTATTACGCCAAGCGCGACGACAGCGAATCCACGTTTCCAACGATGTCGGCGTGATACGAAAAATGCCGGGTTTAATATCTTTATAAGTTGAACTAAGAGTTATCGCACCAGGGTGAGCGGGGCAGTGGCCGAGGTGATGACATTGTCCGCAACCAATTCCGGGGTCGACTTCGTTAGGGTTGGCGCGGGTTTCGACTTGGTGAAGCGCGGTATCGAAACGATCTACTAATTCAGGTGTTTCGAGATTCATGTCGACGATTCGTTCACAGCACCGGCCAGTAATTAAGTCGGCCCACGAAACTCGTATCCGACCACGATTAGCTTCATCGCCCGTCGCCGTTTCACCGCATATCCATGGCCGCAACCGCAATAGAGCTAGCCATACCGAAGGGATTTCTACCGGATTGTCGCGCGGACCCCGACTGCCCCAAAGATCAAAAGTTCGGTACTCCTTGAGTCCATCATCGTTAATAAAAGTGAGGTCTACCCACCCGCCCACCCGTATTCCCTTGCGCATCGTCGGGGCATCGCAGTCGTGGAAGTAATTAGTTACTTTACGATCGGCGTACAAGACTTCGTACCAGCGGGCCGCGTGGACAAAGACTGACTGTTCTTCGGGTTCCAAACCGGCGGGAGCGACCAAGGCGGTCGAGTCGAAAACCCCAGTACGGATGTGAGCGGTTCGCACCGCGTTTAAAAACGGATCTCGGAGTCGTGCTCGACCAAGAGGGTCTCTAGATCCTTTCTCGCCCGTAAAGTCGAGGGCTATTCGCCTAGGACATATTTCGGACGCGTCGCGTAAGAGCGAAGGGGATACCCGTGCTTGCTCACCATTTTGAGGTGGCGAGGCTTGCTCCATAGTGCCGAGGGTACTGTCGCTACGGGGTATAGCGAGGGAATTGGATCGCCATTTTTGGCGATACGCCTCTAGACTCGGAAGCATCTAAAAAGTTTGCTGGTCGAGAATTATTAGCAGGAGCAGTATTCATGCCTGATCGATACCATCACATTATGAACGCGATTGAGGATTCCGATCCTCAGACCGCCGAAATGTTGGGGCGCGAACTGGAACGGCAAAATACGACCATTCAGTTAATTGCTTCCGAAAATTTCACTTCGCCCGCGGTAATGGCGGCGCAGGGTTCAGTTTTAACGAACAAATACTCCGAGGGCTATCCGGGCAAGCGCTATTACGGGGGCAACCTTGTCGCCGACGAAATCGAAGATCTGGCCCGAGTGCGGGCGTGTTCGCTTTTTGGTGCCGATCACGCCAATGTCCAACCTCACTCGGGCGCTAACGCCAACATGGGCGCCTTTCTTGCTTTGCTCGAACCCGGCGATGTGGTACTTGGTATGCGACTCGATCAAGGTGGCCACTTAACTCACGGTTCGCCAGTTAATTTCAGCGGTCGATTTTATAATTTTGTTGGCTACGGAGTCGATGAAGAGAGTGAAATGCTCGACTACGAAGAAATTGCTCGTATTGCTAGAGAAGCCAAGCCCAAAATGATTATTTCGGGCGCCACCGCTTATCCGCGCCAGATAGATTTTTCGGCTTTTCGAGCTATCGCCGATGAAGTTGGAGCCTTGCTGATGGCCGATGTCGCTCACACCGCAGGATTGATTGCCGGTGGGGCGCATCCTTCTCCGGTTCCGCACGCCGATGTAGTTACTTTCACGACCCACAAGACGCTGCGCGGCCCGCGTTCGGGAGCAATTTTGTGTCGAGAGCAGTACGCCGCGGCTATCGACAAGGCGATTTTCCCCGGATTACAGGGGGGTCCGCTAATGCACGCAGTTGCCGGTAAAGCAGTTGCTTTCCATGAAGCCGCGCAACCGGAATTTCGAGTTTACGCGGCTCAGATCGTTCGTAATGCAATTGCTTTGTCCGACGCGCTGATTGGTCAAGGGTTCCGGATTGTTTCGGGTGGAACCGATAATCACCTGATGCTGGTCGATCTCCGGCCTTTTGCCGTTACCGGCAAGGTTGCTCAGGAGGCGCTCGATGGGGCGGGAATCACTTGTAATAAAAACGCGATTCCGAACGATCCGGAAAAACCTTTCGTGACTAGTGGACTCCGCCTAGGCACTGCGGCGGTCACCACCGCGGGCATGGAAGAACCCGAGATGGAAATAATTGCGACACTGATTGCCAAAGTTCTTCGTTCAGTCGACGACGAAAATGTGGCAAGCGAAGTGCGCGAGGAGTCGAAGCAACTCTGTTCGAAGTTCACTCCGTATCCATCTTGACTGCCCGGTTAGCGGGATAACCAGTGACCGGATATCTGATAGTTGGTGTCGTTGGCATCATCGTCACTCTCCTCGGGACTTTTGCGATGGGCCGAATTGCTCCTCGCATCGGCGCCATCTCGATGCCCGGGCCCCGATCGGTTCACGACTATCCAACTCCGTCACTCGGCGGTGCGGCGATGTTTTTAGGATTCTGTGCCGCTATGGCAACAGCATCGCAATTAGATCAATTCAAGGAGATGTTTTCATCTTCGTCTGAACCAGTCGGTCTCGTACTCGCGGCCGGCTTAATTTTTATGTTCGGCGCGCTCGACGACATTCGCGAGGTGTCTCCTCCCGCCAAAATTGCTGGTCAGGTTCTTGCCGGCAGCGTTCTCTCTTTATTTGGAGTGACAATGCTGTACTTCCGAGTCCCGTTTGTTAGTTACGAATACATAGTCCTGTCTCCCGATATGGCCGCGTTGGTAACCGTTTTAGCAGTAGTGATTTTAGCGAACGCGATGAACCTGATTGACGGCCTCGATGGCCTCGCGGCAGGGATCACAGTCATCGCCGGCATTGCCTTGTTCTTATATTCCGATCGATTACTTAAGGCGGGATTACTTGACGGCACTAATATCGCGCCACTGGTGGCAGTAATTACCGTTTCCATATGTATTGGATTTTTGCCGCTCAATTTCAGTCCCGCGCGAATATTTATGGGTGATGCGGGCGCGATGTTGCTGGGCCTGTTGTTGGCGGTCACCACGATCACCATGGGGGGCCGCACTGCCGATCAATTCAGCGGGCAGACCTACTTCTTTTTTGCCCCTTTACTCATACCGGTAGTGATTTTGGCCGTGCCTTTAATCGATACTGCATTTTCAATCGTGCGCCGGTTAATTGGCCGCCGTTCAGTGAGTGAGGCCGATCGCGAACATCTGCATCATCGGCTGATGCGGCTAGGGCACGGCCCGCGCCGATCGGTCATGATTCTCTGGCTCTGGACTGCTCTCGCGTCGGCCGCGGCCCTAATTCCTACTTATACCAATCGCGGCGGCGCTTTGGTCCCGATTGCTCTAGTTGCTCTGGCTCTTCTCCTTTTCACTTATTTTCATCCGGGCCGACCCAATAAATCAGATTCGACGACTCCAGACCACGAAGATAACGAGGCTCCAGTTTGACCAGTCTCGGATAGAGCGATAACTTCACTGAGTTAGCACGCGCACCGGTATTGGGCGCAAATCGAAAATCATGCTCACACCCACTAGTCCGGCTAGGAGATGCGAACTCCGGTGAAATTCAATCGGTGGCAACAAGCCCCCGGCGCAGACGAAGATGCCTTTAGTTATGCCGCCGCCATGGTGGTGCTTCCGGTATTGCTGGGCTTAGTGGGAGCTTGGGTTGACGGTTTGATCGGCACTCGTCCCATCATGATTTTTGTGTTTGCCACTTTTGGCGTCGTCAGCGCTTTCGTCAGCGCTTATTATCGCTACGAAGCCCGCATCGCTGCTCACGACGCGAACAAGCCGTGGTCGCGAAAAAGTTCTCGCTGATGGCCAACTTAGAGCCCGTCAATCCTGTTGACGACATTGAATCACGCATTGCTCGCGATCTCGCTCGCCGAGCGGCAATAGCGGCTCCTTTAGTAATACTGATTTTGGGGCTTTGGCGCGGTCCGAGTGCCGCGCTGGCCGTCGGAGCAGCTTTTGCGCTATTGGTGGGAAATTTCTTGCTGGCGGCCGCGATTCTTGGTTATGTTGCTCGGCAAAACCCCGATCTCCTGATGGGGATAACTCTATTTTCGTTCGTCTTGCGTCTCGCCCTAATCACAGTCATCGGAATTGGGATCAAATCGCTCGATGTGGTCGATTGGCCCGTTTTCTGTATCACGCTCGTCATCGGTTACTTTGTACTTCTGATTTGGGAAATGCGATCGGTGAGTTTTTCGCTCGCATCTCCTGGCCTTAAACCTAAAACTAAAGAGATATGGGAGTAGCGGAGTGATTTTCGCGTCATTGTTGCCGAATATCAATGGGTTGTTCGACTGGCGTTCAATAGCCGGTAATGAAACTTTGTTGGCATTTAATAAGACCGCGCTAATGGCGTGCATCTCGACAGTAATTTGCATCGCAATTTTCTGGACCGGATCGCGCAAGCAGGCTCTTGTTCCTACTGGAATTCAAAATGTGGCCGAGATGGGCTACGACATGATTGAAGAGAATGTAAGCATCGCGGCAATGGGCGAAGACGGTCGTAACTGGACTCCTTACTTTGCAACTTTATTCTTTTGGATTTTCTTTATAAATATTTGGTCAATTATTCCTGGTATTCAATTTCCTGCCACCGCGCGCATTGCCATTCCGCTAATGCTCGCGCTGCTTAGTTGGCTGACGTTTATTGGCGTAGGAGTAATTAACCAGGGGCCATTATATTTTTGGAAAACCATTAACCCCCCCGGCGTTCCTGTTGCTCTGAAGTTTTTAGTTATTCCAATCGAATTCTTTTCTAAATTTATTATGCGGCCGTTTTCGCTAGCCGTTCGACTTTTCGCCAACATGACTGCCGGTCATTTAATTCTTGCAATTTTTGCGATCATGACTAATGAATTGCTTATTGTTCACAGCAGTGGCATTTATCAAGTCATTTTTGCACCGTTACCGTTCCTTGGTTTGGTTGCCTTTACTGGTTTCGAAGTCTTGGTCGCAGTACTGCAGGCATATATCTTTACGATTTTGACTGCGGTGTATGTAAATGAAGCAATGCACCCTGAACACTAAGAAGACTTAAGTTCCCAACAATTAGGAGAATCACAAATGAATACGGCAGTGACGTTCATAGTTCAAGCAGCAGACATCGGCCCAGCGCTTAAAAGTGGATTGGGGGCAATCGGGTATGGTCTCGCGGCAATCGGACCGGGTATTGGTATCGGCATGATTGTCGGTAACTCAGTACAAGCCATGGCTCGCCAGCCCGAAATGTCGGGCACGGTTCGTACGACGATGTTCTTAGGTATCGCGTTCGCCGAAGCATTGGCGTTGATTGGCTTCGTACTTACATTCATCTGATGTCCGACTGGGCGGACCGTAGGTCCGGTAGTCCATTCTCTAGAGAGGGGAAGCGCGCCATGCGCATCCGTAAGTTATTAGTAGTAGCCCTAATGATTGGCGTCTCGTCGGTGGCGATGTCGTCGGTGGCGAGCGCGGCGGAAAGCCCAGCCGAGGTGAAGGAGTGTTTGGAAAAAGCGGCTAAGCAGAAAACCGCCGGCGATATTTATAAAGCAATGGACGAATGCCGTAAAGCTAAAAGTCTGATTGTTCCGGCGGTGTCAGAAATGATCTGGGGCGGTTTAGCATTTCTTATTGTGGCCGGCGCACTGATGAAGTTCGCCTTCCCGGCTTTGCGCAAGGGCATCAAGGCCCGCGAAGAAAAAATCCGCACCGACCTCGAAGGGGCCGAAAAGTCTCGTCTAGATGCAGAAGCGGAGCGGGCTCGGTACGAAGCGCAAATTGGTGATGCTCGAGCTGAGGCGAACGGAATTATTGAAGAGGCTCGGCGAGATGCTGATCGAGTTCGCAAAGACTTGACGGCTAAAGCTGAAGCCGACGCGGCTGAGATTCGTCAGCGAGCCAGCGAAGATCTGCAACTCGCACGCGAGCGAGTACTTAGCGATGTTCAGCAGCAGGTGACCGAAATCTCCATCGGTTTGGCGGAAAAAATCATTGAGCGCAATCTCGATCCCGCGACTCAGCAGGACTTGGTTGAGAGTTACATCAACTCGGTAGATAAATAACGATGGCAAACACGGGTCAGAAGTCTGCGGCGTATGCCCGAGCCTTGCTTGAGATCGCGCGTGCGGAAGGCCATCTGGCGGGAATCGAAGACGATCTTTTCCGTTTCGCGCGAACCTTTGAAAGCAACGATGCTCTGCGGACAGCCCTGACTGATCCCGAGTTGCCTATTGATCGCCGGATAGCGGTGATTGAAGAACTTATGGGGGGAAAATCGTTAACCACCAGCGTCGCTTTGGTATCGATGATTGTGGCCGCCGGCCAAGCGGGCGAGTTGCCGTCGATTATCGACCGTTTTGTTGAACTGGCGGCCAGTGCTCGTGAACGAGAATTGGCCGAGGTGCGAACTGCGGTAGCGCTTACCGATGATCAAGTCGCCCGCTTGGCGACCGCACTAGGAAAAGCGACCGGAAAATTAGTTGAAGTAAAAGTAATTATCGACCCCGAAGTGTTAGGTGGAGTAGTAGCTCGTGTTGGCGACACGATAATCGACGGAACTGTGCGCCATCGTCTGGCGCAACTGAGGGGACAACAGTGAGCAATAACTCCGAAGGAGAAACGATGACTGAGTTGACCATAAACGCCGACGATATTGCGGCCGCGCTGCGCCGACATGTTGAGACGTTTGTTCCGTCGCTAGAGGCGGCTCGAGTTGGGCGAGTATTAACAGTGGGCGACGGTATCGCTCGCGTTGCCGGGCTTCCGCAGACTGCGGTTAACGAGTTGCTTGAATTCGAGGGCGGCTCTTTAGGCCTCGCGCTCAACCTTGACGAGGATTCAATTGGTGCGGTAATCCTCGGTCACGCCGAGACCGTAGAAGAAGGTCAAGCCGTAAAAGCGACCGGCCGAATTCTTTCGGTGCCGGTGGGCGACGCGTTGATCGGGCGAGTAGTGGATGCTCTAGGTCAACCGATCGACGGTAAAGGGCCAATCGCCACAACCGATTCGCGCCGGCTTGAAGTTCAGGCGCCCGGAATTGTTGGTCGTCAACCCGTGCATGAGCCATTGCAAACTGGTATTAAAGCTATCGATGCCATGACACCGATCGGCCGAGGTCAACGAGAGTTGATTATTGGTGACCGCAAGACCGGTAAGACCACTATCGCCATCGATACCATTTTGAACCAACGCGGTCAGGGCGTTAAGTGCATTTATGTTGCCATTGGTCAAAAAGGTTCGTCGGTAGCCCAAACGGTCGCCACGCTCGAAGAGCGGGGTGCCATGGAGTACACGGTGGTAGTAAACGCACCGGCCGCCGACGACGCGGTGTTCAAATTCCTCGCTCCTTACACCGGCTGCGCCATGGGGCAACACTGGATGAATAACGGCCAGCACGCTTTAGTTGTATACGACGATCTCTCTAAGCAGGCGGAGTCGTACCGGCAACTGGCGTTGTTGTTGCGTCGTCCACCAGGTCGCGAGGCTTATCCGGGTGATGTCTTTTATTTGCACAGCCGTTTACTCGAACGAGCAGCCAAACTGAGTGACGACTTAGGTTCCGGTTCCTTAACCGCGCTACCGATTATTGAAACTAAAGCCGGCGATGTTTCGGCTTATATCCCGACCAACGTAATTTCGATTACCGATGGTCAGATCTATCTTCAGGACGACCTGTTCAAGTCGGGAGTTCGGCCAGCAGTCGATGTCGGTATCTCGGTTTCACGAGTGGGGGGCGCGGCTCAAATCAAAGCCATGAAAGGCGTTTCGGGAACGCTCAAACTCGACCTCGCCCAATTCCGTGAACTCGAAGCTTTCGCTACATTCGGCTCTGAGCTCGACGCAGTGTCGCGTGCTCAACTTGATCGTGGTGAACGCTTAGTCGAATTGCTTAAGCAGCCGCTCAACTCACCGATGCCGGTAGAAGAACAAGTGGTATCGATTTACGCGGGCACCGAAGGCATCCTTGACGATCTTCCGACCGGCGAGGTCCGTAGATTCGAAAACGAATTGCTGGAGTGGTTTCGTACTCGCCACGCGGGGCTGCTTTTGGAAATTCGCGATAGCGGATCAATACCCGCCAACGATGCTCTCGGCGCCGCGGTGGCCGAATTCAAACGCCAATTCGTAACTAACATGAGCCAATCGACGACAACCGGTTCGGCCGATCCCGCCGACACCGACGCCGACGCTCTCGGTGAACCCGAATCCAACAAGACGTTGTCTACGGAGTAATTGAAGTGGCGGGCGGTCAAGAACGAATTCTGCGACGGCGGATTCGCAGCGTGCAATCAACTAAAAAAATCACGCGCGCGATGGAGCTGATCGCGGGAAGCCGCATTGTTCGAGCCCAGGCGCGAGTTCAGGCGGCCGTTCCTTATAGCGACACGATTACCGATGTAGTGCGCGATTTGGCGGCCGCGGGCGCGGGTACCAAAAGTCCGTTACTAACACCTAGACCAGAAATTAAAACTGTTGCTTACGTAGTGATAACTGCCGACCGCGGGCTATGCGGGGGATACAACTCGTCGGTATTACGAGCAGCAGAGGGCTCGATGCGAGAAAATGCCGAGCTAGGGCGTGATTATCGACTGGTTTTAGTTGGGCGAAAAGCCGAAAGCTACTTTCGTTATCGCGACTACCGAATAGACGATTACTTCACTGGTTTTACCGATCCTCCGTCGTACGAAAATGCGCGCACAGTCGCTCGCGCTACCGAAGCTCCGTTTATGAGCGGGGAGTGTGACCTAGTAGAAATTATTTACACTCGTTTCGTTTCGGCTAGTTCACAAGAAGTCGTTGTGCGGCCCTTGATGCCTCTTGACCAAGAAAGTTTTGGTGATGGCGACGGTCGGCCCGAACCCAAAGCCGACGGCACCGTTTCGCCGTCGTATGATTTTGAGCCGTCGGCCGACGCGATACTCGAGCGCCTGTTGCCCCGTTATGTTGAGGCTCGGATTTACGCGGCTCTTCTAAATGCTTGTGCATCCGAACACGCCGAACGCCAGCGGGCCATGAAGGCCGCTACCGACAACGCCGACGATCTCATAACTCGACTCTCGCGAATCATGAACCGCGCTCGTCAGGATTCAATAACTACCGAAATCATGGAGATTGCCGGCGGTGCTGAGGCTCTGCGCGACGACGATAAATCCGACGCTACTGAGCCCGACAACTTTCTTTCATTTTCTTAATAATCGACCGCCAACCATCATCAAGCAGGAGAATCAAATGACAATGACAGCCGACACCAAGCCCGATACCACACTCAAGGACGGCCGCGTGGTCGCAATCTCGGGGCCCGTGGTTGATATTGAGTTTCCCGCCGACGCAATACCGGCTATCAATACCGCGCTGGAAATGGATGTTGATCTCGAAGGGGAAACCATCACCATCGTTTCTGAAGTTGCTCAGCATATTGGCGATAGCCGTATTCGCGTTATTTGTATGAAGCCGACCGACGGTTTGAAGCGGGGAACGCTAGTTCGCAACACCGGCCACGGAATTCGGATGCCAGTGGGTGATGGTGTACTTGGCCACGTGTTCAACGTTATTGGCGAACCTCTCGATTGCACAGTTGACGAGTTGACCAATATCGACGATCACTGGGAAATCCATCGCGATCCGCCTACCTTTGATCAGCTTGAGCCGCGAGCGTTGATGTTCGAAACCGGAATTAAAGTTATCGACCTACTTGAGCCTTATGTGCAAGGCGGGAAAATCGGGCTCTTCGGCGGCGCCGGTGTGGGCAAAACCGTATTGATTCAAGAAATGATTCAGCGGGTAGCCACTCAACACGGCGGCGTTTCGGTATTCGCGGGAGTAGGCGAACGGACTCGTGAAGGTACTGACCTTTGGCTCGAAATGACTGAGTCGGGTGTTATCGAAAAAACCGCATTGGTTTACGGACAGATGGACGAACCGCCGGGCGTTCGTCTTCGGGTTGCGCTATCGGCATTGACGGTGGCGGAGTACTTCCGCGACGTTAAAAACCAAGATGTACTCCTCTTCGTTGACAATATTTTCCGTTTCGTGCAGGCCGGCTCTGAAGTCTCGACATTGTTGGGTCGTATGCCGTCAGCGGTGGGCTACCAGCCCACTTTGGCCGACGAGATGGGTGAACTTCAAGAACGGATTACTTCTACTAAAGGTCACTCCATTACATCGCTGCAGGCGGTTTATGTTCCGGCCGACGACTACACCGACCCCGCGCCTTTCACTACCTTCACTCACCTTGATGCCACTACTGAGTTGAGTCGGCAAATTGCCGCTCTAGGTATTTATCCTGCGGTCGATCCGTTGGCTTCGACTTCTAACATTTTGGCACCGGAAATTGTTGGTAATCGTCATTACGAAGTGGCCCGACGAGTGCAGGAGATCCTTCAGCGTTACAAGGAGCTCCAGGACATCATTGCCATTTTGGGTCTCGATGAGTTGTCAGAAGAAGACAAAGTTATTGTTTCGCGGGCCCGAAAAATCCAACGGTTCTTGTCCCAGCCATTCTTCGTGGGCGAAGTGTTTACCGGATTGCCAGGAATTTTTGTCCCCGTTAATGAAACAGTGGAGAGTTTCGAAGCACTCGCTAACGGCGAATTCGATGAGATTCCCGAGCAGGCCTTTTTCAACGTCGGCGGCGTGGATAGCGTGCTGGCCAAAGCCAAGACTCTCGCGGCCGGCTCGTGAAAGTAGAAGTAGTTTCGCCCGAACGCATTCTTTACGAAGGCGAGGGCGAGATGGTGGTGTGTCGCACGGCCGATGGCGATGTGGCTTTTCTGCCTCAGCACGCTCCGTTTCTAGGCGCACTAGGAGTGGCACAAGTACGGGTCATCTTGCCGGAATCGGGCGAACAAGCGATAGCGGTGCACGAAGGTTTTGTTGAAGTCGGAAACGATCGAGTCATCGTACTTTCCGACATTGCCGAATTGCCCGAACAGATCGATGCCGCTAGGGCGCAAACAGCTAAGGATCGCGCGCTCGCCGCGTTGGCAGCCAATGCGGAGGATCACGAAGCCGCCGCGGCACTAGCCCGAGCCGAGTTGCGGTTATCGGTAGCCGAAGAAGTCTCCCGCGCTTGAGCGATTGTGCATGAGTCTCCCCAACGCAATTATTGCGGGAGTCAATAAAGCCGGTACGACTTCTTTATTCGCTTCGCTTTCTGCCCACCCCGACGTTGCTCCGTCGGCAGTAAAAGAAACTGGTTATTTTCTCCCCGCTCGGTGGGGGAATCCTCTTGACCCAATTGCGATTTATTCGGATTACTTTTCTGATTCGGGGAATGCTTCCGTAAGGCTTGAAGCGACGCCCGCATACTTTTATGGCGGTGAATCAGTTATTGCTGCTATGCGTAACGCGCTCTCTGATGACTTAAAGGTACTAATTATTTTACGAGAGCCGGTAGCCCGATTTTGGTCGTTTTTTACTTTCCAAAAAGCCCGTTTGCGTATCCCAAAAGAAATGCGAGCTGAAGATTATTTAAATACTGCCGATCAGATGACTGATGAAGATTTTGCCAATCCTGATAACGAGCGGTGGTTTGGTTTCCGTGGTGGCAGCTATGTCGATTATCTTCCCGATTGGCACGAGTCGTTCGGTGATCGACTTGAGATTGTTTATTTTGAAGATTTGATGGCTAACCCCGAAGAAGTTCTAACGCGCGTCGCAGAGTTCTTGTGCATCGACCCTGCGGCGTTTCCATCATTTGCGTTAGCGCGTGAAAATCAAACCACTGGTTACAAGCGATCGGGTTTACAGCGCATAGCCTTAGCGTTTAATTCGCGAGCAGAGCGTTTTTTACGGCGGCACTATAGGTTAAAAGATCGGCTGCGTTCGACTTATTACCGAATAAATGGATCGGCAAAGAAAGAAGCTATGTCTTCCGGGGTGCGAAGAGATCTAGAAAATCGTTACGCGAGTCCTAATGATGGATTGCGCACTCAGCTGGTAGCGATGGCGCGACCGTTGCCGTCTTGGTTAAAAGTTTAGTACTCAACTTTCGAATACTGTTTCAATTTTTCTAACCGATGGCTAGCGCTGATTCGGCGTATCGTTCCAGTTTTTGATCTCATGACCAATGTTTCGGTGCTGGCGCTCTCGCCTTTGTAGCGGACTCCGCGCAAGATGTCGCCCTCAGTAACACCGGTAGCGGCAAAAAATACGTCATCACTAGCTACTAAATCGTCAGTAGACAACACCTGAGTGAGGTCGTAGCCCGCATCAAGCGCCTCTCGTTTCTCGTCAGCATTACGAACGGTGAGCCGTCCTTGGATTTCACCACCCAGCGCCTTTAGCGCGCAGGCCGCGATTACGCCTTCGGGAGTACCGCCAATTCCAAAAAGTATGTCAGACCCCGAATCGGGCCACGCGGTCTCTAGCGCACCCATGACATCGCCGTCGGGTATTAAGCGGATCATGGCTCCCGCTTCTCGGCATTCCTTGATGATGTCGTTGTGTCGATCGCGCTCAAGGATTACCACGGTCACATCTCTGATCTGACCACCCTTTGCTTTGGCCACTGCTTCAAGGTTGGCTTTAATCGGAGCATTGAGGTCAATCACATCGCGTGCTTCAGGACCCACGGCGATTTTTTCCATGTAGACGCACGGCCCCGGATTGAACATGGTTCCCCGCTCCGACAATGCGATTACGGCGATAGCGTTGTTGCGCCCCAACGAAGTGAGAGTGGTGCCGTCGATAGGGTCTACCGCTATGTCACAGGCCGGTCCGCCGGCACCGATCTTTTCTCCGTTGAAAAGCATGGGTGCTTCGTCTTTTTCACCTTCACCGATGACGACTACTCCGTCCATGGCCACAGTGTTGAGCACCAGCCTCATGGCATCGACTGCCGCGCCATCGGCCGCGTGTTTGTCGCCGCGACCAATAAAGCGGGCCGCAGCCAAGGCGGCGGCTTCGGTGACCCGAGCTAAATCCATAGCCAGATTGCGGTCAGGAGCCTGGGGCTGCGAATTCACGAATCTAATTCTAGCGGTAATTTGCTATAGCGGTAATTTGCTTTACCAGTAACTCGTTCTAGCAGTAACCTGCCCTACCAGCATTAGGTATTCTCAAACAGTGGATCCCCGTCTGGTTATCGCCGCTCAGAATGCGATTGGATTTATGCCCGATGCTGAGGGTCTCGCCCTTTTTGCCGCGGCTCGAGATCGTGCGGATCGGGGGCCATTACTGGAAGTAGGCACCTACTGCGGAAAGTCGGCGATTTACCTCGGGGCCGCCGCGGGCGAGTGCGGCTCGATTCTTTACACCGTTGATCATCACCACGGATCGGAAGAAAACCAAGCCGGATGGGAACATCACGATCAACGATTAGTTAATTCTGAGACGGGCCAACTTGATACTCTGCCGTGGTTTCGTCGCACTATCGCCGCCGCGGAGCTCGACGACACGGTGGTCGCAGTAATTGGTTCGTCGACGACCGTGGCGACTCACTGGACAACTCAGTTGGCAATGGTATTTATTGATGGTGGCCACGCCCTCGATGTGGCGAAAGCTGATTACGAAGCATGGTCTCCCAAGATTATTCCCGAAGGCTTATTGGCCTTTCATGATGTATTCGAAGACCCCAAAGACGGTGGGCAGGCACCCTACGAGGTTTATTGTCAAGCACTTAATGAAGGTTGGTCGTTATTATCCGCTACCGGCTCGTTGCGGGTGTTGGAACGAAAGTAATTAACGCACTAGCGCTTAGGGGTGGAGCGCTCAGTCCGTTCGGATTCGATTACCGATCCCGCTTCAATGAGTTCATCAGAACTTAAACCGGTGGGGAGGTCTTCGCCGCGGAACAGTCCGGCGGTGGGGCCAACTCCGCCCAACGCATTTGCGGCCAGCACTACTGCGGCTGAGTTCCAAGTGGGTTGCTCCACTGGATACAGCTCGCCGGATTCGGAAAAACGCTCCTCGGCAAAATTGGCTCCTGTCCAATATCCGCCATCTTCGTGCCGCAAAAACTGAACCCAAGTAAATAGTGAACGGGCGAGTTCATCGGCACCAATGGCGTCGAGCGCCATTACCAACTCGCAGGTTTCGGCGACAGTAACCCAAGGTTGGTCAGATACACAGCGCACGCCGCGCCCGGGTACCACAAATATTTCCCATGCTGCGGCCACCCGTGCGTGGGCGGCCGGTCCGCGCAACACTCCACCAAGAATTGGGTAGTACCAGTCCATTGCCCATCGGGCTTTGTCGAGAAATTGGTTAGGCCGATGAGCGATCGCAATCGCGAGTTGACCGAGGGACAGTTCCCAGTCGGGACGCTCATGACCAGTGCGTTCGGCGATAGCAATCGCGCATCGAATGCTTCCGTAAATTGAAGATGAACCGGTTAGTAACGCACCAGGATTTTTCTGATCTCCCCGCCACGAGATTTCACCACTGGGCGTTTGATAAGAAAGAGCAAAGTCAATTGCCAGTTGGACGGTAGGCCAGAAATCTTCAAGGAAATTAGTGTCGCCGGTAGTTAAGTAGTGGTGCCAAACTCCGTTGGCGATATATGAAGTCACATTGGTATCGAGAGTTTTATCTTTTACATCGTTGCCGATGTAGTAGGCATTCCAAGCACCGGAATCATGTTGCATGGCCCGCAGCCATTCGTAGGCGCGAGTCGCTTCGTTAAATCGTCCGCCAACATCGAGAGCCATGGCTGCCTCTACGAGATTCCACGGGTCGGTGTGGTCGCCGGGGCTCCACGGAATATTTCCATCGGGCAGCTGAATCCGTGCGATGGCATCGCTGGTTGCCAAAACTTCGGCGGCAGTAATTATCCCCGGCACGCTCGGCGGTAAATTCTCTCTTACCATTACGCCGCGCGCTCTACGTAGATAACTAGGCTTTTCCCCATAATTGGGCTAAGAGCTTTTTCGATTTTATTGAGCCATGCGGGCTGTTTGGTTATCTGCCAAGCGAGAAGATCGTGATAGCGCTGTACGGCCCAGTGAGAATCGGCATTATTGATTCCTACGGCACTGCGTAACCACCAGTAGGGCGAGTGCAACGCGTGGGCGTGATGAGAACCCCGCATAACGCAGCCCGCGGCTTCTAAGCGGTCCTGTAGTTCGCGCTGACGGTAAATCCGAATATGACCGCCGGGGACATCGTGATAGTGATAATCAAAAGCCCAGTTGATTCGTTCGGGCCACCGAGTCGGGACAGTTACCGCCATGCGCCCGCCGGGTTTAAGGACGCGGACCAATTCGGCGATCGCCCCGCGGTCGTTAGGCACATGCTCCAATACTTCCGAGGCGATGATCTGGTCGAAAGTGGCATCCGCGAAAGGAAGCGCCAAAGCGTGGCCAGTAACCACTCCACCGCACTCACCGGCAGGGAGTTCGCCGGCGTCGAGCATGGCACCGAGTACGCCCCGCACATCTTTGAGGTCACCTTCGGATGCATCAAGGGGGACTACGGTCGCGCCCCGCCGCCACGCCTCAAACGCATGCCGCCCGCCCCCGCAACCCATGTCGAGTAAGCGAGTTCCTGGTGCTACTCCGAGGCGATCAAAATCTACGGTAAGCATTACTAGCCAATTCCGTTTTTGTACGCGTGTTCGTCAACCAAAATTTGGTAATGCTCGGCGGTTCGTTCGGCAGTACGCCGCCAAGTGAAATTATCGCAAGCTCGTTTTTGTCCCGCGGTCCCGATCCGAGCGCGCAGTTGGGAGTCGCCCAAGATTCGAATGAGGGCGACAGCCAGAGAGTCGGGGTCATTCGGCGGAACGAGCAACCCGGTTTCGTTATCGCGACCGATCACTTCAGGTACCGCGCCGCCGGTGGTACCAACCACGGGAACTCCACTCGCCATGGCTTCAACGGCCGGAAGTGAGAATCCTTCGTAAAGCGATGGCACACAGGCGACTTCGGATTCCGCGTAAAGCTCAACAATGCGCTCAGTGGTAACTCCACTAACAAACTCAACTGCACCCGTCAGTCCCAATTTTGCGATTAGCGCGGGAATTTTGCTCTTAGCTTTAGGCAGCCCGATTACGACCAGATGGGCATTAGTGACTTCGGCGCGAACTTTGGCCAACGATTCAAGCAGCGGCGCGAGGCCTTTCATGGGCACATCGGCACTGGCGGTAGTCATTATTCGACCCGGCACTCGCTTGATCGCGGGTCGGGGCGAGAAAACTGTTGGATCGACGCCCACGGCCACTACATGCAGCCGGTCGGCGGAGACCCCCATCTGGGCGATGATGTCGGTACGGGAAGATTCGGAAACCGTGAGCACTCTAGGTATTTGCCGGACAACTTCCATCTGCATGCCGAGAAAGGCGTACCAACGTTTGAGCGTAAACCGACGATAGGCCGACTGCGCGTGCTCAAGATCGAGATCGCGGTCGACGGTGATGGGATGGTGCAAAGTGGCGAGAACGGGCCAGTCGTCCTTCGCCATCATTGGCAACAAACCGGTGCCTAGACACTGGTTGTCGTGGACTAGATCGAATTCGGATCGGCGAGAACGAAGAATTTTACGAATTCGCAAACTAAAGGCGAGTGGTTCGGAGAAAGTTCCGGTGCACATAGTGGCAAATTCTCGTACATCTATGGTGCTACGGAATTCGTGGGGCCACGGAATCCGAAACGGATTATTGGTTCGATAGAGATCGAGGCCCGGCACGCGTTCGAGCTGGTCGGGATCGCTTAATTCGGGGTAGGGCGGACCCGAAAAAACCGTTATCTCGTGACCCAGATCAGTCAGTTCTCGCGCCAACTCTCGGGAGTAGACCCCTTGACCGCCACAGTGAGGATTGCCGCGATAGACGAGGTAGGCGATGCGAAGGGCGTTCGGGTCGGTCATGGACGGACCATCTTACCGGTCAGACTTCAGCCCCGTTTTGCCGCCGTTTATATCGCTACGCTGCACCGATAATGGATTTAAATGAGTCGGTAGTTGGAGAATTTGCCGGCCCGACGACTGGGGCCGATCGTGCCGTTCTCTTGGCTCCAAGCGCGGGAGCGGATCGCGACGCACCGGTTTTGGTGGCAGTGGCGCAAGCTTTGGCCGAGATTGGGATCCCCTCTTTGCGTTTCGACTATCCCTACCGATTAGCCGGTCGTCGCGCCCCTGATCGACCGATGGTTTTGACTGCGGTCACTAGATCTGCCGCGGCGGAACTAAGCGAACGGGTGGGTTTACCTCCCGATCGTCTCGTAGTGGGCGGCCGATCGATGGGCGGGCGTTACGCCTCAATGTTGGTCGCCGATGCCCACGATCCGTTGCCGGCATTAGGGCTGTTATTACTTTCGTATCCGTTACATCCCGCGGGCTTGCCAGAAAAAATTCGTGATGCTCACTTTGGTTCGATAAAAGTTCCCGTACTCTGCCTTAGTGGAACCCGTGATGCGCTGGCACCGCGTCCGGCGCTGGAACTGGCCGTTAAGAAAATAACCGGTCCCACCACCATTCACTGGCTGGAAACCGCCGATCATTCTTATCGCCCACTAAAACGGAGTGGTATCACCGTAGAGGATGTAATAACTGAAGTCGCCCACACCGCCGCTCAATGGGTCGCGGACTGCTAAAAATCCAGAAATCTGGAATAGGAAATCAGGAATAGGAAATCAGGAATGGAGAGCCGAGCCAATTATTAGTGTACGGAATGCGAACAGAAAGTTAATTTAAGCTGCAAATCGTTAATTATCGGAGTTTTCGCTCGCGTGTGTGCGATAATAGAGACATGCGAGTTGAACGATCTTTTGCTTTTCTTGATTTGTGCGGGTTTACTCGTTTCACCGATGTGCACGGTGATGAAGAAGCAGTATTAGCGCTGACTCAATTTCGTAATTTGGTACGGGAAGTCGCTTCGAGTTACGCAGTTCGAGTTGATAAGTGGTTGGGTGACGGCGTAATGCTGGTCAGTCCTACCCGTCGTCGACTCGTTGAAGCCAATCTCGCCATAATGGCTCGCTTTGAAGCATCAGGTCTGGTGCTTCCGCTGCGAGGAGGAATGGCAGTCGGTCCGGTTTTGCTGCTTGAGGGTGACGACTATGTTGGCAGCGCAGTAAACCTCGCCGCTCGGCTTTGTGCTAAGGCGGCACCCGGCGAACTGCTCGCCACTGACGTGTTGAGTAGCGATGTTCCTAAGTCGGCCGAGGTATTAGCCGTGGGCGCCCTTGACGTATCGGGGTTTGCTGATTCAGTGGAAGTGGTTAGGATTCAAGCTCGTTCCGAGGTGGATCTCGCCGTAGCGGGCTAACCTGCGTTTTAGTGGCTAATTCCTACAACACCCTTCATTATGAACCGGGCCGAGTTGGTCGGCTCACGCTGTGCCGACCCGACCGGTTGAATTCTTTCACGATTGAAATGTGGCGGGAACTCCGTGAGTTGGGTGAAGAGTTATGCGCTGATCCTGGCGAACTACGGGCCTTAGTAGTTATTGGTGAAGGTCGGGCATTTTCTAGCGGAATCGATACCAGTGTTTTTTCTGAACCGACTGCCACCGCCGGCGTCTTCGACTCCGCCGACTCCGCCGACGAACGCCATCTCGATCCAGTGGTAGCGGGAATTCTTACCACTCAAGATTCCTATTCGTGGTTGGCCGATGCCCCGTTTGCCACTATTGCTGCCGTACGCGGGTTTGCTCTGGGCGCGGGTTTGCAGCTGGCTTTGGCGTGCGACTTACGCGTTATCGCGCGCGGCACTCGGGTGGGGTTGCTCGAATTTAAATACGGAATCATTCCTGATTTAGGTGGCACCCAGCGACTCCCTCGTTTAGTTGGCGCGGGCAAGGCCGCCGAAATGATTCTTACTTCCGCTCAGATAGACGCAGAGGAAGCCCATCGCATCGGGCTGGCTGAGCGTTTGGTTTCTGATGAAGAACTAGAAGAAGTTGCCGACGACTTAGCGAAAGTTATTGCGGCCCAGCCCCCGCTAGCAGTTCGGGGGGCCAAGCGGGCGCTAAGCGCGGCCATTTCGGGATTAAGCATGCAAGAAGGTCTACTGATTGAAGCCGAAGCCCAGAGCGTCTGCCTGCGTTCAGAAGATATGAAAGAGGCCATCACCGCTTTTATTGAGCAGCGTTCACCGGAATACCGTGGCCGTTAAATCTAGATTGCCCTCGAACGCGCTCAACTGCTACTGATTGCGAGAGCATATAGACCACTACGCAATCTCGTATCCTCGTAGAGATGAGCAGTGATCGTTATGTGGTGCGCGCCGGCTCGCCCCTGTCCGGAACTGTGCAGATTTCTGGGATGACCAAAAATGCCGGTCTTAAACAGATGGCTGCCGCGTTACTAGCTCCCGGTGAAACCGTTATACATAATCTGACCCCCGTAGACGACTTGGGCGTTATGGTTTCGCTTCTCGAAGCGATAGGAGTCGAGATCACGCCGCGCGCACAAGATTCATTATCACTACGAGTTCCTGACCAACTGATCCCCGAAGCACCTTACGAGTTAGTCAGTCGCATGCGCGCGTCGATAAATGTTCTGGGGCCGCTTCTGGCGCGCTCGGGGCGAGCTCGGGTGGCACTTCCGGGCGGCGACAACATCGGCAGTCGGAAGCTGAATCTACATTTTCACGGTCTTGAGGCTCTTGGTGTTGAACTCCGAGTCGAACACGGATTTATCGAAGCAAGCTGTCGATCGTTAAATGGTGCCCGCGTAGTTTTGGAATATCCCAGCGTAGGCGCAACTGAAACAATTATGACTGCAGCAGTGTTAGCCAAAGGCGAAACGGTAATAGAAAATGCCGCACGAGAGCCAGAAATTTGCGATCTAGTTAAGTTTTTAAACGGAATGGGTGCGCATATAAGTGGTGCGGGCACTTCAACCCTAATCATCGAAGGGGTTTCGGCGCTCGTCCCTGCTGAACACACGATTATCGGTGATCGAATTGAAGCGGGAACACTCATGATGGCGTGCGCGGCTGCTGGCGGCGATATCACGATCAAAGGAATTTCTCTTAGCGATCTTGAAATGGTGGGGCGTAAGTTGGGCGAACTGGGCGTCACCGTAACTGAAGTTGCTGACGGAATTCGGACCAAACGCAGTGAACGACTAACTGCGTGTGATGTTCAAACATTGCCGTACCCAGGTTTTTCCACCGACTTCATGCCGCTAATCGTGGCCGCATTAGCCACTGCTGACGGCACCGCCATCGTTACTGAGAATATTTTTGAACACCGTTTCGCTTTCGTCGACGAACTCCACCGTATGGGCGCTGATGTTCGAACTGAAGGGCGACACGCGGTGGTGCGAGGGGTTGCGCGTCTTTCGGGCGCGCCAGTGCGGGCATTCGATGTAAGGGCAGGCGCGGCGTTGGTTATTGCGGGCCTTACCGCTGACGGCGAAACCACCGTCCTCGACCCTCATCACGCGGAACGGGGCTACGCCGATCTCGCGGGAAAATTGCGTTCAGTCGGCGCCGACGTTGAGCGACTCACTTAGAATCATCTATTCGGGGAAGAAATGCGATACTCGAGGGGTTGGCGTTAAGTAAACGTAGGGGTTGGCGTTAAGTAAACGGGGGGTTGGCGTTAAGTAAACGGGGATGGGCGGAAGTAAGCAACTACGGTTAGTCGTGATTGAAATCGCGGAATCATTAGTAGCGGGAGACCGAAGCGCGCTCGCGCGACTTATTTCGTTGGTCGAAACTGGACAGGAATCCGGTTCAATCGCCGCGGCAGAACTATTTTCTAAAACCGGCCGAGCCTATGTCGTCGGAATCACTGGCGCGCCAGGGGCGGGAAAGTCGACTCTTACTGATCGTTTGATTACGAGTTACCGTGCGCAAGGCGATGATGTGGGGGTTTTAGCAATCGATCCGTCGAGCCCGTTTACCGGTGGTGCCATTTTGGGCGATCGAGTGCGGATGCCGAGTCACGCTACCGACGATGAAGTATTCATTCGTTCGATGGCTACCCGCGGTCATCTCGGCGGACTCGCGTTAGCTGCTCCACAAGCAGTGCGGATTCTTGATGCAGCCGGCTTCGCGCGAATAATTATTGAGACCGTAGGAGTGGGACAAGTTGAGGTGGATGTCGCCCGCGCTACCGATACCACGGTGGTGGTGGTCAACCCCGGTTGGGGCGACCAAGTTCAAGCAAACAAAGCGGGGTTACTCGAGATTGCTGATGTTTTCGTAGTCAATAAGGCTGACCGACCGGGAGCTGATGACGCGGTGCGCAATTTATCGGTGATGCTCGAACTCTCGACAAACCGCGAATGGACACCACCGATAATCGAGACCGTGGCAACTGAAGGTGCGGGCATAGAAGAACTTCGTAGCGCGATTAGTGACCACCAAAATTTTATGCTCACCGCGGGGCGGGGTGAAGCAAAACGTGCGCGGCGGCTTGCGGAAGAGTTGCGGGCCATTGTCGCGGCGCAATTGGCTAGTGGCGCGGAATTAATTTGCCGAGGGGCGGAGTTTGATAGTTGTGTTGCCGAGATTGTCAGCAGAAAAATAGATCCGTACGCGGCGGCTCGACAACTCGTAAGCAATCTGGCTTAAGATGATCGATTCTTTAGTAGCCCTCGATTGGCCCGAGCCGAGAGTTGCTCGGATTCGCCTCCAGCGTCCACCGCTCAACGCACTATCTTGTGCGTTGCTTTCTGAACTAGCGGAAATTGTCTCGGGGTTAGCCCAGCAAGACGATCTGGGCGCAGTCGTTGTGGCGGGATCCGACCGAGCCTTTGCTGCGGGTGCTGACGTAGCTGAGTTCACTGGTTCTGAAGCAGCCGCGACAGTGACTAAAACTTTTCGTCGAGCCTTCGACGCCCTGGCTGCGATTAACCGTCCAGTCATTGCGGCAATCCGCGGGTTCGCTCTCGGCGGCGGTTTAGAACTCGCCTTGGCCTGCGATTTGCGAGTAGCGGGTGATACCGCTCGGTTGGGTCAACCAGAAGTTCTGTTAGGCATTATTCCGGGCGCGGGCGGAACCCAGCGGTTACCGCGACTGGTTGGTCCGGCACGCGCTAAGGACATGGTGTGGACTGGGCGCATGCTGCGCGCTGACGAGGCACTCGTTTTTGGTTTGGTCGATCGGGTTGTTCTTGATGCCGAAGTCGACGCCGCCGCACTTGAGTGGGCGCGGTCACTAGCAAACGGGGCATCGGCCGCGATTGGTTTAGCCAAGCAGGTCATCGATATCGGACTAAACGGCGATCTCGCTACCGGTCTTGATATGGAAGCCGATGCTTTCATTGCTACTTTTGCCACCAAAGATTCTGAGATCGGAATTAATTCATTTCTTACGAACGGACCTGGTAAAGCAAAATTTACGGGTGCTTGATTAAAGATTTTCTCGGAGAATTGCGGCCGCCACCGCCGGATCGACCGTATTAACAAAAATTCCGGAGCCGAGCTCAAAACCACCAAGCACTGAAATTCGAGGAATGACTTCTATCCACCACATAAAACTCGATTCAGGATCACGAGCTGGTGGATTATGGAGTACCACGTTGTAGTTGGGCGCGTCGATTGATTTTGCTAATGCGGCCAGAACGTCGCGTAAAATAATCGCGCTATCTTGGATCAATTCGTCACTGGTGTTCTCAAAACGCAACTCCGCTACATCATTTTCAGAACCGTTAATCGCAATACGCACTAGATATGACGAAATGCTTCCCGTCGGACACCACGCGCGCATTTGACCCTTAGTGGTGATTGATCCACCGTGATTAGCGGCATCGGTAGCGTCTTCGCCGATCACGTTTTTCTTGGCTTTATAACGCGCAACTTCAGCCATAACTTGGGGCGCAATGATATCAAGGGTCACAATTTGCGCGTGAGGATGGGCGATAGATGCTCCCGCTAATTGTCCGTGGTTAATAAATATTTGCGTGTGGGCGCGCCCAGCTTGATCGTGAAATTTTGCCCGCTCCCGCGCGGTAAAAAGCACAGCCCCTGCCGCCGCGTCGGTTAAGCCGCCAAAGTCGGTATCGTGCGCGGGTGACAGCACTACCACTTCATGAGCCCCGGTAACTCCCGTGGCGTCATCAACAATCGGGTAGAGATTGGGGACTACCCGTACCTTCCAACCAGGAGTATCAGGTTTACCTTCGCCAATACGAAAAACCTCTGGTGGAGTTTCGGTTTCATTGCCAGTGCAGAACGGACACGAGCGATCACCGGCTTGGTTGCTGCTGGGCTCGGCGGCGATCCGATCAATAGCGGTTACTGGCCGGCTCGCTCGCCCGGGGACAACGATCACCTCTTGGCCGGTTACTTGGTCGGTGCGCAGTTTGGTCATCGAGGACAGTATTACTCGATGACGATTAGGACATCCCCGGTCCCGACGTTGGCCCCCACCTCTACGCGGACTTCTTTTACGATCCCCGAGCGCTCGGCATTGATTTGATTTTCCATTTTCATGGCTTCGAGAACAACTAGAGCTTGACCAACCTCAACTTCATCGCCGGCGGCGACCAAAACTTTTACGATAGTTCCTTGCATCGGTGAAGCGATAGTTCCGTTACTAGCCGCCGATCCGGCCGACCGCGCCGGTCGTGGCCGAGGATTCGATTTACCAGTAGAAGACACATCGGTAGGAACCCATACTTTTACTATAAATCTTTTTTTGTTTACTTCGACCGGAACCAATCGCTCAGTGAAACTATCAGTATCTTCGGCTATGGAATCGGGAACAGTTGAAATCGCGGCAAACGCATCTTCGGCTAAATCTTTTTCTAACCATTTAGTCGTGTGGCGAGCTTCAGCGAATGCAGGAAGTGCTAACAGGAGCTGTTGTGCGGGAGCAGTAGTGGCAACCCCCGAGATTTTCAACTCACTTAAAGCGCGCAGCATGCGGCTAATAGCGGCCTTTCGGTCGGGAGCCCAAACTATGAGTTTTCCGATCAGGTTGTCGTAATACGCTGAGATCGAATCGCCCGCCTCGTATCCGCTATCCCAGCGCACGCCCGGACCGGCGGGAACTTCCATTTCGGTAATAGTGCCGGGTGACGGCAGAAATCCCGTGCTCGGGTCTTCGGCGTTTATTCGACATTCAATGGAGTGACCATGGCAAATAATCTGATCTTGTGTGAACGAAAGCGGTTCGCCGGCTGCGACTCTTAGTTGTTCGGCAACCAGATCAAGCCCAGTGGTCTCCTCGGTAACGCAATGCTCAACTTGAAGCCGAGTATTCATCTCAAGAAACCAAAACTCGCCATCTTCGTAAAGCATTTCTATTGTGCCGGCGTTAACGTAACCGCAACTGAGCGCGATTTTGGTTGCTGCTTCTCCCATTGCCACCCGAATCGAGTCGGGGAGATTTGCCGCGGGAGCTTCTTCAATTAGTTTTTGGTGGCGCCGCTGGGTCGAACAGTCGCGATCTCCTAGCCATACCGCGTTGCCGTGTTGATCGGCAAAAATCTGCACTTCGATGTGACGAGGGTTAGTTAGATAGCGCTCAAGGTAAGCCTCTGACCGCCCGAAATACGCTTGTGCTTCTCGAGCTGCCGACTCGAAGGCTTCGGTGGCTTCGTCGGCGCTTTCACAAATCTTTATGCCTTTACCGCCACCACCGTAAGCCGCTTTGATAGCAACGGGCCATCCGTATTCTTCACCGAAGGCAATAATTTCGGACACATCGTTAATGGGTTCTATGGTTCCGGGTACTGACGCAACATCGGCGACTATCGCGGCTTTACGCGAAGAAATTTTATCGCCCATTATTTCGATCGCTTCTGGTGGCGGCCCGATCCACACCACACCAAGTTCGGTCACGTTTCGAGCGAAGTCGGCATTTTCGGAAAAGAACCCGTAACCAGGGTGAACTGCGTCGGCGCCACTCTCCTGAATAATTTCTAAAATTCGATCACTCTGAAGATAACTTTCGGCCACGGTTTTTCCACCCAGTGCAAATGCCGCGTCGGCGTAGCGCACATGCTGGGCGTTCTGGTCGAGGTCGGAATAAATCGCCACCGTCTCAATACCGAGTTCACGACAGGTACGCATAATACGTATAGCAATTTCGCCTCGGTTAGCTATCAGTACTCGTTGCAGCACGGGACCTCTTTGCGGTGATGAATCGAACACGATTCTCTATCGTGACGCCGTAGCATACGACCTATGGAGGCTAATCTGGCCATTGATCCCCGTCGCCAGTGGGACATCCACCGTTTTTCCAGTATCGACTCTACTAATCGCTGGGTTCTCGACCAGGCGGCGAGTGGCGCGCCGGCGGGATTGGTGGCGCTATCTGATCACCAGACCTCGGGCCGAGGTCGGCAGGGCCGAGTTTGGTTAGAGGAGCCGGAAACTTCGTTGCTGGTGTCGGTGCTATTGAGACCCCGCCTCGATCTCGAATCGATTCACACCGTAGCGATGGCCGCCGGACTTTCGTTGCTTGAAGCATTACCTGCCCAACTTCGCTCGATCTCGGGTTTGAAATGGCCAAACGATGTTGTCGTGGGTCAAAAGAAACTTGCGGGAGTTTTGGCCGAATCAATTTTGCCCACTCCTTCGACAACTTCTCCCGACTCCACTCTCGCAGTAGTAGTCGGAGTTGGATGCAACTTGGCCCAGCGTGACTTTCCTTCCGAGTTATCTGAATTTGCTACATCGTGTGCGCTCGAACTCGATATTCCTGTGGCGCGCGATTCGCTCCTTGACGAATTCCTAGCCCGACTAACAGTTTGGAACGATCTGATTAATAAGGGAGACTTGTCTACCGTTGTTGCCGCTTACAGAAATAGTCTCGAAACTCTAGGAACTCGAGTTCGAGTTGATATCGGGAACAAAACTATCGAAGGCATCGCGACAGACATTGACGAAGTTGGCCACCTGCTTATTACTGGTGATCAGGACGAAAGATTTGTTGTAGCGGTAGGCGATGTTGTTCACTCGCGCCGAGCGTAAACGGCTGACTCGAATCTTAATTTGATTACGGGTCACATTCTCGTTTGCGTAAGTCGGTGTAGGCCTCGTTAAGCATTTTTGTTACTGGGCCCGGCGCGCCGGTTAGCGTGCAGTCGTTGATTTGCGAGATTGCTTGCACCTCGCGTGTGGTCGAAGTGAGGAAAGCTTCGTTAGCTTCGCGGTAAGCCACTGCGGAGATGGGCTTCTCGACAATGGTGAGTCCTGAAGCGAGAGCGAGATCAATTACCAGCGCGCGGGTAACTCCGGCTAAACATCCGCTGTCTAACGGGGGAGTAGCGATTATTCCATTCGTAACCAAGAAAATATTTGATCCCGTCGCTTCGCACAGGTCACCAGCAGTATTGAGAAATAATGCTTCCCCTGCTCCGGTCGTGCGCGCGTGGGCGAGGGCGCGCACATTTTCGGCGTAGGAAATAGTTTTCAGTCCGGTGGTGGCACCCATTTCGTTGCGTCGCCAAGGAACGATTAGACAACGCTCCGTTTCGGGCCAGTCAGGCAGTGAACCGATAGCCACGATTATCGTTTCGGGTGCACCGGAGCGTTCCGATCCCAGCGGTCCTGGCCCGCCGGTGACAGTTATGCGTAAACGGCCGCGGTGGTGATCGTTGGCCGCGATCACGGCGCGGGCGGCATCTAGAAGGACGGCTGATTTTGGTACCGATAGTCCGAGTCCGGCCGCGGAGTTAGTTAGTCGTTCGTAATGGCGTCGCCACGCAAACGGTACTCGGTCATATACGCAAATGGTTTCGAATACACCGTCACCAACCAAAATTCCGTGGTCGAGTGGAGAGACGCGAGCAATTGATTCATCAACTAATTCGTTATCGATCCATAAGGTAGCCATTGATTGCGACGCTACACCGCGATGCCAACATCGCGGGCGCCGGCTGCACCAAGCAAACGCGCCGCCTTGAGTTCGGTTTCGCGCCACTCGGATTCAGGGTCGGAGTCGGCGACGATACCGCCGCCCACACCCAGTGTGGTCTGGTCGCACGAAGAGACAAAAGTACGAATGGCGACAGCAAGATCACCGGCGTTGCGCGTCGTATCGACCCAACCTATTGCCCCGCAGTAGACCCCTCGATTAACCGGCTCAAGGTCTTCGATTATTTGCATTACTCGGGGCTTGGGAGCACCGGTAATAGAAGCCGGTGGAAAAGTTGCTCGTAACAGATCACCCGGACGAATCTCGGTGCGGCTGACACCCTGCACGGTGCTAACTAAATGCCAAAGTCCGGGATGTTCCTCAACTGAGCAGAGGTCGGGAACTCTTATCGATCCAAAGCGGCACACTCGGCCCAGATCGTTACGGGCGAGATCGACGATCATTATATTTTCGGCTCGGTCTTTAGCGCTGGCTCCCAAACTGTGAGCGTCGCGACCGGTCCCCTTGATTGGTCGAGTTTTTACTACGGTGCCCTGATCATCGCTGCTCCAAGTTAAAAAACTTTCGGGCGAAGCACTTACTACCGTTATCGGCTCATTGTTCTCGCCAGGGAGAATAATGAGCGAAGCGTGGGGAGCGGGGTTAGCAATCGAAAGAGCTCGGTGCAATGCGCGCGCGTCTACCGATTGCTCCCATTTGATTTGGCGGGAAAGATTTACTTGGTAGCACTGGCCGTCGGCAATTAAATCAAGAATTGTCCTGACTCCCGCGGTAAAAGCTTCACTAGTGAGGCTAGATGAGCTTTCGGTAAGAGGAGATATTTCGGGTTCGGTCGGTGCACTTGATATAAGTTTTTCGAGCCGCGCGACCGCTTTGGCAGATCCTTCAAAGTAACTTCGGGTTCCGTTGCTAATCCAGCGAGCATCAAAGCGTGCCAGCAATAAATCGGGAACAGAATAAGGAACTCGCTGGCTAGAAAAATTCGTAACGCTAGAGTCGCGTCGATCTACTCGCTCAATGCTGCGTCCGAGATCGTAGGAAAAAAATCCCGCCCACCAGCCTGGAGTGAGACAATCAAATTTCGTTAGCGCCTCGATTCCGTTAGCCCGCACGATCTCTACTGGTTCGGCGGCGATAATGGTGGTTTCCTCTGACCGCAATACGACGGGGTTGGCCTCACTCCGAGGCACGCCGACGCGAGTCCCGATAGCGGGCATTCGGGGCCGGTGCGCGCTCAATGAAGCCATGACGCCACGGTAGAGGCTGGGTTGAGGTAAGCGGGGAAAACTAGAAATATTGGCTTATTAGCCCGAGGTTTGGCCTGGTAAGGGCTCCAGTAAGATCTAATTCTCGTGGCATCAAACCCATCGCCTTTAAGCGCGCTTCCGATTCGCCTAGTCATTGCTTTGGCCGTAGTCACTTCCTTAATGGTGGTGGCGATTGTAGGTGTCAACGCCGCTATCGATTCCAAATTATCGGTAATCAAGCGAGTCGATGTGACGGTGGCCGATGCGCCGCCGGAAGGAGCCAACTATCTATTGATCGGTTCCGATACCCGATCGTTTGTTAAGGGAGCGGCCGCAGAAGAAGCGTTTGGTACCGGCGCCGATGTGGGGGGACAACGATCTGACACCATGATGGTGATTCATGTCGAGCCCGGTTCGCAACGAACACTGTCGGTCTCATTTCCCCGCGACCTTTGGGTCAACATCCCCGGAGTTGGTTATTCAAAAATCAATACCGCTTTTAATGAAGGACCCGATAAAACCATCGAGACACTTAAATCAAATTTTGGTATCGATATCAACCATTATGTTGAAGTTGATTTCGAAAGTTTCCGGGGCATCGTTAACGCTATTGGCAGTGTGCCGATCTACTTTCCGTATCCCGCTCGCGACGATCTGACTGGATTATCAGTCATTGCTGGTGGTTGCATCCGGCTCGACGGTTACAGTGCACTGGCTTATGTACGCAGTCGCTACCTTGAGTATTACAGCGTGGAAAAAAATCGTTGGTATTCTGCTGACGCGGTACCTGATATCAACCGAATTGCTCGCCAGCAGGATTTCATTCGTAGATTGGCGGGAATAGCGGTACAAAAAGGATTGAATAATCCACTTACCGCTAACGCTATCGCCGACGAAGCCCTTAAAAATCTTACGGTCGATTCGCGTCTTTCTAAAGGAAATATTTTTGACCTGATCGATGCGTTTCGGACCATTAACCCCAACGACCAGAGTACGCTTGATTTTCAGACGCTGCCCTGGACCAACGGTACTGAGCAAGGGCAGTCGGTTTTACTGCCTAAACAGCCTGAAGCTGACGAGATGATCGCGAGGTTGAATGATTTCGGGAAGACCCCGGTATCCGATCCCACCACGGTCGTTGATCTCACCACGGTAAAAGTAAAAATTCTTAACGCGTCACAACGCGAAGGATTGGCTACCGCCACCATGAAGGAACTGACGAAATTTGGCTTTCAAGACGGCGGCACCGGAAACGATTCTCGCGGGACTTTAGCCCTTACCGAAATTCGTTATCGTCCGGAAGATGAAGCAAAAGCCAAAGCTTTATTTCCTTACATTGTTCCTCGGGCGAGGTTAGTTAAAGACAGCAGCCTGAAAAAAAATGGCATTCAGCTTATTTTAGGAACTGGATTCAAAAATTTAGTGAAACCCGCCGCGGGCACTGTGCCGGGAGTGAGTGCGGTTGAGGGTGGAGCCGCCGATCCTGCGGCTGAAACTCCCGCACCAATTAGTAACGAAAGTCAACTGGGCACTCCAGCCCCGCGCGTTCGTCCTTGCTGACCTGAGTACGGTTCTGCATTTCGTATCATGACTTCATTAACTGCTCCAACTTGGGCCGCGGTCGTAGTCAACTACGAAGCGGGCGATTGTTTGATTGATTGTGTAACTACTTTGCTGGCCGATGCCAGCGCGGCGCCGGTTGAAATCGTCGTGGTCGACAACGCGTCTACGGACGATTCTGTTGCTAAGTTGCGCCTAGCCAGACCGGAGATACGGATAATCGAGACTGGAGAAAATCTGGGCTACTCCGCCGCGGCCAATGCTGGGATTGCCGCTACTTCCGCCGCGGTGGTCGCAGTTTTTAATGCTGATTTACAAATTAACCCTGGTACGGGAGCCGCCCTGCTTGCCCGTTTTAATAATGAACCTGATCTTGGCGCGGCGGGTCCCGCGGTTTTCTCGACCGCGGGCACGCATTTCCCATCGGCCCGCAATGTGCCGCGGTTGCGCGACACCGTGGGCCACGGGACTCTTGGTGCGGTGATGCCTAAAAATCGTTTCTCTCGTAGCTACAAAGAACTTGACGCCGATCCAAAGCGTTCGCGTGATGTTGACTGGGTTTCTGGCGCAGCAATTTGGTTACGACGATCAGCCCTCAATCAGGTAGGAGGCTGGGACGACGGATATTTCATGTACGTCGAAGATGTTGATCTTTGTTGGCGTTTAGGTAAAGCCGGTTGGCGGGTGGCTTACGAACCCGAAGGATCGGTTGTTCATATTGGCGCGGTAAGCACGAATCGCCATCCTTACCGAATGATCATTGCCCATCACCGATCACTCGGGAGGTTCGCCAGTAAGCGCTGGCACGGATGGAAACGCATCCTTTTGCTTCCGGCGGCGGTTTATCTAGCGTTACGAGCATTAGTAATTATGGGGGCGAGAACGCTGCGATTCCGACCCAAGCCGAAGCCGACTAGCCGATAATCTAAAAGGTCTCATGGCTAAGTCGAAATACACTCGCGCTCGCATAAGGGCTGCCGGTCGCCAAGGCAAGCGACGCGGTGGTGGCCGCTGGTTCACTGGAGCCATGGTCGTAGTTGTGATTGTCGGCATTGTCGGCGTCGCGTTGGTTATCGACGGTTCTGATTCGACCAAAGTGTCCCCGCAACCAGGTGACCCGGCAACTGGCGCGCCGGGCGATCACTGGCACGCGGCTCTGGCGGCAAATGTTTGCGGCGAATGGTTGCCCGCGCCTTTTGAATTTGAAAACTCGGCTGATAATCCCAACGTTCGAGTTGGAGTCCACACCCATGGCGACGGCTTCTTGCATATTCATCCGTTCACTTCATCCGAAGGCGGCGCCAACGCTACCTTCGGTCGTTTCCTTACTTACGGCGGCTGGAGTGCTTCGCAAGATTCGCTATCGCTATGGACTGGTCCGGCTTCTGACCCAACTAAAACTGATTACACCAACGGCGACAAATGTCCACCCGGAACAGTCTTTGGTGGTCAAACCGGAGTGGTTAAGTACTCAATTGACTGCAGAGAAAAATCGGGCAATCCATCCGACGCCCGCCTAAAAGATGAATCGGTAATCACGGTTGGATTTGTTCCTAAATCTGAATCACTGGGTGTGCCGCCCAATGCCAATGCCGCTCCTGCTAACGATGGTGGAAACACGACTGCATTAAACACTGCGGGCTGTCGCGCTGCTGCCCCGGGTGCATGAAATACAACCTCTACTACTACTACCGTTCCCGAGTCGACGCCCGCGCCGTAATACAGAAAAGTATTTAGTTTATGCAAGCAATAGTTTTGGTCGGTGGGGAGGGGACCCGCTTGCGACCACTAACAACGACTACCCCCAAACCGCTGTTACCAATTGTGGAAGTGGCTTTTCTCGAACGACAACTGCAATGGTTGGCTGGCTACGGCGTTGACGATGTAGTGCTTTCACTTGGTCATCTACCAGACGCGTTTATAAATCATTTCCCGTCGGGCCGATTTGAAAATATTCGTCTGCGCTGCGTAGTCGAGTCAGCGCCACTCGGCACTGCCGGGGCAATTCGTTTTGCCGCTGATGAAGCCGGTCTCGATTCTCGAACGGTGGTCTGTAATGGCGATGTTTTAACTTCACTGAATTTGTCCGACTTAGAGAAGTTCCACAACGATTCCGACGCCGAAGCCACTATCAGTCTTACTTGGGTTGATGATCCATCGGCTTTTGGGGTGGTAGAAACTGCCGCCGACGGAAGGGTGAAACAATTCATCGAAAAACCCCGACGCGAAGATGCCCCAACCCAGTGGATTAACTCTGGAACTTACATTTTGGAGCCCGCGGCACTGGCGAGAATTCCTACCATCGGGCCGGTATCGATTGAAAGGGAAACTTTTCCGCAGATGCTGGCCGACAAAGCATCGCTTTACGCTTTTGCCACTAAGGGATATTGGATCGATATCGGCACGCCGGAGAAATACCGTCAAGCTCACATCGATGTGCTGGCGGGAGTAATGGGGGTGCCTCCGGCTCCTAACGCACGCGAGATCAGCGCGGGGTGCTGGCGGGTAAGTGCGGGAGCTGAAAATGAATTGCCGAACGAAGTCGAGTTGGTAGCTCCCGTCTTCATTGGGAACCAAGCGACTCTCGGTCAAGGGGCTTACGTGGCAAGTTCAGTGGTCGGCGCGGACACCACCGTCGGCCCCAACGCGGTCATTTTGCGCTCAGTGCTTCAGGCTCATGTGAGTGTGGGCGAAGGGGCGCAAATAGTTGATTCCATAGTCGCCGCCGGTGCCGTAATCGGCGCGGGGGCCTCGGTTGCCAATGATTCAATAATTGGTGAAGGAGCTCAAGTCGCACCGGGGACATCTCTCAATGGCGCGCGTTTAGAGCCTGGGTCTCGGGCAGACTAATAGGTATGCGAGTACTCGTAACCGGCGGTGCCGGATTTATCGGATCGACTCTGGTCGATCGGTTGCTGGCGGAAGGCCACGATGTGGATGTTGCCGACGATCTTTCGTCAGGTTCGCTCGCTAATTTGACCGAGGCGCGCGCTCAACGCAATCAACGCTGCACATTTCATCGCATCGACATTCGTACTACGGCAATTTGTGAACTGATTGCCCACCAAAAACCCGAATTGATCTATAACTTGGCGGCGCAGCCCAGCGTTGTAGTTTCGATCGACCAACCCGTGCTTGACGCCGAAGTAAATATCATCGGTTCGTTAAATGTAATGACGGGCGCGCTTGCCGCGGGAACGCAAAAGGTTATTTTCGCAGGTTCGGGCGGCACGTTATACGGCGTTCCTGAATCGGTTCCGACCCGCGAGGGTCATCCCCAACATCCATTGTCGCCTTATGGAGTGGCGAAGAAAGCGGTAGGGGATTACCTCCATTACTTTCGTGAAATTCAAGGGCTGGAGTATACGGTGCTCGCGTTGGCAAATGTTTACGGTCCCCGTCAAGACCCCCACGGCGAAGCTGGAGTAGTGGCGATTTTTTCTAATAAATTATTGGTGAGTGAACGCCCCACAATTTTTGGTGATGGTGAACAAACTCGGGACTTCGTTTTTGTTGACGATGTTTGTGATGCTTTCGTACGCGCGGGTCAAAAAGGCGGCGGCTTGATTATGAACATTGGTACTGGAGTTGAAACTTCAGTCCAGCAATTGTTTGACACTATGGCTTCGGTGGCTAATTTTGGCGAACCGGCTCGTTATTCCCCAGCTCGGGCGGGCGAGTTGCGACGCTCGGTGCTCGATCCCGGTCGGGCGGGAATCCATTTAGGTTGGAAACCGTGGACCGATCTGGAAGCCGGACTACGACGAACGATTGACTGGTTTCGTTCTCGCTGACTAGCGAAATGTTCGAAATTCATCCAGTGCAACTGGCGGTCGAGTGCGAGGGATGTAATTCGGATCAGGATTACCTACGAGTATTAACGCCTGCGGTAACCAGTCATCGGGAAGATTGATTGACCGGCGAGCTTCTTCAGCACAAAAAATTGGTGCCGCAACCCAACACGATGCCAAGCCCATGTCGGTTGCGCAGAGCATTAGATTTTCGACCGCGGCGCCCAGCGACAAGCTGGCCATTCCCCATTCCGCCCGTTGGCGAGCTTCGTCGGGGTATTGATCGAGTCCAGAATGAGTGAGACATCCGAGCAACGCGGCCGGTGCGGTGCTGATGCGAATAATCGAATCTTCGACCAATTTGTTTATTTGGTCGAAGGCAATTTTGTCAGCCTGCAGATCCCGCGACCATCGCGCCCCCATCGCAACTGCCAGTGCCCGCTTGGCCGTTGAGCTGTCGCACACGGCCCAGCGCCATGGTTGCGAGTGGTGGGGTGCGGGTGCCAACAGGGCGGCGGATACTAAAGCGTCGAGACGGGCTCGGTCGATAGGGTCGGGAGTGAACGCGCGTACGGAACGACGAGCGCGTAAAAAATCGGGAACGGTCATCGAAACAGGTCATCGCCGGGTGCTCGCACTAAATCGCGTGCGCTCCCTTCACCTAACCACTCGGCGTCAATTCCCCGAACGATAGCTACGGGTATGGAAGTAGTTTTACCCATAACGAGTTCGGCCGCCGCCGCGATCTCGTCGGCAATCGCGACTTCGGTGACCATGAGTTCACGCCCGTAGGTGTCGGTTAATCCCCGTAGGTCAACTACCGCAGCTATACCCGCGACCCCAATCGCGACATCGGTTACCCCTGTTCGCCAAGGACGGCCAAAGGTATCGGAAATTATTACCGCCACATCAATTGCTAAACGGGCGCGTAACGCGTCGCGAATGTGCCGAGCCGAACGGTCAGCGTCAAGGGGCAAGAGCGCGGCATAACCATCGGGAACATTGGAGAGATCAATGCCGGCATTGGCACAAATGAATCCCTGATTGGTTTCGCTGATAATCAAATCGCCTCGCCGACGCACTATCCGTACTGACTCAGATTCAATGAGTCGTTGGCGGGCACCACTGTCGGCGGGGTCAATTTCGACTAGGCGGTTTTCGGCTTTCGAAATAATTTTCTGGGTTACTACTAAACAGTCGCCCGCCTGTATTGGGGTTCCTTGCTCAAGTGCCCCAGCAGCAATCGTTTCCGCTATTTCGTTGCCGGCTTCAATAGAGCCTATGCCGGTGATCGGAATAATGCTTATGGTCACGTTCCCGCAGCAACCGTCTCGCGCGCCAAAGCCGCGGTCACCCGAGCATTTCTCATCATGGTGTCGGCAACTATCACTCGTACTCCCAATGAATCGATTCGATCAGCAAGATGGGCATCACGAGAATCAATAACCAAAGTTCCACAAAAATCTTGGTAGGCCTGAGCCACGCCCACGCAAGAAACTTCCATGCCGAGCGCATCCATTAATCGATCAGCGGGGCCGCGCACAGCTCGTCCCGCGATGATTGGGCTAACTCCAACTACTCGCTCTCGTCGTCGCACGAGCACTTCTCGTATCTTGGGGACTGCCAAAATTGGGCCGATAGAAATGATTGGATTACTCGGACAAATGATTATGGTTTCGGATTCCTCGAGCGCTTCGATGACTCCTGGACTAGGACGGGAAAAATCGGCATTTTCAAACCGCACCGCTTCTACTATCGGTTCGCTTTGAGCCAACACAAACCACTCTTGCAGGCTTAACTCTTCGTGAGTGTCGGCTACGGTAATTCGAGTGGCTACGCGATCGTTGGTCATTGGCAGCAAAGAAATTTTTAGTCCCCACGCTTGAGCGATCTCGGCGGTGACTTCGCTTAAAGAAGCACCGGTAGCCAAGCGTTCGCTGCGGTAAAGGTGAGTGGCTAAGTCGCGATCGCCCAATCGAAACCAAGTGGGTACGCCAAATCGATCCAGCTCATCCATGGTGCGAAAAGTTTCATCCGCTAGCCCCCATCCAGTTTTGTGGTTGTGGTTGCCACTCAAGTGGTAAGTAACACTGTCGAGATCAGGGCACACCCATAAACCGTGAAACTTGTCGTCGTCGCCCGTGTTAACGATGGCGGTAACCTGCTCAGCCGGAACCACGTCGAGCAGCCCAGTAAGAAAACGGGCTGCTCCAACACCACCAGCCAGTGCGGTCAGCATGGTTTAACGATAGCGTCAGTAACTCGTCCGCCGGTTAGCCAGCCGAACCGCGCGCTTGAGGGTTATTTTACTTAGCCGAATTGCGACCCAAGAGGGCTTGGGCTTGAGCGGTACCCGAGACGATGAACTCGCGTGCGGGTTGCTCAACTCGGTTTTTTGCTTCCACTCGCATTCTTTGGGCAATAGGCTCAATGCGGGTACTGAGAGTCGTAGCGATTCGACGACTCTGATCGGCGATAGTTTGCGCGCCGATTACGCCGATTCTTAGTGCGGTGGCGGCCGCGTCACGGGCTTTGGTGAATTGATCACTCATAATGAATTACTCCTTATTTGACTGGCCGGATTTGACTGGCCGGATTTGACTGGCCGGATTTGACTGGCCGGAATTAGGTTTTAGGGCCAATTTTTGCTTGTGGTATCAAGCGTAGCGGTTTTGCATAACAGTAGCAAGCGCGCCTAAGCCGAGCTAAAACCCGATCCAAAACTCGGCCAGAGAATTCTCTGATCGCGATTGCTCCGAAAAACGGATATTGGGGTCGCCGGAGCTCTTGACCCTCGCCGGTATGCTGATTTTGCTCATGAGTACATCCGAGGGGATTTCTGCTCCCGATTCATTTCTTGCCGACCTCGCCGCGTTCGAGCGTCAAGCACGCGAGGAAACCAATGAGGCGCCACCGGTTGTAGCCGTTCTGGTTACTACCGATCCGGGCCCCAGTTTTGAGGCCGTAGCGGCCAGCATCGTCAATCAAGATTATCCCGCTCTGACTTTGTTGGTAGTGGATGCCGGATCGGAGTTCGACCTTTCATCTCGCGTTGGTCTTGTCGCGCCCGACGCCATCACGAGAAGGTTAAGTAACGCTACCGGTATCGCGGATGCGGTCAACGAGGCGCTCGGAGCAGTAGAGGGGGCAAGTTTTTATTTCTTAATCGACGATGAAACCATTTTCGCCCCTTCAGCTTTACGGATTATGGTCGAAGAGGCTTACCGTTCTAATGCCGGCATCGTTGGACCGAAACTCGTGAACCCTGCTAACGCGGACGAGCCGGATACTTTGCGCGAAGTGGGCCGATCGATTGATCGATTTGGAGGTTCCCACACCGGTATCGAACCAAACGAAGTCGACCAAGAACAACACGACAGCGTGCGCGATGTCTTCTTTGTTTCTAGTTCGGCTCTTCTTGTCAGAGCCGATTTGTTCGCCGCCCTCCACGGGTTCGATCCCGAAACGTCGCCAGGTTCAGAAGATCTTGATTTGTGCTGGAGAGCATGGTTGATCGGAGCGCGAGTAGTCGTTGCTCCCGACGCGGTGGGACGAGTCGAAGAGACCGTTTCGGCGTCTCGAAGTAACGCGCAAAAAAGCAAGTCGTCCAAAGGTGACAAGTTGAGTTTGCGGGGCATAGCGCGCGCTCGGATGCGAGTTTTAATGATTTGCTATTCACGGTTGACTCTGGCGTGGTTGATGCCGCTCGGGTTGATAGCCAGTTCGATCCAAGCCTTAGTTTTATTGCCCACGCATAACCGATATATTGCGTCGTCGGAGTTTCGTGCGTGGTGGTGGAGTATTTTTCATTTCCGCCGAGTGCGTACTGCTCGTAAAGCCGCGCAAGGTTCGCGGGTAATCCACGACTCCGATTTACGCGAGTTGCAAGTCGGCATGTATTCTCGATTTGATGCATTCTTAGATCACAGTCAGGCCGATGAACGGATCGAATCGGTTGGAGATCGAGTCGGAAGTTTGGTTGATCGAATTAGTGACGGCCTTAGATCGCCGGCAGCCATCGGCCTCGTAATGGTTTTGATCGTATTCGTCTTTGGTGCACGCGACCTGTTGACTCAAGGAGTCCCTGCCGTAGGTTCGTTCTCGCCGTGGCCGGGAATTCGCGGAATGCTTACCGAATTCTCGTCGGTCTGGCGTCATACCGGCCTCGGTTCGGATGCTTTTGCCCCTCCAGTTCTGGTGATTATGTCGGTATTTACCGCAATTCTTTTTGGCGCTGACGGATTAGCCGAAACTTTGGTGGTGGTGGGAAGCGCAGTGGTCGGCGCTTTTGGCGCTTATCGAATGATGCGCATGCTCGCGTCGGGAATTCCCGCGGCAATAACTACCGCCATCGTTTATGCGCTGTTACCAGTTTGGCGGAACTCAATCGCCGGCGGACGACTTGGAGTGTTAATCCTTTATTCATTGCTGCCTTTCATGATCGTTTTGATAGTGCGCGCGGCGGGATTCCACTCATTGGCGGGTCGGTCGCGTCGCCCCTTACTGGGCTTGGCGCTAGTCACTGCGTTGGCCGCCGCTTGGTATCCGCCTGCAGCTCTAGCAGGGGTTTTCGTCGCGGTGACCCTTTTGATCTCAGCAATTTTTGTCGGCGGTTTTCGCGCATCACTGCGAGCGATTATCGCGGCAGTTATTTCTGTTGTCGCCACAATCGTGTTGTTGATTCCTTGGTCATTGAATCTTCTGCGTATCAACGCCGATGACCGCGCTTATCTCGGTCTTAGTTATCGGTCGACTTTTGATATTTCGGAAATACTGCGATTCAATTCGGGGCCCGCCGGAGCTGGAATCGCAGTTTGGGGAATATTGGTCGCGGCTCTTGTCTCTCTGTTAATTGCTCGTGGTCCCCGATTGGCGTGGGCTACTCGAGCGTGGGTTCTCGCGGTAGCGGGCTACGCGGTGGCATGGGTGCCTGGACAAATAGGAACGGAACAACCTCTCTTGGTTCCCGAAGTTGGATTAACGATCGCGGCTATCGGAATCGCGGCCGCAGTGGGTATAAGTATCGATGTCCTTGTTACTGAGCCGCGTGATCTCGGTAAAAGAATTTCTCGTCCACTAGTCCGTGGCCTCTTGCTCACGGTTGTAATCGCGGGAGTAACGCTGGGCGGCTTTGGATATTTAGGTGACTCCGGTAGCGGCAGGTGGGGCGCGCCCGACGGATCGTGGTCCGACACTTTGGCCTTTACTCAAGACGCTCTCTCCGCCGGTGAATTTCGTATTTTGTGGTTAGGGGATCCCACGGTTCTTCCGTTTACGCCGTTCACTAGCGATGGCGACTTTGGTTGGACGATGACTCGTAACGGATCTGGCGATGCTCGGCAATTGCTGCGCGCGCCCGAAACCGAAACCGATCGCAAGATCAGCGAGGCCATTAGCTCCGCGGTTAACAACAACACCCAGCGACTAGGACATCTGCTCGCGCCATCGGGGATTCGCTATGTTGCTTTGCCGATGCTTAATGGGCCTAGCGGATTGAAGAGCCGTCCTCAACCTGCGATTAAGGCGACATTGGGTGATCAGCTTGATCTCGCCCGACTACGAACGGAAGCCGGGTTAGTGCTCTACGAAAATCAAAGTTGGATCCCTGCGTCCGCAGTAGTTCCCGAAGCCTCTGGCGATGAAGTTCCGTTGGGCAATATTGATCCTTTGCGTTCGTCGGTAGATAACGACATCACTAGAGCGCGTCCGGTCGATGGGTCTAAACCGGTTCCGGCCGGAACCATTGTGCTTAGTGAAGCTTTCGATACGAAGTGGCAAGCGCAAGCCGACGGTAAAACGCTTCGTCACCGCAAAGCGTTCGGTCTTGTTAACGGTTGGGACAACGGGTCGCGATCTTCGGTCGCGATTACTTATAGCGGGCAAGGGCCACGATACTTATTCATTATTCTGCAAATCTTGCTCTGGCTATTTGTTTTGGGATGGTGGTTTAAGAGTCGGGATCGCCAACCACGCAATGATAAAAAAACAAAGACCGAACGCCGAGAGCGCCCTTCCCGTTTCGATCCTTCGCCGACTGACGATCTGGATGACTTTTGGGGTGAGGTATGAGTCAATCGGATAACTACTCACCCGATCTCGTCCCAATCGCAAAAACGAGTTCGCCCAGTTCGCGGGTTCGGCGGGTGCCGGTATTTATAGCGGCGATTGCGGTCATAGCGGGCGCGGTGGCAGTAAGTCGAGTGCCGAGTGATTCGAGCTCAGTTGCTGTCACCGCTATCGGCGGCTCGGGGGCCGCGACGATTACGGCCCCTAATGCACTCTCCTCGGCTTGGTACTGCGCGGAGGGGACTTCCAGTCCTGATGGCCGAGCGCCCGAAACCGTGATCATTGGAAATCTGGAGAATAAGCCTATGACCGCGACCGTTACGGTTATGACCGGAACGCAAAGTGCCGATGAAAGTCGTCAATATCAACTTAAGGCTTACGAACAGCGCCGCGTTGAGATCGCAGATTTGGTGACCGCGCCCGAAGTCGGAGTTGTGGTCGAAGTATTTGACGGTCGGGCAGTAGTGGAACACGAGGTGACTAGCGGCGCCGACTTTGCCGTAAGTCCTTGTGCCACCAAGGCGAATTCTGAGTGGTATTTCGCTGATGTTTCTACCGATCGAGCGGCCATGAGTTGGTTGACACTATTCAATCCTTTTGACGACGATTCCATAGTCGATGTGAAATTCTTAACCGAATCGGGCACGGATGTTCCCGATTCGACTCAGTCGTTATCGATTCCTCGTCGTTCACGAGTATCAATTCCAATTCACGAAACTGTTCGTCGCGAAAGCCAGATCGGAGTAGTGGTGCGGGCTCGAACGGGGCGCGTAGTCAGTGAAGTTGCGCAATATTTTGATGGCTCCGATACTCGGACCGGAGTGGCCCTGTCGCTAGGAACCAATAAACCATCAAAACTCTGGTACCTATCAGTTGGCGATGTGCAAACGGGTTCAACCGAGTCGATCTCGATCGCTAACTTCGGCGCCCAGAAGGCTCAAGTAAAAATACGCGCACTCCTTGGTGGCAATTCTTCAGTTTTGGTTGATCGAATCGAAGTGCCGGCCGCCACAGTTGCTCGGGTCGATCTTGGCACCAAGACCCCCGCGGGTATTCCGTACGCACTCGAAATTCGTTCAAAAACATCGTCGCGTGTTGTGGTTGAAGCGCTAGGAGTGTGGGCCGTTCCGGCTCCAGCTACCGGAGTGGCCAGTTTGTTAGCCGCGCCCGACTCGGCTCGCCGTTGGGCGTTTGCCGTTGGGCGTTTAAACGAAACTTCGGGCGCGACGATTGAAGCACTGAATACCAGTTCTCGTCCATTAACGATCCAGCTCTACGCTTATGTTTCCGGCGATCCCAATAGTCCTCGTAGTGCACCTGCGAGTGCAGTTGCCCCTGGAGAGCGAGCCATATTCGATTTAGCCGAATTAGGAATTGGTTCGGATCAAGTATTGGTAATTAGTGCCGATGGACCAATAGTCGCGGGACGCAAGATCATCGGGGTAGGGGTCTCGCTGGCGCCGGGAGTACCGTTCGCAAACAGTGTTCGCCGTAATCGCTAACTGAGGAATTCGTTAGATGGTGATACAACTTTTAGTCGGCTTAGCAGTAGCAGCTATTGCCGTTTTGGCGGCGATAATTTTAAAACGCCGTACTCCCGACGGGCCGCCTCGCGATGCCTTTCCTGTACCCCGCCAACTCAATCGAAATGACTTTGATAATCCGTCAGCGCCCTGGTTGGTCGCTTATTTTTCTTCCGCTACTTGTGCGGCGTGTAAAGATCTTGGGCCAAAGGTTATGGCTATGGCTTCAGAAAAAGTTGCCGTAAGCGAAATCGATTACGAGCATCAGCGCAACATTCATGACCGTTACGGAATTGCCGGATTGCCGATGGTGCTGATTGTCGATGCCGACGGAGTGGTTGGTCGCGCGTTTGTCGGGTCAACTACCGCCACTGAGTTGTGGGCCGCGCTAGCTGAATGCCGCGATCCCGGTTCTACTCCTGATCCCGACCTCGGAGTTATTCTTTAACGATTATCGCCTCTACTTGGCGGCGGGTTTGCGACCCGCGGGTCGTGATTTAGCCGCCGGCTTACGTACCTTGCCGGCTCCGTTGGTCGATGGCGGCTTCATCTCGGTAACCGTGCCGTCGGCGTGTTGGATTTTCCGGTAGCCCCCCGCGCGCCGACCCATGGCTTTATCGACCATTCGACTCACATCGTCACCGCTAAGAGTTTCTTGCTCCAGCAGACCTTCAGCAACGGCATTTAAACCTTTGCGATGCGAACGAAGAATCTTGCGGGCTCGGGTCTCTTCTTCTCGCAAGATTCGTCCTACTTCTTCATCTATGACTCGCGCGGTCTCGTCGGAGTAGTCACGAGTATGGACTAGGTCTTCGCCTAGAAAAACTGCACCTTGGGCACCCCACGCCATCGGCCCGATTCGTTCTGACATTCCCCATTCACGAACCATTCGTCGTGCTAACTCGGTAACGCGAACGAGGTCGTTTTGCGCTCCGGTAGATATATGACCGAAGACGATTTCTTCTGAAATGCGACCGCCCAAAGCAACGGCAATCGAATCGGTTACGTATTCGCGTTTATGAATGTGCTTCTCTTCTTCAGGGAGTTGGTGAGTGACTCCCAGCGCCATTCCGCTGGGCAGGATTGTTACCTTGTGCACGGGATCGGAGTGATCAAGAACGTACGCCAAAACTGCGTGTCCCGCTTCGTGGTACGCGATAACTTCCTTTTCCTCATCGCTAATTGCCATGGAGTCACGTTTTAGCCCCATAAGAATACGGTCGCGCGCCGACTCGAAGTCTTCGGACTCCGCAGTTTCGGCTTCCCGTCGAACCGCGCTGAGCACGGCTTCGTTAACCAGATTCGACAGATCGGCTCCCGACATGCCGGGTGTTCCTCGGGCAATTATGTTGACATCGACTGATTTAGAAATCTTTTTATCGGTCATGTGCACCCGCAAGATTTGTGCGCGTTCTTCTTGCGTCGGTAGGGGAACGATTACTTGTCGATCGAACCGACCGGGGCGCAGCAACGCACTGTCGAGTACATCGGGCCGGTTAGTGGCGGCCATGATGACGATGCCTTCGGTCGCTTCAAAACCGTCCATCTCCGCGAGGAGTTGATTGAGAGTTTGTTCTCTTTCGTCGTGCCCACCACCGAGTCCCGCGCCCCGCTTGCGGCCGATGGAATCAATTTCGTCAATGAAAATTATTGCTGGAGATTGCTTACGGGCAGTTTGGAAAAGGTCCCGCACCCGCGACGCGCCAACGCCTACAAACATTTCCATGAAGTCGGATCCACTAACCGAAATGAACGGAACGCCTGCTTCGCCAGCAACGGCACGAGCGATTAGCGTCTTGCCGGTTCCCGGTGGCCCTACTAACAGAATGCCTTTCGGAATACGCGCGCCGATGGATTCAAACTTCGCGGGAAATTTCAGGAAGTTAACTACTTCAGAAATTTCCGCCTTTATCGTTCCGTACCCCGCGACATCATCAAAAGTAGTAGCGGGATTTTCGGTGTTATATAACTTGGCTCGACTTTTCCCGATGCCCATAACGGCACCCATCTGACCTTGAGCCCGTCGACTCATCCATACAAAAAAACCAATAATCAGGATTACGGGAAGTAAAAGGGGAATTAAGTCAAGGAAAAAGTTCGATCCCGCGCGTTGATATTTAAGCGCGACATTATTTTTCTTGAGCAGTTTCAGTGTTGCGTCGGGCAGATCGTTTGTCGGTCCTTCAGACGCGAATTCGACTGCTTTACCTTGTTTGGGTTTGTAGTTTCCGGACAACGCCCCGTTCTCGGGGTCGTATTGAACTTTTTTTACTTGTCCAGCCTCGACTCGATCAATGAACTGCGAATACGAAATCGACTTGGCCTCACTCGCGCCAAAAGAAAATAGATTGGTTAGAAAAAAGACTCCCACGAGAGCGGCAATGAGAATCCATGGCAACGCTTTAGACCGCTGAAAACTTGAGCCCGGAGTCTCGTTTTTGTCGGGAGGGTTGCTCGCCGATCCTTTTCCGGGCGATCCTTTTCCTAGCGGGGGACTCATCAACACTCCTTGACGGGAGACGCCGCGTGCATCTCTGTCTTGTAATGGTACGGCTTTGCGCCCCCTTAAGTTATGTCAGGGAAACACCCGATAACGATGAGCGGACTTCGCTCGCGCCCCGATCTCACCGTTAGCCCCACTACCGTTATTGGGTGCCACTACTAGTTCCTAAAGCCCCCGTTTCATCGCCCGTGCGGTGGGGAATTCCCGACGCCGCGGTGGCGTGGATGGTCGGTTTCGCCTGCTCGCTGGCTGGGTTCATACTTATGGCGGCAATAGCCGCCGCAGTCGGCAAGGTTCCCGCTAGCGGTATTCCGGCGGATTTCAAAATACCGACTCTGCTCGTAGGAATCACCACTCAGAATCTGGGAATTATCGGTTGCCTAGTAGCGATCTCGCGAATAAAAGGCCGAGCATCGCTACTGTTTGATTTTGGTTTTGCCTTACGACTGCGCGACGGGGGCTGGATTGCGATCGGCTTCGTACTGTCTTTAGTTGCCGGCGTAATCCTTATCCCCATAACCGACTTAGCCGAGTTGCGCGGATCGTCACAAGAAATAGTCAAACAGTTTGAGCGGGCCCAAGGTTTAGAGGTCCCACTGTTTGTATTAGGAGTGGTTTTCCTTGCCCCCATAGCGGAAGAGCTGCTATTTCGCGGCATTCTTTTGCGCAGTCTTATGCGCCGCATGAGTGCGCCTTGGGCCGTTACCGTATCGGCATTAATTTTTGCCATGGTCCATGTACTGGGTGATATTGGCACTTATTACTATTTGCCCGCATTTATGTTGCTCGGCTTAATAAGTGGGTATCGAGCGGTTCGGACGGGTGCTTTGTCGCAGTCGATCGGGCTTCATATCGGGTTTAACTTGCTGGCTTCGATCATGATTATTTCTGGCTCTTAAATCAATTTGCCGTGATGCCTAAAAGTCGCGTGAATCAGTCAGGCTGTAGGCCATGACTGCTCCTAGCCCTCAGGTAGCCAGCCCTAGTCGGGCCCACGCGATTTTATGGGCGCGGTTTCAAGTCGAAACAGTTTTGGCCGCATTCGTAGTAATTGCTTGTGTAGTTTTTATTTTCATTCAGCTCGGACCGGAACTTATATTTCGCAATACGACGGCCACCGGTGGCGATACTGCTGCGCACGTTTGGTGGCCGGCTTACTTACGCGATCATCTCTTACCGTGGCGACTATCGGGTTGGTCGCCTGATTTCTACGGGGGCTTTCCCGCCGGGCAGTTTTATTTTCCGGTACCCGCGCTCACGATTATTGGATTTGATATTTTCCTTCCTTACAACATTGCTTTCAAGTTGGGCACAATCTTGGGTGCGCTGTTATTGCCGGTGGCCGCGTTTGGTTTTGCTAAAGGATCACGGTTACCGCATCCCGCACCTGCCACTTTTGCTCTAGGTGCAACGGCTTTTCTTTTTTTCGTTGGTGACCCAGGAACTTCGACTCTGGCTAAGTCGGTCGCGTTCAATCAACACATTGCGGGGGGTTCGCTACCCAGTCTGCTCGCGGGGGAGTATTCGTACACCTTGGCTCTGGCGGGAGCACTGGCCTTCTTTGGGGCATTTGCTCATGCGCTAAGAACCGGTCGTTTAATGGCGCTAGCCGCATTACTTTTCGCGCTCACCGTTATGAGTCATCTCATAGTGGCGATATTCGCGATTGGTGGTGCCGCGATTATTTGGTTAACTTTTCGGCCGGTCAGGTGGTTTGGTCGAGCAGTAGTAATTGGGGGAGTAGGCGCTTTACTGACCGCAGTGTGGCTAGTTCCGCTGGTATCGGTAATTAAGTACACCACCGACATGCGCTACACGCCCATTACGGAATACAACGATTATCTATTTCCAAATTATTTATTTGGGTTTAATGGTCTATGGCCGTGGGAATGGGGCGGAGCGATACTGATTGGCGCCGCGTTAATAGGTGGGGTTTTGGGTCGGCGCCGCTCCACTCTGGTGCTGGTGGCCCTTACGGCTTCGATGGGTTTGCTATTTAGGTTCTGGGAAGACATTCAAGCCACCACGGTATGGAACTTGCGCTTTTTACCGTTTTGGTATTTGGGTCTCTACTTACTTATGGCCCTCGGTGTCGCCGAGATAGTGATCGGACTGACCGCGCTCGTTAAAAGTCGAGTCATCCCTTGGTGGCAGAACCGTAGTGATGCAAGTTCTTCTGTCGACTGGCTGGCCAAAGCGGTGCCTACTGCGTTGGTGGTGCTGTTAACAATCGGAACTTTGATTGGCGTTGACCAAAGCAAGTCGTTTATCCCGCACTGGGCCCGCTGGAATTACCTAGGACTGGAAGATTCGGTCGGCGACGGAACCACACCTAAGAAACAGTATGAGGAATACCGTTCGTTTATTGATGCGGTGAAAGTATTGCCACCCGGCCGACTGCTCTGGGAAGGCAACACTCAACTAAATGTTTACGGGTCTCCGCTCGTGTTAATGCTGTTGCCGTACTGGACCGACGGAAAGATTAGTTCGATGGAGGGTGTGTACTTTGAGGCATCGGGTACTACTTCGTACCACTTCATGACTACGGCGGCGATTGCTGCCAGCGGGAATTCTTCGGGTGCGGTGCGGGGGATTCAGTATAGAACCCAGTTGGACTTCGCTCTAGGTGTGCGTTGGTTACAAGTGTTAGGGATTCGCTATCTCGCGTTGCATGATTCCGTCAGCAAGACTGCAGCCAATTCCGATACGCGGCTCAAATTAGTAACCACTTCGCCCGACTTTGACGGCGCGGCACCGTTGGGATGGAGCATTTATCAGGTAACAAATTCTGAGTTAGTCGAAACGGTGGCCAACCAACCGGTTGTTGTCACTAAACCGAGTAAGGCCGAAGCGGATCGTTGTTTGTCGCGCTTAAAGGGAACCGGATTAGATAAACGAGATCTCACTGCGCACCAATGGACTGATTGCGTTGGTGTGCCTTGGTTCGATGACTCCGACGCGCTAGACCGACCATTGGTTGAGACCGGTGATGCATCTTGGGCTCACGCTGGTCCCGAACGAGCGCGCCAACTGCCGAAAAAACCGCTGCCTGCAGCCAAAGTAACCAATATCAAAACCGGAGAAGATTCGATTTCTTTCGATGTCGATCGCACCGGAGTTCCGGTAATGGTGAAAGTGTCTTGGTTTCCGAATTGGGAAGTAGACGGTGCTAAGGGTCCTTACCGCGCCACGCCCAACTACATGGTGGTGGTGCCCGATAAACACCATGTCACCTTAAGTTTTGGCACTACCACGGCCGAGTGGCTGGGCCGATTGGGCACCCTCGCGGGAGCAGTCGGTCTCGTACTGTTGGTTTGGTGGCCCCGTCGGAGATTGCGCACCGTCGCGCGTTTAGGTCGTAACGTTTCTTTATGATGGCAAACAATAAATCTTCACCCGCGCCAGATTCGCTCGACAGCATTTTTAAGGCTTACGACATTCGCGGAATCTATCCCGACCAAATCGATGAGAGTGTGGCCCGAAGTTTTGGTGCGGCCTTTGCGGCTTTCTCCAAAGCGAATTCGGTTGTAGTCGCGCGCGATGTACGACCATCGGGCGAAGCGCTCGTTGCTGCATTTATTGAAGGTGTCACCGGTGTGGGCGTCGATGTGATAAATCTCGGACTTGCTTCTACCGACATGGTTTATTTTGCTTCGGGATTTCTTGATTCGCCGGCAGTGGTGTTCACCGCCAGTCATAATCCGGCCGAATACAACGGGATTAAATGTTGTCGGGCGGGAGCCGCGCCTGTCGGCGAAGAGACGGGTTTGCTGACCATAAAAGAATTGATGCGTGCTGGTACTGACCAAGAATCCAAATCTCGTCCGGGGCGAGTTGAAGATCGTGATTTGTTGCCTGAGTTTGTCGCGCACGCACATTCGTTCGTTGATATTGGTGCTCTCGCGCCATTGCGAATAATTGCTGATACGGCAAACGGAATCGGCGGTTTGGTCGTCCCCGCGGTGTTCGCCGAGTTGCCGTTTAATTTGACCACTCTTTTTGTTGAGCTCGACGGAACCTTTCCGAACCATCCCGCCGATCCGATCCAACCCGAGAACTTGGTCGATTTACAGTCGACGATCCGATCCGAAAACGCCGATGTCGGACTCGCTTTTGACGGTGATGCTGATCGCGTCTTTCTAGTTGACGATCAATCCAATCCGGTAAGCGGTTCGCTAACTACCGCAATCGTTGCTCAATCAATCCTTGAGCGCTTACCGGCTAATGCCAGCAAAAAAGATCGTATGGTTGTTCATAACCTCATTTGTTCAAAAGTGGTTCCCGAGATAGTGCGGGAAAATGGTGGAACGCCAATACGAACGCGCGTAGGCCATTCATTCATTAAACAAGTTATGGCGGAAACGGGCGCGATTTTTGGTGGCGAACACTCTGGTCACTATTATTTCCGAGACAACTACCGAGCTGATTCCGGAGTGATTGCCGCTTTGGTTGTGCTGGAGGCCATCTCGCGTTCAGACCTTCCGCTTTCGGAATTGCGAACTTCATTTGAGCGGTACTCGGCATCCGGTGAAATCAATCGCCGAGTTGGCGATCCGGCCGCCGTGCTGGAAACGGTAGCGGCCGCTTACCCCAAAGCCGAACAAGATCGGGTCGATGGTTTGACTGTCGATTTAGGCGACTGGTGGTTCAACCTTCGACCGAGCAACACTGAACCGCTGCTGCGGTTAAACCTAGAAGCGGCCGACGCCGAAGATTGCGCCCAGCACACCGAAGAAATTTTGTCGCTATTCGAGTCGTCCTGACGGTTACCCTTTAGTCATGGCTCTCGACCCACAACTATTAGATATTTTGGCGTGTCCGGAAGACAAAGGGCCGCTACTTTATTTCGAGGCCGAGTCGTCTCTGTACAACCCTCGGCTTAAACGCCGCTATTTTGTGCGCGACGATATTCCAATCATGTTGATTGATGAATCCGAGACGGTTGACGAAACCGAACACACACGGTTATTAGCCAAAGCCGATAGTGATGGTATAGAATTTACGTTCGCTGATTCATAATCGCGCATTAGTTAATTTTCTTGACGATAGCGAGTTAAAAAGTTGTGAGCATCGACTCCATAGGCTTTCTTGACGCAATTGCTGCGCTTCCTGAACAACTAGCTCCGGCCGAAGCAGTGGCGCGCGAGGTCGATCTAAAAGAGATTGGCAGTAACACTCCTATAACCAACGTGGTGGTTCTAGGTATGGGTGGTTCGGGTATCGCCGGTGATGTTGTTGTGGCGGTGGGAAACAATTCGGTTCCGGTAACGGTTGTTCAGGGTTACCGCGCTCCTGATTATTTAAGTTCGAGTTCGTTGGTATTGGCGATGTCGTATTCGGGTCACACCGAAGAGACTCTCTCTATGACGCAAGGCGCAATTGCCGCCGGTGCACCAGTAATAGCGGTTTCGTGTGGGGGTGCATTGGGCGAACTAGTTGTTAACGCGGGTGGCGTTTTGGTACCGTGTCCGCCGGGATTGATGCCGCGCGCTGCTTTGGGGTCACTAGTTGTGCCTCTGCTCGTTATTTTGGCTCGTCTTGGTTTGCGCCCCGATGTAACCACCGACCTAAAGCAGGCCTACGCGCAACTCTGCCAACGTCGCGATCAATGTGCTCCCGCTATAGCTGGATCGAAGAATCCGGCGCGCGAATTGGCGAGGCTCATTGGCCGCACTATTCCGTTGATCTACGGTGGCGGTAATCTTGGCGGTTTGGCCGCGCGTCGGTTTAAGAATGACATAAATGAAAACGGCAAAGCGCCGGCCTTTTGGGCTCGTTACCCCGAGTTAAATCACAACGAGATTTGTGGTTGGGGTCAGCACGGCGACGTAACCCGTCAAATTCTTAGTCTGGTGCAGGTGCGGCACGGTTACGAACACCCCCGGTTAGCCGAACAGATGGCGTTGTCTACCGCTCTAGTTGAAGAGGTTTTTGTGCAGGTAGTGGAAGTGTCGGCGCAGGGTGAGGGCCGACTCGCCCAACTATTAGATCTGATGTATCTCGGCACTTGGACAAGTTGTTACTTGGCCTTAGACAACGATGTCGACCCTGGCCCCATCGACGCCATCGCGCAATTAAAGGAAAGTCTCGGCCCGTTCGTCGCGTGATAACATGGAAAACGGTCGGGCCTAATGGCTGTTACCCAGTGTTCTGGGTCGACTCCTGAGCTACATCCGCACTTGCGGTAAACCGAACTTGCGGTAAACCGAACTTGCGGTAAACCGAACTTGCGGTAAACCGAACTTGCGGTAAACCGAACTTGCGGTAAACCGAACTTGCGGTAAACGAGGGAGCTGGGCTCGCCATCTCCCTCTAACCAGGAGTCTTAACCAGGAGTCGAATATGACCCAGATCATCAATCCCCCCACCCACTCTGACGGCAAAGCTGATTTCAAAGTTGCCGATCTCACTCTGGCCGAGTTTGGCCGTAAAGAGATCGAGCTCGCCGAACACGAGATGCCCGGCCTCATGGCTATGCGCGAGCGTTTTGGTGCGAGTAAACCGCTAACCGGCGCGCGTATCACGGGCTCGCTACACATGACGGTGCAGACCGCGGTGTTGATCGAGACTCTTACTGCGTTGGGTGCCAAAGTGCGCTGGGCTTCATGCAATATTTTTTCAACCCAAGACCATGCCGCGGCCGCTATCGCGGTAGCCGGTATTCCGGTTTTTGCCTGGAAAGGTGAAACGCTAGAGGAATACTGGTGGTGCACTGCGCAAGCGCTTACTTGGCCGGGCGGCGAGGGTCCGAACATGATTCTCGACGATGGCGGCGACGCCACGATGGTGGTGCATAAGGGAGTCGAGTTTGAACGCGCCGGTGCAGTTCCCGAAGCGACTGCGGCCGACTCAGAAGAGTGGACGGTAGTGCTGGGTGTGCTGCGCCGAATTCTCGGTGAAGATAATCGCTTCTGGCACCAAATCGGCGAGGGAATACTCGGTGTAACCGAGGAGACCACCACCGGCGTGCATCGCTTGTACCAAATGCAAGAACAGGGTTCGCTGATGTTCCCAGCAATTAATGTAAACGATTCGGTTACTAAGTCGAAGTTCGACAACCTCTACGGTTGTCGGCATTCGCTGGTCGATGGAATCTGCCGCGCGACCGACGTAATGATAGCGGGCAAGGTTGCGGTAGTGCTGGGCTATGGCGATGTTGGTAAGGGCTCGGCGCAGTCCCTTCGGGGTCAGGGTGCTCGAGTGGTAATCACCGAAATCGATCCCATCTGCGCGCTACAAGCCGCAATGGAGGGTTACCAAGTACTGACGCTCAACGATGTTGTCGAAACCGCCGACATCTTTATTACCACTACCGGCAATAAGGACATCATCACCGCGGCAGATATGAGCCGCATGAAGCACAACGTTATTGTCGGAAATATTGGTCACTTTGACAACGAAATTGATATGGCGGGACTCGCGTCGGTCGACGGCATAGAGCGCATCACCATAAAGCCTCAAGTCGACGAGTGGGTATTTCCGGCCAAGGACGGCAATCCCACGCACTCGGTGATCGTATTAGCCGAGGGTCGATTGCTGAATCTCGGGTGCGCAACTGGTCACCCCAGTTTCGTGATGTCGAACAGCTTCACCAATCAGGTGTTGGCTCAAATCGAGATCTTTACTCACCGTGAATTTTACGAGCCGAAGGTTTACACATTACCTAAACACCTCGACGAGGAAGTCGCGCGACTCCACTTAGAGAAACTGGGTGTGAAACTCACCGAACTCACTGAAGATCAGTCGGCCTACTTGGGTATTCCGGTCAAGGGACCGTACAAACCCGATACTTACCGCTACTAAGGAAACGCCCGATTGTGGGCGTCGATGTGGTTATTGGGTTGCCGTCATAGGTCGATTGCGTCATAGGTCGATTGCGTCATAGGTCGATTGCGTCATAGGTCGATTGCGTCATAGGTCGATTGTAAGTTCTCGGTGTGCTCACATCGATTCTTCCGCTGGTCTGGCCGGTGCGTTGTCCTGGCTGTGGTCGATCCGGCGCGCCGATATGTTCGACTTGTGCGGCTTCATTGCCATCAGCCGTAGCGGCGCCACCACCGACCGCAGTCGACGCGTGGGCGGCGCCATTTTCTTACGAAGGAGCGGCGCGCGAATTAATTGCTCGGATCAAATATCGCGGTCTCCACTCGGCCAGCGGTTGGTTGGCCGATGCAATGGTCGCGTGTGTGCCGACGATCCCGTTCGCCGCGGTGGCCAGACCATTACGAATTACTTGGGCTCCCACAACGCGGGAGCGGCGGCGGGCGCGCGGTTTTGACCACGCGCAGATATTGGCGCAGGCCGTGGGCGTTCGTTTGGGCTATCCCGTCATTGGGCTATTACGACGCAATCCCGGACCCGCTCAAACTGGGTTATCGGCCGCGGCGCGACGAAGAGCTCCTAGTTTCTCAACCCGCCAGCCCGTTAATGGCACCGTATTAATTGTGGACGATGTCACCACCACCGGCGCCACTCTTAGTGCCGCGGGCCGAGTATTACGCGCCGCGGGAGCAGTACGGGTAATTGCTTTAACTGCCGCCCGCACTCCGGCGCGCGACGACGATTCCTTGTTTATCAAAAACGATTTTAAATACACCGCGGGCAATCAACGAATCCGCTAGTTGTTGATTGGTGGAGTCAGTGGCCCAGCGATCAACGACGAGCCATTCAACGCGATCGGGATTTCGTTTTTTACTTCCCGGTACCCCCCAATTTTGTCGCCGCCACGGATTGGGAAAGGTATAGATCTCGCGCCGGCCACTAAATTGCGGAACCAGCGAAAAAGTCGCGCTAACCGCCCCGTTATTAGTTACCGCGGCCACCGCGGCATTTTGCGCAACCCGGCGCGAGTCCACCGTCGGAGGCCAAATCCCAGAATGATATTTATCACCGATAGGCGATGGCCCCCACGCAATAGTGGTTACAAGCGCGCAAGCCAAAATACCGAGGGGTAAAAGTTTGATCACCACACTCCGTCGGCCAAAACCGGTTGCTTGTCCGGTTGCTTGTCCAGTTGCTTGTCCGGTTCGGCGGAAAACGAACGCGACTCCTTCAACCATGGCCAAAGTCACGGCCACGAGCGGCAGCGCGGCGTAGCGGAAAGTAATAGTGCGAGTCCATGAGTAATCGCTGAGTGCGTTGAGTATGAACTGCGGTAATCCAATCAAGAGTTCAAGCGGCGCGAGCAGACTGGTTAATCCGTACGGAGCGAGTAGTTGCCAACCGAAGTGTTGGGTTTTCGATGAAGTGAGTCGGCTGGCGATATTGCCGGGGTCGTTAACCAAAGTTTCTAGCATTCCACCGGCCGATCCCCCCACACCTTGGTAAAGCTCGCCGTAGTGCGCGGGGTAACCAGAAACTGTCGGCATAAGTATTTGGGAAACGAAAAAAAACCAGAGCAGCGCTAATACGGCTGTAATTAAACCGATTTGGCGGTCGCTTAATCTTTTAGCGCTAGACGGTTTTTTTGCCTTAATAGCAATAATTATTCCCAGCATGGCTACCGCGAGTGCGACATCTTCTTTCCACGACACCGCAAAGATTGCCCAGAAGGCAAACCATAGCCATGAGCGTTTAGATAGGCACAGGTACGCCATGAGCAGGGGCGTGATAGCCATCGTCTCTGGGTGAAATAGTTCAGCGGTAAAAAATTGCAGTGCCGGATGTAAAAGAAACGCTACGGCAAGAGCAGCAGCAACCCACCCTCCCAAAGATCGAGTGCGAGCGAGTAAATAAATTGGGACTACGCCCAACCCCATAGCCACTACTTGGCTGACATTGAGAAAATTTGGACCCGATCCTAGCCACGAGGCGGGAGCAAATAGAAGAAGCGCGAAAGTGGCGTGGTGCCCGAAAACCGGAAGCCCACGCACGGTTATAAAACTGTGGCCTCGCGCTAACAACCACACCGCCTGATCGTAAATACCCATGTCGAAATCAACGGACCAGAAATAATTTTGGCGGCGGACCACAAGAATGCTGAAAGTGACTATCCAAAGAAGGGTGATTACCCCGAGGACCAGCCCCGCGGCTCGGGGCGAGCTGAGCCGGCTCTTAATGTTCGCGGCGGTAATCATCTGTGAATGCTCTCAGAATACGGGGTTTGGCGCGGGCAGATCGCCCGATTCTCCCCGATAGGCTCATAAGCAATGGGATTCCTACAGAAAGTTTTACGCGCGGGCGAGGGGCGCAAAGTCAAGGTACTGGAATCTATCGTTCCTCAGATTGCCGCGTTCGAACCGGAGATGGAAAAACGTCGCGACGATGAACTACGCGGTCTTACTGCGCAATTCCAACAGCGCATTGATAATGCTGGCGACTTAATAACGGGTCGTCAGGCTCGACTTGAAGTCCTCGACGATATTTTGCCGGAAGCATTCGCCGCCGTACGTGAAGCCGGAAAGCGTACTCTCGGACAGCGCCATTTTGATGTACAGGTCATGGGTGGAGCGGCTTTGCATCTCGGATGGGTTGCCGAAATGAAAACCGGTGAAGGTAAAACATTGGTCGCGACCTTACCGGCGTACCTAAACGCACTGGCTGGTTATGGAGTCCATCTCGTTACCGTCAACGACTATCTAGCCAAGCGCGACTCCGAATGGATGGGTCAGCTTTACCGCTTTCTCGGTTTAGATATCGGTGTGGTGTTGAGTGAAATTGGCGATTGGGATGCCAAAAAGGCGGCCTACGCGGCGCATATTACTTACGGCACTAATAATGAGTTTGGTTTTGACTACTTACGCGACAACATGGCTTCCGCGCGTGAGGAGCAAGTGCAACGCAGTCATTCGTACGCCATTATTGATGAGGTCGATTCAATTCTTATCGACGAAGCGCGTACACCGCTGATTATCTCCGGCCGAGCTGAGGATGCCCAACAGATCTACCACCAGTTTGCTCGAGTAGTGAAAGTTCTTGAGCGCGATCGCGATTACGAAGTAGACGAAGCGAAGAAGACCGTTGTTCCCACCGAAGAAGGGATCACCCGAGTCGAAGAAGCTCTAGGAGTTACCAACCTTTATGAGCATGTAAATCAAAATTATGTTCATCAATTGCAGGCAGCCCTACGAGCCAAAGAACTCTTCAAACGAGATGTCGACTATGTGATTCAAGACGGCGAGGCTCGGATCGTTGATGAATTCACCGGCCGCATTCTTGAAGGCCGGCGCTGGAGTGAGGGTTTGCACCAAGCGGTAGAGGCTAAAGAGGGGGTGCACGTCAAAGAGGAAAATCAAACTTTGGCCACCGTTACTCTGCAGAACTATTTCCGGCTGTACGAGAAAATTTCGGGAATGACAGGTACCGCATCGACCGAAGCGGGTGAATTTGCCCACACTTACGGCTTGGAAGTGGTGTCGATTCCTACCAACCGACCGATGGTTCGAGACGACGATCCTGATCTTATTTACAAGACTGAAGAAGCAAAGTTTGAAGCCGTCGCCGACGACATCCAAGAACGCCATGACCTCGGCCAACCAGTATTGGTGGGAACTATTTCGGTGGAAAAATCTGAGCGCCTGTCGCGTTTATTGGATCAGCGAGGAATTCCTCACTCGGTGCTGAACGCCAAAGCCAATGAGAGCGAGGCTCACATTATCGCCCAAGCGGGGCAACCACACGCAGTAACTGTTGCTACCAACATGGCGGGTCGGGGCGTTGACATTTTGTTGGGGGGTTTTCCGGAAGGGTTAGCGACCAACGAACTTTTAGCCGAAGGGTCTTCGCCGCAAGCCGATCCGGACCGTTACCAGAAAGTGTATGAGCGCATTAGTGCCGAATGCACTAAAGAAAACGCACTGGTCAAAGAAGCTGGGGGGCTTTTTGTACTGGGTACCGAGCGCCACGAAAGTCGCCGCATCGATAATCAGTTGCGGGGCCGTTCAGGTCGCCAGGGTGACCCCGGCGCGACTCGCTTTTATCTTTCGTTAGAGGACGACTTGATGCGCTTATTTGCCACCGGCGCGATGAGTTGGGTTATGGATCGGGCATTTCCTGACGATATGCCTCTCGAAGCGAAAATGGTGACCAAGGCCATCGAGCGGGCACAGAACACAGTTGAGGCTCGTAACTTTGAGATTCGCAAAGATGTTCTTAAATACGACGAAGTAATGAACGAACAGAGAAAAATTATCTATCGGCGTCGCCAGCAAATTCTTGATGGTGGAGATCTTGGTGAGCAAACTATCGTCACTATCACGGGTGTTATTGAGCGATTGATCAATACTTACTGTGCGGGAGAATTCTCTGAAGAATGGGATCTTGAAGAATTTCTTCGCGACCTTCACTTAAGCGTTCGATCAACTATTACGCAAGTAGAGCTAAACGATGTATTGCATAACGAACAATTAAGAGAGTTGGTTATCGCAGACGTACTTCAACAATACGGAGCGAAAGAAGCTGAGGTTGGTGCGGACACATTGCGGGAAATTGAACGCAGGGTGATGCTTTCGGTGATCGATCAACACTGGCGTGAGCATCTCTACGAAATGGATTATTTACGCGAAGGGATAAACCTGCGCGCTATGGGGCAGCAAGACCCGCTAGCAGAATGGCAGCGCGAGGGGTTCAATATGTTCGAAGCCATGATGGGGATGATCGATGATGATTTTGTTCGTTATGTTGCTCATCTAGATGTTGCCGTTGAGGAGACGGCTGCGCCGGTGCAAAACTTGAACTACAGCGCGCCCGATGGACCAGTTCAGGGAGCCAGCGCGCTAAAGGCCGCCGCCCTTGCTCCGGCGGACGATTTTTCGAAAGTGTCCCTCGGCGAGGGCAATGGGCTTGAGTATGAGCCCGTTAGTGGAACGGTGAAAGTAGAAAAAACCCCCGGTCGCAACGAGCCGTGTTTCTGCGATAGTGGCAAAAAATATAAGCTTTGCCACGGCCGTTGAGCGGACAGCAAAATGCGTGATTGTTCGGAAGAACTGGCTGAGATCGAAAAACGAATATCGGACGCGGTCCGTTACCTCAGAATCGATGAAGCCCGAAAAACTGTAACTGAAATTGAAGTAGAAGTTGCTCAGCCCGATCTATGGGATGACCCTGATCGTGCTCGTCAGTTAACGACCCTTATGGCCCGCTCTCGTGCTGATGTCGATGGCATTGATGAACTTAATCAGAAACTTTCCGATGTGCGCACTCTCCACGAACTTGTTCGTGAAGAAGAAGATGATTCGGCAGCAGCTGAAGTAGAAGAAGGTCTAGTCGACTTACGAAAAGAACTCGACTATCTTGAGCTGCGAGCATTGTTTACTGGTGAGCACGACGAGCGCGACGCTATTTGCGAAGTTCACTCTGGAGCAGGCGGTACTGATGCCCAAGACTGGACTGAGATGATGATGCGGATGTTTATTCGCTGGGCGGAGCGGCGAGGTTTCGAAGTTGAAATTGACGAAATTCAGTCGGGGGGGGAAGCCGGCCTTACCTCAGCAACTTTCACGATCAAAGGTCGCTACGCCATGGGAATGTTGACCGGTGAACGAGGAGTTCATCGGTTGATTCGTATTTCGCCGTTCGACGCCAATGCGCGCCGACAGACCGCATTCGGATCCTTTGATTGTGTTCCCGCACTTGAGGCGACTGAGGAGCCTGAAATTGAAGCGGCCGATTTACGCATCGATACTTTTCGATCGTCGGGTGCTGGTGGTCAGCACGTGAACGTTACTGATTCTGCGGTTCGTATCACGCATATTCCTTCCGGCATTGTCGTATCGTGTCAAAATCAGCGTTCACAAACTCAGAATAAAGCGCGCGCGATGCAGATCTTGGCTGCCCGTTTGGCTGAAGCTCAGCGCCAGCAGAAGGCCGCCGAGTTGGCCAACATCTCTGGAGACAAGCGCGACGTTGCGTTCGGCAACCAGATCCGTACCTACACCATGGCCCCTTACCGATTGGTCAAAGACGAACGGACGCGCTACGAGAGTGGCAACGTAGACGCCATTCTCGACGGTGATCTCGACGACTTTATTGAGTCGTGGCTGCAATGGCGACGGCAAGCCGGAGCGGTTTCCTAAGCGTCAGTCGGGTGATGGCTTGGTGAGTATTGATCAGCTAAGTGCCCCAATATTCGCAATTATGGCTGGTATTCTTTGAGTTAACGAACCTGCGGTACCGGTTAAATGCTGCTTTGTTTCATAGTAAAGTGACGCGAGGATTTTGATTTCATGTTGTGCTTCGAAAATGTAGAAAAGACCTACAAGGGCGATGTTGTCGCGCTGCAGGACGTAAGTGTCAATGTCAACAAGGGTGAATTTATTTTCTTGGTTGGCCCGTCGGGATCAGGAAAATCTACTTTCTTGAAGCTTCTTCTTCACGAAGAGCAACCGACATCAGGGCGAATCATCGTTGCCGGGCGCGACATCACTAGATTGTCACACTGGAAACTTCCTCAACTTAGACGCAATGTCGGAACCATTTTCCAAGACTTTAAGTTGCTGCCGACGAGAACAGTTTATGAAAATGTTGCATTTGCTATGGAAGTAATCGGTCGTCCTAAGCATGTTATTCAGGCTCAAGTGCCACAGGTTCTTGAACTGGTTGGGCTTGAAGATAAGAGTGAAAGGTTCCCTGCTGAATTATCAGGTGGTGAACAACAACGGGTATCGATCGCGCGCGCGTTCGTCAACCGGCCTTTAATCCTTCTTGCTGATGAACCAACGGGAAACCTTGACCCGGCCAACACGGTTGGGGTAATGAGAATTCTTGACCGAATCAATCGGGCGGGAACCACGGTTTGTATGGCCACTCACAACGGAAGGATCGTCGACGCTATGCGCCGCCGAGTTGTTGAGCTTGATCACGGGCGCGTAGTGCGCGATGAAGCAAGCGGACTCTACGGAGAAGGCGGGGAACAGTAGTCGTGTGGGCAAGATTTAAATATTTCAGTCGCGAGACGGTTATTTCACTCCGTCGGAATTTGCTTATGACTATCGCGGGTGTCATTACTGTCGCAGTTTCTTTAGCTCTTTTTGGGGGAATTCTGCTTTTATCCCGCTGGGTCGATCACGGCACTGAGCGCATTAAAGGAGGAGTGCGGCTCGAAGTGTTTATGAATGTTGACGCCACCGATGGACAGATTTCTGATATCAGGGCATCTCTTGAGAGCGACCAAGATGTTAAGTCTTTTCGTTTTTTCGATAAGCAAGACGCGCTAAGCGAATTTAAGCGGATCTTTAGAAAAGATCCGGACTTGGTAAAAAATATCACTGCCGACGCTCTACCTACATCGTTCCGAGTTATCCCGAATATGGCAGAAAAAACGAATTCAATTCAGAACCGCTTTCAGGTCCAACCTGGAGTTGACGATGTTGCCACTCCCGAGGAAGCGCTGCGCGGTCTACTTGATGCCACGAATACCGCGCGAATCATTTTTATTGGACTTTCCTTGATCCTGCTGTTGTCCTCGCTCTTCTTAATCGTGAATACGATCAGGCTGGCCACTTTTGCCCGCCGGCGAGAAATCGAGGTAATGAAACTCGTAGGCGCATCCAACTGGTTTATTCGGATTCCCTTCATGCTGGAAGGGCTCGTGCAAGGACTAATTGGAGCGGGTCTTGCGGTGGGAGTAGTAGCGGTCCTGAAAGTCGGTTTTGATCGTTGGTTCAGCAGCCCAACCGGTTTCTTTCGTGAGTTCTACCTGACCACCGGCGACGCGATCAGTGTGGCGTTGTACGTATTTGCGTTGGGGGTCATTATCGGCCTCATCGGCTCAACGATCGGACTTCGTCGTTTCTTGCGAGTCTGATTCTTGCTCACTTTAAAAAAATGTCTCCCGAGTAGTAAATAGAACAGTTTGCCAGCTCGCGCGCCTCTTGACTGTGAGGCCTATGTTGCTAGAGTTGTTAGTTCATGAAACCTCTTTGGCGGGTTTGTCGTGCCCAAACCCTCCCGCGGGCTGGGCTGGTGGCCGTACTTTTGGTCGGGGTCTTAGCGGTTTCGGGATCACTATCGGCCCAGGCCGCTCCTCCGATCGATCGGTCGAACGAATTACGCAACCAAATTGGCGAGGCGTCCAAACGAGAAACTGCCGCGCTTAATCAACTTCAAGACATTCGTAATCGCAAATATGCAATTGATGTCCAAGTGGCTGCCCTCGACGCGCGAGTGGCGGAGGCAGAAATCAAGTTGGCACCGTTAGCGGCCGAGGCTGCGCGTTTAACGGCCGCTTATAGCCAAGTCGCCGCCGACCTGGCCGTTAAACAGGCTGAATTCGATTTGGCTAAAAAACGCTTTAACGCGTCGGCCGCCGAGATGTACCGTTCGGCGCGGCGAGGGGTTACTTACGATGTCGTGCTTACCGCTCAACCCGATTCAATGGTGCAGCAAAATAAATATTTAGATCAAGTTTCTAGTGACCGCCGCGAAATTGTTACTAAAGTCGCCGAGTTGCGCGCCGACCTTGACCTCCAGCGCCGCTCGCTCGAAATGCAGAAAGCCGCGGCTGATGAAGTGGCCGCTCAAGCACAAGCCGCTCGCGATGAGATTTCTGCACTGCGCGGTCAAATTGAACCAGCTCGAGCGCAAGCCGCCAACGAAGAGACCGCGGAACGCTCGGCGGTGGCGAGTATCCAGTCTCAACGAGCGAGTTACGAACGCGAGCTAGCGAGCCTCCAAGCCGCGTCCGACTCAATTGCTGCTCGACTGCGCGCGCTGGGCGCGGGGTCGGGTAGCCCGGGCGGTTGCCAAGCCCGTCCCGTCCCTGGCGCGGTAACTAGCCCCTTTGGTTCTCGTGTACATCCGGTTTTGGGATCAACTCGCAATCATTCCGGAGTCGACATGAATGCCGCATCCGGAACTCCCATTCGCGCTTGCCGAGCCGGAACGGTGGTCATTGCCAGCGGGCAAGGTGGTTACGGTAACGCAGTAGTTATGGATCACGGTGGCGCCATGGCAACCCTCTACGCTCACCAATCGCGAATCGCCGTGAGTGTCGGTCAGCAAGTCGCCGCGGGCGATGTAATCGGTTACGTCGGATCAACCGGTATGAGCACGGGCGCCCACTTGCACTTTGAAGTACGAATAAGCGGCAATCCCGTCAACCCCGCCGGTTATCTCTAGTCTTATTTAATCGCGACGGTTTATTCAATCGCGGCGGTCTATTTAGACGCTACGGTTAGAGCACCAGACAGATTCTTTATTGAAGGGTTTTTGATGAGCATCGTGCGGATTAATGCAATTTCGGTTCCTAAAGAACGAGCCGAAGAACTCGAACGGCGGTTTTCTGAACGAGCCGGTCAGGTTGAGTCGGCGCCCGGATTTGAAGCATTCGAACTTCTCCGTCCGACTGACGACCGCAACGAATACCTTGTTTATACCCGTTGGCGTTCTGAAGCCGATTTCGAAGCGTGGACTAAGAGCCGGGCCTTTGGTGAAGGTCATCGACCTCATAGCAACGAGGGACCCGTTAGCAGCCATAGCGAACTGTGGAGTTTTGCCGTGGTCCAGCATCAGGAAGCATCTGAATAACTAATACTGTGGCGATCCTTAATTCATTTCACGGCTGGTGGGGATACGTGGCCATTGTGGCTAACGGATTGCTCGGTGCCGCCGCGTTGTTGGCGTGGCGGGTGCCAAAAATTCGCGGCCGCTGGCTCTGGGTTTCCATCATTGCGGCCGAAGTCGCCATGCTGGTGCAGGTCTTGACGGGAGTAGTTCTGGTGGCCAGTGATGATTACCGAATTGCTCGTTTTCATATGTTTTATGGATTTATTGCTTTCTTAACCGTGGGTTTGGCTTATCAATATCGTGACCAAATGCGCGGGCGACGTGAGATGCTTTACGGTCTTACCGGTTTATTCCTAATGGGGCTAGGAATTCGTGCCATTCTGCAGGTCGGTTAATGAATAGTTGTTCACGATGAAAAAACGCATGCGGATCCTTCTTATTTTTGGTGGTCGGTCGGCCGAACACGATGTCTCTTGCGTCAGCGCAGTAGGCGCGGCGATTGCCCTCGACCGCGATCGCTACGAGGTGGTCCCCGTGGGGATAACCCGCACCGGAGAATGGTTGCTCGCAACTAATACTCAAAAGTTTCTTGCTGGTGATCGAAAAAATGTTCCCGCTTCGTTCGCAGTTGAAGGAATTTCGGTGATTGGACCATCAACCCCTGGCCGTCGAACCCTTTCGCTCCTAGACCCAACGCTTGATGTTGGTGATTTGTCTTTCGATGTCGCCTTGCCGCTATTACACGGGCCCTTCGGCGAAGACGGAACCATTCAAGGTTTGTTCGAACTAGCCGACGCGCCGTATGTAGGGTCAGGCGTGGTTGGTTCAGCAGTGGCCATGGACAAAATAATTATGAAGCGAGCCTTTATGGCCGAAAAGCTTGCGGTATCGGACTGGTTACCTTTTCGAGCGGGGTCTGATGGGGCTGCGGCCCTCGCCGGAGCGGAATTGAGATTTGGTTACCCGATGTTTATTAAACCGGCTGGCCTCGGATCATCAATAGGGATTTCTAAAGTTACTAGCAAAGCCGAATTCAAGCCCGCACTTGATCGGGCATGGGAATACGACGAGTGGGCAATTGTTGAAGAAGGCGTTGTTGGTCGTGAAATCGAAGTGGCAATTCTGGGCGACAACCCACCCGTGGCATCAGTACCGGGAGAAATCATTCCCGGATCAGATTTTTATTCTTACGATGATAAATATATCGACAATTCTGCTGAGTTATTAGCGCCCGCCTCGCTTGCCTCTGAGCTGGTAACCGAGGTTCAAGACTTGGCTAGTCGAGCCTTCTTGGCTTGCCGATGCGAAGCGATGGCGCGCGTTGATTTTTTTTACGAAGATAAGCGTAACGACGGTAGTCCCGGTCGAGGATTTCTTGTCAACGAAGTAAATACCATTCCTGGTTTCACTCCCATCTCGATGTATCCCCGACTTTGGGAAGAATCGGGTTTGAGCTACTCAGCGTTACTCGATCGTTTGATCGCTCTGGCGATTGAGCGACACGCGCGCCGGACGGAACGCGCTAATCGGTCGACTGCTACTAGCTGACCGAAATTTTGTCCGGATTAGGACGAAGCGTTGAGGCGCTTTTCCAGGGCGTCAAGTTCGTCTCGCAATACGCTGGGCAGTTTTTCGGCAAAAGAGTCGAAGTGCTCAACGGTGGTGGGTAGTTCCGCTTTCCACTCGGCCGGATTTACGGCAAGGGCTTCGGCAGTGGCGTTAAGTTCGGCGTCGGTAAGCCCAGTTAGTTCGAGGTCTTCGGGACGCGGCACTACGCCGATAGCGGTGTCAACTCCGTCAGCCTCGTTTTCGAGTCGACGGCAGATCCATTCCAGTACCCGAGAGTTCTCGCCAAAACCCGGCCAGAGGAAGTCACCGTCGGCACTCTTGCGAAACCAATTAACTCCATAAATCTTCGGCAACTTCGCCGCGTCGGTGCGACTGGCCATTGATAACCAGTGGGAAAAGTAGTCACCCATGTGATAACCGCAGAACGGGAGCATGGCAAAAGGATCGCGTCGGAGTTCACCCAGTCCGCCAGTAGCGGCCGCGGTTTTTTCTGACCCCATCGTGGCGGCGATGAATACACCGTGATTCCAGTCGCGAGATTCGTACACGAGCGGAACAGTGGTGGCGCGCCGCCCACCGAACAAAATGGCAGAAATAGGAACGCCCTTGGCTTCATCAAATTCGGGCGCCAAAATAGGGCACTGGGTAAGGGGAGTACAGAAACGGGCGTTCGGGTGCGCGGCGGGGCTTTCGGTGGCGGGAGTCCAGTCTTCGCGACGCCAGTCGATTAAGTGCGCCGGTGGCTCGCCGTCTAATCCTTCCCACCAAACATCACCCTCATCAGTTATCGCGGTATTGGTAAACACGGTGTTCGACTTAATGGTTTCCATCGCGTTGCGGTTGGTTTCACGGTTAGTTCCGGGCGCAACACCAAAGAAGCCATTTTCAGGGTTGATGGCGTAGAGCTGGCCGTCTTCTCCAATCTTCATCCAGCAAATGTCGTCGCCCACACATTCGGCTTTCCAGCCGGCAACAGTTGGTATCAACATCGCCAGATTGGTTTTTCCGCACGCAGAAGGAAAGGCCGCGGCTAGGTAAAAAACTTTGCCTTTCGGGCTGGTGAGTTTGAGAATCAACATGTGTTCGGCTAGCCAGCCTTCATCGCGAGCAATAACCGAAGCAATACGCAGCGCAAAACATTTCTTACCGAGGAGAGCATTGCCACCGTAACCCGATCCGTAAGACCAGATTTCGCGCGTTTCCGGATAGTGAACAATCCATTTTTCATCGGGGTTACAGGGCCAAGCCACGTCGGCCTCTCCATCCGCTAGGGGCGCTCCGAGTGAGTGCACGCACGGAACAAAGTCGCCGTCGGTACCGAGCACATCGAGAGCACCCTGACCGGAACGGGTCATTACTCGCATGCTGATGGCAACATAAGCCGAGTCGGTTAGCTCAACTCCGGTGTAGGACAGCGGCGAACCCAGTGGGCCCATAGAAAAGGGAATGACATACATAGTGCGACCCCGCATTGAACCCGCGAAAAGTCCCTGCATTTTTTTTCGCATATCGAGCGGATTCATCCAGTTATTTGTCGGTCCCGCATCAGATTCAGATTCTGAACAAATAAATGTCCGGTCTTCAACCCGAGCAACATCGCCGGGGTCGCTAGTGGCCCAGTAAGAACCTGGTCGCCGGTCGGAGTTCAGCGCAGTAAGTGTTCCCGCGTCAACAAGTTGTTGACAGAGAATTTTGTATTCTTCGTCAGAACCGTCAATCCAATGAATGGAATCAGGCTGGCATAATTCGAATATTTCGTTAACCCACGCTAGAAGTTTTTGGTGTTTAGTGGGCGCGTCGGTTACCGAAAGATTTGCCATTTATTTAGGCCCTTCAAAATCCACGGCCGTTATGCCCATGTCAGCTTCCGATCCAATTCGCACTTGGGTAGCGTTACCGCTGTTGTCAAGTTCAAAATTGATCCGCTGTCCTTGACGAAGATTTCTAAATAACGAACCTTCTAACGCGTTAGCTGCGAGAATAAATTCTTGTCGATCTTTGTAGGATACGACTATTCCTTCACCGCTGACAGAATCAAAACTGCGAATTACGCCCTGCATATCAGTACTGGTTACGGTTTTTGAACTTTTCCGGCCTTGAGACACGAAGTGCATACCGCAACTCGTTTGGGTGTTCCATTCACGATTGCCCGGACTTTTTGGATATTGGGATCCCAACGACGCTTGGAGCGACGATGAGAGTGGCTCAACTGCATACCAAATCTTGGGCTCTTCCCGCATACATCGCATACCGCTGCCATTGTTTCTGCGCCTCTCCTGCTTACTTTCTGGGCTTACTTTCTGGGCTTACTTTCTGGGCTTACTTTCTGGGCTTACTTTCTGGGATCTTCAGATATTACTGATTCCAAATGATGATCCTTTAGGTTATCAGCGGCCCCGCAATCCGCTCTTATGGCGGCGCCGCTAATATGAGTCATCTAATGGTTGCTCTACAAGCGCTTGATGGCGCAGCCCTTGCTCGGGTCATCACTACATTTCGCGACACACTGCGAGTCCACCAAGACGAGCTAAATCGTCTCAATGTGTATCCGGTACCCGATGGCGACACCGGTACCAATATGGCTCTGACTCTTGAATCGGTGTGTACCGAGGTGGGCGATGCCGAGCAGATGGCTGATGTGTGCCAAGCGTTAGCGCACGGATCGTTAATGGGTGCTCGAGGCAATTCGGGCGTGATTCTTTCGCAAATATTGCGCGGTTTGGCCGATACTTTTGCTTTCGCCGAAGTTGTCGAAGGTAAAGAAATAATAAGCGGGCTGCGGATCGCCGCGGATTCCGCTTACCAAGCAGTTATGCGTCCGGTCGAAGGCACCATTCTCACTGCGGTTCGGTGTTCGGCGGAGGCGGCGGAGGCAATCGAAGATCAAAATGCAAAAGGTGACTCGCTATTAGTCGTTCTCGAACGAGCGGTCTTGGCTGCGCAAACCGCGGTCGATGAAAGCCCCGATCTTCTACCCGCGCTTAAAGACGCCGGAGTGGTGGACGCAGGCGCGCTCGGTTACACGTTATTGCTGTGGTCGTTTCTAAATGTTATTGATGGACGCGCCATACCTGAACCCGAGGAAATCGATCTTCCCGATTCAGTTATGCACCATCAGCACGACTCGGAGTTGTCATCACTCCGTTACGAAGTTATGTACTTGCTTGAAGCCGAAGATACGACCATCGGCGAGTTCAAAAAAACTTGGGGTGCGATTGGCGACTCCATAGTCGTGGTGGGAAGTAGTGGCTTATGGAATTGCCATATTCATACCAATGAAATCGGTGCCGCAATAGAAGCCGGCATTCAGGCCGGCCGACCTCGCGAAATAAGAGTTACCGATCTGATTGAGCAAGTAGAAGAGGAGCAGTGGGTTCGCTCGGCGGGAGATGACGAATCTAACGCCGAGAATGAATCGAGCGATCCCGTTACTACGGGAGTAGTAGCAGTGGCGGTAGGACGAGGCTTGCAGCGTTTACTCAGTTCGGTTGGCGTTAGGGAAGTAATCGCGGGTGGACAGTCAATGAACCCATCCACCGGACAAATACTCGAAGCGGTCGATCGAGTGGCGGCCGACGGCGTGATCGTTCTTCCTAATAATAAAAATATTATTCCGGTAGCGCAGAAAGTAGGGGAGTTGACCGATCGCGAGATTGGAGTAGTTCCTACTTATTCAGTCGTGGAAGGTTTGTCGGCATTAATGGCTTACGACCCTTCGGCTCCACTAGACGAGAATGTTGAAGCTATGACTGCTGCTGCCAGCCGGGTAAGGGCGGGTGAAATTACTCAAGCCGTACGAGACAGTGCCGCCGAGTGCGGTCCTATTGCCGAGGGCGATTGGATAGCGATCTCTCGCGACGGAATCTGCTCGGCTTCGTCAACTCCAATCGAAGCTGCGATTTGTTTAATCGAGCACTTGATTCAAGAAGAGAGCGAACTAGTGACGGTTCTCCTTGGATCCGATGCTCGACCCGCTGATGTAACCAAGTTGCGGGAGCATCTTGGTCTTGAGCATTCCAACCTTGAAGTTGAGGTACACGAAGGCAACCAACCGCTCTACCCATTTCTTATTGGCGTGGAGTAAGTGGAAACGGAAAGGGCCTTAGCCGGTCTGGCGTTACGGGAATTGCGGGATTTATCGGTAACCGAGTTGCGCGCGGTCGGACCCAAACTCGCAGCCCAACTAGCTGAAGTTGGAATTGTGTCGGTTCTCGACCTGCTGGAGCACTATCCCCGCCGCTATCACGATCGCACCAATGTTCAGGAGATTGCTCAATTGAAACCTGACGAGGAAGCGACTGTTGCCGGCACAATAAAAAAAGTTTCAGTACGCCGACCGCCTGGCCGTCGCCCAATTGTCGAGTTAGAACTTTTTGATGGCACATCGCAACTGCGACTCACATTTTTTAATCAGGAGTACCGCGGAAAAATTCCAGTAGACACCGAAGTTTCGGTTTTTGGTCGGCCCGCTATGAGTCGCGGGCGTTTTCAAATGATTAATCCCGCAGTTGATGTACTGGAAAAAGCCGGGGAGCCGTTCACTGGTATTCTGCTGCCGATTTATCCCCAATCAGGCAAAGCGGGAATTCATAGTTGGCAAATAAGAAAACTTGTTAGCGCGGCATTACAACGGTGCGAATCGCGCTCGTTCTATGACCCTTTGGACAGTGAACGGCGAGCTGCCTTCGACCTTGTTGATCGGGCTACGGCTTATCAAGAAATCCATCGTCCTGAAGGAATGAACGAAGTCGCACGCGCTCGCAAGCGGTTAACTTTTGACGAGTTCATGCGGATGCAATTAGGTATGGTCGCGCGCAAACGGGCAATCGAAAGTACGAGCAGGGGAATATCTCATATTGTCGACGGGTCGTTAGTTTCTAAATTCTTAGAAAATTTGCCGTTTACTTTAACTGAAGATCAATCGTTCGTATGCGAAGAAATTTTTACTGATTTGGCTGCTCCGGGACCCATGCATCGCTTGCTTCAGGGTGAGGTTGGATCGGGCAAGACGGTTCTCGCGCTAGCGGCAATGCTGGTGGCGGTTCAGGGCGAATACCAAGGTGCCTTTATGGCGCCGACCGAAGTGCTGGTTGAACAACACGCGCTGACTTTACGCGCGATGGTCAAAGGCCTCACCATTAGCGAATCGGATTCGTTGCTAGGCGAGCGTCCAGTGGGAATTGCCCTGCTGACCAATAAAACCACTGCGGCTGAGCGCAGAAAAATTACTGAAGGACTTAGCGCGGGAGTAGTCGACATAGTCGTAGGTACTCACGCCTTGATATACGACGGAATTCAGTTCTCGCGACTAGGGGTAATCGTTATTGATGAACAGCATCGATTCGGAGTTGAACAACGCGACGTATTGCGCGGAAAAGGTGACGAACCGGATGTTTTAGTTATGACGGCCACCCCTATTCCCCGAACTGCAGCAATGCTTATTTACGGGGATCTTGATAAATCAGAATTACGGACTCTTCCCGCGGGGCGTTCTCCAATCGCTACGAGCATTGTTGGCCCCGGAGAAGGAGAACGTAGCGCGGTTTATTCTGTGCTTACGAACGAAATAGCGGAAGGTCGTCAAGCATTCGTTGTCTGCCCATTAGTAGAAGAGTCAGACAAACTCGAAGCGAAAGCAGCCACCGAAGAGTTTGAGCGTCTTGGTCGAGAAGAACTAGAGGGATTGCGCCTGGGCTTATTGCACGGTCAGATGCCCTCGGCGGAAAAAGAAAGCGTTATGAATAAATTTCGCGACGGCGATCTTGATGTTCTTGTGGCCACGACGGTGGTTGAAGTGGGGGTTGATATACCTAATGCCACCGTTATGGTGATCGAAAATGCTGACCGATTTGGATTGCTTCAGCTTCATCAGTTGCGAGGCCGAATCGGACGGGGTGCGCACGCCTCGCAGTGTTTTCTTTTGGCCGAACCCTCGACTCCCGAAGGTCAAGCACGACTTGACGCAATGTGTGAAAGCAACGATGGGTTTGAATTGGCCGAACGGGATCTGGAGATTCGCGGATCGGGTGCGGTCTTTGGTGAGCGACAATCCGGATTTACCGATCTAAAGCTTGGGCGGTTACCCCGCGACGAGCCGGTAGTGATAGCCGCGCGCGTGTTGGCCGAGACGATTCTTGATTCCGACCCCAATCTTTCGGCTCATGCTCAGTTGCGAGAAGAGGTTGAGGACCTCTTGGGCGACTCCGTTGAGTTCCTCTTCAAGAGCTGATGGCCAAGTCGGGTGGCCGTATTCGCATTGTTGCGGGGACCTTGGCGGGACAGAAAATAACTACTCCGGCCGACATCCGGCCGACAACAGAAAGAGTACGCGAAGCAATATTTTCCGCGTTAGGCGACATTTCGGGAATGTCGGTTCTCGATCTCTACTGCGGCAGCGGCGCAATCGGAATCGAAGCATTGTCGCGCGGCGCGTCGGTGGCAGTATTCATTGAGGGCGATCGAAAAACCGCAGCAACTTGTCGGACAAATCTCGAACTAACGCGTAGCAATGAACAGGCCCGGGTCGTGGAGAGCGAAGTAGTGCGTTTTTTGGCCGGTCCGCTTCCCTTCGAAGCACCGTTCGATCTGATCTACTGCGACCCGCCTTACGAGACCGCGCGGGTAGAAATTCCGCGTGTTCTCGCGGGACTTGGTGAAATCGGCTGGCTCGCTAAAGGCGGGCGGGTTGTGGTTGAACAAGCATCAGCCGGCACCGCGGCTACCGGGTTAGCCGACGACTGGATCACCACCTCGGAGCGTAAATACGGCGGTACGCTCGTAGTAACGCTAAAGACCAAAATAAATTATCGACACTTAGACTGATCGACGAAAGGTGGCAGGAAGTGGCTACTGCGTTGTGTCCGGGATCTTTCGATCCAGTCACTCTGGGTCATATCGACATCATTGAACGCACGTCTCGCCATTTTGCCACCGTAATCGTGGCCGTTATTCGAAATCCGCAGAAGGCTAACGCGTTATTTGATCTTGAAGAACGCAAAGAGATGTTGCATGAAGTTACGGCGCATCTTAAAAATGTTCAGATTGAAGTTTTTAAAGGTTTATTGGTTGACTTCGCTAAAGTGCACGGCGCCGATTCTATTGTAAAAGGGTTACGAGCAATTTCTGACTTTGATTATGAATTACAGATGGCCCAAATGAATCAGCGACTTTCGGGAATAGATACATTTTTTATCTCGACTAGTCCTCAGCATTCTTTTCTGTCGTCCAGTTTGGTGCGAGAGGTGTCTCGCTATGGTGGAGATGTTTCGAGCATGGTCCCACCGTTAGTAGCGCAACGATTACGCGATCGTTACGGTGACGCGGTTGTTGAGGAATGACTCCGCCGCGACGCTCTCGATACGGTGACACCACGAGCGCACCAGCAAGCCCGCGGCCCGTTCCTACGCTGGAAGAATGCCTTCTCGATTTACGCGACTTAATTGATCATGCTCGTAATATGCCGATGTCGGCTTCAGTACTTATAAGTCGTGATGATGCGTTATCGATTGTCGACGAGGCACTTCAGGGTTTGCCGGAAGAAATTCAACGGGCTCGTTGGTTAATAAAAGAACGCGACCAGTTTTTGGTTGAGGCTCGGCGCGACTCCGATCTAATTATTGAGTCGGCGCGTACACAAGCGCAGCGAATGGTAGAACGCACCGAAATAGTTCGTGAAGCTCGCCGACTGGCCGAGCAATTGGTATTTGATGCCGAAACCGACTCTCGTCGGCTGCGCAACGAAGCCGAAGATTTTGCCGCCGGTCAGCTAATGAAATTCGAAGAGACTCTTGAGGATCTTTTGGCAATTACAAAACGGGGCCGAGCCCGCTTCGGTGCGAACCTTGTAGTTGAGGAGTTCGAAACCGAAGAAGAAGATCAGGAATTTTTTGATCAGGATTTGACTAACGAAGAGTGAGTCTTACGCTGAAGCGACCAAATTAAAAATGGCGGCGGCCACGTTCGTTAGTGGTGGCGCAAATCCTTATTTGGTATAAAGAAATTTTGGTTGCGCTATATTAGACATTCTGAATTATTTGCCCAATTTCAGTTAAGCGATTGATTGAAATTATGACCAACGCCAGTGCTCTGGCTCTTATCAATATGTCCGGAACCCGTATTGAAATAACCGACTTACTAACCGGAGCGGTGACACGGCGCGATATCGATGCGGAGTGCGATATTCCTGGGCTGGCGGTAGTCGCGGCCCAGATCAATATTCCGGTTCAGGCCAATCTCGTGTTATCCCGCATTCCCGAAGGAGTGGTGGCTCGAGGCACCTTTTCGTGTTCATGGCTGGCCCAGTGCAGCATCTGTTTAGAAGAAATAACGGGACCGCTTTTAGTAGAAATTGATGAACTATTTGAAGAATCAGCGATAGAAGGCGATACGTATCCAATAATTGGCAACGAAATTGATCTTGACCAGTTGATTCGGGATACTCTTGTGGTTGAACTTCCGCTAGCGCCGTCATGCGGCACTGCAACCTGTGCAAATTTTTCTCGCCCAGTGCCAGAGTTAGGGGTTGCTGCCTCTGATCCGGGTGATCCTCGCTGGTCGGCGCTATCGGAACTTGAGTTTTAATTATGAATATGTTTATTAATACCAGCAAGTTTTTATAAAACTTATTAACCCAATACTTAATAGCAGGAGTTACCGTGGCCGTTCCAAAGCGCAAAACATCACGATCTAAAACGCACAGCCGTCGTTCAGCTAATCGCAGCATCAAGCCGGCACCCAAGTCGATATGTCCACACTGTGGCACGGCAAAAACTCCACACGTGGTTTGTGTTAATTGTGGTTGGTATAAAGGCCGCGTGGCCATTTCGGTCGACTGAGGTTCGTCTCCGTTGCGCACGCTGGTCGCGGTTGACGCGATGGGGGGTGACCATGCTCCCAAGGAAATAGTTACCGGAGCGTTGCTCGCGGTGAAAGAAACCGATGCTGAAGTAGTTTTAGTTGGGCAATTTAAAGCGGTTGAATCTTTTTTGCCCAAGGGAAACTTGCCAACTGGGGTTGCGTTTGTTGAAGCCGAAGAAGAAATTGAAATGGGTGAAGATCCTATTGCCGCGGTGCGCAGCAAAAAAAAATCTTCGCTTGTAGTCGCGATGAATTTAGTTAAAGAAGGCAAGGCTAACGCGGTGATAAGTGCCGGAAATACTGGTGCCGCTACCGCCGCAGCAGTGTTACGGCTTGGACGTTTTAAAGCGGTTCCTAGCCCCGCCATTGCTGTACCGATTCCGGTTCTCAATTCTCATTCACAAATTCTGGTAGACGCGGGTGCAATTCTTGATCCGTCACCCGAGCGTCTTGTGCAGACCGCAATCATGGGTTGTGAGTATTCGCGCTCACGGTGGGGACTTTCAGAGCCCAGAGTGGGGCTGCTTTCGCTGGGCTCCGAGGAAGGCAAAGGCGACGAATTGCGAAAAAAGACTTACCCGCTACTCAAAGCCGCGCTACCCAGTTTTGTAGGAAATGTTGAAGGTAGCGATCTTATGAAATCCGACCGGGTTGATGTAATCGTCACCGACGGTTTTACGGGAAATGTCGCTTTAAAATCTCTTGAGAGCGCTTTGCGGTCATTAGCAAAGATGGTCTTTGGAGTATTTGAAACTAACGACGAAACCCGAGCCGCGGGGCAAGTAATTCTTCCGCACTTACTTAAAGCAACCGAAACTTACGACCCCGACTTTACTGGTGGCGCGTTGTTGTTGGGCGTCAAAGGTGTGACCATTATTTCGCACGGATCGTCGTCGGCTCGGGCGATAGTTAGCGCGGTGCAAGTCGCCCACGAGTGTGTCCAGAGCGATGTTGTTGGACATATGCAAATGGCGGTTGCTAATGCCGGCTGAGACGCACGTGTCGGGTCAACCTCTCACTCCCGAAGAAGTATTACGGATAATTCAGGAGCGTTTGGCCGAGATATTAGAAATTGACGAGCAGCTGATTACGAGACCGTCGCGGTTTCGTGAGGACCTTGAAGCCGATTCCATTGCTCTTATCGAACTCGTAGAAGCATTAGAAACTGAGCTGAGCGAGCGCACCGTTGGGTTTCAAATTAATGATGAAGACTTGGTTGATCTCGAAACGGTGGGAGATGCCGTTGACTATGTGACGGCGCGACTTTCGAGTATCGGCGGTCAGGTTTAGCGATGGAAGACGCTCGTATGCGGTTGCAAATCGCAATCAGTTATGAATTCACTAATGTCGAATTTTTAACCAACGCAATGATTCACCGTTCGTTCTGTGCCGAGAACCCTGATACTGAGTCAAACGAAAGACTTGAGTTTCTTGGCGATTCAGTTTTAGGGCTTTCTGTTACTGCTTACATTTTCAACACTTACCCCGAGTTGTCGGAAGGAGAACTTTCTAAACTGCGGGCATCGGTGGTAAAAGCCGATGTGTTGGCTGAGGTTGCTAACGAAATTGATCTTGGCGCGGCACTGCGTTTAGGCAAGGGAGAAGATATTTCGGGTGGTCGCGAAAAGCCTTCCATTTTGGCTGACGCGCTCGAGGCGCTGTTGGCCGCGGTTTATTTCGATGGCGGTTGGGAAGCGGCCGAACGAGTAGTACTTAATCTTCTGGGCGATCGAATCCACGATTTCTCGACGGGGCCAGGAGGATCTGACTTCAAGACTCGGCTCGAAGAATTGGCGGCCCAGAGGTTGGAGCAGTTACCGCGATATCGAGTTGATGCCGATGGCCCCGACCACTCTAAACATTTTTTCGCTTCGGTTTCGATCGCCGGAAAACCTTGGGGAACCGGAGAAGGAACTTCAAAAAAACAAGCGGAACAGGCCGCGGCCGAAGTTGCCTTAGCAGCCCTAAATGAAGAACTAAGTACTTCATCCGAATTCCAAAAAGAGGAAGCTGATGCCTGAACTACCAGAAATAGAAGTGCTGCGTCGAGATTTGGAACGCGACATTACTGGTCGCAGTATAAAGACCGTAGAAGTCGAGGCTCCTCGATCGGTTAGACGCCATAAGAATAAAAGCGAATTCATCGACCGCTTACAGGGTCGAAAGATCGCGGGTGTCGATCGTCGCGGCAAGTATTTGCTTTGTCGCCTTGATGGCAGCGAGGTATTGGTAATCCATCTCGGAATGTCGGGTCAGTTGCGGCGGGCCAAAACTGCTCGAGAAGCAAAAATGAAACATACCCATATCGTGATTACTTTCCAGAAGGGCGGGCAGTTGCGTTTCGTTGATCCCCGCACTTTTGGTGAGATGTTTGTTACCGAAATTGATTCGATCGACAAGATTAAGGAACTCGCGCATCTAGGAATCGATCCTTACGACCACCCCATTTCTTGGGATGAGTTTGGGGCATTAGTGGTAACGAAGCGAGCCAAATTGAAGCCGCTGCTAATGGACCAAAAATTCATTGCCGGCATAGGAAATGTTTATAGCGACGAGATCCTCTGGGGCGCGGGTTTGCGCTGGGATCGAATGAGCGATTCGCTCCAGTCGCAAGAAATCCGCCGGCTCTATCGGTCGTTGATTGAGGTGCTTCAGGAGGCAGTCAAATTTCGGGGATCGTCGCTGGCCGACGAGCAGTATGTCGATTTATTCGGAAAATTGGGGGAATACCAGACCTATCACAATGTTTATGACCACGAGGGCCAGCCCTGCCCCCGGTGCCGGCAGCCAATTGTGCGAGAACGGGTTGGCGGCCGCTCAACGTATTTCTGCGCCTCCTGCCAAGTCTGACCGGCTAACCGTCCGCGATTGCCAGCGGTGCTCTTACTACCATCCGAGTAGAGGGGTTGGAGTTCCGATCTCGATTGGCTACGGGGGTAATTGGTGTTTTTGAAGTCGTTGACGCTTAAAGGCTTCAAGTCTTTTGCGGAAAAGACCGAGTTGGTTTTCGAACCGGGCGTTACCGTAATTGTGGGTCCCAACGGTTCGGGAAAATCTAACTTGGTCGACGCGGTGGCTTGGGTGTTAGGCGCGCAAGGACCCCGAACTTTGCGAGGCGCCAAGATGGACGATGTCATATTTGCGGGCACTGCTAAGCGTCCGGCTTTAGGACGAGCCGAAGTGTCACTCACTATCGATAACGCGGCCGGAATATTACCAATCGACTTTACTGAAGTAACTATTACCCGAACATTATTTCGCAACGGAGATTCGGAATACCAGATCAACGGTGCCGCAGTCCGGCTTCTCGATGTACAAGAGCTGCTATCCGACTCAGGCATTGGTCGGGAACAACACGTTATTGTCGGTCAGGGACAACTCGACACAATCCTCAACGCATCGCCCGAACAACGCCGCGCGATTGTCGAAGAAGCAGCCGGAGTGCTCAAGTATCGGCGTCGTAAAGAGCGGGCCGAGCGTCGGCTGGTTGCCAGCGAAGGGAATCTTTTACGGCTTGGCGATTTATTGCGAGAAGCCAAACGCCAACTCGCCCCCCTCGAACGCCAAGCGGAAGCTGCTCGTCGTCACGATTCAGTTGTTGATGAATTACGAGCAATCAAGTTGTATCTTTCTGGTCACCAGATTGCCGGTTATCAAACTCGTCTTGAGCGTTTACGCGACGAAACGAGTGAGCACGAGCGTCGCGAAGGTGAACTAAAAACTCGACTCAGTTCACTCGACACTTCGGTTCTTGATGTTGAACACTCATTGACGGTGCTCGGTGAAGAAGGTTTGGCCGATTGGATGGTCCGCGTCGAAGCGTTGCGTGAGCGCAGTCGCGGTCTGACCGCGCTGGTGGAAGAAAAACGCCGCGGCGCAAATCGCGATCTCGATGCCGCGGCCGACGAAGGCGTAGTTGGGACTCTTATTGCCGACGCGGTAGCTCTGCGCGACGAATTGGCCGGCCTAGAAGTAGCGGCTGAGGAATCTTCGCTACCCGGCACTCGGGCGATACTCAATCCCGAAACCGCCGCGTCGGTTCTTAGCGATGCTGAATCGGAGTGGCGAGCCGCCGAAGGTGAAGGTGCTCGCACGCGTGCGCGCGCCGACGCGCTTGAGCAGCAATTACGAATAGCGGGGAATAGTGAAGCGTCGGCTGCTCTGGCAAATATTGATGGAGTTTTAGGTCCGCTGCTTGATCACCTTGAAATTGAGTCTGGGGCCGAAACCGCAGTGGCGTGTGCATTAGGAGAGGCTCTGCGAGCCACGGTGGTGCAAAAAGGCGAGTCGACGCGCCGAGCAATTGAAGCACTTCGTCAAGGCGACGGGCGGGGAATGGTCTTGGTAGTAGACGCGACGCGCACCACTCCGTTTTCGGCCGCTACTATTCCGGCCGGTGCGCGACTGCTAACTGAAGTAGTCAGTTCGACGGTTCCTGGTATCGGAGAAACTTTGGCCCGACTTCTTTCTCGAACTGTTCTGGTTGCTGATTGGCGAATTGCTCTTGATGTTGTAACCAGTAACCCCGACTTGGTTGCCGTAACTCCCGATGGTGATCGACTGGGCGGCATCGGTGTTTGGAATATCGGTGGGGCACAAGCGAGTTCGGTAACGCAAGCGATGGTCGATGAAGCCCAGCGCCTGGCGGTAGCTGCCGAAGTTACCCGTGCCGAGGCGAGTCGATTAGTAGAAAACGCCCGAGCGACGCTTGGGGCAGCTCGCGCCGATGAAGTTCATCGGGCCGCGGCCCAAGAACGCCGGATGGTTCTGCAAGATCGGCTTGATGAAGTAGAGGCCCGTTTGGCTGCACGCGATCCGGCTCAGCAGGCCGACGCGGAACGCCGACGACGGGTAATCCTTGACCGAGATAACGATCTCGGCGGTATTATCGAGCGCTTAGGTAATCATGCCGAGGCAGTCAAACAGTTGCACGAGCGGCTGCGATCGCGCCGCCAGCGTGAAACCGAAACCGCGCGCGCCTCAACCGACCAATTAGAAGGATTGCGTAAAGAGCGCAGTCAGCTTGAGCGCGAACTGTTAGAAGTTCGTGAGCGGATGGCGCAAGCCAATGTGGCCGATGCCGAATCTCGCATCAAACTTGAAAACGAAGTTGAGTTGCTGCGCACTCAATTTGATGTAGAACCATCAGTTGCTCTTGATGCTCCGGCTCCCGAAACCCCTGAAGGAACAACTTTGGCGGGTCGGGCGCGAGAGCTGGAGCGGGATTTGCGGTTGATGGGCCCCATAAATCCTCTCGCCCTGGCCGAGTACGGGAGTTTGGGCGAAAGAGTCGAGTTCTTGCAGTCGCAGATCGAAGATGTGCGCTTGTCGCGCAAAGAATTAAATCAAGTTATTCGTATGGTTAACAACGAAATCATTTCCATCTTTCAATCAGCGTTTGCTGACGTTGCCGAACATTTTAATATCACATTCGCGGTCCTCTTTCCCGGCGGCACCGGTAAATTGTCGCTGATAAATCCCGACGATCTTCTTAATACCGGAATCGAGATCGACGCGCGGCCGTCGGGAAAGAATGTTCGTCGGCTTTCTCTGCTCTCGGGTGGGGAACGATCGCTAACTGCGATCGCGTTCTTGTTTTCGGTGTTTAGAGCTCGTCCTTCTCCGTTTTATCTACTCGACGAAGTAGAAGCTGCGCTCGACGATGTGAACCTTCACCGCTTTTTAGATCTCGTGCAGGAATTTCGTGAAGAAGCCCAATTGGTAATCGTTACTCACCAGAAACGAACGATGGAAGCAGGAAGCGTTCTTTACGGCGTATCGATGGCTCCAGGTGATTCGACTCGCATTGTTAGCCAACGCGTTTCCGATGTAGTGACTTCTTAAAATGATTCTGTTGGGATCGCTGACCGACGCTTGTGGTGCCTCCGGTCAACGGGGTTGGGTTTGTGAGGCTATGTACCAAATCACCGGTAATGAAGATTTAAGCAAGATCGCCGACGCGATCTCTATCCCGATTCGGCTCGTATTGGTAGTAGTTATTGCGGTCATCGTGGCGTGGATAACTCGCCGAATTATCGCTCGATCGTTACGCCGTGTGCGTGATTCTGACCGAGGGTCGGCTTTTCGTCAACAGGGAGATATCCCTGTACCAACCAACTTAGAGAATGAACGCCGCATCGGACGCTTCGCCACCCTTACGGTCTCGTTGCAAAATGTTGCCACCATCGCCATATGGATCCTTGCCAGTTTTGTATTTATTGATCAGCTTGGTTACAACGTGGGATCGGTATTCGTGGCAGTGAGCGCAATCAGCATAATCATCGGGATTGGCGCTCAACAGGTAATCAAAGACTTTTTTGGTGGGCTATTTATTTTGATGGAAGATCAGTTCGGTGTCGGCGATGTAATTGAAGTTGGTGAGGCCAGCGGAAAAGTTGAGTCAATGAGTTTGCGAGTCACCCGTATTCGTGATGTCGAGGGAGTGGTGTGGTGGATTCCTAATGGCAGTATTACTGAAGTCGGCAATCGCTCGAAAGAATGGTCGCGCGCGCTACTTGATGTTGAATTTTTGCCGGTAGTCGATCCTGGTGCAGCAATTTCTTTACTAGAAGATGTTGGCGCCAAAATAATGAGTGAAAAAAATTGGGCCGAACGGTTGCTGGATCAGCCTGAAGTTTGGGGCGTACAAGAGCTGAGCGAGGTATCGATGAAAATTCGTTTGGTGGTCAAAACGGTTCCGCTTGAGCAGTGGGCGGTAGCCCGAGAACTGCGTGCTCGTATTGTTGTGGCCTGTCGTGGGGCCGTCCTTCCGCTTGTTGGCCAACCGCTATCTCCCGGTAGTGGATCTGCGGTCACCACCAACCCGTCGGTGCACTCCGATCGGCCTAGTGCTCCGGAAGGCGAAGCCGACGGCCGGTAGTTTTGGGCATGCTCGATAACACCGAAGGTCTGCTGCTGGCGGGGATACTCGTACTGGCCGCACTGCTTATCGTGATCCCAAGAATCATTAGCCGGCGTGATTCGAAATCGCCGGAACAAGAGTGAATTAATTCGCGATGACTGATGAGACCGAATCTTTGGTGCCTCGGCGTTTTGGCTTGCGCGATCGCTTCTCTAAGAGTCGAACCCCGTTTTTAGAAATGCGCCGGCGGTGGCGCGCGCGTAAAATTGATGACGAAGTTTGGGATGAGTTAGAAGAAACCTTGCTCCTCGCTGATGTTGGTCCCGCTACTACGGCGGATCTTTTAGATTCAGTTCGGGCGGGTATTGGCAAGGATTCGTTGGCTGACGGAATTAGCGAAGTGTTGGCTCAGGCAATCACCGATCGGCTACGAGCGAACGCTTCCGATCGTTCTCTTAATTTTTCAACCGGTACTACCAATGTTTGGTTGCTCGTGGGTGTTAACGGAGTTGGTAAAACCACTACTACGGCAAAACTGGCGGCTAGAGAGCAGGCGGCCGGACGAACGGTGCTACTGGCCGCAGCCGATACATTTCGGGCCGCGGCAGCCGAACAATTGGGTATTTGGGGGGAACAACTAGGAATCGAAGTTGTGCGCGGTCAAGACCGCGGTGATCCGGGTGCAGTGGCGTTTGACGCGGTGCAGTCGGCGCTTGCTCGCCACTTTGATTTAGTAATAGTCGATACTGCTGGCCGTCTCCACAACAAGAAAAATCTGATGGAAGAACTAGCCAAGGTGAGTCGAGTCGTCCAGCGCACCGCGGCGCCGCTGAGCGAAGTGCTGTTGGTGCTTGATGCCACCACCGGTCAAAACGGATTGGCGCAAGCGCGCGAGTTCGTTGCTAGTGCGGGGGTAACAGGGGTAGTGCTGACCAAAGTCGACGGTACCGCCAAGGGCGGGATCGTCCTCGCGATTGAGTCCGAGCTGGGAGTTCCGGTGAAACTGCTTGGTATCGGTGAATCAGTGGAAGATTTAGTGGTATTCGACCCCGAAGAGTTCGCGGCCGCGCTCGTCGAATAAATCGATCCATCCGAACGGTAGCCTCTGCAGTACAGGAGGTAACGGGTGTTCGATGCTTTATCCGATCGTTTCGACGGAATATTTCGCCGACTGCGGTCACGGGGAAAACTCAGTGATAACGATGTTGAAGAGGTCGCTCGCGAGATTCGACGCGCCTTGCTCGAAGCCGATGTAAATGTTCGGGTTGTAAAAGATTTTGTCGCTCGAATAAAAGAACGGGCTATCGGTTCCGAGGTCGCGCAGAGCCTTAGCCCTGCGCAGCAAGTAATAAAAATTGTTCACGAAGAATTAGTGGTCACTCTCGGTGGCGCAACGGGACAATTGACAGTCGCGCCCAAGCCGCCCTCGGTAATAGTTTTGGCCGGGTTACAGGGCGCGGGTAAAACCACTGCCGCGGCCAAGTTGGCGCACTACCTCGAAAAACACGACAACAAGCGAGTGTTACTTGTAGCCGCCGATCGGCAAAGGCCCGCGGCGGTTGAGCAATTACAAGTATTGGGAGAGTCGATCGGGATTCCCGTATTCACTGCTGACGCCACCCCCGAAACCATCGCCACTCAAGGTTGTCGTGAAGCCGAACGACTCGGTCGCAATGTGGTGATTATCGATACCGCGGGTCGGCTTCAGATCGATATCGATCTAATGGAAGAATTGAATCGTTTGTGCGCCGCGGTGAAGCCCGACGACATTTTGCTCGTTCTTGATTCGATGACCGGTCAGGCTGCGGTAGATGTTGCCGAGACATTTCACTCCCAAGTGCCCCTTACTGGATTAGTGCTAACCAAACTTGACGGCGATGCTCGTGGTGGCGCGGCGCTATCAGTCAAGGAAGTAACTGGATTACCTATTCTTTTTGCCGGCATCGGTGAAACCACTAACGATTTTGAAGCATTCCACCCCGACCGCATGGCTAGCCGAATTTTGGGCATGGGTGACGCGCTAACTCTGATCGAAAAAGCCGAAGCCGTGTTCGACGCCGAGACTACGGCTCGCGCTCAAGAGCGTATGGCTGAGGGTTTGTTTACTCTCGAAGATTTTCTCGAACAGATGCAGCAAGTACGCAAGATGGGTCCGCTATCGAGCATTATGGGAATGTTGCCCGGCGTCCCTAAAGAATTACGCCAAGCCGAAGTTGATGAAGACCAGCTCGGAAGTATTGAGGCAATTATTTTTTCTATGACCCCTGCCGAGCGTCAAGATCCCTCAATAATCAATGGTCAACGCCGACGGCGAATCGCGATGGGCAGCGGGACGACTACACAAGCGGTTAATGGCTTACTCAAGCAATTCACGATGATGCGCCAGATGATGCGCCAAATGCAGCAGCCCAAATCGAAACATAAAGGAGGTAAAGGCCGGCGGGGTAAGGGGCTGGATATCCCAGATCTCGGTATGACGGGTCTCGATATGACCGGAATAAATCTTCCGCGGCCCCCAAGTGCATGATTGGGTTCCGTCCCGCTAATATAAAGGGTTCCGATCAAGGAGATATGTGTCCGTAAAAATTCGTCTAATGCGAGTAGGAAAGCGCAAGCAACCTTCCTACCGAGTGGTTGTTGCCGATGAGCGCCAAGCGCGCGACGGCCGCATTCTCGAAACAATTGGTAACTACGGTCCTCGCCAGGATCCGTCCCACCTTGAGATCAAAAGTGATCGTGCCCTTGATTGGTTGCGCAAAGGTGCTCAGCCGACTGAGTCGGTGCAAAAGTTGCTCACCGTATCGGGAGTTTGGGCTGAGTTCTTGTCGGAGAAGTCGGGACCCGTCGACACTAAATTGAATCGCCGAGGTTTTTCTACTGGCCGCGCGGTAACGACCAAAACTAAAAAACGCCCCGAACCAGAAGCCGCGGCACCGGTCGTCAAGAAAGAAACGGCCGAAGTAGTGGCTGAAGAAGTCGTGGCCGAAGAAGTCGTGGCCGAAGTTGTAGCCGAAGAAGTCGCAGCCGAAGTGGTGGCCGAAGAAGTCGCAGCCGAAGTGGTGGCCGAAGAAGTCGTAGAAGCCGCGGCCGAGGAGTCGAGCGAGTGAGCGACGAAGATTTCAATAACGAATCAAATGACGGAAATCAAATCGTCGGCGGTCGCTCGTTAGCAGTCGTCGAATACATCGCTCGGTCATTGGCCGATGAACCCGATGCGGTTGATGTTGAAGTAGATCAGCGAGCTGACGACGAAGTCTTTTTTCTTGTTCACGCCAGTTCGGGCGACATGGGTCGTTTGATTGGGCGTCGGGGTCGGGTTATCCAGGCAATTCGACAAGTAACGCGTGCTGCCGGTGCTTCTGAAGGCGTGAAGGTCGGCGTCGACGTCGCCGACTGATCTGGTCACCGTGCCACCAGCGGGACGGGCGGAGCCGGGACTGCGACTAGAAGTAGGACGGATTGGTCGACCCCACGGAGTAATCGGCGAAGTCGCGGTAACTTTTACCAGTGACCGTTCTGAGCGACACGAAGTTGGTGCCATCTTGTTCACCGACGACAACTGGACTTTAGTAATCAAAAAATCTCGACCCCATCAAGGTCGGTGGCTGATTTTTTTTGACGGAATCAATGACCGTAATGCGGCCACGGTACTGCAAGGCAATCGTCTCTATGCCGACGCGTTGCCGACTGAAGGAAACGATCTCTGGGTCCATGAATTGATCGGCGTACTCGTAGTCGACGGAGCCGAAAAAGAAATTGGGCGGATAGCCGCCGTGCACGACAACCCTGCCCACGAACTTCTTGAACTCGATGGCGGCGCGTTGGTTCCCATCACTTTTATTACTGAAAAACGCGACGGAGTAGTAGTAGTGAATATCCCTGACGGACTTCTAGATTTATAATCGTTGCGCGACTGATTGCCATGCGTATCGATGTATTTACAATCTTTCCTGCTTACCTAAAAGAGCCGCTATCACTTTCACTTATTGGTAAGGCTCAGTCGAGTGGTCATCTCGATGTGCGCCTGCACGACCCACGCGAATCAACTACCGATCGGCATCACCGCGTCGATGATTCACCAGTGGGTGGAGGTGCCGGCATGGTCATGGCGGCGGAACCACTCTTTGCCGCAGTAGAAGCCGCGCAACCGCCGCGACCACTTATTTTGCTGGGCCCGAGCGGACGGCGATTCGACCAGTCGATGGCGCGCGAGTTGGCTCAACTTGAAGGATTTTCTTTGTTGTGCGGACGGTACGAGGGCATCGACCAACGTGTCGGCGACCATCTTTGTGATGATGAGATTTCGGTCGGCGATTATGTATTGGCGGGCGGCGAAGCCGCCGCCCTCGTAGTGATTGAGGCGGTCGCACGGTTAGTACCAGGAGTGTTGGGCAACGAGACTTCGGTCGATGAGGAATCTTTTTCACACGGTTTGCTCGAATATCCGCAGTACGCCAAGCCCGCCGAAGTGCGGGGTTACGAAATACCCGAAATTCTTCGTTCCGGTGATCATGGTCGGATTGAACGCTGGCGTCGGGCTCAGGCTCTACGCCGCACCTTGATTCGCCGCCCCGATCTGTTGTCTGCTGCTGATCTCAGCGAGGCCGATCACGCCCTACTCGAGGAGTACCCCGCCGATCTGGCTTAATTCGTTTAGGGGCAATCGTCCGCTCCGGCTCGGATGGCCTAGTTGCGGCGCTACTACTATTAAGAGGGTCCACCTCACATCTCTGGGAGTTTTTCAAATGCAGTCCACCGATATTGTCGATCGTTCGAGTCTTCGCACCGACATCCCCGAGTTTTCTCCGGGCGATACCGTTACCGTTCAGGTTCGAGTCGTTGAAGGAACCCGCGAGCGCACTCAAGCCTTCGAAGGCATCGTCACTCGCCGTAAAGGCAGTGGTGTTCGTGAAACTTTCACCGTTCGCAAGATAAGTTTCGGTGTTGGCGTAGAACGCACCTTTCCGGTGCACTCACCGATTATTGCTGAGATAACCGTTGGTGTTCGTGGCAAGGTGAGGCGGGCCAAGTTGTACTACTTACGCGATCGCATTGGTAAGGCGGCAAAGGTGCGGGAAAAGCGGGTCTAGGGCGTGAGCACCGAAGATCTAGAGCAGTATGAAACTGAAATCGAGCTAAAGCTCTACCGCGAATATCGCGACGTGTTGCCGATGTTCAAGTATGTAGTTGAAACTGATCGGCGTTTTTATCTTGCTAACAATGTCGATGTCACCGTTGAAGATCGTGGTGGACAAGTTTTTTACCGTATCGACCTCGAAGACGCGTGGGTCTGGGACATGTTTCGTCCCGCGCGCTTTGTCACAAAAGTCCAAGTCCTGACCTTTCGTGATGTGAACATTGAGGAGCTCGAAAAAAAGGATTCCTGAGTTGGCCGACCACCGGCGGGCTTTAGGTGCCGCAGGTGAAGCTGCCGCCGCCCGACATTACGAAATGCTGGGGTACGAAATCGTTGAGCGTAATTGGCGGAATCACGCGGGCGAAATCGATTTAGTCCTTGCCGATCCACGCGTACTCGTGTTTTGTGAAGTAAAAACTCGGCGCACTTCCACCTTCGGCGATCCCGCCGAGGCCGTTACTTGGACCAAACAGCAACGACTTAAGAAACTGGCTTTGGGATGGCTTGATGAACATTCGGCCCGCGGTCGATCGCTGCGCCTTGATGTGGCGGCCGTAATAGCCAATACCGACGGAACCTTTACCGTAGAAATAATTTCTGATATCGCCTAAGCGGCGTTCACATCCGGGTTTATTTTCCGGGTTTATTTTCCGGGTTTATTTTCCGGGTTTATTTTCCGGGTTTATTTTCCGGGTTTATTTTCCGGGTTTATTTTCTCGGCGCGCTTCACCTCGCCAACACGCACTATGCCAATGGCGGCGCAACTCGGGATCGGAACGAGGAATAACCACGGTGTGGTGTTCACCAATACGAATTTCGTGATCGCATCCGGGACACCGGTAGATTTTATTGGCTTGGTAGGCCTGAACCGGTGCGATATCGAAGCCACTATTCGAATCAGCGAAGCCGGCGTCGTCAACCCAACCGTATTCAGGCATCGTGTTCAGGCATCGGGATTAGCCGGCGAAAAATGCCCAGGCCAACAGCCCCGCCACGAGTATCAAACATACCGCTACGAATATCAAATCGCTACGCCGGTGTACTTGGGGGCGGAACGGATTAAATCCCATATGCGCTACCGTAGCCAAATGGAAAAGATTTTGGTAACTCGTGACGACAATGGCGTAGTGACTCTCACTCTTAATCGTCCCGAACGCAAAAATGCCATTGATGGCGATATGTGGCAGGGCCTCATTGACATTTTTGATGAAGTGGCCGCCAATCCGTCGGACCGAGTCTTGGTGATTACTGGATCGGGTGACTCGTTTTGTTCGGGTGCCGATCTCAACAACAACGGCGCCCCCGAAGCCGGCGGTGGTGTGGGTTCGGCCCTTAACTCGATGCGCCAAGTCGGTCGAGCCGCGTTGCGCCTGCACGAACTCCCTAAACCCACTATTGCCAAAGTCAACGGTGTAGCCGCGGGCGCGGGCTGCAATCTCGCTTTAGGTTGCGACCTAATCATTGCCGCCGACTCGGCGCGTTTCTCCGAAATATTTGCCCGCCGCGGGCTGTCACTCGACTTCGGCGGCTCGTGGCTGCTACCTCGGCTTATCGGTCTGCATAAAGCTAAGGAGCTCGCGTATCTAGCCGACATCATCAGTGCCACCGAAGCCGAGAAGTTCGGAATAGTTAATCGCGTAGTGCCGGACGCCGATCTTGATGCCGAAGTAACCGATCTCGCTACCCGCATAGCCGCCCAACCGCCTATACAAATTTCGGCTACTAAAAAAATGCTTAATCAATCGTTATCGGTATCGATGGCCGAAGCACTCGAATTCGAAAGCATCGCTCAGTCGTTAGCATTTTCGTCTCGCGATACTCGTGAAGCGATGGTGGCGTTCTTCGAAAAGCGCGAACCGAAATTCACTGGCGAATAATTACTGGGGCCAGATTGCGCCCTGGGCCCGCACGATCCACCCGCTGCGTTCAAGATCGCGTATTGCTACCGCCGCCGCGGCCGCGGTTAAACCGCTTCGACTAATCAGTTGATCGGGTGTGGCCGCTTCTCCGCCCAGCGCTTTCATAAGCGCTTTGCCGTCGGCCGAAAGTGCTGACCGTTCGGGTTTATGCAGTCGTGCGCTGCGAGTAGCACGCAGGCCGAGAGCAAGCAGCACATCTTCCCAATCAATCAGCGGGTGAGCACCGTCGGCGATAAGCGCATTGGTCCCGGCCGCGGCCGCGTTACGACGAGATCCGGGTACGGCCAGAACGGTGCGATCGTAATCAAGCGCGTACTGCGCGGTGATGCGAGCACCGCCCGAAATCGTTGCTTCTACTACCACCACGATGTCGGCCAAGGCAGCAATGATTCGATTGCGAATCGGAAACAGTCCGCGTCGAGGCCCGACACCGAAACCCTGCTCGCCAATAATTACTCCCGAAGCCCGCACCCGATCAAATAACAACGAGTGCCGGCGGGGATAAACAATGTCGAGCCCGGTCGCGACTACGCCAATCACTACGCCACCCGCGTCGAGCGCGCCTTCTTGAGCGGCGGCGTCAATACCGATAGCGAGACCGCTCACTACCGCGAGGCCCGCCGTTGCTAAGTAGCCACCGAGTTCGCGCGCGTCGGCTAATCCGTGGGGAGTCGCGGCCCGGGTGCCGACTACCGCTACTCGCAAGCCAATGGGTTGTTCGCGATGGCTGCCTTCGCCAAAAAGTACGGCCGGTCGATCGGGTACGGCGTCGATGATGGGGTAGTCGGGTTCACCGGCAATCCAAACTTGGGTATTGCGTTGCTGGAGCCGGTGCCGCACCGGATCAGGATCGGCGTGGAGTTTCCAGAGGTTGGCTAATTCGCTAAAAGAAACTGAAGTTCCGCGCGCATCGGTGCCGGTCATCATGGCCGCCCCGCGCCCCGCCCGTATTTCCGCCAGCGCACCCATCGGGCCCGAGTCGTGGGCCATAAGTATTTGTAGTCGCGTCGGTGTCATTTGCGGCAAGCACGCCAGAGTGGCACCCGCAATCACCGCGGCCGACAGGCTCACGGAACATCTTCTCGCAATAAGGCCGCCCAAGCGATATGGGTTGGTTCAATCTCAGCTTGGTCTTCTAAGTCGGCGAGCGTGCGAGCCACTTGGCGAATACGAGCCGCTCCTCGTCCGGTTAACAAACGGGATTCAATTTCGATGTTCCAGGCTTCGCGTGCGTCAGAAGAAAGGGGAAGAAAGTGTTCGGCGGCTCCCGCCGGTATGTGAGAATTGCGTCGCCACCGAGTTCCGTCGAGCCGATCTAATTGGCGTTTAACTGCGTCGTCGACGCGTGCCGCGACATCAGCCGAACTCTCACCGGCTCCATCGGTGGGCTCAGGAGCGCGCACGGCCAGGCGCAGATCGAAACGATCGAGCAACGGAGCCGAGAGCCGGCGTCGATAACGCGCCCGACTGGCTTCGGTGCAAGAGCACGCGGGAGCGCCCAGGCCACAGGGGCACGGATTAGAACAAGCAACGAGAACGAAATCCGCGGGGAAACAGAGTGTGTGCAATTGCCGCGCGATCCAAACTTGGCGTTCTTCGAGGGGTTGCCGCAAAGCTTCGAGCGCACGCGGCGCAAACTCACCGAGTTCGTCGAGAAATAGGTAACCGTTATGAGCAAGAGTTACTTCGCCGGGCGTGGGACGACCGCTGCCGCCGCCAACGATGGCCGCGACCGACGCGGTGTGGTGGGGCGATCTAAACGGTGGTCGTCGCACTAACGCGCCCGGTGCTCGTCCGGCTACTGAGTGCACTCGCGTTACTTCGAGCGCTTCGCTATCGGTAAGACGGGGAAGGATCGTGCTTATGCGCCGAGCGAGCATGGTTTTTCCCGCACCGGGTGGCCCAGTAAGTAGCAAATGATGACCACCCGCGGCGCTTACTTCTAACGCCCGCCGAGCCCAAGCCAGTCCCCGCACTTCGGCGAGGTCTATTGGATCGTCTTCGGCGTTGACAACTTCAGTAGGTGCGGGAACATCGGGCCACGCGATTTCTCCTTTTAGGGCGCGGTGGAGTTGGCTGAGATTATTAGCAATAAGTACTTCCACATTCGGAATAAGCGCGGCTTCGGCCGCGTCGGCGGGCGGAACAATCACTCGGGTACAACCGAATTGAACTACTGCGTGAACCAGAGCAAGCAAACCCGGGACATGGCGCACGGTGCCGTCGAGCCCGAGTTCTCCGAGTACCGCGGTGTTTTCGAGAGCATCAGCCGATAACGATGAGCACGCGATCTGGATACCTACGGCAACCGCGAGATCAAGGCCCGCGCCAGTTTTTCTAACTCCACCAGGGGCGAGATTTATTGTTACTCGATTACGGGGCCACGGAAGTTCGGACGACAACAAAGCTGCCCGCACTCGTTCGCGCGACTCTCGTACCGCAGCATCGGGCAGACCGACTACCTGATACGACGGAAGTCCTGACGAAATGTGCACTTCCACCGTCACCAATTGACCGTCAACTCCCAAAACGGTGGCACTAATTAAGGACGCGAGCACTAAAACCTTCCGTCGAGAACAGCTAATGACGAGATAAGCCAAAAACAATTAGCGGTTCTAGACGCGATTTATTGAGCGGCCGTGACGCTTTAATGAATATCGGCTGAGCTCAAAAGTCGAGTGCCGAGGTATTTCTGCTAACCACCAGTATTCTTACTTATATGAACTGGGAGTTAGACCAGTACTTCACTACTTTGGGCGCCTATAGCCTTCACACTCGTCGGGCTTACGAACACGACACGGCCGAGTTTGTGGAGTGGGCCGAACGCGGCGGTTGCAAAACTCCCGCTGACCTCGATCATCGTTCACTCCGGCGTTACTTGGCCTACTTAACGACGCGCGGATTCTCGCGTCGGTCAATTGCCCGCAAAAGTGCGGCGGTGCGGGGATTTGTGCGCTATTTGTATCGGCAAAGGATTATTGATTCTGATCCCGGTCGGGCTCTGCGTACCCCGAAAGGTGAAGCTCGGTTGCCACGCGTGCCCCATGCCAAAGAAGCCGGCGCCATGATCGACGAAGCATTTTCTCAGGTCGAAGAGTTGCCTAACGAGAGTGATCCGTTTGCTGGGGCCCTTGCTCGACGGGACCTTGCCATCCTCGAGGTGCTTTACGGTGCCGGTTTACGGGTGGGCGAATGTTGCGGCCTGCGTATCGAAGACACCGATCTTGATGGCCAACTCTTAACCGTCTTGGGCAAGGGCGCCAAGATTCGTCGAGTTCCGGTGGGCGAACCGGCCATCCACGCATTAGTTGACTGGTTAGAAAATGGGCGGCCGATTTTTGCCACTAAAGATTCACCGCCGGAGTTGGTATTTCTTGCCCGCCGCGGGGGGTCGGTGTCACCCCGAGAGGCTTACCGAGTGGTGCGCTCGCATCCACTTCCTGATGGCCAAACTTTGCACCCCCACGCGCTGCGTCACGCGTACGCCACTCATTTGCTCGAGGGCGGAGCCGACCTGCGGGTAGTACAAGAATTGTTAGGCCACGCCGATCTCGCTACCACTCAGATTTATACCCATCTAACTCGCGATCGGCTGCAAGCGGTTTACAACGCAACTCATCCCCGCGCCTAAATAGACGAAGTCACGGGGGCGGTTCCGCCGCCTCTCGGTCGCACTGCTTTATTCCCAGTTACTAGTCGCGGTTACTAGCCCCAGTTACCAGTCGCGGTTACTAGTCGCGTCTTCGCAACTCTCTTCCTCCTCATCTTTTTATTGAAGGGCCAGGTACTTGAGGATTAAATCGCAACGCCAAGGCGGCCTAATTGGTGCGAGAAAAAAGATTTCCGCTTTGGTGGCGTTGGTAATGATGAGCGTGCTTTTAGTTCCCCTTTCGGCCGACGCGGTCGACGACCAATGGACGCCACCAGTTTCTGGCCGCGTGGTGCGGGCGTTTCAGCAGCCAGTAACGATTTACGCCGCGGGCCACCGAGGAGTTGATTTCGCGGCTCAGCCCGGTACGCCAGTGCGAGCGGCTAACTCGGGGGTAGTGAGTTTTAGCGGCGATGTCGCGGGCGCGCTACATGTAGTTATTGCCCACGGCGGCGGTATCCGAACCTCGTATTCATTTCTGACTGCCAGCGCCGTCACGGAGGGGCAATCGATTAGGCGGGGTCAAATTGTGGGCACCACGGGGGGTACCGGCGGCGATCACGACGGTTCGGTTTTACACTTCGGCGTCCGCGTTGGCGATCGTTATGTCGATCCGATGTTGCTGTTTGCTCCTCGCGATCTAACCAAGATGGTTCGGTTAGTTCCAATTTCTGAGCGCGACGCGGCCGACGAGTCCGACCCCGCAGCAGAAAAACGCGAACTCACTCGGATTAGTACCGACAGTGCGGACGACTGCGCGGGGGTAGTGGGCGATATCGCGCGCGTAATCGGAGTGGGTGATGTAGTCGAAACCGCGTGTGACACTTTAGAATTGGTAGTCGATGCCGGTTTAAGAGCATTGCGATCGTTCGGGGCAGCCGGTGAACAGTTAGCTAATGAAATTGTTCCCGCTATCCGCGCCGTACTACAAGAAATGCGCGACAAGGGCGTGGGGTTAGCCGAAGCAGCACAAACAATAATGGGCGATCTCGCCTCGGTTACTACTGAAATCATTGAAAAAATTGCCGCCGTCGGAGTTTCTATTTACGAAAAAATGACTACCTGTCCGCAGCCGGCATCTACGGCGAATTTTTCGGGCTCCGGAAATATGGTGATGGCAGTAGCGGGGCTAAATAGTTCGCGGAAGCGTCGAGCCGACGGAAGCCTCGGGTCGAGTTTCGCGTTCGCGGCCGACGCGCTCGGCTATTCGCCTAGTGATGTCAACTACTTCTCCTACGATTCCACTAACGCGGCTTATTCCGTTAGCCAAACCTTCGAGGACTTACCGAGCAAAGCGATCTTATTGAGTGAACAACTGAAAGCGATTGGACGCGCTAATCCTGGTCGCGCCGTCGACTTAGTCGGTCATTCGCAAGGCGGGGTAGTGATTGACATTTTTCTCACTCGGATTTATCGAGGCCACGCCGATGAATACCCTCCATTAGCCAATGTGATCACATTTGCTTCACCGCACGAAGGCACTCCGCTCGCTACTGTGGCCGACGCGTTCGATAAAAGTCCTGCGGGAATTCCGACCGAAGCCGCATTGTCGCTTTACTCGAAGCCTTCGTCGGTCGGAAAACTTTCGGTGGCGCAACTCTCAGAAGGCTCGCGCGTAATTACCGAACTGTGGCGCAACGGACTGCCGCTGGGAGTGCGGTTTTTATCGATTGTGGGTTCGGAGGATCCAGTGGTTCCGTCGTCTAGCGGCGATGTTCCCGGTGCGCCCAAAGTGATCGTGCCGGTTGGAACACCGTTTATTCCTGACGATCACTCCGCCATCCTTAACGATGATGACGCCATTAGTGCGGCGCAAGCACAGCTAGCGGGAGGTAGCCCCGCCTCCAGTTGTGGACCGTTAGTCGATGTTGGCGGCGAGCTTTATAGCAACATGCTGCGTTTGGGCGCTAACCAAATTAACCAAGTTGGAGCACCGCTCACTCCTTTACTGGCGGGATCGTAAAGATGCTTTCGCGCCACCATCCGCGTTTTATGCTCCCCGCTTTATCGGCAATGGTTTTGTTAATAATGATTTCGGGTTGCTCGGCAACGTCGTCGTACTCTCCAACTAAACCCGCCCGAACATCTCGCTCGACTCTTGCCCTAACGCAAGTAGTGGCCGCACCTTCGGAGCCCACGGTAATGACTGCCGATGCCAACGGAATCGTTGCCGCCGGACGCTACGGACCGTTGGCCGCGTTCGATCGGTACGGCCAAGAAAGCTGGCAAGCCGATCTAGTTGTGAGCGGTGAGCAAGTGCTGCGACCCGTTGGGCTTAGCTCGAATCAAGTTTTAGTTCCGATTACCCCCGGTCGAGTCGTGATGCTCGACCGTAGTACCGGTAAAGAAACCGCCGCCTTAGAAATTAACGACCCGTGGTCGGTGGCAATCAATTCGCAATTCGGTGCCGTCGTGAGCCATACGGGAACTCTCGTTATCGTTAATGCCCCCGCCGGCGATTTACGCGCGACGGTCGATTTGGGTTTTAGCGAATCAGTAGTTGATGTTCGGGTTTGGGTTTATCGCGATTTAGTCGTGGTTGCGTGGGCCGCGGTCGGAGGCTCTCGCTTAGTGGTGATGAACGCGACCGACGGTTCGCAACGGTGGCATAGCGATACGCCGTTATTTTCTAGCCAGCCGGCACTGGTCGGCGATGTCGTTTGTGGTGCCGAAAATGTTCGGGTTTTACCCGGCGGCTTAACGATGGCGGGACGAGCGCGGTGTTTATCAATTGTTGACGGCTTACCGAAATGGGAGCAGGCCGTACCGGGACCGTTTAATCCACTGTTGGAAGTTGCCGCCCATCGTGACACGGTGGTGATAATTGATGTTGCCGGTCGGGTGACCGCATTAAATCGCACCTCGGGTGAAATCAGATGGCGGCGTGCGTCTCGGCGGCCCCAGATTGCTACCGCGTTACAGATTGTGAAATCAGTTGCGGTGGTACCAACTTACGGTTCGGGTCTGCTTGCTTTCGATCTAATAACTGGAAAACCAATTACGAATACCGAACCTGGGGTGGGGCAAACCACGGTAACGATTGAAGATCAAGCGGCGGTAGATAATCTCTACTTGTTAGTACGCGGTCCACGGGGTGCCGGTGAAATATGGATACTTACTCCGCCGGCCAGTAAGTCGGCCAGTCAGCCGACCAGTAAGCCGATCAGCAAGTAAGGCTTGTTGGCGCCTAGATAAGCGACGGCATCAAAGCCGCCGCGGCCTAAAACTCCCGCTTTGGAACGGTCAGCAGTCGTCCGACTACACTGAATTTCGACTCGAAGGCTTGTTATCAAGGCTTCGAGATCTCACAGGCTCGTCGCCCTTCGGGGCACCCAGGGTCGTTCACGAATTATGTGGGCGTTCAGCGGGCCGACGTATAACCCCAAGGGAGTCAGTCTTGCCAGTAGTAACTATGAAACAGCTTTTGCAGGCCGGTATGCATTTCGGCCACCAGAAGCGCAGTTGGAATCCGAAAATGCAGCGTTTCATTTTCGGCGAGCGCAATGGTATCTACATCATCGATTTGCAGCAGACGCTCGATCGCATCGACACCGCTTACCGCTATATCCGCGGCGCCGTCGAAGATGGCGGCACGGTTCTCTTCGTGGGCACCAAGAAACAATCTCAAGAATCAGTGGAGCGCGAAGCCACGCGCGTAGGAATGCCTTACGTTAACTTCCGTTGGCTCGGCGGCATGCTTACCAACTTTGCCACCATGCATAAGCGAGTGGCCAAGCTCGACGAGTTCGACCAAATGATTAAGTCGGGTGAGTCGGAGCAAATGATCAAGAAAGAAAACCTCAAGATGCGCCGTGAGCGCGACAAACTTGAGCGTAATCTCGGTGGTATTCGCCGGCTCGACAAACCGCCCAGCGTGATCTTTATCATCGACACCAAGAAAGAGCACATCGCGGTAGTTGAGGCTAAGCGGATGGGTATTCCGGTAGTGGCGGTAGTCGACACGAACTGCGACCCTGACATGATCGACTTTGCGATTCCGGGCAACGACGATGCCATTCGTTCATCGAATCTGATGTGTCGGATTGTGGCGGATGCGGTAGAAGAAGGCCGCATGTTGGCGCGTAAAAAGGGCAAAGTTGAAGTCGAAAATTTAGCCCCGGTTCCGCCGCCCCCTCCGCTCGACGAAGAAGCGCAGCAAAACGCGCGTAACGAAGCGGCCGCGCAGCAGCGTGAACGCGAAGAGCGTGCATTAGCAGCAAAAGAATCTGAAAAAGCCGCCGAAACCGAAACCGCAGCAGTAGAAAATGCAGCCGCAGTAGTAGAAACCGCAGCAGTAGCAGTAGCAGTAGCAGTAGAAAATGCGGAACCCGACGCGGCTAACACCGAAGTACAGGAGAGTACTGGTGGCTGATATTAAAGCGGCCGATGTGGCCCAACTGCGCAAAGGTACCGGCGCAGGAATGATGGACTGCAAGAAAGCATTAGCCGAATCTGACGGCGATTTCGAAGCCGCTAAAGATTGGTTGCGCAAAAAAGGTCTGGCCGGAGCGGGCAAGCGTTCGGGACGGTTGGCCGAACAGGGCGCGATTGATGTAGTGGTCGCCGGCGGAATTGGCGCGATTGCCGAGCTGACGGCGGAGACCGATTTTGTTGCTAAGAGCGAAAAATTTGCGGGCACGGTGAGCGAGTTGGCGCAATTGGCTGTTGATCTCGTTACCGATGACATTGGTGAATCACCGTTCCAAGGCATCACGGTTAACGATTTTGTTACTCAATTGGCGGCCACGCTGGGCGAAAATGTTGCCTTGGGTCGAGTAGTGGTATTCGAAACTGCCAACGGAATCGTTGATGGCTACCGTCATGTTCAGAACGAGCGGGGAACCATTGGCGTACTTGTTGATTTGGGCGGAGTAGACCCCACTGATCTCAAAGCCCGCGAAGTGGCTCACGACATTGCTCTCCACGTGGCTTCGGCCGCACCGCGGTATTTGTCCAAAGACGATGTTCCCGAAGATGTGATCGCTAAAGAACGCGCGGTATTTGAAGAGATTGGTCGCAACGAAGGTAAGCCCGAAGCCGCCATGGTGAAAATTATTGAGGGGCGACTCAACGGTTTCTTCAAGGACAATTGTTTGCTTGAGCAAGGTTTTGTGCGGGAGCCCAAAACGACCATTTCTCAGTTGCTCGTAGGACTCGGCTCCGACGCAACCGTGCGTCGTTTCGCCCGCATCAAGATTGGCGAGGAATAAAAAACTTATGCCCGAGAGTCGCTACCGCCGGGTGGTGCTGAAACTCTCGGGTGAAGCATTTTCTGATACCCGCATCGGGTTTGGTATTGATGCCGCAGTAGTGCATCGGATCGCGGCAGAAATATCGGCGGTGCGGGCTGAACTCAACATCGAGCTAGCCGTTGTAGTTGGCGGCGGCAATATCTGGCGGGGCATGAGCGGCGAAACCGGCGGCATGGACCGGGCCCGGGCCGACTACATGGGAATGCTCGCCACCGTCATCAATGCGCTGGCGCTCCAAGACGCACTTGAGCACGCGGGACAGCCCACTCGGGTACAAACCGCGATCACTATGTCGCAAATTGCCGAAGCTTTTATTCCTCGACGGGCAATTCGTCATCTTGAAAAAGGTCGAGTTGTGATATTCGCGGCCGGTACCGGTAATCCCTACTTCACCACCGACACCACCGCCGCGTTGCGAGCGGCTGAAATCGGAGCCGACGCGGTGTTCAAGGGAACCCACTCGGGCGTTGACGGAATTTACGATTCCGACCCCCGTACTAATCCTGATGCCGTGAAGCTGAGCGAAATAAGTCACTTTGAAGTTATTAATAAACGGCTCGAAGTTATGGACTCCACCGCTATTACTTTTTGTATGGATAACAAACTCCCGATCATTGTGTTCGATGTCATGGAGCCGGGAAATATTCGGCGAGCGTTAATGGGCGAATCAATCGGGACCATCGTTAGCAGTCCGCAATGAGTAACGACGGCGACGAAATGCGCGATCTGACCGTCGCTGAGTGCCAAGACAGCATGCGCAAAGCCATCGAACATCTCAAAGGTGAATTCGCGGCGGTGCGAACCGGTCGCGCTAATCCGGTGTTAGTCGAAAAATTAATGGTCGAATATTTTGGTTCTGATGTTCCCCTCCAACAACTCGCGGGCGTTAGCGTGCCCGAAGCCCGACTCTTAGTGATTACGCCTTACGACAAGTCGGCTATTTCGGCAATCGAAAAGGCAATCCATACTTCTGATTTGGGTATTAATCCCAGCAACGACGGCAATTTGATTCGACTTTCATTTCCGCAACTCACTGAAGAACGGCGAAAAGAATTAGTCAAGGTCGTGAAGAGCCGCGCCGAAGAAGGGCGAGTGACGTTGCGTAATATTCGTCGTCAGGCTCGCCAAGAACTTGAAGCGTTGGCTAAGAGCGGAGATCTTTCCAAAGACGACCTGGCGCGAGCTGAAAAAGACCTTGATGCGGCTACCAAAGCGGTAGTGGCCGAAGTGGATGCTCTGCTGGCCCATAAAGAAACTGAGTTGCTCGAAGTCTGAATCGTTTTTGTTGGCTTGCGGTTCGCCTTGCTGGCCCGAACGGCTTATTAAATCGGCTTATCAAATAAGGGTTAGCCACCGGGGGTGACGGGGCGCCGAGGTTCGGTCTAACCTTGACAACTCAGGGATAACTCAAGGATCACTCAAGGATCACTCAAGGTACGGGTGAGTTATCCGTTGAGATCGTTCCGATTCAAACATTCCGGATCAAAAACAAGCGCATATTTGGATAACCAAGTCCGATGATGTTGTGTAAGTGAGGGGAGTTACTAAAGTGACTGACTGGCGTGACAGTGATGACGCGTTTGATGCCGAATGGACGCGTCCGCTGGGCAGTGATGCTGCGATAAATGTTGGCTCGGAGACTTCCGCTGAACTCCCGCACTGGACCGAGGCGGCTACCGGAGAAGTCCCCGAAGTTCTCGGTGGCAACGATGACGACGCGTGGGCGGCCGTTCCTGGTCCGCGTTTTCGAGTCGGCGACTCCGACTGGGCCGAAGATGATTTTTCTACCGGCGAAGTTTTACTAGACAATTCCGCGGGTACGGGTGTGGTCGAACCTCGAGGTCGCCGCCGCCGCCCCGCTAAGTCGAGTCGTAAAGAACGCCGAGCTGAACGCAAGAGTGTCGCAGTTGGCGCGCAGTCCGATCTAGCCGCCGAAATCGATGCCAGTCCCGATGATGGTTTTAGTTCGGTTGGCTACGACGAGTTTGATTCCGATCTGGGCACGCTCGAGGGCACGCCAATGCAACAAGAACAGATTGAAGATAATCCAGAAGTAGTTGGCACCAGTGATTTAGGTAGCCGTTTCGTTACTGCCGGAATTGTTGGTGCAGTAGCACTTCTCGCTTTTGCTATTGGTCGGATTACTGCGGTTCTATTAGTGACAGTAATTGTATTGGCGTGCGCCTTTGAAGTTTACGAGGCTCTGCGCCGCGCCGGTTATCACACCGCTACCGTCATCGGACTTTTGGGTTGTGGTGGGATTGTCCTAATGGCCTACAACGTGGGCGATGCGGCGTTCCCGCTAGTGTCGATGCTGGTCGTTGTATTTACATTCTTGTGGTACATGCTTGAAGTAATTCGCGCTCGGCCAACAATTAATATCAGTCTTACGCTCATGGTGTTTGCGTGGGTAGGTATTTTGGGTGCGTTCGCCGGACTGCTGTTGCGCCCCGATCCGCAAGGCACGGGATTGTTGCTCGGTGTAGTTGCGTGTGCAGTTGGTGGTGACATCGGGGGCTACTTCGTCGGCCGAGCTTCGGGGAATACGCCGTTGATGCCGCGCATCTCGCCCCATAAAACCTTGGAAGGTCTAATCGGTGGCGCGATAACTTCAATAGTTATCGGTGGAATCATTGGTGTACTTCTTAGTCCGTGGTCCGATAAAGGCATCTTGACCGGTTTGGCTTTAGGGCTAGTAGTCGCCATTACTGCGCCCATAGGCGATCTGGCCGAATCGCTAATTAAGCGCGACCTGGGAGTTAAAGATATCGGGACATTTCTACCTGGTCACGGTGGCTTCCTCGATCGTTTCGACGCAATTTTGTTCACCCTGCCGGCGGGTTACTACCTGGCGTTGCAGATCTTTACGTGAGACGGGTCGCGGTTCTGGGTTCAACCGGATCGGTTGGAACTCAGGCCCTCGACGTAATACGCCGTCACCCCGACGACTTCTCGGTGGCCGCATTAGTAGCGGGCGCGAATAAAGAATTATTAGCCGCGCAAGCATCGGAGTTTGGTGTGCCCGCCAACCGCGCGCGTTCGGGTATTGACACTCCCGAAGTATTGTCCGAGTTTGCCGCGCTAGATGAAGTTGATGTCGTACTTAACGCGGTCGTGGGCTTTGCTGGTTTGCCCGCCACCATTTCGGCGCTGCAGTCGGGTAAGCGACTGGCGTTGGCTAATAAGGAAAGCCTCATTGCGGGCGGACCAGTAGTGCGGGAAGTGCGCACTGCTGGTGGTGGCGAAATTGTTCCGGTCGATTCGGAGCACTCGGCGATCTACCAAGCCTTACGCAGTGGTCAAACTCGCGAAGTAAGAAAGTTGGTTCTCACTGCGAGTGGCGGCCCGTTTTTAGGTCGCGACGCAAACGAACTAGCCGTGGTTAGCGTGGCTGATGCGCTCAAACACCCCACCTGGAATATGGGCGCCAAGATAACCATTGATTCATCAACGCTAATGAACAAAGGGCTCGAAGTAATTGAAGCCCACGAACTGTTTGATGTTGATTACGACCAGATTGATGTAGTGGTGCATCCACAGTCGATTGTTCATTCGATGGTCGAATTTTGCGATGGGTCAGTAATTGCTCAACTTTCGCAGCCCGACATGCGCTTGCCGATCGGCTTGGCGCTGGCCGCACCCGATCGACTCGACGAATCTTTCGGTGCCATTGATTTTACGCAATTGGGTTCGCTGACCTTCGAAGCTCCCGATCGATTGGGGTTTCCGTGTCTAGATTTGGCCTACGCAGCTGGGCGAGCCGGCGGCGGCGCTCCCGCCGCACTCTCGGCGGCTAACGAAGTAGCGGTAGCGGCGTTTTTAGCCGAAAAAATTTCGTGGGCACAAATTGCCGAAGTGAATGCGATTGTGGTGGCCGCCGGCGCAGGGAACGTTCGTGATGTCGCCGACGTTCTTGAGGTAGACCAATTAGCCCGTAATCGAGCTCAGGAAACCATTGTTCAATTTGGCTCCATCTAGTTTTATGGACTTTCACTCCGAGGCGCTTAGGGTGGACGCTCAGGGTGGACGCTCAGGGTGGACGCTCAGGATGGACGCTCAGGATGGACGCTCAGGATGGACGTTTAGGGTGAGGGTTGAGTTTGTATTCCGAACTCGGCCGAGGAGAGTCGCGTGAAAGATCCATTAGAGGAAGCGTCGACCAACGTTGGTCGTCGCGGTGCCTCGATGATTTTGGTCGCGGTAATCGTGGGAGTCGTATTACTGGCCATACTCCGTCCCGGCGCGCAAGACGCTATCGCCATAGTCGTGGGAATCATTTTGATGGTGATGTTGCATGAGGCCGGCCACTTTGTTGCTGCTCGCCGTTCGGGCATGAAGGTCGACGAATTCTTTGTTGGTTTTGGTCCGCGCTTGTGGTCATTTCGCCGGGGCGAAACCGAGTTTGGGGTAAAGGCGATCCCCGCTGGTGGCTATGTTCGCATCCTCGGCATGAGCAACCTCGAAGAGATTGCTCCCGAAGACGAGCCGCGTTCGTTTCGTCAAGGCTCATACCGCAATCGTTTTATTGTGGTAATGGCCGGAGTAACAGTAAATATTTTAATTGCCTTTCTATTATTTTTTATTGTGATTGCTGGTCAGGGCCAAGTAGCCGACGGGGTGAGCACTACGGTTTCTCAAGTAGTCGCGGGTTCGGCCGCGGCTGACGCGGGATTGCGTTCGGGCGACAAAATCGTGGCTGTCGATGGCCAGCCCACTCCGAAGTGGGACCAACTCAAAGCGGCGATCGAGTCACGCGGTGGTCAAGAAGCCGAGTTCACAATTCAACGTAACGGCCGTCAACAAGTAGTTATCGCCACTCTCGCCGAGCGCAGTGGCCAGGGTTTCTTGGGCGTGGGACCGGCAACTCAGTTTCGAAGCATAGGAATATTTGAAGCAGTTCCTGAATCGCTAAGAGTTATTGGCGGAATAACTACCGGCACCGCTGACGGTTTGGCGCGACTGTTTTCTCCTTCTGGAGTGCAGGAGTATTCGAAAAATTTCACATCGAGTGCGCCAAAGACCGGTACGCCGTCGGCGGACGCGCGCCCTCGTTCTCTCGTCGGCATTGTCGACGAAGGCAGTAACATCGTCGACGGAAATATTTGGGCCTTATTCTGGTTGTTGGGTGGAATCAGTCTGATCTTGGCCTTATTTAATATGTTGCCGCTGTTGCCGTTTGATGGTGGTCATGCGGTAGTAGTGCTTTACGAGTGGTCGGCGTCGAAAATCACCGGTCGCAAAGTACGGGTTGATTTTCAAAAGTTGATGCCAGTAACGGCAGTGGTGCTATTTATTTTCTTGACGCTGGGCTTGAGCGCGATGTTCTTAGATATTCGCCAAGCTTTGGGTTCGTGAGGAATTAGTTGTGGCTGTGAACAAGTATTCCCGTCGCCTAACCCGTTCGGTACAGGTAGGGTCGGTAAAAGTAGGGGGCGATGCTCCGATCTCGGTGCAATCAATGACCACCACCAAAACGGCCGATGTTGATGGCACTTTGGCGCAGGTATACGCGTTAGCCGCCGCCGGCTGCGACATTGTTCGCTGTACCTGTAATGACGAAGCGGCCGCCGAAGGCTTGGCCCAAATTGTGCCGCGGTCTCCGGTTCCAATTATCGCTGATATCCATTTTCAGTATCGCCTTGCTTTAGCGGCACTAGAAGCAGGCGTTGCTGCGCTGCGGCTTAACCCCGGCAATATTCGTAAGCCCGCTCACATCAAAGCGGTAGCCGCCGCGGCTCGCGACCGTGGCGTTCCGATTCGCATAGGTGTAAATGCTGGCAGTCTCGACCCCGACATCGCCCAACGACACGGCGGTGCTACTCCCGAAGCACTCGTTGAGTCGGCAGTTAAAGAACTCAATTATTTTCGCGAAGTGGATTTTGAGGATGTAAAAATTTCGGTGAAAGCATCAAATGTAAAACTGATGATCGAGTCGTACCGGTTGCTCTCTGAAACAGTCGACGCCCCGCTGCACTTGGGGGTAACTGAAGCCGGTCCCCCGCCCGCGGGGTTAGTGAAATCGGCGGCCGGAATTGGCACGCTATTGGCCGAAGGTATCGGCGACACCATTCGCTTTTCTCTTACTGCCGATCCGGTGGAAGAAGCGCGAGCGGGACGAACGTTGTTGGAGTCACTGGGACTGCGTGAACGCAAAGGCCTAGATCTGATTGCGTGTCCGAGTTGTGGGCGAGCGGAGGTCGATGTGATAGCGGTCGCGAGTGAAGCGCAGGCCGCGTTGGAATCGTTAAATATTCCTATTCAGGTGGCAGTAATGGGTTGTGTAGTTAACGGACCGGGTGAAGCGCGTGAGGCCGACCTCGGCATTGCTGCCGGACGCGGCCGCGGCCACTTATTCGTTAAGGGACAAGTGGTGAAGGTGGTACCGGAAGCCGAGATGGTTTCCGCTCTCGTTGAGGCGGCTAAACGAATTTCGACTGAAGGTATCGACGCGGTATTGGCCGATCGTGATGAAGACGCCGAACGGATTGCGGCCGAGACTCGTGCCGAACTAATCCAGATTCAGGGCACCGATGTCAATCACTCCGACGAAAAAATCGCCAAGATTCGCGAGTTGGCCCGCGAGACTGATAGCGAAAGTTGAATCGTCAGTCTTAGAATTATTGCAGCGGGAATACCACTGGGATAAGGATTAACGAGACGACGATGGTTAGCAAAGTCAAGGGTGCACCTAGACGAGTGAAGTCACGGAAACGATAGCCACCCATTCCGAATACCAGCAGATTGGTTTGGTATCCAATTGGCGTTAAGAACGAACATGATGCGCCAATAAGAATTGCGATCGCTAATGGGCGAAAGTTTAGATTTGCATCGTTCGCAGTGGCTAAGGCGATTGGGAACATCAATACCGCGGCAGCATTATTAGACAACAGTTCGGTGAGAATCATGGTGGCAATTAATACTCCCGCCAAGATTCCGATTACACCGATTGGGAGCAAACCGTCAACCAGTAGTTGACCCGCCTTAGCCGCCAATCCGCTCATTTGCATTGCGGCACCGAGACCGAAACTGGCTGCAATTAATACGACAATGTCGAAGTTGATCGCACGCTTTGCTTCGCCCGGCGTAATTGCGCCCACGATCATGCACGCCAACGCGGCCAGCAGTGATGTTTTTAATAGATCAAGAAGCCCTAATCCCGATACGACAATAAGAGCAAGAGTTATAAGTTCAACCGCGCGGGCGCGATTGTGACGTGGCGGGACTCCGCCCGCCACTATCGAAACGAGAAGAAAGTCGTCGCGGCCTTGCCAACGCTTGCCAAAATCGGCATCGGCTAAAACTAAAAGTAAGTCGCCCGGACGAAGGCGCACTTCACCGAGCTTCTCCGCGAGGCGAACATCAGCTCGGTGAATGGCCATGACCGCGGCGCCGTAGCGGGACCGAAAGCCGATTTCTTTGACGGTTTCTCCCACTAGCGGTGAACCTTCGGCTACCACTACTTCGAATGTTCGCGATTCGCCGTGGCTAGCGGCGATAGAAAAGTGCTGGTGTTCAGCCGATACCAAACCCGAGATTCGTTGCAGATCGAGAACTCTGCTGGTGTTTCCAGCAAATACGAGTTGATCGCGTGCTTGCAATATCTCGTCGGGGGAAACCGGAGCAACGGTTTGGTTGGTGCGACTGATTTCAATTAAGTAAACACCACTTAAATTACGCAATCCGGCATCGACGACAGTCTTGCCAATCAACGGTGAACCGCCAGGAACAACCATCTCAATGGTGTAGGTCCGCTCAGTTTCTGCGTGGCCATCGTCGCTCGATTCGCGGTGAGGAAGCAGAAGCGGAGTTAAGAAAATTATTCCTATTACCCCCACCGCGGCAAGAGGAAGCCCAACGGGCGTTATTTCGAATAAGTCGAGCGGTGCGCGTCCTGATTCAGTAAGCAGCCCCGAAACGGTGATGTTGGTGGAGGTTCCGATGACAGTGATTACTCCGCCGAATATTGCCGCGTACGAAAACGGCATTAAAAATCGTGATGGCGAGCGCCCCGTGCGTCGCGACCACGCTACGAGTCGAGGTGCGAGCATACTTACCAACGGGGTATTCGCGATAAATCCTGAAGCCAGTGAGCTAGGAATCAAAACTCGGGCAAGGTCGCGACGCTCGCGTGATTCTTCGGTAACGGGTTTAGTTCCAAGTATTCGGTTCGTAATCCCGGATAACGCACCGGTGGCATCGGCCGCACCGGCCAAAACGTAGAGCGCGGCCACGATGATCGGTGCTTCATTAGAAAAACCCGCAAAAGCGGCATCGGCGGGGATGATGTCACTAACGAATAAAACGATCACTGCGCCTACCATCACTACGGCGGGCTGTAGGCGTTCACTAACTAGTAAGACAATTATTATGACAACGACTAAAAGAGTAAACCACGCGTCAGCCGGCATAATCTTACTTTCTCACAATTAGCACTAACCGCGGGCCAGCATGCGGTCATTCCACCAACGCAGCACGCCCTTCGCTCGTCCTCGCTTCAGACACTCCTGATGGAGCCGGCGTTCGAGTTCGTCGTCGCTGGGTTTGAGTGATCCCACGACCCATCCTAAAATCCGGTCAGCAAGTTCGGAATTGCGCGCGAGTAGTGGTCCGTGTAGATAAGTGCCTAACACGCGTTCCGAAAGCGCGCCATCGTAGCCATTGCCGTTACCAGTGCCAGTATCTACCCGACCGAACGGTTCGACTCCAGTATTTAAGTGAGTGCGCCCGCCGTGATTTTCGAATCCAGTTACCAACGACGGCGGACCAACCGTCCCCCAGTGCGGTGAAGACTCGGGCTGCAGAACGATTTCACTAATCGCTCGGGTAGATCCCGCACTCGTAACCATGTCAATCAAGCCAATTCCTTCTAGCACCGAGCCATTGGCCGCTTCGTAGGAGTTACCTAGTAATTGGAAACCGGCGCACACCGCCAAGATTACCGCGCCGTTATTGTGCGCGGAAAGTAACGACGAACGCGATTTGCGTAGCCCCTCCGCCGCGATGTGTTGGGAGTCGTCTTCACCTCCACCCAGAAAATAGAAGTCGAGGTTGGAGGGAATTGGTTCACGAGCAGTTATCTCTACGAGTTCGGCGCTAAATCCGTGCCGCCGGGCCCGTTGCACTGTAATCAAGGCGTTGCCGCGGTCGCCGTAAGTGCCGAGTATTTCGGGATAAATGAGCCCAACTCGAAGCGTTGATTCGCTATTACTCATGCCGGCAATTTTCGGTAGCGGTTATAGAGCGCGGAGAACTGGGTGTAAGAAGCAACGATGGTTATGTCGTCACCCGTTAATTTTCGTGCGGCGGCGATAGGGTCGGCCGTAACGATTGGTGTAAATCCGCCGTAGCTAAGCCGTACTGCGACATCGGTGCCGCGTTCACCCGCGGCGGCCACTTCGTGTTTGATTAGCAACTCGTAGGGAACATCGTAAAGCCATGACGGATCTTTACCGTCGGCTACTCGCGCGTTCACCGCGATAACTACTGCGGTTGGCCGCGACGCTAAGTGTTGTAAAACTTCGGTCCAGCCGGCGGGATTTTTTGCCAGTAGAACTCGCGCTTTTCGACCATCGCCCAGAGGGAGTTCCATGTTTCGCCCCGCCACGGTGGTGACGGTAGTCATGAGTTCGCTAGCGCGTTGCGGAGCGACGCCGAAATGACGAGCCGCGATAACCGCCAGCGCGGCATTAGCCAGATTCCAACGCCCCGGCAGCGCCAACCGAATTTCGACTGGTGTTTCGTCGATACGCAAAGTGGCGACCGAACTTGTTTTCGCTTCGGTTTCAGTAATTTCTAAGTAGACGTCGGTCGGCGGTTGAGTGAAACCACAGCCACCAGCGCTAGTAGGGCAGTCGAACGAGTTGTTGTCCCACGCAAGTAAACGACCGCACGCGGGACAGGTATTAGCGTCGTCGCGCCACGAGCGTCCGAGCGCAACCCAAGTAACTGTGCCCGGCGCGGCGGCCCACACCACATTGGGATCAGAAGCATTAGCAATTACCGCCAGATTGGGATTATCCAAAAAGATTTGCCGCCACCCATTACTAACGGCATGAACTTCTCCGTAGCGGTCGAGTTGATCGCGACTTAAGTTTCCGAGGATTAGTAGTTCCGGCTGAAGTGGTTCGACAATTTTGGCGACCACGCGTTCGTCTACTTCTAAAACCGCAATTCCGGGCTTTGTGGTCGCGGCTAGAACCGGAGTAATGCCTGAAGTCAGATTGGCACCGGTGGAGTTAGTCGCAACCGGTTGATCGAGATCGGCGAGGGCATTGGTGATGAGGCGAGTAGTAGTGGTTTTACCGTTGGTCGCCGAGACCACCACCACTCGTTGGTTTTTGGCCAAATCGCGTAACAAATTAGGGGCAATTGCGTTCATCACTCGCCCGCTAATGGTGGCACCCTGACCCCGTCCCGCCAAACGAGATAGGCCGCCGACGGTGCGGCCGGCGCTAATCGCGACGCGCGTGCGCAGAGCGCTCATCGCTAACTCCGGTTTGATGATCTTGGGGCTTCATTGGTCAATACCCACAGATACCGATGTTGGCAGATATTGAGTAAAGGATGACGCACAGCTCTAGTTTCCGTCGCTAGCCTCACCCTATGGCTCTTATTGCGTCTACTGACTTCACTCTATTTGGGAGTCGGATTCAATGAGGATGACGCAGCTATTCGGGCGGACTTTACGTGAAGCACCCGCCGACGCCGATATTGAAAGCCACCGGTTGTTGGTGCGGGCCGGTTACATCCGGCGAATTGCTAGCGGCATTTACGCGTGGCTACCACTTGGTCAACGAGTGTTGGCTAAAGCGGCGGCCATTGTGCGAGCAGAGATGGACGCGGCGGGTGCCCAAGAAACCACTTTGCCAATTACTCAACCGTTAGATCTGTGGGCTCGCACTGGTCGGGACCAAACCTACGGACCGCTGATGTTTCGCATGGAAGACAGAAAGGGTACCGGCTTCTGCTTGTCGCCCACAGCTGAAGAAGCTATTACTTCGATAGTTGCGGGCGAGTCACTTAGTTATCGCGATTTGCCGGTAAATCTTTATCAGATCAACTGGAAGTATCGCGATGAGTTGCGCCCACGGTTTGGTTTGTTACGCGCGCGCGAGTTTTTGATGAAAGACGCGTATTCTTTTCATACTGATTCGGCCGACTTGGCTATTACTTATCAAACCATGTTCGATGCTTACTGCCGCATATTTGATCAGTGTTCGCTTACTTACCGAGCAGTCGAAGCGCAAGCCGGTGAGATCGGCGGCGAAGTTAATCATGAGTTCATGACTGCTGCCGCGGTAGGTGAAGACGATTTTGTCTGGTGTCGCAAGTGCACTTACGCGGCCAACATCGAAGCGGCTCAGCGCCAAGCGGTAGTAACGACCGGTATCGACGAGTCGGGTGCCAAGATCGCGCCACCAGAGGTAGTGGATACTCCCGACCTAATCAGTATCGACGAGGTGGCCGCGCACCTAGACATCAATCCCAGTGATCTTCTTAAATGTATTGCCTTTGATTGCGACGGCGAATTGGGTTTGGCGGTAATTCCTGGTGATCGAGAAGTTAATGAATACGCACTTAGTAGCGCGTTGGCGCCGCGTGCAGTTCGGTTATTTACTGATGAAGATTTTGCGGCCCAACCAGATGTGCTTAAGGGTTATCTTGGTCCTGATTTTGCCGGGGCAAAAATAATTATTGCCGACTCTGCCGTGGCAGCAGGAACTAGTTGGGTAACTGGTGCTAATGCGGTTGATAAACATCAGCGCAATATTTGTGTCGGCCGTGACTTTACCGTCACGCAATGGATTGATCTCGCGGTGGCTAATAGCGGAGATCCGTGCCCGCGATGTGGAGAGCCCTTATCGGTCGACCGCGGAATCGAAATTGGTCACGTGTTCCAACTCGGGACTAAGTACTCCGAAGCATTAGCAGCAAACTATGTCGACGAGTCGGGCACACCGCAACCAATGGTGATGGGATGCTACGGAATTGGCGTATCGCGCATTATCAGCGCGGTAGTAGAGGAACACCACGACGAAAACGGTATTTGTTGGCCCGCAACTCTTGCCCCTTACGATGTACATCTCGTCGTTCTCCCCGGTCGAGCCAAGACGCCCGAACAAATTGCCGCGTCGACTGCAGTAACCGATACCGGCGAGGAGCTTTATCGAATCATGACCACCGCCGGAGTCTCGGTCTTGTTTGATGATCGCGATGTGTCGCCGGGAGTCAAGTTTGCCGACGCCGATCTGCTGGGTATGCCGGTACGACTCACGCTCGGAGCCAAGGGCTTTGAGCGGGGAGTGGTGGAACGCATTGATCGGGCGACGGGCGAGGAACAAGAACTGCGTATTACCGACGATCTATTGACCGCGGCCACTACCGAATTACGGGTGGCCGTGCTCAATGGCCGCGTCTAGCCCCAATAATTAGTCGTAGTGCGGGTTAGAGGGGCGTCTGATAACCTCTGAGGGCTGGGTGAAGCGAAATCTTCGCTCGGTAGCGTCGGAAAATTATTCGTTGGAAAGAGGGTTCGAGGAACCGCCGGCGACGTGGGCTGCGAAGCTCACGTCGTTTTTCTTGAGCGGCCCAAGGTTAGGCACGAGGTTTAGTGCCAATAACTCAGGGGTTGGTCAAGGTCGGCGGCGAAATCGAACCCCAACGGCGAGCCCGTTGTGGTTCGCGGAAAGGGAGGGTGGATGATGGACACGTGGCATTCACTCGCGCCAAACATTATTCCGGTACTGGCATCTCTGAACCTTTATCTTTACGACATCGAGTTGTCGTCAGCGGGGAAAGGCAATCGCACTTTACGAGTGTTGGTTGATCGGGTTGATGGAGTCGATCTTGAAGCTATAACTGCGGCAACCCGAGAGATTTCTGCAGTTCTCGACGAACCGGCGACCGCGGGGGCCGATCTTCTTGCTGGTCAATACACTCTCGAAGTTTCTAGCCCCGGTTTAGAACGACCACTGCGCCGAATTGAGCACTGGCAAGGAGCGCGCGGTCGGGTAGCCACGGTCAAGTTTCGCCGCGACGGTGTAGCTAGTCGTTCGCGGGGAGTAATTATTTCGGCCACCAACGATGTGGTGGTGCTTGAAGTGGACGGCACCGAAGAAAGCATTCCGTTCGCGGAAATTACTGGCGCCCGAACGGTATTTGAGTGGGGAACCGACGAAGCGCGTATGGCCACCAAGAAACCGAAGTCCTCGTCGAAATCGAAATCTAAATCGAAATCTAAGTCGAAATCTAAATCCCGACCTCAGTTGAAATCAGTGAAGGTGGCGTAGTGGCAAAGAACGCAGAAATGATGGAAGCGCTTGAGAATCTTGAGCGCGAAAAGGGAATATCGGTTGATGTCATTCTTGAGGCACTGGCCAACGCATTGGTAACCGCCTACAAGCGGGGACCCGACGCGGCCGAAGAAGCTTTGGTGGAGATAGATGTTGAGACCGGCGAGATCTCAGTAATTGCCCAAGAACTCGACGAAGATGGCAATGTCGTTCGTGAGTGGGACGACACTCCCGACAACTTCGGTCGTATTGCTGCGCAAACGGCTAAGCAAGTTATCTTTCAGCGGATTCGTGATGCAGAGCGCGATATGAAATACGAGGAGTACGCCGGACGCGAAGGCGATATCGTCACCGGAATTATTCAGCAAACCGATCAGCGTTATACGCTGCTTGATCTAGGTCGCGTAGAAGCCTTGTTGCCGCAATCGGAGCAGGTTCAGAATGAGCGGTACGACCACGGTGGCCGACTTAAGGCCTACATCGTTGAAGTGCGCAATACGCCTAAAGGCCCACAGATTGTGGTGTCGCGCACCCATCCGGGTTTAGTCAAACGGTTGTTTGAGCTAGAAGTTCCTGAAATCGCCGATGGTGTGGTTGAGATTAAAGCTATTGCTCGCGAGCCCGGACATCGCACCAAGATCTCGGTGTCGTCGAGCGATCCTCATGTCGATCCGGTGGGCGCTTGCGTTGGCGCTAGGGGCGCTCGCGTGCGCCAAGTTGTCAACGAATTAGCGGGCGAAAAAGTTGACATTGTGCCTTACACCGATGACGCGGTCGATTTTGTGCAGAAAGCTCTCGCTCCGGCGCGCGTTAAGGAAGTGCGCATTCATGAAGAGACGGGAACGGCCGAAGTTATCGTTCCTGATTTTCAGTTGTCATTAGCGATTGGTCGAGAAGGACAAAACGCGCGTCTCGCGGCTCGTCTTACCGGTTGGCGCGTCGATATAAAGAGCGAAACTCAGCTGCAAGAAGAAGAGAGCGGGCAGGTCGACTTTGCCGAAGGTGAGTGGATTACTAATGCCGAAGGTGAGTTGGTGTTCCAGCCGGCGGGTGGGGGCGAGGCTATTTCGGCCACCGAAGCGGGCTATTCGCCGACTGCAGCTGAAGAAGTAGTGGAAGAAGTAGTGGCCGAAGTCGAAACAGCTGAAGCAGTCGAAGAAGTAGTGGCCGAAGCCGAAGCAGAAGTTGCTAGCGAGGAGCAGTCCGACGCGTGATCAAGATCGCCTTCCCGGTCGCATGTGCGTTGGGTGTCGTACCAACGCGTCGGTCGACGACCTCGTGCGGCTTTCGGCCAATGCCAACGGCACGATCAACTTGGGCCCCGGCACGGGGCGCGGGGCATGGTTATGCGCGCCTCCAGCCGGACTCGACTGCCTTACCCAAGCGGTGCGACGAGGTGCGCTCGACAAGGCCTTACACATCCGTGTTCTCGAATCAGAAATTTCCGAAGTGCGGGAAAAATTATTGGACCCAGTCCGCGATCTCGATAGTTAGTTTGATCGGTTAGGTATAAGAGTGGCGAAAAAAGTACGCATTTACGAAATAGCGCGAGAGTACGGGGTTCCTAACGAAGCCGTGCTCGAACTCGCTAATGAATTAAAGATTGGTGCTACCAGTCATTCGGCGAGCCTCGAGGAGGCTATGGCCGATCGAGTACGGCGTTTGGCTGATTCAAAAGGCATGACGCGGGTCGAAGTGACTAAACCCGAAAAGCTCGCTAAAAAAGTCCCCGTTAAAAAGACCCCCGTTAAAAAAGCCGGAGCTGAGAAAGCCCCCGTTAAAAAAGCCGGAGCTAGAAAAACCGGATCTAGTGCTGTCGCGTCTGAACCTGATATTGATGATGTTGCATTAGTAGCGCCCCATCGGGTGGTGCGCTCCCGCGCGCGACTCGAAGAAGCTGATCCAATCGCCGCGCCAGTAGCCGATACTCCCGCTTCCACGACTGCGGCCACGACTGCTCCCGCTTCTGCGGCCACGCCCGCTCCCACGACTGCTCCGGCACCCGAAGCCGCGCCGCGCGCCAAACCTATTCCGCCTCCGCCCGGTCAGCGTCGCGCCACTCCGCCACCGACTGCGGGCCGCTCATTTTCTTCCAGCCCGCGCCCTGGTGGCGCGGGTCCCGCTCGGCGTACTCCGGGCGATGGAGCCACTGGTGATACTGGCGCGCCGCGCCGTTCTCCTGGTGGTTACACGCAGCGTCCCGGCGGTCCATCGGCAACACCCGGTGGCGCACCCGGTGGTGCTGGTCGTCCCGGTGGTGCTGGTCGTCCCGGTGGTGGTGGCCGGCAAGGTCCGCAGGGGCAACGTCCACGCCGCAAGAAGCGTCGCCGCCGCAGTTTTGAAGAACTCGGTCCGGCTTCAGCACCAGTTCTTACCCCGATTGATGCTCCAGTTCCCGAAGGCGAGATCGTGGTGACGCGTGGTTCAACTCTTCAGGAATTAGCGCCCCAACTTAATCGCAATACCGCCGATCTCGTGCGGTTACTTTTTGACGCGGGTGAATTGGTTACCGGTACGCAATCGTTAGCCGACGAGATGATCGAACTTATCGCGGAGACTTTACGGGCTGAAGTATTACTAGTTGAGCCGGGTCAAGAACAAGAACTTGAGTTGCAGGTCATGTTGGGTGACGAAGAAGAAGATGAAGACGAGAGTTTGCTGGTTCCTCGCGCACCCATCGTTACCGTTATGGGTCATGTTGACCACGGTAAAACTACTTTGCTCGACCGTATTCGCAGTGCCAATGTTGTCGCGGATGAAGCGGGCGGCATTACTCAACACATCGGCGCCTATCGGGCTGAGCACAACGGCAAACCGATTACTTTTATCGACACACCCGGTCACGAAGCATTTACGCTTATGCGGGCGCGCGGTGCGCAGGCTACCGATGTTGTTATTTTGGTTGCCGCCGCCGACGACGGTCTTATGCCGCAAACTCTAGAGGCGCTAAATCACGCACGCGCCGCCGACGTTCCGATCATTGTGGCAATTACCAAAGTTGACCGTGACAACGCTAACCCCGAGCGGGTGCGTCAGCAGTTTGTCGAGAATGAATTAATTCCCGAAGAGTGGGGTGGCGACACAATCATGATCGATGTATCGGCTCCGACCGGACTGGGAGTCGATAAGTTGCTCGAAGCGGTGCTGTTAGTAGCCGAGTTAGAAGAATTGGCCGCCAATCCCGACGCACCGGCGCGCGCGTTTGTGTTGGAGTCGAATCTTGATCCGGGTCGGGGGCCAGTAGCAACCGTGTTAGTAGAGCGAGGCACGCTAAAAGTCGGTGCGCCAGTAGTAGCTGGTGGCGGATGGGGCCGCATACGAGCGCTATTTGATGAGCACGGAAAATCGGTTAAAGAAGCGGGTTTGTCTATGCCCGTTGAAGTGCTCGGGCTCGACGAAGCGCCGCTAGCGGGCGACGAATTGCGGGTTGCCCCCGACGAAAAAACTGCTCGACTAGTAGCCGAAGCGCGTTCTCAACGCCGCCGCGCCGCTAATACTTCACACCCGGCATCAATTGCTGGCGGGGCTCGATTGGAAGACATTTTTGCCATGGTCCAGCGGGGCGAAGTGGCCACACTCAACCTGATTCTGAAGACCGATGTGCAAGGTTCGCTTGAGGCGATTACCGATGCTTTGCGCAAACTCGACAAGGAACACGAAGAAGTACGAATTTCGTTCGTGCATCGTGCCGTAGGCGGAATTAGTGAATCCGATGTCGATCTCGCCGCGGTATCTAACGCCACGGTGATTGGATTCAATGTGCGTCCCGACCGAAAGGCGCGGGAGCGGGCTAAATTTGAAAAGGTTGAGCTCCGGCTTTACGAGGTGATCTACAAGGTTTTGGAAGATATGAGTTCGGCCCTTATCGGTATGTTGGAGCCCGAATTCGAAGAAATAGTTACCGGCGACGCCGAGGTGCGCGAAGTCTTCGGAATTCCTCGCGTCGGAAAAATTGCGGGTTGTTTTGTCCGCAACGGTGTGGTTACTCGGGGGTCGAAGGTTCGCTTCTTGCGCGACGGAGTTGTTATCTGGAATGGTGCCATCAATACATTGCGTCGCTTCAAGGACGACGCGCGCGAAGTTCAGGCTGGTTTTGAGTGCGGTATTGGTCTCTCCGACTTCCAAGATCTAAAGGCAGGCGACATTATTGAGACTTACGAACTCAAGGAGATCCCCCGCACCTAAGCGGAGCGCTGCATGGTTAGCCGATCTCCGAGAAAGTTCTCTCGCATGCTGCGGGTTAATGTACTCATTCGCGAGGTGCTGGGTGACGAACTCGAACGCCTCGCCGATCCTCGACTCGAGATGGTCACGGTAATGAGTGTCGATGTAAGTCCTGATTTACGCAACGCCATTGTTTATTACGGTGCGCTAGGCAATCAGGACCCCGCGATCCCTTTGGCGCTTAAGTCGGCCACACCGCGTTTGCGTAAAGCCATTAGTCGCGAAGCGCGGCTTAAATATTTACCCGACTTACGGTTTCGTGAAGATCCGTCGCTTGAAACCGGACAGCGGGTTGAGGAAATACTGCGAAAAATCAACGAGTCGAAAAAATGAAATCGCCGCCGGCGCTAAATTCAGACTCTGCTCTGGCTGCCGCGGTCTCGGTATTGCGAGACGCCTCCGAGATTGCTTTGGCTTGCCATGTAAGTCCCGACGGCGATGCTCTCGGATCGACCCTCGGTTTATTTCACGCACTGCGCGGATCGGGGCGCAAGGTGGTCGCTTCGTTTCCAAACCCGTTCGTAGTCGGCCCGACATTTAGCAATCTTCCCGGTCTCGACTCGTTGATTCCGCCAGAAAAGTTTCCTTCGGCGCCCGCGGTTATGGTCACTTTTGATTGCGGATCGCTCGATCGATTGGGTGATCTTGAGCCCGCGGCCCGAACGGCCGGCGAACTTATTGTGATTGACCATCACATTTCGAACACCACTTACGGGACAATAAATGTTATCGATCCCAATGCTGCGGCCAGCGCTTGTGTGGTCTTGCAGCTGATCGACGAATTGGGCTTAGAACTAAATCGCGACGCGGCTTTTTGTCTTTATGTGGCTTTAGTTTCGGATACCGGTCGGTTTCAGTACGAAAGCACCACTCCGGCAGTATTCGAAATGGCTCGCCGGCTTGCGGAGTTTGATCTTCCGGTGGCCGACATATCGCGTCGGCTTTTTGAAGAAGACCGCTTTGCGTATTTACAGTTACTCGGCGATGTGCTTACTACGGCCGAGTTAGTTCCTGAGAACGATCTGGTATGGGCGCTAGTCACCGAGGAGATGTTTGTCCGCCACGCGGTAAAGCGAGAAGAGGCCGAAGGTTTGATCGATGTAGTACGGCGAGCATCGGAGGCTCAAGTGGCTTTAGTGATGCGGGAAGAAACCAACGGCTCTACTCGTGGGAGTTTGCGATCACTCGGAGCGGTAGATGTTTTGACGATTGCCGAATCCTTTGGCGGCGGCGGACATCGACTCGCGGCGGGTTTCACGACTGATAAATCTCCGGCCGAAGTATTGGTGTTAGTTCGGGCGGCTTTAACGGCAGCCGGAGGAAACCATGCGTGACGGTTTGGTAGTAGTCGATAAGGAACCCGGTTGGACTTCACACGACGTGGTGGCAAAATTGCGATCGGTGTTCGGACAAAAGCGGGTGGGTCACGCGGGCACGCTCGACCCCGATGCCACGGGAGTGTTGTTGGTGGGTCTTGGCCGTGCGACTCGCCTGTTGCGGTTTTTACAGGCCGCCCCCAAGGTCTATCGCGGAACTATCCAATTCGGTATTGCCACCACCACTCTCGACGCGGCCGGTGAAGTGACTCAGAAAACTGAGATGACTTTCTCGCGCGAAGAACTCGTTGTCGCGTTGGCCCAATTCGTGGGCGACATTAAACAGATTCCGCCGATGGTTTCGGCCATCAAGATCGACGGAAAGCGACTGTACGAGTTGGCGCGAGCTGGTGAAGAAATAGAACGAGCACCCCGACCGGTAACGGTCTACCGATTTATACTCGAAGACTTCGGTGAATCGAAAGCAGGATTTCCAACCGCTACGGTATTAGTGGAGTGCTCTTCCGGAACTTACATCAGAACTTTGGCCGCGGATTTAGGTGAAGCCCTAGGTGGTTGCGCGCATATAACCACCTTGCGTCGATTGTCGAGCGGCTCGTTTGATATTGATGAAGCTCACGAACTAGACGCGATAATCGCTAATCCCGACGAGTGTGTATTATCTACCCGTATCGCTATGCGGGATTTGGTTCAGATTGCAGTGGATGCTGATACCGAAAAACTTGTTGGCCACGGCCGGCCGATCACGGTTGACAATACCGTTTACGACCAATCTGGTTCTTACGCAATCGTCGGCCCGAAGGGTTCGCTGTTAGCCATCTACGAAGCGCGTGGAAATGAGCTGGTCGCGGATGTTGTGGTGGCTCCCGAGGCGGGGGAGTAAGGACGATGAAAGTTGTTCGTGATCTAGTCGATTACTCCGCACCTGAACGGGGGTCGGTCGTAACTATCGGTGCCTACGACGGGGTTCACTTAGGCCACCAAGCCGTGCTTCGATTGGTTCAAGATTTGGCTAAGGCTCGCGACTACGAAGCAGTTTGCTTAACTTTTGATCGTCATCCGGCCGAAGTCGTGCGTTCGGCTACTGCCCCAAAGTTGTTAACTAATTTAGAACAAAAACTAGAGCTACTAGCCACCACCGGTTTTGTCGATACCACTTGCGTGCTTACCTTTGACGAAAAACGCAGTAAGGAGAGCGCGGAAGATTTTATTCGCACGGTATTAGTCGAAGGTCTTAACGCTCGCTTAGTAGTAGTTGGCGCTGATTTTCATTTTGGACATCGTCGTCACGGAAAAGTTGAGTTACTAGAACAGATGGGTGCCGAGTTGGGGTTTGAGGTAATCGGCTTAGGGCTGGTCCCTATCGACGGTGATTCGACTGGGCTCACTTATTCGTCGACTCGCGTTCGTCAGTTACTCACTGAGGGCGATGTCGTTGGCGCCGCGCAACTATTGGCGTCACCACCGCGTGATTACGAAGTTCGGGGCACGGTAATGCACGGCGATGAACGGGGTCGAGAACTCGGTTATCCGACCGCCAATGTGGCGGTTTCCGATCGCGTGTGTTTGCCCGCTGATGGCATCTACGCCGGCTACTTCCGTGCCGGCCCCGCTGATGGTTCTGGCGTAGAAGCGGGTGACGGTATCGATCGACCCTGTGCGATCTCGCTCGGCCGCCGGCCTACATTTTACGAAACCGCCGATGTCTCGCTGTTGGAGGCTTATCTGCTCGACTTTGATGGCGATCTCTATGACCGGCAAGTTGCGGTTCGATTTGTCGGGCGAATTCGAGGGGAGGAGAAATTTGCCACGGTTGAAGAGCTGGTGACACAAATGGGCCTTGATGTTGAGGAAACTAGGCGGCTTCTAGGCACCTGAGCCGACTCTGCTACCGTAGGTAAGTTCCCAACCGGGGAACCGTGAGGTCTCTAAGAGTTAAAATCCAAAGACGATCGCACCAAAGACGAAAACAAGTAGAAGCGAAGGTATGCCCGATTCAACTGCAACGATCTCCGATCACCGCCGCCACGAAACTGATACTGGCTCGGCGGAAGTCCAGATAGCTCTGCTCACCGGTCGTATTGACCATTTGACTGAGCATCTTAAGATCCACAAAAAAGACCATCACTCGCGCCGCGGCCTGTTGTTAATGGTTGGGCGTCGTCGCCGATTGCTCGATTACCTAAACCGTAAAGAAGTTGATCGGTACCGAGCGATTATCGCCAAGCTTGGTCTTCGGAGGTAATAGCAATTAGTAACTGGCCGCGCGCGCCAATTTTCGTACGACCCTTGTGGCTCAAACCGAAATTTACTTCGCCGGTTTAATTAAAAATGTCTAATAATAATCAATAGAGAGGAGCGTCTTATGGAAGGCGCCATTCGTGTTTCCGGTCCCATCAATGCCGAAGGGACCATCTTGTCCCTCGAAACGGGCAAGCTCGCCCAACTAGCGGCGGGTGCAGTACTAGTTCAGATTGGTGATACCACTTTGCTCACCACTGTCGCGACGAGTAAGCCGCGTGACGGAATCGATTTCTTCCCGCTGACTGTCGATGTCGAAGAGCGGATGTATGCGGTAGGTAAAATTCCGGGTTCATTCTTCCGTCGTGAAGGTCGGCCGGGCGAAGCAGCAATTCTTACTTGTCGTTTAACTGACCGCCCGTTGCGCCCGTCGTTTCCTAGCGACTTTCGTAACGAAGTCCAAGTTATTTCAACCATCCTTGGCGCCGACCTTGAGAACCCGCACGACGTAGCTTCGATCAACGGCGCGTCAGCCGCGCTAATGGTTTCGGGTATTCCGTTTGACGGGCCGATCGGTGCCGTGCGTATTGCGGCTATCGACGGCAAGTGGGTTGCTCACCCAACTTACCAACAGGGTGATGAATCAACTTTCGAGATGGTGGTAGCGGGCCGCAAACTTGCTGACGGCGATGTTGCCGTGATGATGGTGGAAGCCGGTGGAACCGCAGGATCATTTGAAATGTACGAAGCGGGCGCGCCCAAGGTCACCGAAGAAACTATCGCCGACGGCTTGGAGTTTTCTAAGCAGTGGATTTTGGCTTCGATTGAGTTACAACTTGAATTGGTCAAGAAGGTTCAGGCGGAAAAAGGTCCGATCAAGGAAATCTCTTACAACCCGTCGATTGATTACACCGACGACGTATTCGTCGCCATTGGCAACGAAGCCCGTTCGGCCACCGTCGAAGCAATGGCTATTGCCGACAAGAACGACCGTAACGACCGCCTCGACGAGATTGGGTCGGCCGCTATCGCGTTTTTGGTTGGATCCGACGATGCGCCCGGACAGTTTTCCGGCCGCACGGGTGAACTTAAGAAGGCGTTCCGTTCGTTACAGAAGCAGGTCGTACGCGACCGTATTGTCAACGAAGGTGTGCGTATTGACGGTCGAGGACTGACCGATCTTCGTCCGATTTCTTCGGAAGTGGGAGTGCTCCCGACTGCTCACGGAACCGGTTTGTTCCAGCGCGGCGAGACTCAGGTTTTGAGTGTGGTCACCCTCGGTATGCCCCGCATGGAGCAAATGATCGATTCGATCGGTACCGACGACCGCAAGCGTTACATGCACCACTACAACTTCCCGCCGTTCTCAACGGGTGAAACCGGTCGCGTCGGATCCCCGAAGCGACGCGAAATTGGTCACGGAGTATTGGCCGAGCGGGCCATCGTGCCAGTTCTGCCCAGTGCCGCAGAATGGCCGTACACCCTGCGAGTGGTGTCCGATGTGATGTCGTCGAACGGTTCTACCTCGATGGCTTCAGTTTGTGGTTCGAGTTTGTCGCTGATGGACTCCGGAACACCGCTTAAGGCTCCAGTAGCCGGTATCGCAATGGGTTTGGTTTACCACGACGGAAAATACGTAACCCTTACCGACATCTTGGGCGTGGAAGATGCGTTCGGCGACATGGACTTCAAGGTGGCCGGTACGCGCGATGCGATAACTGCGTTGCAACTCGACACCAAGATCGCCGGAATCCCGGCCGATGTGTTGGCCGACGCTTTGCGGCAAGCCCGCGATGCTCGCTTGCAGATCCTCGACGTTATGAACGCCGCTATTTCTGCTCCGCGTGAAGATGTAGGCCCGACTGCACCGAAGATTATTAGCATCGAAATCCCGATCGACAAGATTGGTGAAGTAATTGGTCCGAAGGGCAAAGTAATTAACACCATCACCCAAGAGACCGGTGCCGACGTTTCGGTTAGTGACGACGGTGTGGTGGGAACAGTGTCGATTGGATCTAAAGATGGCCAAGCAGTCGAAGAAGCTCGTCGTCGTATCGAGTTGATTCTCGATCCACCGACGGCCGAACTCGGCGCTACTTACACCGGTCGAGTGGTGAACGTAACCAAGTTTGGTGCGTTCGTAAACATTTTGCCGGGCCGCGACGGTTTGCTGCACATATCTAAGTTGGGCGGCGGCAAGCGTATCGATCGAGTCGAAGACGTGATCAACCTCGGTGACGAAGTTGAAGTACGAGTTGACGACATCGACAACTCGGGCAAGCTCTCTTTGAGCATGGCGAGTGAAGATGGTGGCGATACGCCCGCCGAACGCGATAGCGGTCGTTCAGATTCAGGTCGTTCAGATTCTGGCCGTTCGGATTCAGGTAAATCGGATTCAGACCGTTCGGATTCTGGTAAATCAGATTCAGACCGTTCAGATTCAGGTAAATCAGTTTCGTTCGAGGACTCATGGGAAGAAAAAGCCAAAGAAGAATTTGGTGACCTTGGTCCCGAAGATGCCGGTCGAGATGCCAGTCGAGACGGCGGTAAGCCCAGTGGCAATCGCGGTGGCCGGCGTCGGCGTTAGCTCGCCATGATTGACGCGGTTAAACGCAGCACCCTTGATTCGGGGTTACGGGTAGTTACCGAAGCATTACCGGGTCTGCGTTCCGCGGCAGTGGGGTTTTGGGTCGGAACTGGTTCGCGTGATGAGGTTGATGAGATTTCTGGTGCCAGCCATTTTCTAGAACACCTGCTCTTTAAGGGAACCGCGCGTCGCAGCGCACTAGAGATTGCTAATTCGGTGGAGTCGGTAGGTGGCGACATGAACGCCTTCACCACTCACGAAGCGACGGTCTTTTATGTTCGAGTGCCCGATGCTCGTCTAGGTGACGCCCTCGACATTCTTTCTGACATCGTATGGTCGCCCAGTTTGCAACAAGAAGATGTTGATTCGGAACGACAAGTTATCCTCGAAGAAATTCGTATGCACGACGATTCTCCCGAAGATTTAGTGCACGATGTTTTTGCCGAGGCTATTTTCCCCGAGCACGCCATTGGGCGCGAAGTGATCGGCACTCCCGAAACAATTAACGCGCTCGGACCCGACGAAATTTCAACTTTTCATCGCGCCCACTATCACCCCAGCAATGTGGTAGTGGCGGCGGCGGGTAATCTCGATCACGACGATGTGGTTAAGCAGGTCGAGGCCGCGCTGCCGACCGACACTAAGAGCAAACGACCGACCCGATCGGTGTGGCCAGGATCACCGGCTCCAAAAAAATTGTCAGTTATCGAACGCGATAGCGAACAAGCCCACGTGGTACTGGGAATGCGGGCCCTGCGGGGCGACGATCCCGATCGTTATGTTTTAGCCGTTCTCAATCAAGCCCTCGGTGGCGGGATGTCGTCGCGTTTGTTTCAAGAGGTACGCGAAAAACGAGGTTTGGCTTATTCGGTCTACGCCTACCGCAGCGCGTTTGACGAGACCGGAACTTTCGCCATTTCCGCCGGTACCGCACCCGAACGGTTGTCCGAACTTTTAGAAGTTCTGGCCAATGAGATTGACCGAGTCGTTGCTGATGGGGGAGTTAGTGCCGACGAGTTGGTCGCGGCCAAAGGCCACTTAACCGGCTCGCTCGCTTTGTCGCTTGAGAGCTCAAGTTCGCGTATGCACCGGATCGGGTCGAGCGAGTTGTCGTTAGGTGAAATTGCGACTCTTGATGAGCTGGTAGCCAAAGTAGATGCAGTAAACGCCGATGATGTAGCCCGAGTGATTGAGCGAGTATTGGCCTCAAACGAGCGCACACTGGCGGTGGTGGGCCCAGTAAAAACGGCTGACCTAGAAGCGTTTGTCGGTTAGCCGAACATTGTTATCCCGCGTCGTTGTTACCAGCGGTAGCCTTTAAATCATGGGACTTACGCGGGTAGGAGTATTTGGTGCCGGTGGGCGAATGGGCGCAACGGTTTGTGCCGCAGTAGCCGCCGCGGCCGATCTTGAACTGGTCGCGGCCGTCGATCCGGCCGTAGCCGGCACCGCGCTTAGCGAGCTTGGCGTTGCCGACACCGACATTACCGTGTCGGCCACGGCCGATGCTTTAGTTGCCGCCAATGCGCAAGTCGCCGTCGATTTCACCGTGGCCGACGCCGCTCGAGCCAATCTCAATTGGTGCGCCGAACAAAGTATCCACGCCGTAGTTGGCACCACCGGATTTTCGTCGGCCGATCTCGACGACATCCGCGCCCGTTTTTCTAATGGTTCGGCTAATGCTTTGATCGCCCCCAACTTTGCTATTGGCGCGGTGTTGCTGATGCGTTTCGCCGAATTAGCCGCGCCGCACTTTGAAACTGCCGAAATAATCGAATTACACCACGATCAAAAAGTTGATGCTCCGTCGGGAACTGCGATACATACTGCCGAACGCATGGCTGCGGCGTCGAGCGATTGGGCCGACGATCCCACTGAAAAGATGGTGATTGAAGGAGCGCGCGGTGCACGCGGTGCCGGCGGAATACCTATTCACTCAGTTCGATTACGAGGCATCGTTGCCCACGAGGAAGTTATTTTAGGCTCAACTGGCCAGACGCTAACCGTGCGCCACGACTCCTACGACCGCACTTCGTTTATGCCCGGCGTTCTCTTAGCGGTGCGTAAGATTTCTGATTTGCCCGGGCTAACGGTGGGCCTTGATTCGCTACTAGATCTCCGCTACTAGATATCAGGTTATGACCGACGCTCAAACGCGCGTCTACGCGGCCACTTACGAAAGCGTGGCGCGGGTCGGTCTTGATAAAACCACGCTCGAATCAATTGCCACCGCAGCGGGAATATCGCGTGCCACTCTCTACCGGATGTTTCCTGGTGGCCGTGACCAAGTGTTACGCGAAACCGTCGGTGTCGAAATGGATCGGTTTTTCATTGCCCTCGCGGCCGAAATTTCTGATGCTCCCGATCTTGAAACTTGTTTGGAGCTAGGTCTAATTTTTGCCCGCCACTCTTTGCTTGAGCACTCGGTGTTACAAAAAGTTTTGCGCACCGAACCCGAAACTTTGCTACCGCTGATGACGGTGGAGCAGCACCGCATTGTGGCCGCCATTGCTGAATATCTAGTACCGCTGATCACGGCCGAAAAATCTCGCCTGCGATCGGGGCTTAATCCCGTGCGGGCGGCCGAATACGTGGCCGGGATGGTGCTCTCGATTATCGGCAGTCCTGGACGCTGGGATCTAAACGACCCGAAAGAAGTTCACACTCTGGTGCGAGAAGAGTTGTTGGCGGGAGTGCTTGATCCCAACGCCTGACCCAGTGCCGGAAAGAGATTTCGGCGGTCCTTGACGATGAGACATAAATTGTCGTAGTGTCTCAGTTATGGCATTAACTTTTGCTAGCAGCCGAGCCGACTCTCTTTTGGGCTCAAGCGCCGGGGTTTTAGTTGATGGGGTTTTAGTTGATGGGGTTTTAGGCGCCGGGGTTTTAGTCGATGGGGAGAGGTTCGAGCGGCAGGTCGCCACTCTTGAATGTTTGGCTCGTTTAGGTTTTGCTAAAACCACAATCGACGATGTAGCCAAAGCGGCCGGATGTTCGCGCGCCACTCTCTATCGTTATTTCCCGTCAAAAGCCGAATTGGTGCGCAGCGCGGTCAAAGTCGAATTGGTGCGTATTACTTGGGCCATCCAAGATGCCGCCGCTGGTCAAGATGATCTTGAGGACACCGTGGTCGCGATACTGCTAACCGCCGGTCACGAAGTGGGCGAGAACCCTGCCCTTCGTTATGTAGCCGATTTTGAGTCGGAGCGCTTGTTGCCTCACCTTTCGTTTAGTGGTGGTGATCGGTTTTTAAGTCGGGCGGTAAAAATTATCGCACCGAGTTTGGTTCCATTTATCGGCGAGCGCGCACCGCGTGCAGCAGAGTGGATTGCCCGTAATGGCTTGTCCCTCTGGCTCAATCCCACTAGCGCCGGCGTACTCACCGATCCAACAGCGTTGCGGTTATACGTACAAGAATTTATTCTTCCGGCGTTAACTACGCCGGCAAAAAATAGTAAAATAAAAATTAAGTAACCAAGAGAGGGACACGACCATGGCCATTACTAACGAAGAACTCATCGGGCGGACTGATCTCAATGATGTTGAATCTATCTTGGCGATTTCTAATAACGATGTAAACTCCGAAATGCACGTGCTGTCAGCGGAGCAGCAAACCATATTCACTTGGGACTACGAGCAGTCGCGTGAGCCTTTGCGCAAGCTCTACGAAAAAGCCAAAACTTCGCAGTGGAACGCCAGCGATCTGCCCTGGGAAACCGAGGTTGACCAAGAGGCGGTAGTAGCAGCCAACCAAGCGGCTAACAGTTACCTCCACCAAGAGGGAATGGATATGTCGGGTACGCCTTTTGCTAAGTGGGGCGACAAAGAATGGTTGGAGTTTGGAGTGCAGTCACAGAACTGGACTCTTTCGCAGTTCATGCACGGTGAGCAAGGCGCATTGCTTTGTACTGCACAAATCGTGGAAACCGTTCCGTGGATCGACGCTAAGTACTACGCATCAACTCAAGTAGTTGATGAAGCTCGTCACGTTGAAGTATTTTCCCGCTACCTCGATACTAAATTGTCGGGCCATTACCCGATTAACGCCCACCTCAAAGCCCTGCTTGACGACATCATCACCGACTCGCGTTGGGATATGACTTACTTAGGTATGCAGATAATGGTTGAAGGTCTGGCCTTGGCTTCGTTTGGTTTTATCCACCAAATGACTACCGAACCACTGCTCAAGAAACTCTTGCGTTATGTCATGAGTGACGAAGCGCGCCATGTGGCGTTCGGGGTCTTGTCGTTGAAAGAGTATTACCAAGAGCTCGACGGTAAAGAGATTCGTGAGCGGCAAGAGTTTGCTTACGAAGCCGCGGTGCGCATGCGCGACCGTTTCTTGCAGCAAGAGGTATGGGAACGCATGGGAGTTAATGTGAAGGACGCGGTGCAGTTTGTCCTGCAAGCTCCCGATCGCCCGATGTTCCAAAGCATGTTGTTCTCAAAGATTGTTCCTAACTGCAAGAAGTTGGGGCTACTCGATGCGGGCGACGGCTGGCTGCGGGAGAAGTTCACCGAGCTGGGTGTTATTCAGTTTGAAGACTGGGCTGACACGGGCGAAGAGTACGACTCACTCGACGCAGTAGCGCAAGATCGCGCGGAAACATCGGCCTGATCGCGAGCGAGGCAGTAGCCTCGTCTAAATGGCGACACCAGTTCGCGTCGTCTTTTTAGGCGGCTTAGGAGAAATCGGCCGTAATTGTTTCTGCCTTGAGGTCGAAGGTCGCATTGTGGTGGTCGACTGCGGGCTTATGTTCCCCGATGCCGACATGCCGGGGGTTGATTTAGTTTTACCCGACTTCACCTATTTGCGTGAGCACGCGGAACAAGTTGACGGCATTGTCCTTACTCATGGTCACGAAGACCACGTCGGGGCTTTGGGATACTTACTTGCCGATATTTCGGCACCAATTTACGGTTCGCCGTTGTGTTTAGGTTTTGCTCGTAAGCGACTCGAAGAAGCTCGGGTTATGGACCGGACCGAACTTATACCGGTGCGCGACGGAGAGTCGGTAACGATCGGTCCGATTACGGCCGAATTCATTCCCGTGACGCACTCGGTACCCCACGCGTTTGCGGTGGCCTACACCACTCCCGCGGGGATTATTTTTCACACCGGCGATTTCAAACTCGACCTCGCACCGGTCGATGGCCGTCGTACCGATGTAGCGCGACTAGGAGAGCTGGGCCGTCAGGGGGTGCGACTGATGCTTTCGGATTCAACCAACGCCGAAACCCCTGGGCGAACCAAATCGGAGTCGAGCGTAGGTCCCGTTATCGAAGATCTCTTTCACCGTTATTCGGATCGGAGATTTGTGGTGGCGTCGTTCGCTTCGCACCTGCACCGTATTCAACAAGTGGCCGAAGCCGCGGTAGCCGCCGGCCGTAAAGTTGCGTTCGTCGGACGCTCGATGATTCATAACACCACCTTCGCCCGCGAAATTGGATTATTTAATATTCCGTCCCGCGCAGTAATCGAAATCGAAGAAGCCGAGAAACTCGCGCCGAACAAGGTTTGTATTATTTGCACCGGTTCGCAAGGCGAGCCTATGAGCGCGCTGTCGCTGATGGCTATCAACGAACATAAACACGTAAGTCTTGGTCCGAAAGATGTAGTGGTTATTTCGGCCCACGCGATTCCGGGTAACGAAGTAAGCGTTTCTAAAGTCATCGACGCGCTGTACCGATCGGGGGCCGAGGTGGTGCACGGTGGCTCGGCTCCGGTACATGTGTCGGGTCACGCTTCACAAGATGAACTCAAATCTATGATTGATTTAGTGAGACCGGAATGGTTTGTTCCGGTACACGGCGAGTACCGGCACTTAGTTCATCACGCCCGCCTAGCTAACGAAATGGGTATCGATAACGACCACATTTTGATCTGTGAAGACGGCGATGCGGTGGTAATCAAGGGTGAAAAAGTTGAAGTCAAAGAAAACGCGGTTCCCGCGGGCTATCAGTACGTCGACGGGATTACCGACGATCTCGACCCCGGAGTTTTGCACGACCGCCGCTCGCTCGCCGAAGAAGGTTTCGTAGTAGTAATCGTGACGGTGGTGGTGGCGACGGGCGAGATCGTAACTGGTCCTGAAATCGTGACGCGTGGGTGGATTCATGCCGACGAAGCCGAAGAATTGTTAGAAGATGCCCGCGCGGCCGTACGCGACGCTATTGAAGGTGCGGCCGCCAATGGTGTAATTGATGTCGAGAACTTGCGCCGTAAGGCTCGGCGAGCTTTAGGGCGCTTGATAAACGAGCGCACTCGCCGGCGACCTACGATTATTCCGGTGGTAATGGAGATATGAGTAAATGATTCGCGACTGGTCTAATTTTATTGGTGGCCGCACCGCCCTCGTTACCGGATCGGGTGATGGGGTTGGTCGCGCTATCGCGATGCATATGGCGCGCGCGGGCGCCGAAGTTTGGATTAACGACATTGACGAAAGTCGAGCCAAAAAAGTAGTCGGTGAAATTGAGCGCGAAGGGGGCACCGCCCATTCGGTCATCGCGGATATCTGCAGCCCCGACGCGGTGAAGTTGATGGCACAAACTACCGGACCAGTAGACATTTTGGTCAACAACGCCGGTAGCGGGGTACGGGCGTGGGCGAGTGGCGATACCCGATTGGTAAATTTTTCTGAGAGTTCGCCCGCGGAATGGGAACCAATCATGCGCGTTAATCTCACTGGAGTTCTGCACGTAACCCATGCTTATTTGCCCGCCATGCTCGAAAAAGGCTGGGGTCGAATACTGGCCATTGTTTCTGATGCCGGTCGACGCGGGGAGCGTCGCCAAGTGGTTTACGGAACCGCTAAGGCGGCGACTATGGGATTCGCGCGCGGTTTGGCTGCCGAAGTCGGCCGTCAAGGCGTTACGGTGAACTGCATCTCGTTGGGCACGATGCAACACGGTTCACTGGCTGAGGCGGCGGCCGACGATCCCGATCTTGAAGCCAAATTGGCCACGGCTTACCCCATCGGTCGCTTAGGTCGGGTCGACGATCCGGCCCCGCTGGCGGTAGTGCTCTGCAGCGAAGCCGGAGAATGGATAACGGGGCAGGTTTATCCCGTTGATGGGGGCTATGCGCCTGCGCTCTAGGACGCATATAGATGCTACTGGGGCCCTTGTTGCTGGTGTTAGCGTTACGGGGTGGCGACTCGTATGATCGGCAAAAAAACTCGCGCTAAATCGGCGAGCAAATCGAGGACCAAGAAGCGAGCCCAGCCCAAAAA